>Ga0209530_1000888_pt1 | contig 16342 bp, 18 predicted proteins | sample BlaSpr_A8_Ref_O1_FD_187987 | JGI IMG/M metagenome (GOLD analysis project Ga0209530, IMG submission 187987) | Forest soil microbial communities from Thunder Bay, Ontario, Canada - Black Spruce, Ontario site 2_A8_Ref_O1 (SPAdes) (version 2) | ecosystem: Environmental > Terrestrial > Soil > Boreal...
GCTCATTTCGAATTACGAACCCGCCGGCACATCCCGTTTAGACTGCAACCGCGGGCCAAACCGGTATCTCACGCCCTCACCGATCGCGAACACCACACGCTCTCAACGTTTTCGACCATGTCATCGACGAATTGGGGTAAGTCACGGTAAGTGGGACCGACCCCGCGATCGCGACGGGTCCGAGATCGAAACGGGCCTAACACCTACCCTCTACGGCAGCACCATCGACGGCGCTATCGGTGTGGAGCGGTACCGCGAGCATCCGCTCTACAAGTGGGTCATCGCGACGAATCTGGTCGCTAACCACTTCAGTCGACCACCCCACTTAGTTGGACTCGGACGCGCCGACGCCCCATGTTTAGCTCCGATGCCAGCGACTGGCCGCGCGGCTATGTAGGGCGGTATTAGTACTCCCACACCAGTCAGGCAATTTCTGTCCTCGATGCCTGATGTCGTTCTGTGACGAGGGTCGGCGCCTTGGCATTTCTTCGCTGAGTGCTACCGGCGCTTTAGTCGCTGCGCTCAGAATGTGTCACATGCGCCCGTTCAGGCTGGATCTGTCTGTCTCACCGGTGATACACTGCGGCTGTGGAGTCAGTGACCGTGCGCGACCTGCGTAATAGAGGGGGAGAGGTGCTGGACCGTGTGGAGCGCGGCGAACGTGTGATCGTCACTCGGGACGGGCGCGCGGTCGCCGAGTTGCGCCCGCTGCCACGCCGCAGTGCCAGACCTGTCGAACTCATTGAGCGCAGGAAAGGGTTGCCTCGCGTTGAACCCGACGTGTTGCGACGTGACATCGACTCCGTCATTGATCCGACGCTGTGACCCCTGAGCCGGCCTCAAGAGGGATGCTGGACACATCAACGGTGATCCTGCTTGGGCGCGTCGACGACCCTGCGGATCTGCCCGACGAAGCCGTGATCAGCGCGATCACGTTGGCCGAGCTGTCGGTGGGGCCGCATGTCGCCCGTACCGACGACGAGCGCGCGGCACGCCAGGCGCATTTGCAGCAGGCGGAGTCGGACTTCGACGTGCTGGTGTTCGATGCCGAGTCTGCGCGCGCATTTGGGTCCGTTGCCGCAGCGTTGCGAGCGTCCGGCCGAAAGCCGGCGGCACGCGCTTATGACGCACTGATCGCCGCCAGCGCCATTGCCTATGACCTGCCGCTGTACAGCTGCAATCCGTCAGACTTCGACGCGATCCCACGCCTGGACCTACGAACCGTCCCCCACCCCGATCACGGCAAGCCATGAGCCTGACTCGATGACCCGCACCGTGGGGCCTTGCGGGACGGTATCCAGGCCGCGGGCACGGTGGCCGCGGATGCGTTAACGTTCGATGTCGGTCAGTAACACGCTCAGGTAGGAGCCGTCAGCGAGTTCGGTGACCACGTGCAACTTCAGTGAGGACTGCACTCGCCACAGCAACTGCGCGCCGGTATCAACGGCCTGCTCCTAGAACGCTCTGCTGTAGAACCCGCGGTCGGCCAACAGCAGCATATCTGGCCCGATACTGGCCAGCAGTGGGCGAGCCAGTTCGCGCTCGTCGACTAGGACACCGCCCAGGTGCGCGTCGATCACGGCGTTGGTCCGCATTGGCCCAGGCCGAGCACCTTCACCTTCGGGTAGGGGTATCTAGGCCCAGGCTCCCCCCCGCGGCCGAACTCGTCCTCGTTCTCGGCGGTATCGGGGACATCGAGTTGAACGCCGTCGATGTCCATCACCCGCAGGTCCCTGAGCCAGGCACCCGGGGTGCCCGCACCGGCCAGCGGCCGGGCCACCCGCGCGTAGAGTTCGGCCAGCGGCGCCGCACCTAGCCGGGCCCGGGCCTGACACAACGCGGCTCCGCTGGGCACCTGCCGGTCCTGGTCCCAGGACCGCAAGAACCGCAGACCGGCGACGAGTTTGCGCATCACCTCTTCGTAGGCGTCGTCGAAGAACAAGTTCATCGCCATCACGAAATACACGACCACCCGGGCCGGCAGCAAGCGGCGGCGCCGCTCGGTCTTGCCGGTATCGACGAGCACCTCATCGACAAGATCACGGTGCACCAGCCTGGTCAGCATACCCAGCCCGATCCGGTCGGCCAACCGATCCTGGCGGCTGATCTCACCACCGGAATCCCTGTGGGCCACAGATATTAAGAATCTGTGGAATACGTTGCAGCACAATACTTGTAGAAGCCAATCTGAGCGCCGGAAAAGGTCCGAGCCACCAAATCGCCTTCGGTCAATCAACCCAATACACGTCATTCAAACACTCACCACCACAACATCTTCCGCCAACGCACGACCGTGAACTGCGGGGATGCCAAAGTTAACGGCATTGGGCTTAGGCGTGGGGACGATCTCGAAGTTCGTTACGGCTCGTCTGGGGTTCCGGGCGCGTCGGGCGGCGGCGGCGAAGGCTCCTCTGCACACGGCACCCAGGGGTCGATATACACGCAGTGCTCCCTCGGTATCTCAGGGACATCCGCAGGAGCCGATTCGGGTGCCGGCGGCGGAGGTGGCGGACCATCGTCGGCGAGCGCACGCGGGGAACCGACCAAACCGACCAGGCCGCCGATGGCGGCCGCCGTAGCGAATGCTGTGAAGAGGCGTCGTATGTGATTGATGGCTAACTCGAATCTGTAGACGATGCGCCGATCGTAACGCCAACGTCCGACACCGGGTAGCCCATCGGCCACTATAATTCCCACCGTACGCAATATGCTTCCGAAAGGCGTAAATGCCGTGACGTCCGCCTGAAAACCCTGGACCGGAGTGCTGTTGGCTAGGTTCAGCAGCAACTGCGCTGGTCCGCCCGACGTTACCGCCGAGGCGAGTTGCTGCAGCGTCTGGGGCACTGTGGAGAGCAGCTGTGCCGGGCCGCAGGTACCGGTCGCCTGACCGACAGCGGCGGCCTGGCTACCGACCCCGCCCGGGTTGGTGTTCTGCGACGGTGGGGCAAATGACGTCAACGTCGTTGCCGCCGCCGAGGTGTCGGCGTAGCCATACATCGCCGTGGCGTCTTGGGCCCACATCTGGGCGTACTGAGCCTCGGTGGCCGCGATCGCCGGGGTGTTCTGCCCGACAATATTGGTGGCCACCAACGACATCAACAACGCCCGGTTGGCCGCAATCACCGGGGGCGGCACCGTGGCCAAAAACGCTGCCCGGTACGCCGCCACCGCCGACCTGGCCTGGCTAGCGGTCTGCTCAGCCTGCGCGGCGGTGGTGTCCATCCACGCCACATACGGAGCCGCCGATGCGGCCATCGTCACCGACGACGGCCCCAGCCACGATTGGCCAGTCAGCTCCGAGACCACCGCCCGATACGACGTTGCCGCCGAACTTAACTCCGCTGCCAACCCGTCCCAGGCCGCGGCGGCGGCCACCATCGGCCCCGAACCCGCTCCCGCATACATCAGACCGGAGTTCACCTCCGGCGGCAACACCCCAAAATCCACCACTACCTCCCTACCGAGCTGGTCTCGGGGCTGCGGTGACCGCCAAGAACAGCAATTGCTGCAGAACCAACCACCTCACAAAGCCCACGCGTGCTGCTCGCGACCCGGCAATCCCTTGGACCGGAGAGACTTGTTGGTCGGGGTTGATCGTGATACCGGCTAAGCGTTGCTCGGTTGCGGCGGGCAGCCCCGATGTTTTCCTTCCGCCGGCGGATGGAACCCCGCGCTCGCGGTACCGCGAAACCCTCAGAAACCCCCACCGACGGGCAGGAACCGCACCGACCGCTGGGCACAGCTGGCCAACCAGCGCTATGAACTTTTGCTCGGCTTCATCCACCACTACCTGCTGACATCGGACACCAACGATCGCCTACTGCTGGCGGGGTGGGCGAAAGAGGAGATGTTCACCCTCAACCCGCTGAGGGACAAACTCGTAACCCTTGCGTTAGACGGCGGTGTCGCGGCCCCACCGTTCACCCTGCCCCAGACACTTGAGCTGCCGCCCACCGAACCCGAACGCTGGCAGCTCCAGCGAGCACGCGCCCAAGCCGCCATCGACATGGTCCGCGAGATACAGGCCGCTGATCCGGTCGACGCGAACGATCCGACCCTCAACGACCTGCTGCACACCGAGACCACCCGCCTGCAGCAGATCGAGCAGAAGGGTGGCGGCACCCGACCACTGACCACAAGTTTCGAGCGCGACGTGAAGCCACTGTTTGGCCCAAAGGATAGAGACCACATGCTCAACCAGGTTGGGCTAGATCTGACTAATTACGACGCGGTCCGCGGCGCGGCGGAAGAAATCTCAAACCGGATCAAGGGCATCGGCGGCCGGCGCATGCCACCGCCACCGGATCCGCCGCTGACCGCCGATCAGATCAAACTCTTCGACACCTGGATCGCCGAAGGATCTCCGCCATAGTAAGGGGACTAACTGAACGGCATAGGGCCGTGGCCGGATCGTGGAAACCGGCTGACCAATACCGCGCGGTGTGTTCTACAAGCGGCCATAGCCTCGCTGCAGTGGGTCGCTGCTACCTCCGCCTGCTTTCGTCTACGACGAGGCGGGCACGCGCCGCAACCCTCGATCTGACGACAGTCTTGACGACAACTGTGACGACAGCTGCTTCCTCAACGACGCCGCCCACACGACCATTTGTGGCCGATCTTGCCTGGTTAAGGTGTCTGCCCGCTCCTGGCAGTCTGGGGGTCAGGGTCGCCCGGCGGCGGTGTCTTGGTGGAATGGTAAAGGCTGGCTGGCGGTCACCGTTTATTCACCGCCAATAACCGGGAACCGACCGGAAATGTCCGGTTCCTATCCGAGGTTCGAGATAGTCAATCCGGTTGTCGCGCAATGGGAAACAAGCAATAATAAGGACTATCAGGACCTAAGGGTTGCTAATCCGTTGGTCGTGGGTTCGAGCCCCACCCGCCCCACGTCAGAGGCTATTTTTCAGCCCAGTGTTTTTCTCGTCCCCATCATTTCGGTCTAGCGGCGCTGTGGCAGCGACAGTAAGGTCGCAAAATGGCCCACGGTCGTCTCGCTGATCCGGATTGTTGTCTCAGAACCGACCCTCGAGCGGACCCGCGAATGGTCGAAGCTCTTGCACAGGTGGGTCTCGACAGCACGGCGCCAACGGTGGCGCTGACAATCGATGCGCCGCTTAGGGAGCGGCTTGCGTATGCCGCGATGTGCGAGGAGGGGATGGGCGCTGTTCTAGGTCTATTCGCGGCGGGCATTCCGGACGCGAACGGTGTGACGACCACTACGACAACGATCACCGGCGAAGACGGTAACGACGTGACGCTGTACGTCAGTCGCCCGGATGTTGATGGTCCGTTGCCTGCCATTGTGCATCTTCACGGTGGCGGCATGGCCATCGCCAGCGCCGCCGATGCCACGTACGCGCGGCTGCGCGAGCACTTGGCAGGCACCGGTCTTGTCGTCATCGGCGTTGAGTTCCGTAATTCCGGAGGAAAGCTCGGTCCGCATCCGTTTCCCGCCGGATTGAACGACTGCGCGGCCGGGGCTCGTTGGGTTGCGGCGAATCGCGCAGAACTTGGCGTCAGCCATCTGATCGTTGCCGGCGAGTCCGGTGGGGGCAATCTCACTCTGACCCTGGGGCACAAAGCGAAACGCGAAGGTTGGCTGGACGAAATCGCGGGCTTCTACGCGCAGTGCCCGTACATCTCAAACCGGTGGCACGAAGCTCCCGATGAGTTGCCTTCACTGCGAGAATGCGACGGCTACTTCATCAGCCTTCAGCAGGCGGAACTACTGGGTTCGATCTATGACCCCGAAAATCAGAACTCGAACGATCCTACCTGTTTTGCCGGCGTCGCGACCGACGAGGACCTGAATGGCCTGCCGCCGCATGTGATCTCGGTGAACGAACTCGACCCGATGCGCGACGAAGGGCTGGATTACTACCGCCGTCTGGTGCGTGCGGGTGTACCCACTGTAGGCAGGTTGGTCGCGGGCACCTGTCATGGGGGCGATCTGATGCTCGCAGGCGCGATGCCCGATGTTTTCGCGGCCAGCGTGCGCGATCTCAGCGGCTTCGCCAAGAGTCTCGGTTAGTCCGTTCGCGGGATCTCGGCGAGATCACGGCGCGGCGCCGGTGAGTTCGGTGGCGAACGCAACCAGTTTTTGTCGAGCTCGCGCGCTGCGGTGTCGAGCTTGAGCATGGCTGAGCAGAGGTACCTGGGCTGGTCGGGCAGCATCCGAACGCCCTGGCCGACGCGCTTGCTCCGCTCTGGATGTAGCGCCCGGCGTCAAATTACGTAGGGCGCGATCAGGGCGGTGGCACCGAACACCATCAACCCAATCGCGAAGGCGACGATCGTAAAGCCCATCACCTGACGGACATTGAGTTTCGCGATCGCAAGCAGGGGCAGCAACCAGAACGGCTGGATCATGTTCGCGACCCCTTCGCCGACGGCGACCTCCATGGAGATCAACCCGAGGTAGGCCGGCGAGCGCTGACCGATCGCCAGCGCTGAGTCGACCGCGATCGGGCCCTGCACGGCCCAGTGTCCGCCGCCGGACGGCACGAACAGACTGATGACCAACGAGCCGATGAAGGTCAGGAACGGCAGCGTGTACTGCGTCGCGCCGCTCACGACCGCCTGGGCCAGCAGCGTCTGCAGCGGCTTGGCCTCGACGGCCGCGTGCGAGGGCAGATAACCCAGCAGGCCAACTAGGCCGCCGTATAGCGGGTACTGCAGCAGCAGCGGACCAGACACCTTCGCGGCGCCGGTGAATGCCCGGATGAACCGTATCGGTGTGCGGTGCAGCAACGCACTCGTGATCGTGAACAACATGATCATCGATGAGATGTTCAGTGCGAAACCGCTGATGCAGAAGTAGGAAATGCCCGCGGCGAACACGAGGACATTCAGGATCCACAGGTTTTCCAGCCACTCAGCAAACGTTTTCTGGCCTTCGGGCTCAGCCTCCGGCTGGTCCTCGTCCTCGAACACCGCGGGATCGGGCGCAAGGCTCTGCGGAGGCTCCATGCGCCAGATGGCGAGCGCGAGGAGCGCCAGCACGACGATCACCGACAGCCAGCTGTAGGGCTGGAAGATCGTCAGCTTCAGAGGCACCGTGATGCCAGTAATTTTGTGAATCACGTTGATTGGGCTGCCGTTGTCCGTGTTCGCCAGCGCGATCGACGACGACAGTCCCTGCGTCCAGACGATGAAGCCCATGAACGCTGCCGCGATGAGGTAACCGAAATGCGCGTCGGTGAAGCGCTTCGCGACCTGGCGGGCGACCAGTGCACCGGCGACCAGCCCGAGTCCCCAGTTCAGCAGGGAGAGTGCAGCGCTCACGCCGAAACACAGGAGGGCTCCCTGGACCTGGTTCCTCGGTTTGCTCGCGATGTAGACGATGGCCCGCTTCAGGACCGGCGCCTCGGCGAGCGTGTAGCCCGTCACGAGGATGAGGACCATCTGAAAGGCGAACGTGAAGATGTTCTGCGATCCCCACACACCGCCGTACCACGCCTTGAGCATGCCGCTGGGCGAGGAGCCGTCTACCAAAAGGGCGACCAGCGCGGCGACGATGAGGGTGAGGATGACCGCGAACAGGTACGGGTCGGGCATAAGGCGTTCGACATACCTGACACACAGCGCGGTGAGGGATTGCATGAGGCCGCGGCGTTTGGGTTTGTGTTCGTCGCCCGACGGCTTTGGCTGTTCGGTCTCGGCCTCTGGCGCCCCGCTGGTGGCTGTTGCGTCTCCGCCGGTGGCCTCGGGGTCATCGCTTGTGGCCTTAGGGTCTTCGCGCGTCGTCATTGACCTACCCTCGCCGTTTTGGTGTGGGCGCCGCCCCACTTTTCATGTCCGGGAAACAACAACGGCGCCCATGGTATGGCACCGTGCTCTCGTCTCCTAGCATCAGCGAAGTTCTCGCCCCGACAGTCCGGTTCATACCGGCGTTGTCCCGGCGACCGAGTTTCCGGTGGACGCGAACCGCCCCCGCCGGGAAGCGGCGTTCTTAGAATCCGCCCAGTGTCGGTTCGAATCCGACTGGGGCAAGGCCGGCCGGCGATGCATGGCGACCCTTCCTCTCGTGGACTTCGGTTTTCGTGTGGCCTAAATCGATGGCGGGACCGCGGAGCGCAAGTTGGAAGGTCGCATTGATCCTGGGAGTGGCGGGGACAGGATTACGCTCAGCTGGTGGTGGCGAAGGTCAACGCGTTGGGCGATTTCCTGCGGGCCAGGCGTGAGCAGGTGCGACCGGAAGACGTCGGGATGGTGGCCGGCTCGCGGCGCCGGGTGGCCGGTTTGCGCCGTGAGGAGCTGGCGCTGCTGGCCGGTATCAGCGCGGACTACTACTTGCGGCTCGAGCAGGGCCGTGACAAGAACCCGTCGGCGCAGGTGCTCGACGCGTTGGCGCGGGCGCTGCGGCTCGACGTCAAGGCCACCGAGTATTTGCACCAACTGGCCAGCTCGTCTGCGGTGCGTCGAAACTACGGGGGTGTCGAGGCGCCCGCCAACGGCACGCAGGAGCTGATCGATCAGTTCTCGATGCCGGTGATCGTGGCCAGCCGGTGTCTGGAAGTGTTGGCGGCCAATGCGGTCGCCCGAGCGCTGTCGCCGGGGTTTGCCCCTGGGCGGAACTTCCTGCGCTGGCGGTTGTTGGAGCCGGCCGCGCGTGAGCTCTACGTCGATTGGGACGAGGCGACCGATGTCGCGGTCAGCGGCCTGCGTGCAGCGGCGGGCAGTGATCCCGACGATCCGCGCCTGCAGTCGTTGATCGAGGAGTTGTCCGATGTCAGTGAGCGGTTCCGGGAATTGTGGTCACGCGCCGAGGTGGGCTACCGGCCAGGCGTCATCCACATGCGCCACCCCGCGGTCGGCGAGCTGTACCTGCACAGTTACCGACTCAACATTCCGCATTCGGATGGCCAGCACATGCTGCTCTACCGCGCCGAGACCGGAAGCGACTCGGCCAGCGCGCTCGAGACGCTGCGGTCGCTGGGCTCCGCGTGACGGACTGGTGCAGCGGCGCCGCCGGGCACGACGTTCCGGGGCGCCACCTCCCGATGCCAAGGTGTCCCTTCCAATCCCAGGATGAATCGGACCACTTTGGCTACCTCCCAAGAGGAATTGGGCTCGCCGCTGGCGCGCTCTGATGGTCGAAAGTTTCGCCCACTCAGTCAGGAGGACACAATGTCCACGATTCGTTTCCATCAGATCACCACCTCGACCCCAGAGCAGTTCATCGCCGGCCTAACCGATTTCGGGCCGGGCCGTTCGAAGTTGTTCCCCAACAGTGCCGATGCCGAACTCAAGGTCCATCACTTGGGTCTGCACGAGGCCGACGTCACCGAGGGCGGGGGAGGCACGTGGGAGCGTCTGCATTACGACTGGACCGACCCGAGCCGTGTCTCGCTCACTACCACCGATTCGAACGTGTTCGGCGGAGCCTCGGGCTACACCTACACGTTGACCCGGCAGCCCGACGGCAACACCGACGTAGAGGTCGTCATCGTGCGCGAGGGCAAGAACCTCAAGGGACGGGTGCTCGCGGGCGTGCTCGGAACAGTGGGCAAGGGCGTCTTGAGAGCGGCCTTCCGCAAGAGTGTGAAGGCCATCGAGGCCAGAAGCGCCACGCTGAAACCGCTGTGAGACCTGGATCCGACCGAAGGAGCGCAAGGCAGATGAGAAGCATGCGGTCTGTCGTCGCCGACACGTTGGGCGAACCGTCCGACGTCCTGCACCTGCAGACCCTCCCGACTCCGGAGCCTGGCCCCGGCCAGGTCCGGATCCGGGTGTCAGCTGCACCCGTCGAGGCCAGCGATCTGCATACCATCCGCGGCAGATACGGATTCACCCCGGAGTTCCCCACCGTGCCCGGAATCGAATCCGTCGGTGTGATCGACGAGCTCGGTAGCGGCGCAGACGGTTTCACCGTCGGGCAACGCGTCATCACGATCGGAGTCACGGGCACGTGGCAGGAGTACGTCGTTGCCGATGCCGAGCAGGTCTTGCCCGTTCCCGCCAACATGAGCAATTCCACGGCTGCCCAGATTCTCAGCAATCCGCTCACCGCCGTGATCTTGACCGGTGACCAACTCGATGTCCGACCGGGTGAATGGCTCCTGCAGACGGCGGCCGGTTCAATCGTGGGCCAGTCGGTCATCCAACTCGGGGCGCACGTCGGCTTCAAGACCCTCAACGTGGTCCGCCGTCGATCCGCTGTCGCGGACATCCTCGCGTTGGGGGGCACGGCGGTGATCTGCACGGAGGATGAGGACTTGCGCGAACGGGTGGCCGACATAGCGGGCCACGACGGCGTGTCCAAGGCGATCGACTGTGTCAGCGGTCAGGTAGGTGCGGACGTGTCGCGTGCGCTGGCACCGCACGGTGAGTTGGTCGTCTACGGGGCGCTGTCCACGCACCGCCAAACCGATCCCGACAAACTCACCATCCCCGTCTTCGCGCGATCACTGATCTACGAAACCAAGACCGTTCGGGGGTTCTGGCTGTTCCGCTGGTTCACCGAGACCCCGAAGGATCGGATGGCCGCAGCGATCGACCGGACACTTCAGCTCGCCGACAGCGGAGTGTTGCGTGTGCCCGAGGGCCAGCCGATCCCCGTCGAAAAGTTCAGCGATGCCGTCTATTTGGCCGAAGCTCCCGCACACGGGGGCAAACCGCTGCTGGTGTTCGAATCGTAGGAGACCGATCAGATGCCGGCGGCGGTGGAGGCAAAGCGTGGTGTGGCAACCGCTTCGCAAAGCCGATCACTCCGGCGACGTGGCCAGCGGAGGAGCGGCCGCATGGCGGCCTGGGTTCGCTACAGCGTGGCGACGACGCCGCCGTCGATCCTCACATCAGCCCCAGTGGTATTGGCCGACCGGTCGCTGGCCAGGAAGATGACCAGGTCGGCGACTTGTTCCGGCGTGGTGAACCGACCGGTCGCAGCGCCGCTGACGGCCGATGCCACGACTTCGTCGACGGTCTGGCCGCTGCCGTTGGCCTTCGAATGTGCGAGTCCGCCCGTGCCGAGCCACAAAGGGGTCGACACCGGTCCGGGGGTGTCCATTCTGTGACAGTAGAAGTTTGAGGGCCGAGGCGAACGTTCCGCTGAGCGAGAACGGACACTATGGCCGCCTGCTGCCGTATTGCATGATGAGGCGATGGCCGAGCCTGCCGATCCGAGCCCGAACCAGTCCGCCTCGACAGCTCGCACCCCTGGCGTTCTACGCACCTTCTGGGGCTGGAAGGGCTTATCGCGGACCGGGTCAGGTTCCCCCAGTCCGGGCGATAGGCCGACGGATTCGCCCACCGCCCGTCCCTCGCGGCAGTGCACCCGGTCGAGCTAGAGATATGAAATCGTAACTCTGCTCCGGTAGATCAGACGCGGAGGGCTGAATGAAGGAAGGAGCGGCAATCATCGATGGATGACATGGCCCAGACCCCGTCCGGCATCCCCGTCAAGACCGTCTACGGCCAGGAGGACCTGCGCGGCAATCCGCCTGCGCCCGGCAGCTTCCCGTTCACTCGCGGCAACTTCGCCATCGGATATCGCGGCAAGACGTGGACGTTTCGCCAGTACTCCGGGTTCGGTACCGCCGAGGAATCCAACCGCCGTTACCGATACCTGCTCGAGCAGGGCGGAACGGGGCTGTCGGTGGCGCTGGATCTGCCGACCCAGTGCGGCTTCGACTCCGACGATCCCGACGTCGGGGAAGAGGTGGGCCGCGTCGGTGTGGCGGTGGACACCCTGGCCGACGCCGAGATCCTGTTCGACGGCATCCAACTGGACAAGATCAGTACCAGCTTCACGATCAACGGCACGGCGGCGATCCTGCTGGCGTTCTACGTCGCCGCCGCCGAGCGCAAGGGCGTGCCGCGGGCCAAGCTGACCGGGACCATCCAAAACGACATCCTCAAGGAGTACGCATCCCGCGGGACCTGGATTTGGCCCCCGGAGCCGTCACTGCGGCTGATCGCTGACACCATCGAGTTCTGCGCGGAGGAGGTGCCCAGGTTCAACGCCATTTCGGTGGCCGGGGCGCATTTCCGCGACGCGGGAGCCACCGCGGTTCAGGAGATGGCGTTCACTCTGGCCGACGGTGTCACCTACTGCGACACCGTGCTGGAGCGGGGCCGGATGACGATCGACCAGTTCGCACCGCAGATCTCGTTCTTTTTCTATACCCATGGCGATTTCTTCGAAGAGATCGCCAAATACCGGGCGGGCCGCCGGCGCTGGGCGACGATCGTGCGGGAACGCTACAAGGGGACGACGGACAGGGCGTCGATGTTTCGATTCGGCTGTGTATCCGGCGGCGCGTCGCTTTATGCGCCGCAGGCCCGCAACAATCTGGTGCGGGTGGCCTACGAAGCGATGGCGTCCGTATTGGGCGGCGTCCAGTCGATGTTCACCGCCGCGTGGGACGAACCGTTCGCGCTGCCCAGCGAGGAGTCGGCGACGCTGGCGCTGCGCACCCAGCAGATCCTCGCCTACGAGACTGGTGTCGCGCGGGTCGCCGACCCCCTTGGGGGCTCCTACTTCGTCGAGGCGCTCACCGACGCCACCGAGGAGCGAATCGTCGAGATCATGGACGACTTGGAGCGGCACGGCGGGATGGTTCATGCGATCGAGGACGGCTATCTCCAGGGTCTGATCGCCGACGAGGCATACCGCGTGCACCAGGAGATCGAATCGGGCGAGCTTCCGATCGTGGGCGTCAACAGGTTCGTCTCCGATGAACCTCCTCCCGAGATCGCGACATACGAACTGGATGCCGAGGGCCGCGACACGCAGCTGAAGCGGCTGTCTCAGGTCAAGGCTGAAAGAGACTCCGCCGCAGTCGGTTCCACCCTCGCGGCATTGTCACGCGCCGCCGAAGGAACCGACAACCTGATGCACAAGCTGATCGACTGCGCCAACGCTTACTGCACGGTCGGTGAGATGGTCTCGGCGCTGAAAGCGGTGTGGGGCGAATTCCAGCAACCGGTGGTGTTCTGATGGCCGTCCGGGTGCTGGTTGCCAAGCCCGGCCTGGACGGGCACGATCGCGGCGCCAAGATCGTTGCGCGCACACTGCGTGACGCCGGCTTCGAGGTCATCTACACCGGAATTCGCCAGCGCATCGAGGACATCGTGTCAATCGCGCTGCAGGAAGACGTCGCGGTGATCGGGTTGAGCATCCTGTCCGGCGCCCACCTCGCGCTCAGCAGGCGGGTGGTGGAGGCGTTGCGGGCGGCCGATGCGGGCGACATCGCGGTCGTGGTGGGTGGAACGATCCCGCAGGCCGATGTCCCGAAATTGCTCTCGGCGGGGGCGGCTGCGGTGTTTCCCACCGGCACACCGCTCGACACGCTGGTCAGCGAGGTCCGGGCGCTCACAGATACCCCGGGAGCTGTGGGGCAATCGTGCGGTTCGGTGCAATGAAACCACTGCGCGCGTGGCGAATTCGCCTGAACGTCATCATCCCGATGCTGCAGGCCCGCGAAATCATCGCCCGGCCCACCGGGGAGCTGTGGTGACTTCTGGGCCGCTGGCCGGCGTGCGCATCCTTGAGGTCGGGACCATGCTGGCCGGGCCGTTCGCCACCATGACACTGGCCGACCTCGGCGCGCGGGTTACCAAGATCGAGCCGCCGGGCGGGGATATCTCGCGCCAGGTCGGTGACTCGTACTTCGCGAGTTTGAATCGGGGCAAACGCAGCATCTGCCTGGATCTGGCCTCTGAAGCGGGGCAACACCGACTGGGTGAGCTTGTGGCCGAATCGCACGCGCTACTCGTGAATCTCAAGCCGTCAGCGATTCGTCGGTACGGTCTGACCTACGAAACGCTCCGCCGATACAACGAGCGGATCGTGTGTGTGGCGCTGACCGGCTATGGTTTGGAAGCCGGTGATGATCCGGCGTTCGACTATGTCATCCAGGCCGCCACCGGTGTTGCGGCGCTGACCGGCGATCCGGCCGGGCCACCGATCCTGCCCGGCTACTCGTCGGCCGACAACTCAGCCGGACTGACCGCAGCGGTGGGCCTGCTGGCCCAGATCGGCTCGGGCCGCGGCGGCCAGATTGACGTATCGCTGCGCGATGTGCTGCTCTCGCAGCTCAACTATCGGGCATCCGCGTGGCTCAACGACGGAATTGAGCCGCTCCGCCTTCCGCTGGGTGCCCACTCGTATTACGTTCCGGCCCAATTGTTCCCGACGGCCTGCGGCTACCTGGCGCTGTTCATCACCCACGACGGGTTTTGGAGGTTATTCGCCGCGGAGGCGGGCATCGATGGCTTTCCCACGATGTCCGAGCGCGCGGCGCATCGCGACGAGGTCCTCACCGCGGTGACCGCGGTCCTGGCCTCCGACACCGCTGCCGGCTGGGAGTCGCGGCTGCGCCCGCTGGGGGTTCCGGCGGCGGCGGTTCGCACGCTACCCGAGGCGTTAGCGGCCACACCGGAAGCCGTCGTGCAAGCCGGTCAGTTCCGGTTGGTCCGCAGTCCCATCCAGGTTGCCGGCTACCAACCCACCTACCTGCCGCCGCCGCGGCTTGGCGAGCACGGTGGCCTGCCGGATCACTCGTAATCGACCTTCACCGGGCGCGCGTGGGCTCGACGCCGACACCCCAATCGTGTTGTGTGGGCACAGATTCGGGTCCTCCGACCAGGTAATCGACTCATTGGGCCGAGCCAGCGGGAAGGGTGATGAGCCGGTTCGCCGCGGTGTAGGCGTCGTCGCGCCCGCCAGCGACCGATTCCGCCAGTGTGGCCAGATCGGGATGTGCCTGCAATCGGGTGTGGGCCAGGGACAGAATCTGGGCGCGCGCCCGAGCGGTCCGGCGCGCGAAGCTGTCGGCACGATGGTGGGCATCAATAGCCTCCACCAGGTCGGTCACCCCATCGCCGCGGGCGGCGACAAGTTTGAGGATCGGTGCTTGGATCTCGGCTCGAAGATCCCGCACGGTCTGCTCGGCCCCGTCACGGTCAGCCTTGTTGACGACGACGATGTCGGCTACCTCAAGCAGGCCGGCCTTGGCTGCCTGCACGGCGTCGCCCGCGCCGGGATTGAGCACAACGATGGTGGTGTCGGCAACGGCGGCGACCTCGATCTCAGACTGCCCAACTCCCACCGTTTCCAGCAGGACCAAGTCATAGGCCAGCGCGGCCAGCAGGTGGATGGCCGCTGGGACCGCGGCGGCCATCCCGCCCAGGTGGCCGCGGGTGGCCAGTGAGCGGATCAGCACATCGGGGTCATTGATGTGTGCGGCCATTCGGATGCGGTCGCCGAGCAGCGCGCCACCGCTGTAGGGCGATGACGGGTCGACAGCTAGGACTGCCACCCGTCGGCCCTGCTTGCGGTACACCCCGATGAGCGCCGCGGCAGTCGTGGACTTGCCTGCGCCAGGTGGCCCGGTCAGGCCAACCACTCGGGCCGACGATGGGCCAACGGCCGCCAGCACTTCTTCTCGGCCACCGTTCTCGATAATGGTCAGCAATCGGCCGGTCGCACGAGAAGATCCCTTCTGCGCGGCATCGATGAGATCTGCAACATTCATCGCCCGGTGCCGCCGGTGGGGGTGCTGGATCGTCGAATCACTTGGTGCGCTTCATCACCCGGTCCGCCGCGCGCCAATGCTCGTCGGCGACCCAGAGCTTGGCGAACGCCGCGACCGCGTCGTGCGCGGAAACCCCGGTCACCACGCGCTTGATTTCAGCCGCCGGCGCCGTAGCCAACGACCGGGCCACAGAACGCCATTTCGCCTCGAAGGTTGACCGCGGCACGACCAGATCGATGAGCCCAACCCGTTGAGCTTCGGCGGCATCGAGGACGGCTCCGCTGCCCGCAAGCAGCAACGCCCTACCTCGTCCAACCAGATCGGCGAGTCGTTCCGCGCCGCCCCAGGCGGGCATGATCGCCAGACTTACTTGATTAAAGCCGATTTTGATGTCGTCGGCGGCAACCCTGATGTCCGCAGCCACCGCGACCTCGGCCCCGCCGCCGAGCGCATGCCCGTTGAGCGCGGCGATGACGGGACCCGGGAAATCGGCCAGCCGATCGCAGATCGAGCGCATCCGCGAGGCCATCGCAACGGCTTGATCCTCGGTCCTTAGCGCGCTGAGTTCCTTGAGATCCCCACCCGACACGAAGGCCCGATCGCCGGCGCCGCGGATGACCAGGGCCAGCGCACCTTCGGCCGCGTCGATGGCCTTGTCGAGCTCGTCCATGGTGTGCGGCGCGATGGCATTGCGCGTATGCGGGCGATTAATCGTGATGACCGCCAACCCTTGATCCAGTTCGAGATCAACCATGGTTTGTCCATTCTGCGGCAGTAGAAGTTTGAGGCCGAGGCGAACGTTCCGCTGAGCGAGACCGGACACTATGGCCGCCTGCTGCCGTATTGCATGATGAGGCGATGGC
>Ga0209530_1000890_pt1 | contig 16271 bp, 17 predicted proteins | sample BlaSpr_A8_Ref_O1_FD_187987 | JGI IMG/M metagenome (GOLD analysis project Ga0209530, IMG submission 187987) | Forest soil microbial communities from Thunder Bay, Ontario, Canada - Black Spruce, Ontario site 2_A8_Ref_O1 (SPAdes) (version 2) | ecosystem: Environmental > Terrestrial > Soil > Boreal...
CGCTCGCAACCCCGCGAACTCATCCAATAGCTGCCCCAGTGATTTCCCTTCGCTCTCTCGCTCCTGTCCCCAACGATCGAATGGTTCAAACTCCCGCGTCTCGCCAAATTTCAGGATCACCCGCGCCCGCGGAATCCAATCCGTGCGTTCGCCGTGAATCAAATGCCCTACCACGTCGAACGCGCTCCACGTGCCGTCACCTTCATTACGCAACGTCCAGGCTTCCGGCAAATTGCGCAGCAGCGCATCGAGCACAGCCGGTGTGCGCGCGAGCAGCGCCGTCGTATTTTGCAGATTTTGTTCCATTATGCTCCCCCGTTCGTACCGGCAATCTGATTCCGTTCACACCTTGCGCGACTGTAGCGTTTTCGGAAGCGCCGGCCGGCCTGCCGGTAGGCAGGCGTCCCGCCGGAACTCTTCGTTCTACGCCGCAACCTTTCTCGCAGCGCTCGCGTCTGAAGCCCGTGGCCTCTATACTCTAGCGCATGTCGCGACTCCAGATTTCAAACGCTGGATCGTCCTCTCGCGTCGCGCCGCGATTTCATCGGGCGACCGCAACCTGGCGCGCCGCGATATGTCTCATATTTTTTCTACTCTTTCTCTCCAACGTTTCCGCAATCCGAAGTCAATCCGCGGCCACGCCAACAACCGCCGCGCCGCACGACGCGCAAACTCCCGCGCGGCAACAACCGCAACTCTCCCCGGCGAACCCACCCAGCGGCGCGAGCCGCTGCGTCACCTGCCATCCCGACGAAGTCGCGGGATATGCTCGCTCCGCGATGGCTCATTCCCTGCGCCGCCCCGGACAGGAACCAGATGGCACCGTCAACGCGCACGGCTCAAAAATCACCATGTACTCGACGCCCGCCGGGTACTGGCAGCGCTGGGAAAATGGCGGCGACCAAAGTGAATACCACATCGACTGGGTCGTCGGCTCCGGCAATCACGCCAGCGGATACCTGGTGGATATCGGTAGCCACCTTTTCCAATCTCCCGTCGCGTATTACAAAACGCGTCAGGCCTACGATCTCGCGCCCGGCTACGAAAATCAGCCCGATCCCGATTTCACGCGGCCGATCCGCGAAGAATGTGTGCTGTGCCATTCGGGCAACGCGCTGCACGTCTCCGACACGCTGAACGAATATCGCTCGCCGGTATTCCCTGCAGCAGAGGAAGCGATCACCTGCGAACGCTGCCACGGTCCGGCGGAAAAACACCTCGCGGAAGCGCGCGCCGGCAACATCGTCAATCCCACCAAGCTCGAGCCCGCCGCGCGCGACAGCATCTGCGAGCAATGCCACCTCTTCGGCGTAGCGCGCGTGCCCAATCCTGGAAAACAGCTGAGAGATTTCGTCCCCGGCCAGCGTACTGAGGACGTGTTCACCACCTATCACGACGCGAATCCCAGCGGCGCGTTCAAAGTCATCAGCCACGTGGAGCAACTCGCGCTGAGCGCCTGTGCGCGCAACAGCAACGGGCGCCTGTGGTGCGGCACCTGCCACGATCCGCACTATAGTCCGCGCGGTGACCCGCAGCACAATGATGTGCGCACTGATCAGAACGACAAGCCGTTGCAGCCCGTCGCGTATTACCGGGCAGTTTGCCTCACCTGCCACGCTACAAAGTTTCCCACCGTCGCCGCGCATCCCGCGAAAGATAGCGACTGCCTTTCCTGCCACATGCCTCGGCGCGACGCAAAAGATGGCGGCCACTCCGCCTTCACCGATCACAGAATTCAGCGCCGCCCCGAAGCGCAACCCGAAGCGCCGGCTGATACCAGCATCGCCGCGTGGCGCGAGCCCGCACCCGATCTGCGCGCTCGCAATCTCGGCATCGCTTACATCGACGCCGGCATGCAGCGCAAATCTTCGCAATTTATCGTGCAGGGCTATCGCACCCTCACCGAAGTGCAGGCGCAATTCGCGAACGACGGCGATTTTTTCAAATGGATTGGCGAAGCCCTGCTCCTCGCGCAACAAACCGCGGAAGCCAAAATCGCGTTCGAACGCGCGCTCGAACTCAATCCCAATTCGCCGCTCGCCGAAGACAGTGCCGCTTCGCCCTACGTCCAATCCGGCGACGCCGCCCGCGCCATCGCGCACCTCGAACGCGCGCTCACGCTCGATCCTTTATATCTACCCGCAGCCAGCACGCTGATGAATCTGTACCAAAAGGAAGGCGACACCGCGGAAGCCGACGCGCTCGCAGGACGAATCAAAGCGGCCATGGACGACAAGCCCGCTGCCGATCCGCCCGCTACGCAGTCTTCCGCCGGCGAATCCGGAAAAACCGCCGAGCAAGTTTACAAAAATATCCAAATCCTTAAAGGCGTTCCGGCCGGTCAGGTAATTCCCGCCATGCAATTCATCACCGCGTCGCTCGGTGTCGAATGTAGCTACTGCCACGTCGAAAACCACTTCGATAAGGACGACAAGAAGCCTAAGAAAGTAGCGCGCGACATGATGCAGATGACGTTCGCGCTCAACAAAGATAATTTCGAAGGCCATCGCGAAGTCACCTGCTATTCCTGCCATCACGGCGCGCCGAATCCGCTGACCATTCCGTTAGTCGGCGGCGAGTCGCAACCGAACCCCACCGCTGCCGGTGCGACTGCAGGCCCCGCGGTTGCTGGCGGCGCCAACGCCGAAGCAGCCGCGCCGAAACTTCCAGCGAATTTACCCACCGTCAGCCAGCTCCTTGAAAATTACGTCCGCGCGCTCGGTGGCTCGGCCGCGATCGAAAAAATCACTACCCGCGTGGAAACAGGCTCGACCACTTTCCACGGCCAATCCCAAACCGTAGAAATTTTCACGCAAGCGCCGGACAAGCAGTCCATCGTCCGCCGCGTGTCCGGCGGCGCAAGCGTCGTCACCACTTTCGATGGCCAATCAGGCTGGTCTAGCGCTCCCGGGCGCCCGCCGCGCGAAATGCACGACGCCGATCTCGTCGCCGCGCGCACCGACGCTGACCTGCAATTCCCGCTGCACATCCAGCAAATATTCCCCGAGCTGCGCCTGGAATATCCCGAAAAAATAAACGACCGCGACACCTACCTGCTCATCGCGATCCGTGAAGGCCAGCCCCCTACAAAATTATATTTCGACGAACAATCCGGCCTGCTAATCCGCATGATCCGCTACGCCGAAACCCCGCTAGGCCGCAACCCTACCCAAATCGACTACGCCGATTACCGCGACGTAGATGGCGTGCAGGTTCCCTTCCGCATCACGACATCTCAACCAGGCAACAGTTCCGCCATGCAATTCGAGACTGTGCAACAGAACATCCCAATAGACCGCACGAAATTCGCCAAGCCGAAACCGCTGCCGCCCGCAAGCAAACAATCCGAGCAGTCAACCTCGCACCCATGATGCGTTTCATGGCACGGGAACCCCGTGGACCGGAGGTGGCGGGTTTCGGTTCACACGTGCTGGAGGTGTGTGTCCTGGAATCGCGTCGGATACTTCAGACCAAAGCCCAGCATCCGGTCCAGGCCGATGTGTGCCAGCCAGATCAACGCGCAGGGCTCAAGAACGGGAAACGGAGCCACGATCGCGACGACTAACAACAAAATCGGCACGGACGAAGTGTGCACGAGGTTGTAGAAGGCCGAGCCTATCTTGGTGTTCAGCACGTAACCCAGCATGAACAGATCGGGTGTGAGCAACAGCAGCGCAAACAGCCACCAATGGAAGTGTCCCGCACGGTACAGAACAAGCGTTAGGGCGAAAATACTGGCCCCTTCCAGATGCAGCAGCCAGCGAGGTTTCGTCAGCATGTGGCATAAACTCCTCAGATATTTAGAGCGCAAGAATCATCAATTCTTCTTCGCAAGGCCGGCGCGCGACAATCTCAGATTCGGAGAACGTCGGCTGCGAATTAAGATTCGCGCTGCCGCGTATAATAAATCAATACGGGGGCGATTATGGCAACCACAAAAGGTAACAGAAAGCAGAGCGTTACGATTCGTCTCGACCGAAAAACAATTCAGAGCGCCAAGATTCTCTCCGCGCGCTGCGGCACTTCGCTCAGCGCTCTGCTCACTTCTCAAATCGAGCGTCTCGTCGGCGACGATGAAACCTGCGAGCGGTCGAAACGCCAGGCGCTGGCCCTGCTCGATCAAGGCTTTAACCTCGGCGGCAAAGGTCCAGTCAGCCGTGACGAGCTCCACGAGAGATAAGACCTTCGCCGGCTCCGCGTAGCACGCCGGGCCAGGAATCGCTGCTCACCCTCGACTTGCACACCCCAGTCCTATTCGAGTACAACATTTGAGGATGAATGCGGAGATCATTGCCGTCGGTTCCGAGCTGCTCACACCCTACCGTCTCGACACCAATTCCCTCTGGCTCACCGACGAACTCAACAAGATCGGCATCCGCGTAATCCACAAAGCTGTCGTCGGCGATTCGCGCGACGAAATGCGCTCCTCCTTCCGTCAAGCTCTCGATCGCGCGGACCTGATCATCGCGAGCGGCGGCCTGGGCCCCACCGACGACGATCGCACCCGCGAAACCGTCGCCGAACTTCTGGACCGCAAGCTGCACCTCGACGAAGCCATCGTGCGCGAAATCCAGGAACGCTTCCGCCGTTTCGCGCGCACCATGCCCGAAATAAATAAACGCCAAGCCATGGTTCCCGAAGGCGCCACAGTCCTGCCGAACCCGCGCGGCACCGCTCCGGCTCTGTGGCTCGAAGCCGACGGCCACATCATCGTGCTGCTTCCCGGCGTGCCGCACGAACTAAAATCCATTTTCGAAACGGAAGTACGCCCGCGCCTCACAAGAATTTCCGGCAACGAGCGCCTCTTCACTCGCGACCTGCGCACCACAGGCCTCGGCGAATCCGACGTCGAAACCCGCGTTCGCCCGCTCTACCAGCTTTATCCCGACACCGAAACCACCATCCTCGCCGCGCCCACCGGCACGCAGCTGCACCCGCGCACCTGGTCGCGTGACGCCGCCAAAGCCGAAAAACTTCTCGACGAAATCACCGACCGCATGGCCCTCGCTCTCGGCGAACATCTTTATTCCACCCGCGGTGAAGCCCTCGAAGAAGTCGTTGCGCGCGTGCTCACCGAAAATCGCGCCACCGTCGCCGTCGCCGAAAGTTGCACCGGCGGTTTGCTCGCCGAACGTCTCACTAGGGTGCCCGGCAGCTCTTCCTATTTTCTCGGCGGCGTAATCTGCTACAGCAACGATCTGAAGACCACCTTCGTCGGCGTCCCGCAAAGCATGATCGAAACAAAAGGCGCGGTCAGCTCCGAAGTCGCGCTCGCGCTCGCCGACGGCATCCGCAAACGCACTGGCGCCACTCTCGGCGTCGGCGTCACCGGAGTCGCTGGTCCCGGCGGCGGCACGCCTGAAAAACCCGTCGGCCTGGTGCACATCGGCCTCGCCGACGAGCACGGCCCCCGCGAACGCGCCTATCGCTTTCCCGGCGATCGCGAACGCATTCGCCAATTCGCCGCGCAAGCCGCGCTCGATGCCGTGCGCCGCTATTATCTTTTTCCCGCAGCCGCCCGAGCCTGAGCCCAAGCCATGCGCCTCTTCGTTGCCTTCGACTTGCCCAGCGCGGTGCGCAACGCCCTCTCGACGCTCATCCAGCGCCTGAAACCGGAATGTCGCGCCGCGCGCTGGGTTCGCGCGGAAACCATGCACGTCACTCTGAAATTCCTGGGTGAAACCGATCCCCAAAAACTTCCCGAAATCCGCGCCGCCCTCGCGCCCATTCGCTCCGCGCAACCTGTCGCCATGGATTTCCGCGTTCTCGGCTTTTTCCCCAATGAATTCAAACCGCGCGTGCTCTGGTGCGGCGTCCAGGCCACTCCCAATCTCGCCGAACTCGCCTCAGCCGTCGAAGAAGCGCTCGAACCGCTCGCCTTTGCCCGCGAAACACGCACTTACTCTCCGCATCTCACTCTCGCGCGCCTCGAGCCCGGCGACGCTCTGGAAAATCTCGCCCGTGCAGCCGACGCGCTGAAGTCGTATGATTTCGGCGCAGCCAGCGAATCCGAATTTCATTTATTCGAAAGCGTGCTAAAACCGTCCGGCGCGCAATACCGCAAGCTCGCCGCATTCCCATTCGTGGAAGGAACGAATTGAACTCGATTTTCGTCAGCACCGCGTGGTTCATCGCGCCGCTAGCGTACCTTCTCGGCTCAATTCCCTTCGGTCTGCTTATCGTGAAAGCGCTCGGCGGCCCGGACATCCGCGCCATCGGCAGCGGCAATATCGGCGCCGCGAACGTCACGCGCAACGCAGGAAAATTCGCCGGAATTCTCACGCTGTTACTCGACGCCGGAAAAGGCTACGCTGCCGTCTGGCTCGCGGAATATTTCACCCACGGAAATATTCGCTGGATGATGATCGCCGTCCTCTGCGCGGTTGTCGGCCACATGTTTCCCATATGGCTCGGCTTCAAAGGCGGCAAAGGAGTCGCCACCGGCCTCGGCGTATTCCTGCCGATCTGCTGGCAAGCGGTCGCCGCCGCAATCGTCCTCTGGCTGGCTGTGGTAATTTTCTGGCGCTACTCCTCGCTCGGCTCGATTTCCGCCGCGGTCGCGCTGCCTCTCTTCGTGTATATGCTCTACGCGCCCGGCCACGCTCCTCCGGAATACGTCACCTTCGGCACCGTAGTGATTTCCCTGCTCGTGCTAATCAAACATCGTCCAAATATCGCGCGCCTGATCGCCGGTGAAGAACCCCGCCTCAATTTCGGCGGTAAACAGCGCACAGACGACGAATAATGCCCACACTCGCGATTCCGTAGGGGCGGGCCTCAGACCCGCCCTCTGCATCGCGCAAAATTCCCACTGCAAATCACACCATAACCACCAATCTCTCTGTATCTTATTCGCCAACCCCAGTACCATCGTCCCGTTGTATCGCATCGCCCACTTCGCTACGATTTTACCGAAGAGATCCCTGTGCCCACAGAAGCCCTCAAGCAGCAGACGACCCGCCGCCTGCGCATCCTCTGGATCGTGCTGGGCGCCCTGCTGTTCGTAAGCACCACACCTCTATGGCTTTACCACCGCCAGGTCTTGCGCCTCAGCGAAGAAAAACTTCAAGACACTGAGCGCGTGCAGCAATCCGAAATCACCCGTTCGCTCGCCAGCGAGACCCTGCAATTCGAACAAAATCTGCGCGAACAGCTTCTCAGCCAGCGCCAGGTCCTCGCCCTCACCGGCTGGATTGAAAATGTGGACGATCCCATGCACGCGCCGCAGCTCGCGCGCCTGCTGCAAAGTTTCGTCGAAAATAATCAGAATATTCTCTACGTCACCGCCGTCAATCAGCAAGCCAAAGGACAATCCGCCGGCAGCTTCAGCGCCGACCAGGATCCTTTCGTCGGCGGCGCGCTCAAACGCGCCTTTACCGCCAGCATTCAAGGCTTGAATTTCGTCAGCGAACCTTTCGCGCTGGGAAAAAACAATCGCCCCGCGCTGGTCGTTTCCGTGCCGCTTTCTCAGAACGGGCAATTTACCGGAATGATCGCCTCGGTCGTTTCTATTGACCGCTTGCTCGAACGCATTAAGGATGCCAGCGTGCGCGAACGCACCGTTTTCATCGTGGATGGCCACGGACACATCGTCGCGCACCCCGACGCCGCCGAAGTCGTGCCCGGCCGTGACGTCACTTCCACATCTCCCATCGTCAAACACCTGAAAGAATTGCCGCAGGAACTGCGCGCCACTGAAACCATGCATTTCGTCGAGCAGGACAAAAATAATCGGCCCGTCGAAATGATCGGCACCTACAGCACCATCCCGGAATTAAGCTGGACGGTTATCGCCGAGCGCAGCCTCGATAGCGCGCGCATTGACGCCGGCGTAAAAGAACTCACCGCGCAAGCGCTCAGCTTCGTCGTGGGCGTCACATTGGTCGCACTTCTCTTCGGATATCTTTTCGCGCTGGGTATCACTCGCCCGATTCGCGGCCTCGTTGAATCCGTGCGCGCCATCAGCCGCGCCGAATTTCACGAACGTGTGCGCGTCGAAGGCGCCAGGGAAATCAGCGAGCTGGCCGAAACTTTTAATCATATGGCCGGAGACATCGAAGAATACGTCGAGCGCCTGAAGCAGGCCGCTGCCGAAAATCGCGAGCTGTTCCTTGGCTCCATCCGCATGCTCGCCGCCGCCATCGACGAAAAGGATCCCTACACCCGCGGTCACTCCGGCCGCGTCGCCAAATATTCCATCATCATCGCGGAATATATGAGCTTGGATTCCGAAGACATTGACCGTCTGCGCATTTCCGCGCTGCTGCACGACGTAGGTAAAATCGGCGTGGACGATCGCGTCCTGAAAAAGCCCGGCAAGTTGACCGACGAAGAATTCGACTTGATGAAGCAGCATCCCAGCAAGGGCGCGAACATCATGCGCCCGGTCGCTCAGCTGAAGGACATGCTGCCCGGCATCGAATTGCACCACGAGCGCATGGACGGCGCCGGCTATCCCTACGGCCTCTCCGGCGATCAGATCCCCATGATGGCGCGCATCATCGCCGTCGCCGACACCTTCGACGCCATCACCACCAATCGCCCCTATCAATCCGCCATGGACTTGGAATTCGCTCTCGGCCGCATCCGTTCCCTCGCCATCTCCAAATTCGATCCCAACGTAGTTGCCGCGCTCGACGCCGCAGTAGCCTCCGGCCGCCTCCGCTTAAGCGCCGCCCTAGTAGAAGTGTAAATTCCGCGCACGAGTCCTTAGACAAGTCCAACGCCAATTTCTACCCTAATAATAACCCCGGCATTTCTAACCACTAACCACTCGACACTAGCCACTGCCTTTTTCTCCAACCGCCTCATCGACCTCGTTGCCAATTCGCGGGTCACGAATCACGAGTCACGAGTCACCAATCACGAGTCTCAAGTCACGAATCACGTCCCGTTTGCTACAATCAAATACTCCGCCAAGCGCGGCCAACACTCATGATCTCCCTCTTCGGACCACCAGAACCCACGCTACTCGAACGCCTCAAAGATTCCGTCAGCAAAACTCGCTCGGAACTTTCCGCGCGCGTGGAACAATTGCTCACCGGCGACCGCCCGGTTGACCCCGAGCTACTGAAACAGCTCGAATCCGCGCTGCTGAGCGCCGACCTCGGCGTGCGCACCACGAAAGAAGTCTTGGCCGCCCTGCGCCAGCAAGTGAACGAACACAAACTGGAAGAACCCGGCGCGCTGAAACGCGAACTGAAAAATCAAATCCTGAAAATCCTGACCGCACCGGCCAACACTCAGCCCAACGCAGACGGCAAGCCAGCCGACGAGCCGCGCGTCCTCTTCGTAGTCGGCGTCAACGGCACCGGCAAAACCACCACCATCGGCAAACTCACCAACCGCCTGAAAAAAGAAGGCACAACAGTAATCCTCTGCGCCGCAGACACTTTCCGCGCCGCCGCCATTGAACAACTCGAAATCTGGGCGCGCCGCTCCGGCGTCGAAATGATCAAGCAGAAGCCCGGCGCCGATCCCTCCGCGGTCGTTTTCGACGCGCTCACTGCTGCGCGCGCCCGCAAGGCCGATGTCGTCATCGTGGACACCGCCGGGCGCCTGCACACCAAGTCCAATCTCATGGCCGAGCTGGACAAGATGAAGCGCACCGCCGCCAAAGTAATTCCCGGCGCGCCGCACGACGTGCTCCTCGTCCTCGACGCCACCACCGGACAGAACGGCCTGAACCAAGCGCGCGAATTCTGGAGCCATGCCGGTGTCACCGGCATCGTGCTTACCAAACTAGACGGCACCGCCAAAGGCGGCATCGTAGTAGCCATCGCCCGCGAACTGAATCTGCCGATCCGCTTCGTCGGCACCGGCGAAAAAATCGACGACCTGGTCCCATTCGATGCCCAAACCTACGTCAACTCGCTCTTTGATTGATCGGCGCAGCGCCGGCGCGGTGGTTCTTGCATTTGTAGCGGCGTCCTTTAGGACGCCAGCCTTGATTTGCACACGAATGAGCCGTTGAAAATGAATCCAACCGATCTAAGCGACGACGCCTTGATGCTCCGCGCTTTAACGCTGGCCACTCGCGGCGCAGCCCTGGCGCATCCGAACCCAATCGTCGGCGCCGTCCTCGCCAAAAACGGAAAAGTGATCGGCGAAGGCTTCCACGATTACGATCGCCGCGACCACGCCGAAATCGTCGCGCTAAAACAAGCCGGAAAAAACGCGCGCGGCGCGACTCTCTACGTTACGCTCGAACCGTGCTGCACCACCGGCCGCACCGGCCCCTGCACCAAAGCCATCATCGCCGCCGGAATAAAAAAAGTTGTCTCTGCAATGCGCGACCCCAATCCCGCCGTTTCCGGCAAAGGCCTCGCCAAACTTCGCCGGGCGGGAATCCAGGTAATTAGCGGCGTCCTTGAAAAACAAGCCCAGCATCTCAACGAAGATTTCGCCCTCTGGATCAACACCAAGCTCCCGCTCGTCACCTTGAAAACCGCTCTCACCCTCGACGGCCAGATCGCCCAAAAAGCCGGCAGCGTCACATGGATCACCAGCCAGCAATCGCGCGACGCCGTCCAGCGGCTACGCCACGAAGCCGACGCGCTCCTGACTGCAATCGGCACAGTCTTGGCCGACAATCCGCGCATGAGCGACCGCACCGGCGAGCCGCGCCGCCGCCCGCTCCTCCGCGCCATCGTAGATTCGCGCCTGCGCACGCCACTGCGCTCCCATTTAGTGAAATCCGCGCAACACGACGTCGTCATTTTCACCACGCAATCGCGCGACTCAACGAAAGCCCGCGCACTCACGCGCGCCGGCGTCGAAGTTTTCCGCGTTCCCGCGCGCCACGGCCACGCCGATCTCCGCGCCGTAATCCGCGAATTAGGACGTCGCCAAATCCTCGGCGTTCTGCTCGAAGCCGGCGCTGGACTAAACGGCGCAGCACTGCAAGCCGGCATTGTGGACAAAATGATTCTCTTCTATGCTCCCAAAATCATGGGCAAAGGCGGCGTCCCAATGGCGCAGATCCCGTCGCGCTGGTTCGCAAAATCCCCAGCGCTGCAAAATCTAACAGTAAAACCCTGCGGCCCCGATATCGTGGTCCAAGGATATTTTCGCGATGTGTACGTAGCACAGGCAATCCTGCCTGTGCACCCAAGAAAGACACACCGATACTGATCAGAGAGAAGAAACGCGAATGTTCACAGGCATCACCGAACAAGTAGGCCAAATCGAATCCCTAGAACACACGCCAGACGGCGGCCGCCTCCGCATCAGCTTCCATGGCACAGCCACTCCTGGCTCTGCTCCTGAAATTGACCCCGCAATCGCAGCCTCCACCAAACTAGGCGACAGCATCTCCGTAAACGGCTGCTGCCTGACAGTAGTCGAATTCAACGCAACGCATTTCTCCGCCGACCTCTCCGGCGAAACTCTCCGCCGCACCAATTTCGCAGAAAAAAAAACCGGCCACCTGGTAAACCTCGAACGCCCGCTGACAGCCGGCGCGCGCCTGGGCGGACATTTCATGCAGGGTCATGTTGACGGCATCGGCCGCGTCACCCGCGTCGCACCCGAAGGCGAAAATTGGTGGCTCTCCGTCCGGGTCCCGCAAGATCTCCGCCGCTACGTCGCCGAAAAAGGTTCCATCGCCCTCGACGGCATCAGCCTCACCGTCGCCCGCTGGCACGACGGCCTCGCCGACATCGCTATAATCCCCTTCACCTACGCGCATACCAACGTCCACTCCATGTCCGTCAACGACGCCATCAACATCGAAACCGACATTCTCGCGAAATACGTCGAAAGCCTGCTGCGCAGCGAAAAAACGCAACCCACATCGCATTTGACGGTAAAACATCTCGTGGAGGAAGGGTTCTGATGCGTGAACGCGACGTCAAATCCGATCGTTCCTCCGTAGCGACAACGAGCCCCCTCTTCGACGCGCTCACTCGCACCGGCGCCCCGGCATGACTGAACGCAAATCTTACGACGTGGCCGTAATCGGCGCCGGAGTCTTCGGCGCATGGATCGCCTACTACCTCGCAAAATCCGGCGCTTCCGTCGCGCTCCTCGACTCCTACGGCCCCGCCAACTCCCGCGGCAGCTCCGGCGGCGAATCGCGCATCATCCGCATGGGCTATGGCGCGGACGACATCTACACCCGCTGGTCGCTGCGCGCGCTCCCACGCTGGAAAGAAATCTTCACCGACGCCGGCCGCCCCGAATTATTTCAACGTACCGGCGTCCTGTGGATCGCCCACGATAAATATCCCTACGCGATGGACACCCTCACGGCTCTGCAAAACCACAATATTCCGCACGAGCGCCTTTCGCTCATGGGCCTGCGCAAGCATTACCCGCAAATCGCATTCGACGACAATGCCTGGGGCATCCTCGAACCAGAAAGTGGCGTCCTGATGGCCCGTCGCGCCGTGCAAACCGTAGTCGAGCAGTCCCAGAAAATCGGCGTGCAATATCGCGCCGCTTCCGCACTTGCGCCTTTCGGCGAAGGCCGCGTCACATCCCTCATGACCACTTACGGCGAAAATATTTCCGCCGGAGCCTTCGTCTATGCCTGCGGCCCCTGGCTCGCCAAACTTTTCCCCGAGCTTCTGGGCCCGCGCATCTTCGTCTCGCGCCAGGAAATTATTTTTTTCGGCGTGCCGCAGGGAGAAATTCAGTTCCGCCAGGAAGCCCTGCCCACCTGGCTCTACCTGAAAGACGAATTTTACGGCATGCCCGATCTGGAAAATCGCGGTCTGAAGGTTGCCGACGATCGTCACGGCGCTCTGGCAGATCCCGATACGCAATCCCGCGTCGCCAGCGTCGCCTCTGTCGAATCCGCCCGCGAATTCGTCGCCCGCCGCTTCCCCGCTCTTAAGAATGCGCCCATCGTCGAAACGCGCGTCTGCCAATACGAAAATACTTCCAACGGAGATTTTCTGATTGATCAGCACCCGGATTTTCAAAACGTCTGGCTGGTAGGGGGCGGTTCAGGCCACGGCTTCAAACACGGCCCATCGGTAGGAGAATACGCGGCAGCCCGCGTAACCGGATCCACCGCAACAGAAAACAAAATCGAACCGCGCTTTTCGCTAGCCACAAAACAAACCACGCAAGACCGCAAGATTCACTAAAGCCATGGCTCGAGCTGATGACGTGGGCGTAGGGGCACGGCATGCCGTGCCGGGCCTTAAATCAAAGTGATCCCAAAAACTCACATCAGGCCCTATCGAGCCGTTGATGCCCGCGCTTCCCTCGCCTTAGCCCGCGCCCCGCGATAATAAAGCATCAACCCAAACAAAATCGCAAACGCGCTGCCGCCCGCGAGTTTCCCCTCGAAGATCCATTTATTGGCAGCTTCCTCCGGCGGAATCAGCGACAACACAATCCCACCCAGCACCACCGTGAATCCCAATATCCCCATCAGCCAAACTCCCACTTTGCCGCCGGGAATCAAAACCTGATTCTCGTTCGCGCCGCGATCCTGCCGGTAAGCCAGCCGGATCACCGCCGCATACATATACAAAAACGGAATAAAATAAAGTATCGTCCCCGCGTCCACCAATTCCTGGTACGCCGTATTCGGACTGTCGCTGATTTGGCCCAATATCAGCACCACGCCCGTCGCAAAAGCCTGCACCAGAATCGCCACCCAAGGCGTTTTCCACTTCGGATGAATTCGCCCAAAAACCGCCGGCAAATAACGATCGATCCCCACCACAAACGGCACGCGCGCCACCCCTGCCACCGTCCCCCCGACGCCGCCCGCGTTCCCCACCGTCACCAGAATCGCCGCAATCACGCCAAACAAAACAATCCGCAGCATCATCGAACCCGTAGTCAGCGCTTGAAACACGCCGCTCTTCGGATCCACCGCATCGGCCGGCAACATCGAAAGCACCGCAAAAGTCCCCGCGATATAAATCAGCGCAATCAAAATTCCGGAACCAAAGATCGCGCGCGGCAAAGTTTTCTGCGGATTACGCACCTCTTCACTCATCGTCGCGCATAGCTCCAGCCCCACGAACGCAAACGCAATCTGCGGCCAGAAATTCACCGTGCCCCAATCCCACGTGGGCATGATGTTTCTCCACGTAAAATGCGTCACCGATCCGTGCGCGTGCCACAAATACGCCGCCATGCCTACCAGCATCAGCAGCGGCACATAGGTCGAAACCGCGCCCACGTTCTGCAGCCACTTGCCGATGTTCAGCCCCACAATATTCAGCGCCACCGCCACGAAAAGTAATCCGAACGACCCCGCCACTAAAAATGTCCGGTCCTGCGCCAGGTACGCCGTGCCGCCTCCGCCGATATACGCCGCCATCGCCGCACTAGCCATCAACAGTGCCGGAAAATAAAAAAACGTGTACACCCAGTACGTCCAGCCGGCGATAAATCCGTGAAAATCTCCGAACGCTTCCTTCGACCACACATACAATCCGCCCTCTTCCGGAAATCGCGTGGATAATTCCACGATCACGAAGGTCGTCGGCAGGAAAAAGAACAGCGCGGCAAATACCCACAAACTAATCGAAGAAGTGCCATTATGCGCGGCCGCCGCAATCCAGCGCGGCCCCAGTACCGCACCGATGTTGAACAGCAGCACGTCCCAAAATCCCATCACCCGCCGCAGTTGCGATTTTGGATCGCCGCCTTTTGGCCCAGCCCCGGGCCCGGACGCGCCAGCTGCCGTGGGATTTTGGCTCACTCGCCAGCATCCAGCGCCGGAATCAATTCATCCTGCGCGAGAAAATTTCGCAAGAAGGGCTCCTTGGAATTTTCCAGTTCCTGCCAAGTGCCGAAAAATCCCACGCGCCCTTCCTGCAGGAAAAGTATCCGGTCGGCCAGTTTCTTCGCCAGATGCGTGTCGTGCGTCACCACAATAGAAGTCTTCTTCAATCTCGCTTTCAATTTCGTGATCAGGTCGCTGATATGCGCCGCCATCAGCGGATCCACCATCGTGGTCGGCTCGTCGTACAAAATCGCATCGGGATCTTCCGCCAGCGCTCGCGCAATGGCCACTGCGCGTTTCGCTCCCGTGCTCAAATCCGATGGCAAACGATCCGCAAAACCTGCGACCTCCAGCTCTGTCATCAACTCCTTCACCGTGGCGTCAATTTTCTCCGGAGCTTCCGTCTCGCTCCGGCTCACCAGCGGAAACGCCACATTCTCTTCCACCGTCAACGAATCAAATAGCGCGCCCGATTGAAACACCATCGTCACGCGCCGCCGGATCTGGGAAAATTGCTCCTCCGTCCAATCCGTCACGTCCTGCCCCGCCACAATGATTCGCCCCGAATCCGGCGCCAGAAATCCCAGCAGCAATTTCAACGACACCGATTTCCCCACGCCGCTGCGCCCCATAATCACGGCCGTCTCGCCCTGCTCTACGAAGAAGCTGACGTCCTTCAGCACGGCGTTATCGTCAAACGCCTTGCAAACATTTTTGAATTCGAAATAGTGTTCGCTCATCGTCCCGCGCGCCCGGCGAGATTTCGCTTGGCCTGCTCATAATCCGCCGGCGTGTTCACATTCTTGAATAGGTGCCCGTCGGAATCAAAGCCTTTCCATTCCATTGGTTCTATCACTTCGACGCGCAATTCCGCCACGCCGTCCGTCACCTTGCGCACGCCCCGCTCCAGAGCGCGCCGCAGCGTCGGCTCGCACCCCTTGTGATACACCGCGCAAAGCGGCTCCGCTCCGCGCTTATTTTCCGGCGTCAGATTCATCGGCACCACTGCCTCTGCCTCGGAATCGCGCGCCCGCTGCAACAAATATTCCAGCCACGTGCGCGTCAAATACGGCAAATCGCACGCCACAATTAAATTCCACTCCGCATCCGAGGCACGTAAGGCCGTTGCAATCCCGCCCAGCGGCCCGCAACCCGGCCAATCATCCGCAATCGCGGGTAATCCCAACCCCCGATATTTTTCCGGCGTCCCCACTACCACCACCGGAGAGCCCACCACCGATTCCACCAATCGCGCCGCCCGCGCGATCATCGGCACACCCGCAATTTCTAGCAACCCCTTATCCACACCCATGCGAGAACTTTCGCCACCCGCCAAAATAAATCCCGCGATGGATACGCCGTCCGTCATGCCTGAAGTCTCGTCATCTTGTCGGACTTGGTAGCGCGTGTCATCCCGATGCCTGCAACAGCGGGTGAGGGGTCTGTCTTTTTTTCTCCTCGCTCGTCACTTGCCACCGCCTCACTTCCCCGGCCGCTGAATTCCAAGCTCCCGCAATTTCTCCTGCAGACTCTGGCGATGCAATCCCACCTCCGCCGCTGTCTGCGACACATTCCA
>Ga0209530_1000894_pt1 | contig 16166 bp, 15 predicted proteins | sample BlaSpr_A8_Ref_O1_FD_187987 | JGI IMG/M metagenome (GOLD analysis project Ga0209530, IMG submission 187987) | Forest soil microbial communities from Thunder Bay, Ontario, Canada - Black Spruce, Ontario site 2_A8_Ref_O1 (SPAdes) (version 2) | ecosystem: Environmental > Terrestrial > Soil > Boreal...
GGCGCCGCGGCGCCATCGGACCGCGGCTTTCCGGGAAGGCTGCCGGGCACGACGACAGCGTAGGGCGGCACCTCGCTCTGGAAAATCTCGCCGCTGGTGCGATCGACGATTTTGGTTGATGCGCCGATGAACACGCCCATCGAGATCACGGCGCCCTCGCGGACAATGACGCCTTCGGCGATTTCCGAACGCGCCCCGATAAAGCAATTGTCCTCGACAATCACCGGTTCCGCCTGCAGCGGCTCGAGCACGCCGCCGATGCCCGCGCCGCCTGAGATGTGGCAATTCTTGCCGATCTGCGCGCACGACCCGACCGTGGCCCAGGTATCGATCATGCTGCCGCTGTCGACGTAGGCGCCGAGATTGACGAAGGACGGCATCAGCACGACGCCCGGGGCGACGTAGGCGGAACGCCGCACCACGCATCCAGGCACCGCGCGAAATCCGGCGGCGCGAAAACGCTCGGCGTCCCAGCCGTCAAATTTCGAAGGGACTTTGTCCCACCATGCTGCGCGCCCCGGACCGCCGGGAAACAAACTCATGTCGTTTAAGCGAAACGAGAGCAGCACCGCCTTTTTGAGCCATTGATTGACGCGCCAGCCGCCGCCGGCGGCCTTTTCCGCGACGCGCGCCGCGCCGCGATCAAGAAGATCAAGTGCGGCTTCGACAGCCTCGCGCACGCTTCCCTGGGTCGCAGGCCCGATCTCATCGCGCCGGTCGAACGCGGCATCGATCACTTTCGCCAGCGCATCCGATCCGGTCGCGGGCGCTTTTTGGGCGACATCGGCGGCCATGAAGTCTTTATCCCCTGTTGCGGCGGTTTGTCGGAGTGCAGCCGGGCGATGTCAAGTTTGCGGCGATTGCGCCGAGAAATGAGGTCAAATCGTCGGTGACGTGATCGACGTACGGCTCGTCACGTCCGGAAAGCTCCCAGTCCTCGCGAAATACTTCGCGCGTGCCGCTGGGCACGACCAGCACCGTCGTCATGCCGCGCGCATGCGGGACTACAAGGTTGCGGGCTAAATCTTCGAAGATCGCCGCTTTGGCGGGATCGACGCGGTGACGGGCGAGAAAACGGTCGTACACCACCGCGCGCGGCTTGGGTTCAAGCTCGGCCGCGGCGATGTCGAACACGTCCTCGAAATGCTCGAAGATTTCGAGCCGACGCATCACCGTTTCGGCGTGACGGCGCGTGCCGTTGGTCAGAATAAGCTTGCGGCCGGTGAGCCGGGAAATGGCTGCGCCGAGTTCCGGATTGGGAGTGAGCAGCGAGTGATCGATCTCGTGCACCATTTCCAGAAATTCGTCGGGGTTGAGCCCGTGTTCTTCCATCAATCCGCGCAAGCTCGTGCCGTAGCGCCGATAATAGTCCTTCTGGACTCGAAACGCCTCGTCGTGGGTGACCTTCAGGAAATCGGCGATGTAGTCGCGAATGCGCTCGTCGACTTGTTGCCAGAGATTGAGGTGATGCGGATAAAGGGTGTTGTCGAGATCAAACACCCAGGTTTGGACATCGGCAAAGCCGCGAATGCGGGTGGCGGCGTTACGCTCATTCATCGGGGGCAGCTCGTGGCCATGCGTCAGGGCGACGGGACGTGATCTATCCGCGGGCGCAAGTCTTGACAATGATCGCTTTGGCGATCGCCGGTCGACCTTATTAGCTGGATTCAAGCAGCGCCGAATTGGCGGCAGCCGCTAAAGCCGGCTGCAGCGCTCTAGCTCGCCTCGCGCCAAGCAACCGCGGGCATCAAGCCTTGGAGAGCTCCGTCGTGCAGGCGCACCGGGTCGCGTTCGCCTTCCGTCGCAAGCCGCAGCACCGAGCGCGCAAGCTCGTCCGGCCGCACCGTCGTATTGCCGACGGCCTTGAGCGTCAACCATGCCTCGTCAAACGCCGTCTCAAGTATGACGAGCGTTTGCGGATCGAAGGAAGAGCTCTGGAACCCGCGCATGGTCCGGCCTCGCCACGATGTTAAGGCCCCCGATTTACCGAATGGTGAAGCATGGGCCGCCAACTTGGCCGAGTTGTGACGGTATACCTAAGTCGCGGGCTGCCATGTGCGACGGAAAAAGCCGTTATTTCCATAGTTGGAAAGCAACGAGCGCGGCGAGCATGGTGGCGCCGCCAACCGCCTGCAGCGGCGTCATAACCTCGGAAAGCGCAAGCGCACTCAAGAGCGTGGCCGTCAGCGGCTCGAGATTCATGATCAGGGCGGTGCGAAAAGCTCCGATGCGAAGCGTCGAAACGAACACGAAAAGAATGCCCGCCGTGGTCGCCAGACTCATGAAAACCAAGGCGGCCCAGCCGATATTGTTTTGCGGCGGCGTCCAGGTCTGAGTTGCCAATGAGATGCCGACGAACACGACGACTTGTGCGGCGACCGAATACCAAGTGGTCAACCGCGCGTCGGCGCCGACGAGGAAAGCACGAGTGGCAATAAGCACGCCGGTACGGCAGCAGGCCGCTCCGATCGCGTAGGCAATACCGATAAACGCCAATCCGGCCGGGTGGGCGCCGATCATGATGCCCAAGCCGAGGAACGCCACAAGCGCGCACACCACGCCTTGCCAGCGCAAACGCTCCAAACCTGTCGCGGAGGCAACGAGCCCGGTCAGCAACGGATAGACGAAATAAGTCAGCACCGCCGTTGGCACGTCGTTAAATTCGATCGCCTTGAACAGACAGAAAATAAGCGCGGCGAAAAGGATTCCGATGGCAATCGAAATCCAGCGCACGCGCGCGCTTGCGGCCGGCCTCGGTCCGAACCGCAACCACGCTGACATAAAAGCTAACCCGACGACGCTGCGAAAAGACAGCATCGTGAGCACGTCACAGCGCGACGCGATAATGATCTTGGCGAGCACGTCGGACACGCCGAGCGCGACCGCCGCGGTCAATCCTGGGGCGGAAGAAAAAAGGGGACGGGAAGCCACGCGGCGAGAACTCTAAGATGATAGATGGACGCCGGAGATACGCGGCGGCGGCGGCAAGCGCAACCCGAAAGCGGAACCGTCGCGTGATCGCCTAGTAGGCCTGCTTCCGCTCGCTGGAAGCCAGTGGCGCCGATCGAGGACGGCCGCGGAACGGCCATTTAAGCATCTGCGCCGCACGGATGAACGGGGCGATCAGCTCTCCCCTGATGGTGTGCGCGTATTCGCGATCCGGCTCGACACCAAACTCAAGCCGCTCGCGCTCGGCGCCCGGGACATACAGCGTGCCGAACATCCAGTCCCATAGCGCCAGGCAGCTGCCGAGATTCTTGTTGAAGTGGGCCGGATTGCGCGAGTGGTGAATTTGATGATGCGCCGGACTCATAAACAGATGGCCGAGCCAGCCGGTGAACGAAATCCAGAGCTGCGAATGTTGCAGATGCACATAGAGGTAGATGAAAAAAACCAGAATGACGTTGCTATCCGACAGAACGTATTGCGGCATCGGCTGGCCGAGAAGGTAATCGCCGAGGCCGTTCGCGGTCCCGATCGTAACGGCCAGAATATTCAGGAAGACGCACATATAGACGGGATGTACGCGAAAGTTCGTCAGCGGCGTGAGCACCGTCGCCGAATGATGCACCTTGTGGAATTCCCAGAGAAATGGAATGCGGTGCGACAAATAATGATTGATCCAATAGCCGAGCTCATACGCCAGAAATATCATCACGGTGATGATTGCTCGCGACACGTATCCGGGTAACGGCGCCGGCGGCAATGCACCAAACAGTGACGTCAGACCGTCGGTCACGCCGCGGCTAAGCGCGCTGTAGGAAAGGATCGCCCAGCCGAACACGATGCCGAATACGAAAAGATTGAAGTAGAAATATCCGATATCGGCGACGTTCGACCTGCTGGTCAAAATCTGCCTGGGAAACATCGCCCGAAGCAGCGGCTTAAAACGGATGCGGCGGCCCTTGCGATAGCGCCGGCCCGCCAGCACCAAAAACCCCATGGCGAACGCACAGAACAACGAAAAAATCGAGAAATGCGAACCCGGCGCGAGCAACGCCTTGTACAGCTGACTCAAAAAGTACGAGATGCCTGGCCAAAAATCCAAGCCCGCCTCCACGGCCGCAGTGATGAGACATTTCACCTAGCCGGGATTGGTAAAGGCCGCGTTGTGCCGCCACGCTCCGCGCGGTTAATGGCCGGTAAAAATCCGGACCGGCGTAACGCGGCGGCGATGCGGTTTTAGTTGTGGATGAGCGTCCCGGCGCCGAGTTCGGTGAACAGTTCGAGCAGAACGGCATGCGGCACTTTGCCGTCCAGAATGACCACACCCTCCACACCGCGCTCCAGCGCTTCAATGCAAGTTTCGACTTTCGGGATCATTCCGCCGGATATGGTGCCATCGGCGATGAGGCGCCGGGCGTCGTCGGCCGACAGTTGTTTGATGAGGTTCTTCGATTTGTCGAGCACACCCGGAACGTCGGTCAGAAGCAGCAGCCGCTTCGCCTTCAGCGCGCCGGCAATAGCGCCGGCGAAAGTGTCGGCGTTGACGTTGAAGGTGCCGCCGTTTGCCGCAGCGGCGACCGGCGCCAACACCGGAATAATTTCGCGGCCGAGAATTTGCGTCAGCACGGTGACATCGACCTTGTCCGGCTCGCCGACCAAGCCCAGATCCACGACCTTCTCGATATGGGAGTCGGGATCGACGACGGTGCGCGTAAGTTTGCGCGCGATCAGCATGTTGCCGTCTTTGCCGGACAGTCCAATCGCCTTGCCGCCGGCGGCGTTGATGTAGCCGACCATTTGCTTGTTGATCAGCCCGGACAGCACCATCTCGACAATTTCGAGCGTCTTCTCGTCGGTGATGCGCAATCCCGCTTCGTACTGCGACTCGACGCCAACCCTCTTGAGCATGGCCTCGATCTGCGGTCCGCCGCCATGCACGACAACCGGATTGATGGCGGTCTGCTCGAGCAGCACAATGTCGCGGGCGAATTCGCGCGCAAAAGGCTCATCGCCCATGGCGTGGCCGCCATATTTGATGACGATATTCGCCTCGTCGTAGCGCTGCATGTATGGCAGGGCTTCGGAGAGAACGCGGGCAATTTCGTGCTCGGAAACGCTCATGGGCGGCCCCATCGGGATTATCTCGAATTGGCAACGCGGCGCGTTGTAGCGGGCAAACGGCGGGCACGGAAGAACCGCCGCAACCTTTATCTTGAGGCCGTGGAGCTGCGCTCGCTCAGCAGGCGCGCAATGGCGGCGCGAAGTTCCGGCATGCCTTGGCCGGTGCGAGCCGAGGTGGCGATGACGCGGGGAAAAGCCGCCGGACGCTTTTGAACGGCAAGCTCGATCTTATCGCGGCATTCCGTCACGCCCGTTTCGCGCAGCTCGTCGCATTTGGTGAGCACGACCTGGTGGCTGACGGCGGCTTTGTCGAACGCGGTCAGCACGGCTTCATCGATGCGCTTTAGGCCGTGGCGTGCGTCGATCAGCAAATAGACCCGCGCCAGCGCTTGGCTTTTTCGCAAATACGCCTCGACAACTTTACCCCAAGCGGCGGCCTTGCTCTTGCCGGCGGCGGCATAGCCGTAGCCGGGTAAATCGACCAGGACGAGCGGGCTCGATCCGGCAAAGAAGATCAATTGTTGAGTGCGGCCAGGCGTGTTCGACGCACGCGCCAGCGCCTTCCTGCCGGTGAGGGCATTGATAAGGCTCGACTTGCCGACATTGGAGCGGCCGGCAAACGCGACTTCCACCTCGCCTGCGCGCGGCAAGGACTCAACGCTGCCGGCAGCTGAAACAAAGCTCCACTCACCGGCAAAGAGCCGCCGCCCGGCTTCGATTTCGGCATTGGAGAAGTCGGCTTTTGTGCTCAAGATTGTGGTGATCGCGGTGTTCATGGGCGACGCATGTCACAGCCAGCGGAAATGAAAAAGGGGACATCCGTCCCCCATTTCGCAGAAGAGTTCGTCGCGAGCGTTCCGATCAGGCGGCGGCCGGGTCAGGGCGGTCCGTTCCGACGGCGACAGGCGCATAGGCCTGATTTTTTGCGCTGCCCTGATAGCGGGCGGCGGCGGCAACCGCGGAAATGCCGATTTTTCGGTAGCACAGGTGCAATGCCACGGATTCCGCTGACGATTTCCCCGTTCTGGCTAAGTCTTTTGCCGTCTCGATTTTTTCATCTTGCATTTGAACTGATCCCATTCCCGTGTTTTGCGGCAGGCGGCCCGCCTCTAAACCGGCAGTGCGGCCGAATTGGGCGGGAAATCGTTCCGCTGGATGACAGCACCATTCCCTTGCGATTCCCTTGCAGCCGCAAAGAGGACATCGGGCGAGGTAAACCTTTGGTTAATGGGCAGAAAGGGGAATGGTAAGAACCTTGCGCTAGAGGGAAATCCACAATTGGCGGAGGGGAGTGCGACATTCCTGCAACACTCGCGGCCGACATCGGCGTCGACCCATGCGAGTGCTGGCGTCCATGCATCGATTTCGCTATTTGGAATGCGGGGTAAGGCTTTCGCTGATTCAAGGCTGGGACAGGCGAAAAAGTAGGTCACCGATGACGATGCGTGCGCTGGCATTTGTGATAGCTGCCATGGCGTTGGGCGGCTGCGTTCAGGACAACGGCACCCTCGATCCGGTGATCGATGCCAACTGGAAGCAGCGCGACAAGGACTTGATGTCCAACCTGCCGTACAATCAGTCGGCAGTGGGGGAAACGTATCGCCGGCATTTTGTTGAATATCAGCGCAAAGAAGCGCCCGGCACCATCCTTATCGATAGCGACAACAAGTTCCTCTACTACGTCCTGCCGCAGGGCAAAGCAGTCCGCTACGGGATAGCGGTCGGCGAAGAGGCGCAAGCCTGGAGCGGGCTCGCCAAGGTCGGCCGCATGGAAGAGTGGCCGGCTTGGCACCCAACACGCAGCGAGCAAGTGCGGCTCGGGCCCTTGCCCGAATACGTCACCGGCGGCCCGCATAATCCGATGGGCGCTCGCGGCATGTACCTCTATTCCGCAAACAGAGACACGCTCTACCGGATTCACGGCACCAATCAGCCCGAATATATCGGCTCTGCCGTGTCGTCAGGCTGCATCCGCATGACGAACGAGGACGTGATTGATCTCTACAACCGGGTGAAGGTCGGGACTCCGGTCATTGTTCTCGGGCCGCATCAATCGCCGTTCGGCGTCGCGCGCATGGCGAGCGGATCAACGACAGCTAACTACTGACCGGTTATCCGGCTCTAAGCTCCGAGCACGACCTGCACGACTTCGGGCGGCACGCCGAGCCGCGCCGGAATAAAGCTCGTGCCAAGCCCGCCCGACACGATCAAGTGCCGGCCGTCTTCCACCACATGTCCATAAGCGTAACGCGCGCCGTATTTTGACGGCACGAAGGCCGGCCAGATCAGCGGTAGCCGGATTTGGCCGCCGTGCGTGTGGCCGGCAAGCGTCAACGCGATGCGCTCGGGCAAGTGGGCGAAGATGTCGGGCTCGTGTGCCAGAAGCAGGAGGGGGTCGCCGGTGCGGATTTGCGAAAGCGTGCGCGGCAGATCGTCGACGCCACGAAAGCGGCCATGCCCGAGACGATAGGCACGCTGATCGCCGAGCCCGGCGAGCCAAAACCGCGCTCCTTCGGGCCCGAGCAACACCGCATCGTTTTCGAGCACCGGAATGCCGACCGCAGTGAGCGAAGTACGGATGCCGGAAGGATCGTGCCACCAATCGTGATTGCCAAGCACGGCCCAGGTCCCAAGCGGGGCGGTGAGCCTTGCCAATTCCGCCGCCCATATTCTGTTGGGCATGCGCACGTCCACGAAACGATAAGTGGCGATGTAATCCCCGAGCAGAACGACAAGGTCGGATTTCAGCTCGTTGGCGGTATCGACCACGCGGCGAACATGCGAGACGGTCATGTTCGGACCGCCGGCGTGGATGTCGGCAATGACCGTGATGGACGTACGGTGACCGCTCGGCCAAGCTGGCGGTTGCGGCGCGTAACGGGTCACGATCAGGCTTTGCGCTTCGACACCGCCCGCGTAGGCCGCGGTCCCGACCAAAGACGATCCCAACAAGCCGCCGCCCGCGGCGAGCAGGCGGCGCCGCGTCACGCGGCCTTTGGCCGAAGAACTCGATCGCTGCGCGATGCCCGCTGGCAAATCCGGCTTCATGACCGGCCTCGTAGCTTGCGAGAAGTGAACATAAGGTTCACTGCAGCGTCCAATTCCGGCGGCATTTTGATGAGCGGAGCGACCGGCGCAGCGCCGTCACGATTCGGTCAACTTTTCGCGCGTCACCCAATCGAGCGTTTTGTCGAGCGCCCGGCGAAGCTTCTCGAACAGTTCTTCGATTTGCGGGGCCTTGATCACAAGCGGCGGGGACAGGGTAAGCGTGTCGCCGCCAACGGCACGCACCAACAACCCTTCCTCTTCGGCGAAGCGCACCGCACGCGCGCCGACGGCGTGCCGGGGATTGAATGAGCGCTTCGTCGACTTGTCGGCGACAAGCTCAACGCCGCCGATCAATCCTAATCCGCGCGCTTCGCCGACCAGAGGGTGCTGACCCAACAGCCGAAGCCGGCCCTGGAACAGCGGCGCGCGCTTGGCGGTGTTCTCAATGATACGGTCGCGGCCATAAATCTCGATCGCTTTCAGCGCGACCGCGGCGGCGACCGGGTGGCCGCCATAAGTAAATCCGTGGCCGAACGCCCCGATCTTGTTGCTCTCGGCCAGCAGCGCTTCATACATCAGATCGGGCATCATCACCGCCGCTATCGGCAGATAGGCCGACGACAGCGCCTTGGCGACCGAGAGCGATTGCGGTTTGAAATCGAGCTTTTCGCAGCCGAACCACGTCCCTAACCGTCCAAAGCCGCAAATCACCTCGTCGCTGATGATGTATAAATCGTGCTTGGCGCATACCGCCATGATCTTTGGGAAATACGTCCGCGGCGGCACGATGACTCCGCCAGCGCCCATGACCGGCTCGGCGATGAAAGCGGCGACCGTGTCCGGCCCTTCCTGCACAATCAGGGCGTCGAGTTCGGTGGCGAGCCGCGAGGCGAACTCTTCCTCGGTCTCACCATCTTCGGCGAAGCGATAATGATGCGGGCAGCCGGTGTGCAAAAAGCCGGTGAGCGGGAGGTCGAAATCGCGATGATTGCCTTCAAGGCCGGTCAGCGAAGTGGCGGCAACGGTGACGCCGTGATAGGCCTTCAGGCGGCTAATGATTTTTTTCTTTAGTGGAAGCCCGCGAGCATTGTTGAGATACCAGACGAGCTTCACCTGCGTGTCGTTGGCTTCCGAGCCGGAATTGCAAAAAAACACTTTCGAGATCGGCACCGGCGCGATCTCCTTGAGCTTCTCGGCAAGTTCGATCGCCGGATCGTGGCTCTTGCCGGTGAAGACGTGCGCGAACGAAAGCTTGCGCATCTGCACGGTAGCAGTCTCGATCAACTCCTCGTTGCCGTAGCCGAGCGCCGTGCACCACAGCCCGGCCATGCCCTCCAAGTAGCGCTTGCCTTGAGTGTCATAGACATAAACGCCTTCGCCGCGTTCGATCACCATCGGGCCGTTTTCGCGAAAAGCCGCAAGATTGGTGTAGGGGTGCACCAAGGTTTCGACGTCGCGGGCGGCAAGATTGCTGAGCGGGGCCATGAAAATCCCTTTTAATAATCTTCTGCGGATCGCAGCTCACTCGTCGCACTGCTTAGACGGTAAACCTATTTACCTTCAATATCCGAAATAGCCTTCGCCGCGGCGCGATGCGGCATTTTCATCCCGGCGGCATCCGGCTAGATTGGGGTAGCGTTAGGCGGTCCTGCCGCCGCGCGGAGAAGAAAAACGCCCACCCTCCGGAGGATTTCCATGCTCGGTCTCATGCAGGATTGGCCGCTGCTTTGCCACCGGATCATCGACCACGCCGCGATCAACCACGGCGACCGCGCGGTGATTACGCGCTCGATCGAAGGGCCTTTGCACCGCACCAATTACGCCGAACTCCGCGCTCGCGCGTTGCGCGTTGCGCAACGGCTGGAACGGGACGGCGTCAAGTTCGGCGATCGCGTCGCCACGCTGGCCTGGAACACCTGGCGGCACCTGGAAAGCTGGTACGGAATTCTCGGCATCGGCGCGGTTTACCATACCATTAATCCGCGGTTGTTCGTCGAACAGATCATCTGGATCGTCAATCACGCCGAAGACCGCGTATTGATGACCGATCTCACATTCGTGCCGCTGTTGGAAAAAATCGCCGACAAGCTGCCGAGCATCGAGCGCTACATCATTTTCACCGACGCCGCCCACATGCCGCAGACCTCGTTGCGCAACGCCGTCGCCTATGAGGAATGGCTGGCGGAGACCGACGGCGATTTTGCCTGGAAATCGTTCGACGAAAACACTGCCGCCGGCATGTGCTACACCTCAGGCACCACCGGCAATCCCAAAGGGGTGCTCTATTCGCACCGCTCGAACGTGCTGCACACCATGTTGGCGCTGCAGCCGGACGCGATGGGCGTTTCCTCCCAGGATATCGTGCTGCCGATCGTGCCGCTATTTCACGCCAACGGCTGGGGGCTCGCCTTTAGCGCACCGATGGCGGGCTGCGCGCTGGTCATGCCGGGCGCCAAGCTCGACGGCCCCTCGGTTTACGAGTTGCTCACGGAATTCAAGGTGACCTGCAGCGCCGCGGTCCCCACTGTTTGGCTGTTGCTCCTACAATACCTCGAGAAAACCGGCGCCACGCTGCCGGATCTCAAGCGCGTGATCATCGGCGGCTCCGCGGTGCCGCGCGCCATGATCAAGACGTTCAAGGAGAAATATGGCGTTGAAGTATTCCATGCCTGGGGCATGACGGAAATGAGCCCGCTCGGAACCGTCGGCACGCTTAAACCCAAATACGCCGCGCTCAACCAGGAAGCGATTTTCGACGTCAAAACCAAGCAAGGCTACACCCCGTTCGGCGTCGAAATGAAAATCACCGACGATGCCGGCAAAGGCGTTCCCTGGAACGGCAAAACATTCGGCCGGATCAAGGTGCGCGGTTTTGCCGTCGCCAAGAACTATTACAAGCTCGATGACACAATTCTCGATGCCGACGGTTTCTTCGACACTGGCGATGTCGGCACCATGGACGAACAGGGCTATATGCAAATTACCGACCGGTCCAAGGACGTGATCAAGTCGGGCGGCGAATGGATCTCCTCGATCGATTTGGAGAATCTTGCCGTCGGCCATCCGAAAGTGGCGGAAGCCGCGGTGATCGGCATACGGCATCCCAAGTGGGATGAGCGGCCGTTGCTGATTGTGGTGCTCAAGGAAGGCCAGTCCGCGACGGGGGAAGAGATACTCGGCTTCCTTGAAGGCAAAATCGCCAAATGGTGGATGCCGGACGATGTGGTGTTCGTCAGCTCAATCCCGCACACGGCGACCGGCAAAATCCTCAAGACTGCGTTGCGCGACCAGTTCAAGGACCATGTGCTGCCGACCGCGATTGCCGCGGAATAGCGCGTTTACCGAAGTTCGGCGGCTTTTTAGCGCGATAAACGCGCTTCTGCTTGAGACGGCGCAGTAAAGCCCCAATATCGCCAAAGTAACGGCAAGCTTTCGCGCCGATTGAGAACGCCGGCCGCGTGTTCACAAATTGTTACAATCGACTGCGGCTACGCAATACTTAACTTGCGTCGCACAATTTCCACATTTTACCGATCACTAACTACGTCGACTGTACTACTACGGTCAATCAACCTTCCCTTTAACAACTAATAAGGAAGATCATGGCTGGTTCTACCCAGACAAAGTTTGCATTTGCTTCAATTGCTGTTGCAGCGTGTCTCATCGCAATCCCGATGGCCGCATCCGCCCAAAGCGGCATAGCCTCGATTTATTCGGGAGGCCTTACCGCCAATGGCGAACATGCATCAGCCTCCGGCATGACGGCAGCCCATCGCACGCTGCCGTTCGGCACCATGGTGCGGGTCACCAACCAGAGCACCGGCCGCTCGGTCGTGGTGCGCATCAATGACCGCGGGCCGTTCGTGCGCGGGCGGATTATCGATGTCATGCCGGCCGCTGCGCATGCACTCGGCTTTTCCGGCCTTACCAATGTGACACTCGACGTGGTCGGGCGGCACGGTTAAAGCAAGGAAGATCAATTGTACTTCGTTCTTGGGGGAGGCCTATGGGCCTCCCTTTTTCGTGCCTAGTGGTCCGATTCTAACATTCGCATCCCGGTTCGGCAGGCTATCTTGCGAATGGTAGAATCAAAGGACCACTAGCAAGCATAAGTGCTAGTGGAGCTTTGGATTTGACATTCTCTTCGCGAGATCGCGGCCCGGTGGGGAGCGAATGTCAAATCCGCTCCACTAAGCGGCTGCTTCACACTCAAGCAACCATTGTCGGCCAACATGGCCGGTCGTGTGGGAGGCCTCCGGGGACATATGGCGCCGACCGAACTTATTCCGTCATTCGACGCCCGTCTGTCGATGCACCGCATTGATGACGAAACCCGAAAGGTCTTGGCCGACACCTGGCCGTTGCTCGAACCGCATTTGGAGCAGGCCATCGATGAAGTGCTCGTGGCGCTCCAGGACTTGCCCCGCATAGGCAAGATCGTCGCCGACAACATGGAGACCTTGAAGACACTGGAAGTGACGCATTTTCGCGCGCTGCTCGGCGGCGAATTGGACGATCGCTATGCCGAATCTTGCCGACGAACCGTCGAGAAGGAAGCCGACATGGGCCTCGACGCGCGGGTTCGCAGCACCTCCGGCAGCATTGTCGTGCAGATGTCGCTCGACGTGCTGGCGCGCAAACATTGGCTGTCTTCGCTAAAGCTCGCACAGCGCGCCAAGACGATCTCGAAAATTATCAGCTTCGACGTCTCGAACGCGATGACGCTGCACCGCCGAGCCGCCGACGACGCGGCCCGGGTCAGACGCGGCGCCATCGATGCGGCGATCGCCGATTTCGACAGCGCTATCGGCGAAGTGATCTCGGCCATCAAGGAAACCTCTGCGTCGCTGAGTGAGACTGGTTCGACCATGAGCCAGGCCGCCGACGACACGCTCAACCGCATGGCATCCGCCTCGTCGGCTTCGGCGGGCACCACGCAGCGGATGGAAGCGACGGTAACGGCGACCGAAGAGCTTTCCGGATCCATCCAGGAAATCGGGCAGCAGGCGACCAACGGTCTCGACATCGCGCAATCCGCTGTCGCCGATGCGGAGCGCACGCAAAAAGTTATCAGCTCTTTGAACGAGGGCGCCGAGCGGATCGGTTCGGTCGTCGGCACCATTTCGGCGATCGCGGCGCAGACCAACCTCCTGGCCCTCAACGCCACCATCGAGGCGGCGCGCGCCGGAGACGCCGGCAAGGGGTTTGCAGTGGTCGCGGCCGAAGTGAAAACGCTCGCCAATCAGACCTCGCGCGCGACCGAGGACATTTCGAAACAGGTCGCGGCCATCCAAGAAGCGACTAAGCGGTCGGTCGAGGAAATCTCGGCGATCGGGCGAACCATCGGCAAACTGACCAATGTGTCGACCAGCATCGCTTCGGCCGTGCAGCAGCAAAGCATGACGACCCAGAGCATCGCCGAAAGCATCCATACCGCCGCCGCACACACGGCGCGCGCCTCCGCCGAAATCAACTCGGTCGACGTGGCGGTGGCACGCGGAGTAGCCGCCGTGGAAGAAATCACCAAATGGACCGAACGGCTCTCCACGCGGGCGAAAGACCTCGAAACCAAGGTCGAAACGTTCTTTAAACGCGTGCGCGCCGCCTAGATTTCCGAGTTTTCGTCAGAACGGGCGCGCTCTTGCCAGGCGCAAAGTGCCGCGCAACTTATTGCGTGCCTCACTTGCGCGCGCCTAAGGTGAGCATTTGCGACCAGCATCGGGAGACCAGCATGGCCACTCCGCTCGCCAAACAGATCGCGCTTGCCGCGCGGCCCAAAGGGCAGCCCACGGCCGCGGATTTCCGCCTCGAGGAAACGCCGGTCCCAGCCTTGCCGGCCGGTGGTCTGTTGCTGCGCGTGCTTTATCTCTCGCTCGATCCTTACATGCGCGGCCGCATGGACGACGCGAAATCGTATGCCAAGTCCGTCGGCATCGGCGAAGTCATGACCGCAGAGAGCGTGTGCGAAGTCGTCGAGTCCGACCGCGCGGGCTATGCGCCGGGCGATATCGTGCTGGCGCATACCGGCTGGCGCACGCATGCCGCCTGGAGCGGGCCGGCGCTCCGCAAGCTCGACCCCAAGGCGGCGCCGATCACCACCGGGCTCGGCGTGCTGGGAATGCCGGGCTTCACCGCCTATGCGGGCCTCAATCTCATCGGCAAGCCCAAGCCGGGCGAGACGGTCGTGGTCGCGGCGGCAAGCGGCCCAGTCGGCTCGCTGGTCGGCCAACTCGCCAAGATCGCAGGCGCACGGGCGGTCGGCATCGCCGGCGGCGCCGATAAGTGCCGCTACGTCGTCGAGGAGCTGGGCTTTGACACCGCCATTGACCATCGTGCCGGCGACTTTGCCGACAAGCTCGCGGCTGCGTGCCCAAAGGGCATCGACGTCTATTTTGAGAATGTCGGCGGCGCCGTTTGGCAGGCGGTTCTGCCGTTACTCAACGGCTTTGCGCGCGTGCCGGTCTGCGGATTGATTGCACAATATAGTGCGAGCGGGCCGGCGGCGGCGCCAAATCTTCTCCCGGCCACCATGCGCGCGATATTGACCAAGAGCCTCACGATGCGCGGTTTCATCAATTACGAATTTGCCGCCGATCACTACGCCGAATTTTTGAAGACGGTCGCCGCCGGCATCGCCGACGGCCGCATCCGCTACCGCGAGGACATCACCGAAGGGCTTGAAAACGCGCCGGCTGCGTTCATGGGCATGCTTCAAGGCAAAAACTTCGGCAAGGTGCTGGTGCACGTCGGCAAATGAGCGCCGCACGCGTTCCTATAGCGGCAGACGATATGCTTGCTGCGCGGCGCCGACAAACAATGCGGCCTTTTCTTCGGCGCTATAACCGGCGGCGAGCCGCTTGAACGCGTTCCACATCACGCCGTAGCTGTAGTAGCGCTTGTCGACCGGGAAATTGCTCTCGAACATCGCCCGCTGCGGCCCGAACGCCTCAACGCAGGTTTCGACGTAAGGCCGCCACGTCTTGGCAAGCTCCTCCGATGTCGGCGGCTTCGGCCGCATCTCGAAGCCGAAACCGAACATGTGCATGCCCATGCCGCCAAGCTTGACGCGGGTGTTTGGACATTTGGCGAGCTCGCGGATGTTGTCCGCCCAGGTCTTGAATACTTCGTCGTGGCGGCCGGCATAAGCGCCGATGCCAAGCGGGATACCGACGTGATCGAGCACGATCAGCGTATCCGGAAAAGCCCGGGCCAGATCGGCAAGTTCGGGAATTTGCGTGTGGTAGATCAACGAATCGAAGGAAAGGCCGTAGCGCGCCAATCGCGCGAAGCCGGCGCGGAATTTGGTATCAAGCAAAAGCTGGGGCGGGTAATCGAGCGGCGTCGATTTAATGGCGCGGTCCGCGTCCCAAACCGAGCAATGGCGGACGCCTTTGAAGCGTTCGCCGGCCGCGCGCAGATGCGCTTCCAGCACGGCATCGACCTCGGCGCCGAGCAGAAGATCGGCGAAGCCGACAATGCCGGCGCAGATGCGGGCCGGCCCGTAGGTGTTGCTTGCGCTCATCGCCGCCACGCCGTTGACGAACTCGGTCTCACCAACCGGCGCGAACTTTGCGTCGCCGTCGGCGCGGTACATCGAGTCACACTGCGAAAAGACCGTGGCCCGCACGTTGTGGCCACCGCTGTCGATGTCGCGTTTGATGTCTTCGAGCAGGTAGCGCGCGCCGCGGTCCCAGAGATGATGATGCGGATCGATGATCGGCATGGCCGGATCGATTGGCGCCTCGCGGTGCGAAGCCAGCCAATCCTCGCGGATCTCAAAGAGGATTTTTTTCTCGATCTCGGTTTCGCCGATCTTGACGTTCATCGCCCTACCCTCTGCCGTTTCCTCGCGGATTATTGGTGCTTTGGATTCGATATTCGCTTCGCAAGCGAGCGATCCGGCAGGCAGCGAATGTCAAATCCACCACTAGTAATCCTAGCGGACGCGGCGGCGAAGGAAAGCGGCGGTCGTGTTATTCCGCCGGTTGTTTTGGCTTGGGCTTGAAGAAAGTGCGCTTGAGATTGTCCCACAATTCGATCTTGGCGCCGTT
>Ga0209530_1000896_pt1 | contig 16147 bp, 12 predicted proteins | sample BlaSpr_A8_Ref_O1_FD_187987 | JGI IMG/M metagenome (GOLD analysis project Ga0209530, IMG submission 187987) | Forest soil microbial communities from Thunder Bay, Ontario, Canada - Black Spruce, Ontario site 2_A8_Ref_O1 (SPAdes) (version 2) | ecosystem: Environmental > Terrestrial > Soil > Boreal...
TAAGCTGAAGTGCAAACTGCATAGGGTTAGAGTGGAGACTGGGTTCCGAAGCACACAAATCGCCTACCTTCTGAATAGATACTCTCCCTCGACCCGAGCGCCTCAAGAAGAAACCCGATTGCCACCGCCAAGGAGGATCCCCAAGGAAGTCTGGCCGAGGAAATCAAGCTTCCCAGATGCAGAGTTCTGGCCAGGTCGCCCGGAAGAGCCGACGCTAGAAGAATTCGGCAACTCAGGAGGAGCCAACTGAACGGGCGATTTTCCGCGGCATGCTGGGAAGAATTGGCGCAACGACCATCGCGCCCTGGGGGCTGTGGCCCAGTCGCTCCAATTCTGGCACATCGCCAGCAGGTAAGATAGATGTAGAATTGCGGCCGTTTTGAGCCAAAAAAATTCCGCGATATATCTGCGAAAGGATTAAGCATTCGCCATGCGCCGCCTAGTGAAGTTCCTGCTTGTTCTGGCCGTGATCGGCTCTGATCTTGCCGTTGCCCAATCCAAACTGCCTGATACGCCCGTGCGTGAAGTGACGGAAGACTACTTCGGCACAAAGGTGACGGATCCCTACCGGTGGCTCGAGAATACAAATGGTCCGGAGGTGGCCGCCTGGATGAAGGCGGAGAACGATTACACGCGTGCAGTATTGGCACGCATCCCCGGCCGTCATCAGCTCCTGGATCGCCTCAAAGCGCTGGACAATGCAGGCAGTGTAGTTTCGGCTCTCCAGGTCTGGGGCGGGCGCTATTTTTACTTCAAGATCGAGCCCGGCTCAGACAACCGCAAGCTCTATGTGCGGGACGGTCTCACCACGGCGGAGCGACTGCTTGTCGATCCTGAGAAGCTGACGGCTGCAGATGGCAAGCACTTTTCAATTGATTATTTTCAACCATCACTTGACGGGAAGTATGTCGCCTATGGCATTTCTCCAGGTGGGTCGGAAGAGAGTATTTTGCACGTGGTGGAGATTTCGACCGGCAAAGTATTGAGCGACACGATCGATCGCGCACAGTTTGGGCAACCGAGCTGGTTGCCCGATGGTTCGTTCTTTTACTCGCGCACGCAGAAGTTGCCACCTGACGCGCCACCCACCGCGAAGTATCAAAAGCTACGCTGCTATCACCACGTGTTAGGCGCCGACCCAGACAAGGAAGCTGCTGTTTTTGGATACCAGGTATCTCCCCAGGTGAAGGTGACAGAAGATGATTTTTCGGTCCTTGCCTTTTCACCAGGCGCTAGTAAATACCTCCTGGGCGTTGTAATTCACGGAGTTAAACGCGAAGTCGATTTGTACGTTGCTGCGATTCGAGGCGACGTGAGCGCGAAAACGACATGGAAGAAGCTGGCGGATGAAGCTGATGCGGTCACTGGCTTCGACTCGCACGCGGACAGTCTCTTCCTGCTTTGCCACAAAGACGCATCCCGTTTCAAGGTCCTGCGCACCAGCTTGGCCAATCCCGATCTGGCCCAGGCAACGACGGTTGTTCCGGCGAGGGAGGCGGTGATTATCAACATCGCCGCCGCCGACGATGCGCTGTACGTGCAGGAACTTGACGGCGGCATCGGGCGCTTGCAACGTTTGCCCTATAGCGCTGGGGCCATTCAGTCGGTGAAACTTCCGTTTGATGGAGCCATTCAGTCCATGGTCACGAATCCGACCGAATCGGGAGCCTGGCTGGAGCTGACGTCGTGGACAAAATCGCCGTTGTGGTACTCGCTGAATGCGAGCTCCGGGAATCTGACTGACACCGGCCTGGTGGCTTTGTCTCCCGTGGATTATTCCCAGGTCGAATCGGAGGAGGTCAAAGCCAAGAGTGCGGACGGCAGCATGGTGCCACTGTCGATTGTTCACCAACGCGGGATAACGCGGGATGGGTCGCATCCCACTTGGTTAGAAGGTTATGGCGCCTATGGGATTACGCTCGATCCCACGTTTCGTCCAACGCTGCTGGCATTTTTCGAACGCGGCGGAGTATTCGCCGTGGCTCACGTTCGCGGTGGCGGGGAATACGGTGAGGATTGGCACTTGGGCGGCCGGAAGCTGACGAAGCAACACACGATTGATGACATGCTGGCTTGCGCTCAGTATCTGATCGAGCACAAGTACACTTCAGCGAAACACCTCGCCGGCGAGGGCACCAGTGCCGGGGGAATCACCATCGGCGGTGCCATTACTCAACGCCCCGATCTGTTCGGCGCAGCCCTGATTCGGGTGGGCGATTCCGACTCATTGCGTTCCGAACTTATGGCCAGTGGGCCCGCAAATATTCCAGAATTTGGAACGGTCAAGGAGGCTGACGGTTTCAAGGCGCTCTATGCTATGGATGCCTACCAACACGTTACGCCGAATACGGCGTACCCTGCAGTGCTGCTAACCACGGGTGTCAACGACCCTCGCGTGGCGCCCTGGCAGGCAGCCAAGATGGCTGCACGTTTGCAGGCATCTACCATTAGCGGTAAGCCTGTGCTGCTGCGCGTCGATTACGATGCCGGGCACGGAATGGGGTCGACTAAGACGCAGCGCGACGAAGAACTGGCTGATGAAATGGCATTTCTGCTCTGGCAACTAGGGGCTGCGGAATTTCAGCTCGCGCAAACACAGAAGTAAATTCGCTGTCCGAGCAGTTGGCATTTGAACGTCCGGTTTGAGTTGCGACGGCACTGCCTAGATGGAAGGAAATCCGCGACCAATCGCGGAAGCCAGCTTTCTAAAAAATGTCTTTCCGCCAGCGCTTTCGTAGTCCAGAAACGCTTGCCATGCAACGCAATAATTTCCAGAGCTACACCTACCGGCCCGAGAGTGTGCAGCACGCGCACGATCAACGGCCATCGGGCCCTCAGCGCAGTCGCTGATGACGACTCGTTCGGACTCCTTCTATGTGCGGCGCTCCGTGTGGCGCAAACACACCACCGACCCCAAAACCAACAAGTCGCGGTCTGCCGTACAGGTGATCCCGCAGGTTGCTGAGGAACTCCAGCGCTGGCGGCGTGCCTGCGGAAATCCCGCGAGCTGCCCGATTTTCCCGAACCGTGCCAACTCAGCCTGGCTTACCAGGCCAAAAGCGATAAAATGGTTGGAGGTAAACCATGAAAGACGGACAGAATAACCAACAGACGAACAATACGAATTCTGGAGACATCACACGCCGCGACTTTGCAACGCTCTTGGTGGGTGCAGGCGTTGCCGCGACGATATCGTCAGCTGCCGCAGCAGACCTTGAACTGGTTGAGTCGGACGTCGAGATCAAGACTCCAGACGGAACCTGTGACGCCGCGTTTATTCACCCGCTCGCTAAGACCGGCTCCTATCCGGGGGTACTGATCTGGCCCGACGCCTTTGGTCTACGGCCCTCGATGCGTGCAATTGGCAGGCGTATTGCGACTGAAGGATATTCCGTCCTTGTACCCAATCCTTTTTATCGCGTATCCAAAGCTCCTTTCACGGATGCATCTAAATTCAACTTTCAGAATCCTGAGGATTTGGCGAAGATCCGGCCGCTGATGGCGTCAGTGACCGCGCCCGGCAATGCTGAAAGGGATGCCATCGCTTATGTGGCCTTCCTCGATGCACAAAAAGAACTGAACAAGACTAGGAAGATCGGAACCCAGGGCTACTGCATGGGTGGCGCACTGGTTGTGAGGACCGCCGCGCAAGTGCCCGATCGCATCGGTGCGGGCGCGTCGTTCCACGGCGGCGGCCTGGTAACCGACAAACCCGATAGCCCGCATCTGCTCGCGCCGAAAATCAGGGCTCGCATGTATTTCGGGATCGCATCGAACGACGACTCAAAGCAGCCGGATGCGAAGGACAAGCTGAAGGTAGCCTTTGCAGCCGCCAAGGTTCCAGCCGAAATTGAAGTCTATCCGGCCCTCCATGGCTGGTGCGTGCCGGATATGCCTGCCCAGAACGGCGCGCCAATCTATAACAAGGCCGAGGCTGAACGGGCCTGGGGAAAACTCGTCGCCTTATATAAAGCTGCCTTGGCCTAACCGAAATCTAAAAGAACCGTTCTGACCAATCGAAGGCCAAGCTCGACTTCAATATCATTGGCCAATCAGCAGCTTCCGGCTTCGAAATCCGCTTAGTCTTAGTCGAGGTCGTCCATAACCCGGTGTTCCTCTGTAAGTTCCTCAGCAATCGCAAAGTGTTTGGGTCCGGCCGGCAGTAGGTCAAGGATCGTGCCGCGAAGTCTCCCTTACGTTCGGCAGATCAACCAAGGCCGACAGAGATTACGATCTTTATACTGGCTTCGACGCTTGGAGTCTCGGAACCTTATGCCGCCCTACATCCGCGGGCCGACATCGCCCGCATCCAAGGACTGGCGCGCTAGCGGAACTGGTCGGCGCTCACTCTTAGCCAAGATTGACCTCTCGTCTCGCACTCCCGGTTGTTTGCCACCTGGAGGAATCAACGCGCAATGCGAAAAAATCAGGAGCCAATGAGTGACTGGCGAATCGTTTCGTCAGCATACTGCTGGACGACCTCCTCTTACGGTGGGAAGTTCATTCGGCTCACCAGAGCCTGAAAGCGCGGCTCGGAACGCAAAGCATCCCAGCCGGGGTACGCTTTGATGTAGACCATGCCCTGATCATGCTCGTCGTAAGCCCGTTCCAGCCAGGAGATTGCTTCCTCTTTCTCACCCAGACCGCTGTATGCCTCGGCGAGTACCGAGGCAGAAATGTGGTGCTGCTCGGATTTTTCTTTCAGCTCAGCGATCAGCTTGAGAGCTTCGCGCTTCTTTCCCGCCAGCCCATAGACGGAAGCAAGGCTGGCCACTGAAATTGGCCTGCGCTGCGAACGGACTAAGTCCCTTCGCAGCGCGGCAATGGCTTCCGGGTACATCTTCTTGCCTCGATAGGACCATCCTAGCCCGAAGTCGTCGCGCTCGCCCGGATAAGAGGCGTTCAGCTCAGCAAAATAAGCGATTGCGGAATCGTATTGGCGTGCCGCATAGGTTACGTACCCCACGATATCCCTAGTCTCAAGATCGATCGGATTCAACTCGACCGCGTACGCCATCTGCTTCATGGCTTCTTTATTTTGTCCTAAGGCCTGTAAAAGACGGCCATATTCCACATGAGCGGGCGCGTAGTTAGGACTTAGCTCCAAAGCAAGTTGGTACTGATGCTCAGCTTCTGACCAATTCCAGTCGTACTCCAGGGTCTGGGCGAGAACGAAATGAGCCTCCCCCAGCAATGGATCAGCATCCACGGCTCTCGTAGCGGCCGCTCTAGCCAGAGGTAAAGTTTCTGTCGGAGGGTGGTTCCCGCCTTGGGGATTACCGAGGTCAATATAGGTATACGCCATGCCAGCGTATGCCAACCCGTAGTTCGGGTCTTTTTCGATGGCCTGTTTGAAGTAGCCGATTGCCGTCAGAAGATCTTGCTCGCTCTTTTCACTCGACCTATGATGGAAATGCAGTGCCCGGAGATAATCGTCTTGAGCTTCCGCATCCACCACGCGGGACGTGGCCAGACGGGCACGCTCCTGTGGTGTCAATCTCACCTGGATTTCGTCGGTGACCGATTGCGCAATCTCATCCTGTAACCGCAGTAAATCATGGAGGTCGCGGTTGTATTGCTTGGCCCAGAGTTGACCCTCCGGCGCGACCTGGTCCAAGCGGACAGTCACTCGGACGCGGTTACCGGATCGCTCGACCGTTCCTTCCAACACCGCATCCACGTTGAGTTCCCGAGCAATCTTTTGTAGTGACTTGTCGCTAGCCCGGTACTGCATGACCGATTGGCGTGAGATCACACGTAATTTATCGACTTTGCCGAGTTCACTGATCAGCGCTTCAGTCATCGCGTCAGCGAAGTATTCCTGTTGCGAATCGCCAGACAGGTTTGCGAGGGGTAGCACAGCCAGAGATTGAATATGCAGTTCCGACTTTCGAGCGAAGATCCGGTCGCGTCGGCCAGCCACATTAAGCCCGACGAGAGCGGCCGCAGTGATCAGGACGGCGGAGGCTGCTAGGACAACAAGCCTAAAACGGTGTTTGGAGCTGTAACGAGGCGTGGCTTCCGCCACCTTACCAGGGGAGGCTGGGGGGATCTGCGCCGGCTCGACCGGTGCAATGAAGCGATAGCCGCCACGAGAGACTGTCTCGATGAAACGAGGGTTGTCGGCTGAGTCGCCAAAGGCAACACGCAGCTTCCGAATCGCCGTGTTGATGCTTTCATCGAAGCCGACGAAAGTATCCGTTGGCCAAAGTCCGGCTCGCACCTCTTCACGCGTAATTACTTGTCCGGGCCGCTCAAGCAGCATCGCCAGGAGCCGGAAAGGCTGCTCCTGCAGCGGCACTTTCAGGCCGCTCTTGTGTACTTCTCCAGACCCAAGGTCGATTTCAAAGAGTCCAGCGCGAACACGGCGGTCGGAACTTCTAGGCGATGTCATGATCTCCACCCGAGCGGCGAGTTATTGTACCCCTTCCAGTTCAGGAAACCCAATAACCCCTTCAGCAACCTTCTCTTAGAAAGTCAGGGACGATTTATGCCCAGTCAATTGACTTGTGCCTGCGCCGCGAGTTAAGAGTCGCATACTCCAGCGGTTCCCCCCACTGAAGCGGCTAGTCTAAAGAACTAAAACCATTCGAAGTTTAAGGAGCGATTTATGAACAAAATACTGTTCACGAGTACGGCAATCGCTCTGTTAACGCTGTCGGGTTTGGGGGCGGCCTACGCACAGAGTGATTCCCCTGCCTGTAACAACACGCTCATCAGAGGCAACTATGGCTTCACTGTTCAGGGCAATAAGTTGGCGGGAATGGGGGGTACAGGCCTGCAAGTGGGTGTTGCCATGACGGAATTTGACGGCAAAGGTGGGCTCAGTCAAATTGACACAGTAACCATTGACGGCAAGGTCGTTGCAGACTTCACACACACTCCGGCAACCGGCAGCTATGCGGTGAACGCAGATTGTACCGGTACCTTCACAATTAACTTCACCGATGGCCGACCACCGGTGGTTGCAAACTTCGTTGTGGTCGCGAATGGCGACGAAATCGATACGGTCGTCGTCAGTGCAGGTGGGGAACAGGGGATTCTCGCGACCGGCAGCGTCGGGAAAAGGCGTTTTTGCCGAAAGCACTAACTCGGAAACTGTCGCGTGAATGGAAAACACAATGAAAAATGATGCGCCTGCGCTTGGGTCACCGCTTGTGGTGACGCTTCGACCAAGTAACGTTGACTCTGGTCCGTGTACGCACGGATCGAAGACCTTAATGCAAGAACGAACCGGGGTCAGATCTTGATACGGCGCACTTCGTTAGTCCTCGCATTGTTCTTTGGACTGCCCACTGTTCTATGTGCGCAGAAGCCACAAGGGCAATGGTCCGATTTAAAAGGGCTGAGAGTTGGCCAGGGAATCGAAGTGATCGAATCCAATATGAAGCGGCACGGGGGAGAATTCGTCAACGTCAACGATGAGGTGCTCACCCTGCAAGAAAAGGGGTCGGACATATCAATAAAGCGTGAGGATGTCATGCGCGTCTCGACATCCTCTGGCGCACGGCGGGGCGAGCACGTCGTGATCGGCCTGCTGGTCGGCGCGGGCGCAGGGGCAGGCATCGGTGCCGCCGCTGGCTCGGGATCGAAGAGCTGGGTAGGGCTGTCGGAAGGAATTGGGGCTCTTGTCGGCGTCGCTATTGGCGGCTTAAGCGGGACGATAGTCGGCGCCACGATTCCTGCCCACACAACCATCTATCGCGCTGTCCCCGCGATGGCCTCGCACTAGCGGAGTGAGTTTGATCTATATTGACTCGGCATTAGATTGCGTGACAGGTTTAGGGTAAACGTCAGACGAAACTCATGTTTGGTATCGGATGCGCGTAAGCGGCCGGAGTGACCGCATTGACGAGCGGTACGGGGCATTTCAGTGTCCAGATGGTCACGCTAGATCAAGTCCGGTAGCTCGTCGCGCGGAATCAGCAGACGGATGGATCGAGCCTGGCCCGGTGTTCGCTCGATAAGGCCATGAGTTTCGAGCGCCAAGATCATTTGGTGTACGGAAGGCGGGGAGACTTGGAAGTAGTGTTGCATATCGGACTCCGAAGGTGGGCGCCGGTGCGCCGGTGGATTTTGCCGTAGTAGTAAATGAACGCCAGGTACTGGCCTTGCTTATCGGTATGGGGTTTCTTCATCGTCGCTCCTGAGCGATCCTAACGCAAACTTTTCTGTGGAAATGTCGCAGAGGTCAAACATAAAGGAGGGCCGCCAACGTCGGCCTTGACTTTTATGACCTTCTCATAGAAGGACACTACCGACATGGACTGTGACTGGCAATCTGGGTCAATTAGTGATAAGGGCCCGGAGGCATCCCTGTCGCGACCGCAACCGCCAGCGCTGACCGTGTGGAGTGGCCAGTGCGGTCTTAGAAACATCCGCACTTGGTCTACCGTCAGCGCTTGCACTTTCCCTCGGGTCTGCTGAGGGGGGCGCAGACAAATCGTCCAGCACCGGCGGGACTGGAATTCAGAGGGATCGTCTGTCCGACAGGCGTGACAAAAAGAAATCTGGCGCCGGCTTCTTCGGCCGACGCCAGATGTGTGTCGGAATCTCGCTCCGACGTTTACAACGACGCGCTGTGGTATAGGTGCAGAGGCACTTTCGTGGCCCGCTACTGCACCTTCACTACAACGGACGTCGTCTGCTGCATTCCGCCGGCGCTTCCAGTCACCGTGACTGTGTAAGCGCTCTGCGGTGTCCCCGGAAGCATCGTCGAAGAAGTGCTCCCTCCACATGCCGTCTGCAGCATACAGCCGGCGATCAGAAGGACAATGCCGAACCCGAGAAGTTTCCCGCGGTTCCACTTGCCGCTTCCTGAGCCAAGACACAGACCCACGACGAGCATAGCCAGCAGGAATCCCTTGCCAGATCCTGATTCCCGCTGGGCCAGACGACGCAGCGCGGCGGCATGCGGCGCGGTGCTGCCGACCTGCAACGTGGCAGTCCCGACGCCACCCGAGACAGTGACCGAGCCGACGGAGCACGTAGCCGCCACGCTGACAACCGGAGCAACTCCGCAACTCAGGCTCACCGTCGAAGGAGCGAATCCGCCCGACGGGCTGATGGTGATCGTCCACCGAGCGGAGCCTCCCGCTTGAATCGTAGTCGGCGTCAGCGACGTGGAGAAAAGCGTAAATCCGGGTGCGGCGACCACTTCGTTGACCGCAGTCGACGTACTGCCGGCGTAGTTGCCGAGGCCACTGTAGACCGCAGTCGCGCTGTGCGATCCGGCCGTCAGTGTGGAGGTTGAGAATGTTGCGACTCCGCCGCTCAAGCTGGAACTGCCGATCAGGGTCGAGCCGTCAAAGAAGCTGACGGTACCCGTGGGCGTGCCAGAAGTGGTCGGAGTCACGGTTGCGGTGAAAGTGACGCTTTGGCCGACGCTCGCGGGATTCGGAGTTCCGGTCAAGGCGGTTGTGGCGGAAGCAGTCGCGACTACCTGCGTGAGCGCGCTCGAAACACTGGCGGCATCATTCGAGTCGCCAGTGTAGGAAGCCGTGATCGAATGCGACCCGATCACCAGCGCCGACGTCGACAGTGTGGCGGTGCCATTGGAAAGCGTCGACTGACCGAGTTGCGTTGATCCGTCGCTGAAGGTGACGGTTCCGGTCGGCGTGCCCGCGGTCTGCGGGATGACCGTAACCGTGAAAGTTACCGACTGCCCGAAGCTGGATGGATTGCTCGAGCTGCTCACTGCGGCTGTGGTGGAGACCAGGAAACCATTCGAGATGTTCAGCAGAACTGCGACGCCGCCGACTGCGAGATCGGGTCGTCCATCTCCGTTGAAGTCGGCCATCACGGTATCGGTGCCGGAAGCGCCAAGGGACCTCGAGGGTTGGAAGGTACCGTCACCGTTGCCCAGCAATAATGCGTTGGATCCTCCGGCGGCGACGTCGAGCTTGTGGTCACCGTTAAAATCTCCGACCACGATCGGTTGCCACATTTCGCTCTGCGGAATGCTGGTTGCGATTGCCGGCTGGAAGGTGCCATCGCCATTGCCCAGCAACACCGAGATTGCACTGGTCGAGCAGTCGCTGGAGCATTCATTGTCAACGACAATGTCCGGATTGCCGTCGCTATTCATATCCGCAAGCTGAACGGAAATGGCATAGATGCCGCCGCTGTTATAGGCCACTGCGGGTTGGAAGGTGCCGTCGCCGTTCCCCAGCAGTACGCTCACGATGCCATTCGAACAGCTGTTGGTCAGGCATTCGTTGGCAACGACGATGTCGGGCTTATGATCGCCGTTGATATCGGCCACTGCGATCCCGAGGGCGTACAGTCCGCCCGAGCTGTAGCTGACCGCGCTCTGGAAGGTGCCGTCGCCGTTCCCCAGCAGTACATTGACTGCACCGCCGGTGCAGTTGCTGTCGCTGCATTGTGCCGCCAGCACGATGTCGAGCTTGCCGTCGCCATTCACATCCGCGAGGGCAACGGACTGTCCATCGTTGGTGGTTGCATACGTCACGGGAAGCTGAAAAGTGCCATCTCCGTTGCCGAGCAGGACGCTGACCGAGCCCTGTGAGCAATCGCTGGTGCTCGTACACTCATTCATCAGGACGACATCGGCCTTGCCATCTCCGTTCAGATCGGCCGATGCGGCCCAAAGCGTGTACCCGCCGCCTGAGGGAAAGGTGCCTCCCGCTTGGAAAGTGCCGTCGCCGTTGTTGAGCAGTACGCTCACAGCGCCGTTGTTGCAGTTGCTGTTACTCGCGCATTGGCTGGCAACCAGAATGTCGGGTTTGCCGTCCCCATTTACGTCCGCAGTGGCAAGCCCATGGGCTTCCGAACCCGCCGGGGAGTAAATCACTCCGGCTTGCAGGGTGCCGTCGCCGTAGCCCAGAAGAACGCTGACCGAGCCGTTGTTGCAGACAGAAGAGCCATCGCAGGAGTTCGTCACCAGCACATCAGGCAACCCATCTCCATTCACATCCCCTACCATCACGTTCGTGATGGATGGTCCTTCGAGTTCGCCGGAGTCACTGGATCCGGAGGTATAGCTCGCACTCAGCCGAAAGGTTCCGTCTCCATTCCCCAGAAGAACGCTGGTTGAAGCGCCGTCCTGGCACCCGGAGTTCGACTGACACTGATTGCTGACCACCACGTCGGGTTTGCCGTCAGCATTGAGATCAACGAGCGCCAGGGACTGAGCATACAGTCCGCCCGACGCGTACTGCAGCGCGCTCTGGAAGGTTCCGTCTCCATTTCCCAGCAGCACGCCCACCGTCCCGTAACTGCAGTTCGAAGAGTTGTTGCAGCGATTCGCAACCACAAGATCGGCATGGCCGTCGCCGTTCACGTCTCCAATGGCCACCGAATCGGCATATACGCCGCCAGAGCCCGAGTTCACCGCATTCTGGAAGGTTCCGTCGCCGTTTCCCAGCAGCAAGCTTACGAAACCGCTCGAGCAATCGCTGTTGCTGGCGCATTCGTTGGTGATGGCAACATCGAGTTTGCCGTCGCCATTCACATCGGCGATTGCGATCGCCTGCGGAGACTGTCCCCCGGACGCGTAGTTCACCGCTGTTTGAAACGTTCCATCTCCGTTGCCCAGCAAAACGCTGAGGATGCCATTCGTACATGAGTTGTTGGAGGAGCAGGCATCGACGACCAGAAGGTCGAGTTTGCCGTCGCCATTCACATCTCCCACCGCCAGGGCGAGAGAATCCGCGGCTCCTGTGTTGTATGCCACGGCAGGTTGGAAGGTTCCGTCACCATTGCCCAAAAGCACATTCACAGCGCCAGATGAGCAATCGCTATTGCAGGAACTTGTCGCCAGGATGTCGAGTTTTCCATCGCCATTGACATCGCGCAGCGCGACCGACTCCGTCTCCTCGCCGGTGGCGTAAGTCACCGGGGCTTGGTAGGTGCCGTCGCCCTTGCCCAGCAATACGGTCACAACGCCATTTGAGCAATTGTTTGTGGCGCACTCGCTGGCCAGCACGACGTCAAGTTTGCCGTCGCCGTTGAGATCTCCCGTGGCTCCTGCGTAGGTTTCCCGGCCGCCCGAGGACGTGGTGATCGCAGCCCTAAAAATCTGCGTACTGGAAGTTGGTAGACCCGACGTCATAATTTGCGGCTTGACGTTTTTCAGAGCGGATGCCAGCGCCTTCTCTCCCCGAGTGATTGGGCGGGGCGAAAGTAACCGCTGCGCGGGAAACGAAGTTGGAGCATGGCTGGCAGAGTTCGCATGCACATTGGAATTCTTCGGAAGATTCTGTGCTGCGGAGCCAGCGGGGCACAACTCATAGGCCAGGCCCACTGCCAACACAGCCAGGAACAAAGGGACGCGCTTCGAAAACATTGAGATTTCTCCATTCATGAAAATTGATCTGACTTTGAACGCCGCTGAAACTGCGTTTCAGAACCGACGACGTACAGCACAACGAACACATTACGCAAGCAAACAGAGAGGTCTAAAGGACAATTTGATAGAGTGCATTTTGCAACTCGTCGAGTCCCATTCCATGCCATTTCGCAAGGAAGCTACATCATCGGACCCGCTTCAAGGAGCAGAACTTGTAGGGCATTGAGAGGGAGTACCTCGGCGACCGGGCTGATCGTCGCTTTCGGCGTAGCAGTTTGTCTCACTCGCTCACTCTAAACCAGATATACCGTCGCGGCTCCGAACGAAAGGAGCATTACGGACTTACGAAGGACAGGTGTTCCGTTGGTCTTCGGGTTACATCGCTTCCGGAGAGCAATATGATTCTCAGTTCCGGTCTTGCGCTTGAAAAGAAGCGCTCGTCTAGCTCGAACTCCCGGCGTGACGCGGCGCGAACAGGGACTTGAACTGCTCTCGTTCGCCGTTCTTGCCGCTGGCGACATCGACGTATTCCTGCGTGACGCTTCAGCCCTGCGTTTTGGCAAAGGTTCGAAGCTGGGCGAGTTGGTTCTGGTTGTCCTGCTTGGAAGTCGAGATGCGGCTATAGATCGCGATGTTCACACCTGAAATGTACGGAGCGACCGTGGAATCTGGCTCCAAAAACGGTAGATTCTTCTGAATGAAAATCGATAAGCTTCTCCCGCACCAATTACCAGAGCAGTCTTCCGCGCTATCGCGGAGACTTTCAGACTACTTCGCCGGAGCGGCTGGATCAGGTCCGCAGGCGAGCATAAGCGTCCGAGTTCCGCAGTTAAGCAACTCAATGGCATTGGTCGTATATTGGCAAACATGCTCGACGAGCCAGGCAGCGCTGGTCCCATGCATCGCTCGAGTTGCGCGCGTCCATCAAAAGGCGCGAAGCTGAACTGTGAACTGCTCGAGATCTGAAACCTGAAGAACACAGACTTTCCCATACCAGAGCTTTGTCGACTCGCAGATTGTTCGCAATTCCGCGCGCAACCCTTCTATCGGCATGGTGCAATCGGTGTAGATATAGGTTGTTAACACAGTTGCTTGGGGCAAAAGTAAAGGTGTTTGCGAAGTTTCATCGCAAGTCGCAGCAACTGGAAATGCTTGACGCCTGCATGACTATGCTGCAGGACGAAGAGCGGAGATGCATCGCACGCGAGTTGCACGATACATTGGGCAATTGCTTGCGGCGATCAGTATGAACAGTGTTCCTGTGGAAGCGGAGTCTCATAACCTAAGCCCGTCCGCAGCCAAATGCGTCACTGAAAACGCTGCGATTGGCCCCATCACATCGCGGTAGAACTTCACTGCCTCGCTCATGTCGGCGACGAACTTGATCACATACCTAAGCCGCGTTCCTTGCATTTGCCACCTCCACTGGATACCTGTCGGTGGCGAATTACTCAACTCACGCGGCAATCGGGGTTTGGTATAAGCCTCGACAATGCCTCTGCCATCGATAACAACTGAGATTGGCTCGTGAGCGATCGGCGTTGACACCCGGCACCGGAGGGTGCCCTTTGCGTTCGGCGTGCGTGCGATGCTCATTATAGGAATGTTGGAAATCGAGTAGCTTCGCCTCCAAGCCGGTCGTGGTCCAGAAAAGCGCGCGGTCCAATCATTCTCGGCGTAAGGTCCCGATCAGCCGCTCTACGAACGGATGGGACACAGGCACATAGGGCACCGTCTCGATTTCCGTCACCTCCAGCACTCGGAGGTTGGCCTGCCACTGATGGAATCGATCCAAGGGATCGTTGTCGGTGCTGAGATACTTTGGCGTTGTTGGACCGCGAATCGCTCGATCGAACATCCGGCACAGGGGCGGGCCATCAACGATGCAGTCCTGAACCCCAAAACCAACCATGCGACTGGTGAATTGATCCATCACGACGCGAACCCAATGTGTTCGCCACGTTCCGGATTCACAGCGGAACAAATCGCAGCTCCACAAACTGCCTTTCATGTGGCCGAGGAACGTGAGCCGGGATGGGCCTCCGGGATCGGATTCCGGCCGGTAAATTAACGCCAGGATACGGCGAACAACATCCTTATTGATTGCAACGCCGAAAGCCGACGCGATCTGCTGGGCGATTCGCGGACAGCCCTATTGGGGATTCCGCCGCTTCCGTTCAAGTACTGCGTCGATGAGTTCTCTATTCGGTCCTTTCGGGCCAGGCTGACGCCTGCACTCGGACGAAAACAACATGCGGTATTTTTGTTGCGCCGGCATGCCGTAGAGATGCAGCAGAGTGGAGGCTTTAAGACGATTACGCAATGCAAAACGCGGGCTGGGTTCATGAAAAGGACGCACAGGCCGGCGATGATACGCTCGGCGGTGCTGAGGTTGGGAGCGCGGTTGCGGCCGCGATTGAGAATCTATAGTTGATGTTTGTGACGAGCACCGACTCGGCAATGACGGAACGCACGCCTCCCGGCCGTGCTAGCCGGACGACGGGACGACGGTGACGATCAGATGAAGCAAAAGGATAACGACGTCGCGCATCCTGGCAAGCTATCAAAAACCCCGAAGAAACACCTGATTTTGGCCCGGTTCAGTAATTCGCCATGGACAAGCGTGCGGCGCGGACGCGCCCCATTATCGTCCCCATCGCCAACTACGATGACAATCAGCACGCTGCTAATGAAAATCTTCGCCTGCAGAATCTTTGAGAGGGAGGGGAGACAATGGCTGCGCTAATGGAGATGAAGTAGAAAACGCGGGACGAGATTCGCCCTCCCTTGCCGGAAGGCGGTGAGTTGGAGAACTGGTAGATCACTACAACCTCAAGAGCGACCCCTCCCAGCGCGAGCCATCCGAACGGAAGATTTATGAGTTCAGCCAGACGAGCCGTCGTGCTGCTGGGTTGCTGCACGGCAGGTTCCGGGCATGGAATGCTCGGTCCCTCGATTGCGCAGTCAAGCGTTGTGCTATCACGGCTTGGTCGCGGCAGAGGTGAATTCCGCTGCGGCCTATGCTAAAAGATGTTCATGGACAAGATCGAGATTAAGACGAATGATGGGACCTGCCCGAGCAATATATATCGCCCGGCCGGCAGCGGACCGTGGCCAGCGGTTCTCGTATTCATGGATGGACTCGGGATTCGTCCCGCAATGCTCGAGATCGGCGAGCGGCTCGCGGCCCACGGTTATTATGTGTTGCTTCCGGATCTCTTCTATCGGTCCGGACCATACGAGCCGATGGATCCACATGTGGTCTTCATGGATCCGGGGAAGCGCAAGATCCTGATGGAGAAGTTCTTCGCCCTCGCCACGCCGGCCAACATCATGTCCGACACCCGAGCATTTCTCGATTACCTCGCAGCGCAACACGATGCGAAGCCAGGTGGTATTGGCACTACCGGTTACTGTATGGGTGGCTTGATGTCTCTAACCGCGGCTGGAACGTATCCGGCCAATATCCTGGCTACAGCCTCATATCATGGCGGGCGGCTTGCGACGGATGCGGCCGATAGTCCCCATCTGCTCGCTCCGAAGATGAAGTCACGGGTCTATATTGCGGGGGCCATCGAGGATCAGGGCTTCCCCGATGCTATGAAGGAACGGCTGGAGGAAGCCTTGACTAAGGCCGGCATCGATCACCGGATCGAGACTTATCAAGCGAAACACGGCTGGGTGTTCCGGGATACGCCAGTCTATGATGCCGCTGCCGCCGAACGCCACTGGCAGACAATGTTCGCGCTGTTCGTCGCGACACTCAAGCATTGACACCGTTGTTGTGGTGGAAAGAGAGCAGGACGCGAATAGACCGATAGAAGTCTACGACGGCGA
>Ga0209530_1000897_pt1 | contig 16147 bp, 14 predicted proteins | sample BlaSpr_A8_Ref_O1_FD_187987 | JGI IMG/M metagenome (GOLD analysis project Ga0209530, IMG submission 187987) | Forest soil microbial communities from Thunder Bay, Ontario, Canada - Black Spruce, Ontario site 2_A8_Ref_O1 (SPAdes) (version 2) | ecosystem: Environmental > Terrestrial > Soil > Boreal...
TCAGGACATTTTCGAAGGCTGGATCATGCTGGCCGCCGCCTTCTTCGTCATCACCATGATCGTTTTCATGATGAAGACGGGCCGCAAGATGAAGGGTGAAATCGAGGGTAAAGTCAGTCTGCTGGCTGGCAGGAATGCATGGTTCGGACTCTTCGCATTCGTCTTTCTGATGGTCCTGCGCGAGGGCGTAGAAACCGTTCTTATTCTCTCGGCCGTATCCCTGAACTCGACCGCACTGTTAAGTTTTCTGGGCACGTTTCTGGGAGTAGTGGCTGCGATCGCATTCGGCGTCGTGTTCGTCAAAGGCAGCATCCGCATCAATCTGCAAAAGTTCTTCCGCGTTACCACCGTAATTTTGTTTTTCGTTGCTGCGCAACTTGTAGTCTCAGGCCTGCATGAGCTTTCCGAAAATGGCGTGCTGCCTTCTTCGAAGACGGAGATGGCGATTGTTGGCCCCATCGTCCGTAACGATCTGTTTTTTTTCATCACGATTGTTGCCCTCGCCGCACTCATGGTGCTGTTCGAGGTCAAGCGCCGCCAGCCGGGAACATTACCCGACTCCCCGGCAGCGAGACGAAAAGCGATTTGGAGCGCCCGCCGTGAACGCCTCTGGATGGCTTCCGTCTACGCCAGTTCATTCGTCTTCATCCTTTTGGTCACGGCTGAGTTCATCTACGCCAAGAGTGTGAGCGCGTTGTCACCGGCAACCGAAGTGACTTTTGTGAACGGCCAAGTCAGCATTCCGCTCACGCAGGTTCAGGATGGAGATCTGCATCGTTATTCCGCCCAGGAAAACGGAACCGCGGTTCGCTTCTGGCTCTACCAGAAACCAGACGGAAAAATCGCCACGGTTCTCGATGCCTGCGAAATCTGCGGCGCGGTCGGCTTCTACAAAGGGCCCAACGGAGTGGTGTGCAAGAATTGTGCCGCACCGATTAATCCGCAGTCGGTCGGAATGCCCGGCGGATGCAATCCCGTACCGCTGAATGCGCAAGTCACCGCCGACTCCATCATCATTCGGGAAGCGGACATCGCGGCCAAGAGTCGCATGTTCCAGCAATAACCCATGTTCGGACGCCTCGTCTACGAATCATTCCGTCGACAAAAGCGGCGTAAATTACTCGCTGGGATTGCGATCACGTTAGGTGTAGGCGTGGCCACCGCGATGATTGCAGTCGCGACCGACATTGGCGACAAGATCAGTCGCGAACTCCGCACCTATGGCGCAAACCTGATCGTGACTCCACAAGAAGATACTTTGGACGTTCAAATCGGCGGCGTGGATCTGAAGCCGCCCAGCGATGGGGCCTACCTAAACGAAGCCGACCTGCCCAAAATCAAAGGCATGTTCTGGCGAAACAATATCGTGGGATTCGCTCCCATGCTTCCGCTGAATGTCGGCATCGATCATGCGGATAATTCGAAGAACGTTACCCTGCTCGGAACATATTTCTCCAAGCAGCTGACTTTTGGCAAGCAGGATTTTATTACCGGCGTGCGCATTACCCATCCTTGGTGGAAAGTGAAGGGCGCATGGCCGGATGACAATTCGCAAGACGTGCTGCTGGGTGAAAGCCTCGCCGCAAAGCTCGGTCGCAAGGTTGGCGACCAAATTGAAATCGCTGGTCAAGCCCACCGCGTCGTTGGCATTCTCTCTACCGGCGGAGCAGAGGACAATCAAATCGTTGCTCCATTAACGCTTGCCCAACAAATTCTAGGTAAGCCCGGAGCCGTCCGCCGCGTCTACGTGAGCGCGTTAACCAAGCCCGAAGATGCGTTCGCCCGTCGTGATCCGCAAACCCTGCGAGGCGCTGAGTACGATCGTTGGTATTGTTCGCCCTATGCGGCCTCGATTGCTTTTCAGTTGCAGGAGGCGATTCCGCACTCCCACGCTGAGCAGATTCGCCAGATCGCGCAGAATGAAGGCACGGTGCTCTCCCGCATTAAGGGCCTGATGCTGTTGGTGACGCTGGCGGCGTTGTTCGCGTCCGCGCTCGCGGTTTCGGCCGCCATGGCCACCGCCATTTTCGAACGGCGCACCGAAGTGGGTTTGATGAAGGCTTTGGGTGCGGGCAACGTTTCGGTGGCAGTCTTGTTCTTCGCTGAAGCCCTGCTGCTGGCCTTGATTAGCGGGGCCGTAGGTTTCGCAGGTGGCGCGTTGCTCGCCCATCAGATTGGCCGCTCCATCTTTAATTCTCAGATCGCAATCGAGCCCGTTCTCTTCCCCGTGATTCTGGGCATCGCTGTTATCGTGACCTTCGCGGGCAGCGCCGTGGCGATTCTCCGTGCCGTGAAGTTCGATCCTGTCTACGCGCTGCGAGGTGAAGCGTGAGTGCGCACCGGAACTCGGATTTGATCAACCGCCGTTCCGCGAAGCCTCATACCTCAATGTTTCTGCGCATGTTGATGCGCGCCGCCATACTCCGTCGTGGACGCGCCGCCTCTGCCCTGCTGGCCATGGTTGTCGCCGCCGCGGTTGCCACCGCCATGCTCAATCTCTATGTCGACGTACAAGCCAAGCTGCGCAAGGAATTTCGCCACTACGGCGCGAACATCGTAATCGTCGGAAAAGATAGCCGAGCGCTTCCCGCTGACACTTTTGCAAAAGTCGAGTCGGCACTTGCCGGACGCGGTCTCGCCGTGCCGTTCGCCTACATTGTTGCTCGCACTTCCGGCGGCCAGTCGGTCGTGGTTGCGGGAACCGATTTCGATCAGGTTCGCAAACTGGATAGTTGGTGGTCAGTTACGGCCTGGCCGAACAATTCGCAGGATGCATTGCTCGGTACTCGCGCCGCTGCAGTAGTCAGCCCGCAGGGGAATCCCTTTGACCTTAGCTTTCGGGGACGCGTGATTCACCTCAACACTGCTGGCACCCTTAGAACCGGAGCATCGGAAGACAGCCGCATTTATCTTTCGCTAGCGGATTTCGAAAACTGGACCGGCGTTCAACCGTCGACAATCGAGATTGCATTTTCCGGTTCGTCGGAAGAAATCAATGCTCTGACTCGACAACTGTCGCAACTTGTCCCCACCGCAGAAGTTCGTCCCATCCGCCAAATCACGGAAGGCGAAGCGCGCGTCCTCGGAAAAACTCGCTCAACTCTCGCCGCTGCTGCCGTTCTCATTATCGCAACCGCAGCTCTGTGCGTCCTGTCTACTCTCATCGGATGGGTATTTGACCGCCGCCGCGACTTTGCCATCATGAAGGCTTTAGGCGCGTCTGAAAAGCTCATCGGCGGATTCTTTGCCGCCGAAGTTGCGGCTTTGGGTGCGGTGGGAGCGATCGTCGGATTCGGCATCGGCATAGGAGTCGCGGCCTGGATCGGCCGGGTAAACTTCAATGCGCCGGTGGTACCGCGCTTCAATGTCTTGCCTATCGTTTTCGTCGGCAGCATTGCCGTGGCGCTCATTTCTGCCGTGCTTCCGATTTTTCTCCTCCGTCGCGTGCAACCCGCTATGATCTTAAGGGGCGAGTGAGATGATCAAGCTGAAAAATGTCAGCCGCGAGTACCCTGCCCGAGCCGAGGCTAAGGGCGGAGTCATTCGCGCTCTCGACGATTTCTCCCTCGACGTCGATCCTGGCGAATGGATCGCGATCATGGGTCCGTCCGGTTCCGGCAAGTCGACCCTGGTCAACCTGATTGGCTGCCTTGATCGTCCCAGTTCCGGCGAAATCTGGCTCGATGGCGAAAACGTGGCCAACATTACTCCGAGCGAACTGAACCGCGTTCGAGCCGAAAAAATCGGTTTCATATTCCAGCAGTTCCACCTGATCCCTTATCTCACAGCCGTCGAAAACGTAATGCTGGCACAATATTTTCACAGCATGACGGATGAGCAGGAAGCCTTGGAAGCTCTGGAGCGAGTGGGATTGAAAGATCGCGCCCACCACATTCCATCTCAGCTTTCCGGCGGCGAACAGCAACGCGTGTGCATCGCGCGTGCCTTGATCAACGATCCCAAGATTGTTCTCGCCGACGAGCCCACTGGAAATCTCGATGCCATGAACGAAGAGATTGTCCTGCGTCTGCTGCGTGACCTGCATCAACAGGGACGCACCATCGTGATGGTGACCCACGACCCGGTTGTTGCCCGCCTCGCCGACCGCCGCATCGAACTGCACCACGGCAAAATCGCAGCGCAGGAAGTTTTCGCCATGGCCGACGAAGAACAATTCGACGAAGTCCTGGAAGAACTCTGGGCGCTTTCCGAACACGGCGAGATCGCCGAACTCGGCCGCATGGAAGTCCACGGAGCTTTGCCGGTGAGCATCGCCGTGGAGAAAATGATAGCGCTCGGCTTGGTCACCGCGTCGCTTCATCCGCCCGAAGCTCACGACCACAAGCCGTTCATCAATCCCTGCCACGATGCTCTGAAACCCACGGGAGTCTCAACCGGCGACGGCAGCATGATTGTCGAACTTACGCCCCGGGGCCGTCAGCGCGCCGCCGACATCGTTCGCCGCCACCGCCTCGCGGAGCGCCTGTTCACCGATAGCCTCGCCATGGACAGCGAGACTGAAATCGAACAGCAAGCTTGCAAATTCGAACACATTCTTTCGCCGGAAGCCACTGACAAGATCTGTGCGTTCCTGGGCCATCCTCGCACATGCCCCCATGGCGCGCCCATTCCGCCCGGACCCTGCTGCGGCAAAGAATTGACTTCGGATCTCGCGCAAAATGTGGCCTCTCGCGCAGGCCGGTGATTCGGAATGGCAGACAACCGCCGAGAGTTTCAGAAGCTCGCGAGAATGAGACTGAGCGATGCACGTGCGCTGATCAACAGGGGGAACCTCGAGGGTGCCTACTATCTGACCGGATTGGCAGTCGAATGCGCTCTAAAAGCGTGCATTGCAAAGAACACAAAGCGTAACGATTTTCCGCCGAACCTCAATGTCATCAGAGATATCTACTCGCACGATTTAGGTAAACTAATAAATGCGGCAAAACTTCAGACAGCGCTGGGCGCGGAACGAAGGAGGAATGCATCGCTCGACAACAAGTGGGCGGTGGTTCTCAAGGATTGGAACGTCAATAGCAGGTATGCGGTGGGCGGGCTAAATGCGAAGGACCTGTATCGAGCGGTTGCGGGCAGAAACGGAGTAATGCAATGGCTACGGCAACGTTGGTGAACAGCGACATCGAAATCGGCCGCCAAATCGTCACCGCGCTCACGCGAGCTAGAATACCCGTGTCCGTTTACCTGTGGGCATTCGTGCCTCAACTTCAAGAATGGCAGTTCATAATCGCCACGCCGCTCGTTGACAGCAAGGGACCCCTTGCGGCATACGGCGAAGTCAACAAGGTTCTGCGAAAAGAGGGGCTATTTGACGACACGCCACTGCGGAGGATTTTTCTGAGGAGCCCAAACGACAGGGTGTTGAAGTCGCTTGAAAAGGAAAGCAGAGCCGCACCACAAGAGTCATTTAGGGTCGTTAATCAGCAGATCGGTGGTAGCTTCGTCGAGGACGCGTACCTCTATCGCGGTTCCATCAACATTGAGGAATCCGAAAACCTCCCTAGAGGCATCACTCCCAGTACCTATTTCATCACCTATACGCCTTATTCGGGACCCGGCGACTCTACGGTAAGGGTTAACGGTCTTGACGACCTTAGGGAACTGCTGATCAAGCTTCATATTAGTGGAGACGTTGTCGAATCTACTCTGAGAGCTTTGCCCGTTAAAAGGAGAGCCTCAATTCCTAACGTCCAACTCCGGGCCCGAGATCTGAAGCGGCTGAGACCGGCTTAACGTGTCCACCCGCAGAACCTGCATCGGCGTTTTCGACTCCGGCTTCGGAGGCCTCACTGTCCTCAAAGCTTTGCTTCGCCTGAATCCCAACGCCGACTACCATTACTTTGGCGACACCGCCCGCCTGCCCTACGGGTCGAAGTCTGCGGAAACCGTGGCCCGCTACGCAGTCGGGGCCGCGCGCTATCTCGAGCAGCGCGGAGCCCAGGCGCTGGTCATCGCTTGCAACACGGCTACCGCTCTGGCGCTGGACAAAATTACAGAGGCGGCGAGCGTTCCTGTTGTAGGCGTGATCGAACCAGGGACAGAGCGAGCGACTGCCGAGAGCGAGAAAAAAAAGGTGGTCGTGATCGGTACCGAAGCTACGGTCAGCAGCCACGCTTATTTGAAGGCTTTACAAGCTCGCGGCGTACAGGCTAGAGAAAAGGCCTGCCCGTTACTGGTGCCCTTGGTAGAGGAGGGATGGATCGACCATCCAGTGACCGAAGAGGTCGCGAACATCTACTTGAAAGAAGCTTTCGCCGATGAATTCAAATCCGCCGATGTGCTTCTGCTCGGATGCACTCACTATCCCCTGATCGCCCCCGTGTTGCACAAGGTCGCGCCCAAGCAAGTAAAGATTGTCGACTCCGCCGACGCCACGGCTGATGCCGTTGCCAAAGTACTGCGTCGCCTGCCCCTGCCCGATACGCCTAAGCCAGAGCGTCGCAGTCTGCCTCGATTACAGTGCTTCGCCACCGACTCTGCGGAGAAGTTCCGCCGCCTCGGCGCGCTGTTTCTCGGACATCCGATTGATTACGTCCAGCATGTGGATCTTCCCGAGTAATCCGCGAATCGAATCATATTGAATTTCGAATGGAGCGTTTGAGTTTGGGCGCAAGAGTCGGATAGACAGCCATGCTCTGACGAAATTAGCCTGACGTCGCCATATGTCCCCACTCGATAATCCGATCTGGCAGTCGCTGACCACTACTCACGCGCACTTCGCCGAAATCCATGGCGGCGCCCGAAAATTCCCTTATGAAGTCAGCGTCCTCGCCGGATTACGCGAAGCGACGCGCGAGAATTACGATTCTCTCGCCGCCATGATCCGCCCCGGCGAACGAGTCGGACTGTTTCTCCAGGAACCACCCGACCCGCCCGCTCCATGGACCATTATTCATAACGGCCCTCTGTTGCAAATGCTGTGTGAAAATCGCGGCGCGCCACTGCCTGCACTTCAAAAAACGCAACCGCAATTTGTCCAGCTGACCAAGGCCGACGTGCCCGAAATGCTGGCTCTCACCAAGCTAACCAATCCTGGACCCTTTGGCGCACGCACTCACGAAATGGGGGATTATTTTGGCATCCGCGTCGCGGGAACCCTGGCGGCAATGGCTGGCGAGCGACTGCGGCTTCAAGGCTACACTGAAGTTAGCGCCGTATGTACGCATCCCGATCATCTTGGGCACGGCTACGCTAGCGCCCTGCTTGGCCTGATTACGGACCGCGTTTTCGGCCGGGGTGAACTGCCGATTCTGCACGTGCTTCCGGAGAACACCCGCGCCATCCAAGTGTACGAGCGCCTTGGATTCGCGAAGCGCGCCCTGCTGCACCTCGCAGTTCTCCGTCACGGAGAAAAGCAAACTCCTTCGAAGTCGTGACCCCGGAAAAACAAAACGGCCGCGATTTCTCGCGGCCGCTCCACAGCAACGAAACTGTTATCAGTACAACCGGAAAGTCACTTCCACATTGATCTGCACGGCCACCGGCTTGCCGTCTTTCATTGCAGGTTCGAACTTCCACGTCTTCACTGCTTCCATGGCCTTCTCGTCCAATCCCAGACCGAGCGTCCGAGCAACACGAATGTCGCGCGCGCGACCATCCGGTCCAACCACTAACCACAGAACGCATGTTCCCTGATATTTTGCCTTGCGCGCTTCCTCGGAGTATTCAGGATCAGGCGCGTAAATCGCCTTAGGCGCGGACACGCCGCCGCCTACCTTAAACGCTCCGCCACCAATCCCGCCACCGTGGCCCGGACCAACTCCCGGTCCTTCGCCCGAACCGACGCCGCCGCCATTTCCTGATCCAATCCCACCCCCGGACCCCGTTCCGTTCGATGGCGGACCCGAAGGCAGGTGCGACATCGGATCACCCAGATTCGGCATGTTGTTCATCGCCAGATGAACTTCCGGCGGAATCACTACGGTCGGTTCGACGGCCAGTTTCGGATGATCATTTCGCACCACAACCATGGGCGGCGTGATCTGTTCCATCGCCAGCTTGGGGAGTCTCCCCTTTGAAGCCTGAAACTTGTCTCTGTCGCCGCCACCGCCACCACCGCCGGCCTGAGTCTTTGAAGGCTGTAGCGGAGGAATGTCGTCCGGCGCGATCAGGGTCACTACCTCGGGAGGCTTCGTGACCTGCTTCACCACTCGGTTTGCAAGAATGGTCCCGCCAATGATCAGGATAACCGCCAGAACGTGAACCACGGTCGAACCCAGCGCGCCATTTTTCTTGTAATCGTAGAAGCCCCAAATGTCCTTGACCGGAATCGGCTTCGAGGTCAGCACCAGCGGCGCTTGCTTCTTGGGAAAGAAGAAGTCGTTGATATTCTGAACCAGAGACTTCCACAGCGACTCGTCCAATACATCCTTGGACAGCAGCAAATTCAGTTCTGGTTCGCCCCCAGGCGTGGGCTGAATGTCATTGATTGCCATAATTGACCCGAGTTCCCCACATCCAGGCTGAGCCCAAAGAGTTGCCGCTCACCCTAAAGTTGATGAACCCACAGCGCGGCAAGTTGCTTGCCGATGCCATAACTCTTGCGGTGCAGCCCCATTTATGCCGCGCCAACTGGAAACGGAACCGTTCCATCAACGCGTAATTAGATGCTACCGCGAGACGAAACGTCTGCTGTCAAAATTGTACACTTTTCAATCTCTTTTCCACAGTGCTTTCCGGGTTCGGGCCGCCTCTGGCCCGGTGGGCTAATGGACGTTCCTTCCTAAGCTCCTTATAATGAAAAAAATCAACCATTTGGGAGTAATCGACCGAGTGCCGCAGTGCCCTGAATCTACATCCAAATTGCCCCTAATCGGCTTTGGCACGGAGGCCATTTTTTCGAGCTTTGTTCGCGCGTTTCGTAGTTTCGAGGTTTGCTGACCCCAATGACCCATCCCCATGCCATGCGCCGGTTCCACTTCCTGATCGCCTTATCGGTCGTGCTGCTGGATCGCGTCACCAAATGGCTGGTCGCGAAGAATATCTCTCTGCACGATGGCAGGCAAGTGATTCCAGGATTTTTCCGCATCACTCACGTGGAGAATCGCGGCGCCGCTTTTGGCTTGTTTGCAGACTCCCCGGCACAATGGAAAATTGCCATGCTGGTGCTGTTTTCGATTGTGGCTCTGGTCGTGGTTTCCGCCCTGCTGTGGCGCAATAGCCATATCATGACGACCACTGGAATCGGCCTGGCGCTCATTCTCGGAGGAGCTTTGGGAAATTTATGGGACCGCCTGCTCAACGGCCGCGTCGTCGACTTCCTGCTGTTCTACATGGGGCAATATCAATGGCCGGCTTTCAACGTAGCCGATAGCGCCATTGTCGTGGGAGCCAGCTTGCTGGTCATCGAAATCTTATTCGCCAAATCTCCCGTCCACGAACCGTCAGCGTAGATGCCCCTTGATGTCGGCTCATGTCATGTGATGACCCTTGCCTTGGGAAGGGCCTGCGCCTATAGTTCTAGCGCAGGTACGAGCCCAGGGTTGTCTTCGGCGTCCGAGTTCCTATACCGGCTTGCTATTCAAAGCGTCTGGTCGATTCTCGATCGAGGAGTCCGAGCCATGAGAGACCAAGAAAGATATCCCAGCAGCAGGCTGGTCACAGCAGCACTGGTCGTGGCAATCATGTTTACTGGCGCAGCGCCAGCCGCCACGAGCAGCGATTCGGCGAAACGCTCGACACCTCTCACGGTCACATTTGAGACCTTGGTGACCGGGATCGACCCTAACCTCTCCCCCATTCAAGGAACGGATGGGAATCTTTATGGCGGGACTGCGGGCGGTGGATTACATGGCCAAGGCACTCTGTTCAAGATGACTCCGGCCGGAACTCTTACGACACTTTACAGCTTTTGCTCACAGTCCGGATGCCCCGACGGCGACGACGGGGCGCCGGAAGTGCTCGATTCGGACGGGAATTTTTACGGTTCAACCCAAGGTGGCGGGGCCTCTGGCTATGGCACCGTCTTCAAGTTCACGGAAAAAGGCACCCTGACTACATTACACAGTTTCGACAGAAAGGACGGCTTCGTAATAAAGCATTTGGTTCAGGGAAATAGCGGCATCCTTTACGGGACCACGTCGAACGGTGGCAAACTCAGCGAGTGTAATGACAGCGGCTGCGGAACCGTCTTCAAAATCACCACCGCTGGAACCCTAACCACACTCTACGACTTCTGCAGCAAGTCGGACTGCGACGACGGGGCCGTGCTTTACGATGCCCTGAAGCAAGGTCCCGACGGAAACTATTACGGGACGACCTGGGGAGGGGGGTCTGCGGACGGCGGCACCGTCTTTAAAATCACGCCAACCGGAACGCTGACGACCATTTACAGCTTTTGCCTCATTAACTATCCCTTCTGCAGCGATGGCAGCAACCCCATCGCGCTGGTGCTGGGTTCGGACGGAAACTTTTACGGGACGACGGCCAGTGGCGGGGGAAATGGCGAAGGATCGGTCTACCAAATCACCCCAAGCGGGACACTGACCACGATCTATAGCTTTTGCGCCCAGACCGCTTGTACGGACGGTGCGACTCCTCGCGACGGCCTAACCCTCGGCAGCGACGGAAACTTTTACTCGACAACGTACTACGGCGGAACCTATAACCAAGGCACTCTTTTCCAGATCACATCCGCCGGTGTGCTAACTACGTTGCACAGCTTCGACGGCACCGACGGCCGCTATCCCATTCAGCATTTGTTTCAAGCCACTAACGGCATTTTCTACGGGGTAACCGATAACAGCGGATCAGGCGGCGGCACCATCTTCAGCTTGTCTGTTGGCCTGGGCCCTTGTGTGGAAGCGGAGCCCATGTCGGGCAAGGTGGGGACGAAGATCATTATCCTGGGAAATAAATTGAAAGGTACTACCAGCGTCATGTTCAACGGCACGGCGGCTGTCTTCAAAGTGGTCTCTCCCACAGAAATTACAACCACCGTTCCCACGGGCGCCGCTACAGGCCCAATCGAAGTGAAAACGCCGGCCGGCACGCTGACCAGCAATGTGAACTTCCTGGTGCCGTAAGGTCGATTCTGCGAAGGCGTGCGGCTCGGGCGTCCCCGCCCGCGAGAAGCGCAGTTGCGCTGCGCTCGAGTGGACGAGTCGAAGACCCGTCCTCACACGATCGAAGCCTACGTGCTATTCTGGCGGACGCTTTCCTGCATTCATTTTCCACGGAGGAATTCATGACCGTTTCGCGGCGCGATTTTCTTGCCACCGCTGTCGCAGGTTCGTTGTCCGTGGGCTTGCCTGATATCGCAATCGCAGCGCAGGACTCACCAAAACCAAGCTCGACTCCCGGCAAACGTCCGATCATTGTTTGCGCGAATAACGGTTTCAACTATCTCGATGCCGCTTACGCGTTTCTCGCTGGCGGCGGAGATACTTTGGACGCTGCGCTGCGCGTGGTGAAAGGGCCGGAAGATGATCCGAATGATACCAGCGTCGGGCTTGGCGGCCTGCCCAACGAAGAAGGCGTGGTCGAACTCGATGCTTGCTGCATGCATGGGCCGACGCGGCGTGCGGGGTCCGTCGGCGGCGTGCGCAATATCAAGAATGTTTCGCTGGTCTCGAAAGCGGTGATGGATCACACCGGCCACGTAATGCTGGTGGGAGAGGGCGCGGAACGGTTCGCCGCGGCCGTGGGTTTTCCTCGGGAAAATTTGCTGACCGACCATTCGCGCAAAATCTGGCTGTTGTGGAAGGAGTATCACTCAAACCAAGATTGGTGGGGACCGGGCCTGGACGATCCCCATTGGCAACCGCCGGAGGTCGCTCCGGATGACAAGCCGCAATCCGAGAGAATGCAGCAACGTGTTCGCCAGCTCGAAGAGCGCGCGGCGGATCTCGGCATCGCGCCCGAGTTACGCAGCGAGGCCATATACAAAGTTATCTTCCCGCCAACCGGCACGATTCACTGTTCGGCTCTGAACGACAAGGGAGAAATTTCTGGCTGCACCACGACCAGCGGCCTGGCCTACAAACTGCCCGGACGGCTCGGCGATTCTCCGATCATCGGGGCCGGCTGCTACACCGATCAGGATGTGGGCTCGGCGGGCGCGACCGGCAGCGGCGAAGAAAACATCAGGGTCGCGGGCGCGCACACCATTGTCGAGAATATGCGCCGAGGAATGTCGCCGCTCGACGCTGGCATGGAAACGCTGAAGCGCATCGTGCGCAATTACAACGGCGACATGGCCAAGCTGCGCTTTGTCGACATGACCTATTACATTCTGCGTAAAGACGGCGTCTACGCGGGCGTTTCACTGTGGGAAGGTTACTCGCCAACTAAGATCCATAAGATCGCGGTGCACGATGGGACCAAGCGAGCCGAGAACGCAGTTGCGATGTTCAAAGGCTTCTCGCAGGATTTTCCAGCGCCTCCGAAAGTTCCCTCAGACGTGAAGAAGCAGTTTGAGTAAGATGTGACGGGTTGATACCTCTGTGAAAGATCCGCGCCTTGCCGAGTTGATCAGGATCGCGCTTGCGCTCCCCGAGGCCAAGCGAAAGTCTTGCGGAACCTACACGCAGTTTCTGGTCAAGAAAAAGACTTTTGCCTATTTCCTCAACAACCATCGCGACGATGGGATCGTTGCTGTCATTTGCAAGGTCTTACCCGGCGACAACAAGGCTCTGGCTGAGGCTCAGCCGCGCAGGTTTTATCTTCCCGCGTACACCGCGTCGAAGGGCTGGGTCGCGCTGCGGCTGGACGTCGGCAAGATCGATTGGGATGAAGTGAGGGAACTGCTTTTCAGTAGCTACATCTTGATTGCCCCGAAACGCCTGGCGGAACTAGTGGGGACTGAGATCTAAGCCTCCCTCGCGCCAGCCCCGGTCAATGGGATAATGACTTTGTGAGAACTTCGTCTTCGTTGCTCGTGCTGGTTCTGTTGTGCGCCCTACCCAGCGCCGCCACTACGCGGCACTATTACATTGCGGCGGAAGATGTGACTTGGGACTACGCTCCGAGCGGGCAGGATTTAATCCACGGCATTCCCCTTCCCTTGCCCTGGCGCACCAAGACCAGTTGGTCCAAGACCCGCTTCATCGAATACACCGATGCCACCTTTACCGTGCGCAAGCCGCAGCCCGAGTGGCTGGGCATTCTGGGTCCGATTATTCGCGCCGAAGTCGGCGACACCATTCTGGTTGAGTTTCTCAATCGCAGCCATGCGGAACATAACATTCATCCCCATGGCCTGCGTTACGACAAAAATGATGAGGGTGGTTACTATTTGCCGATCGGAGGAGCCGGTTCGCACGTTGCGCCCGGTGGACGATTCACTTATCACTGGTACGCGGATGAGGGCAGCGGTCCGCGGCCAGGCCAGTTGTCCTCGGCAGTCTGGTGGTACCATCCGCACATCTCTGCCGAGATCGAGATCAACGCGGGTCTGCTCGGTCCCATTATCGTCACGGCCAAAGGTCGCGCCAAACCCGACGGCTCTCCCAAGGATGTCGATCGCGAATTCGTTGCGTCGTTCATGATTTTCAAACAATTGAGCCGGCTCGATCCTAACGGAATGTTTTACGCCATGAATGGCTACATCTTCGGCAATTTGCCCGGCCTGGTAATGAAAAAAGGCGAGAAGGTGCGCTGGTATCTTCTGGGGATGGGGGATGAACAGGACGTTCACACGCCGCACTGGCATGGAAAAACCGTGACCGACGGCAGACGGAACACCGACGTCGTTGAGCTGCTCCCGGGAAGTATGGTCACGGTCGACATGCTGGCCGACAATCCCGGAACTTGGCTATTTCATTGTCACGTGTCGGACCACATGGAAGCCGGAATGATGGCGGTATACACAATTTATTCGCCGCCCTCGCGGCAGTGCCCGATTCAATTCGGCGCGGGCGACTTCTGGAATCTGGACAAGAATTTTCTTACCGTCAAGAACGCCAGCGGGAAACCAATCAAGAATGTTGGCCTGACTTTTGAACATTTGCTGACGCCGCAAGATTTGCGGCGTCCTTTCGACAGCAACTGGTCCTCGCCGAAACCGCTCGCCGCCGGGCAGGAAGAAGTATTAGAAAGGCCGGCGTATCCCGCTGCGAGCGCACAAGGTCTCATGGGATGGGTATTTTTTCCGTATCTCATTCAATACGAAGATGGAACCAAGTGGACGCCTACGCAAGACGACGAATGCTTCCACGTTTACTGGCGAGATAAAGACCATCCCGAGATGCCAGCCTTGCCTCCTCTGCAGAAAGAAATAAAAGACGATTAATGGAGCTCCGCCAAACATCCACGCTGAGATTTCTCGTCGTCTATTCATCTTCGACGGCCGCGGACGGGAGGTCCGGCCTAGGCGTGCTTTCCACGCTTTTCCAATCTTCGGATGACGATGGCGGCCGCGCCCACGTAATTACCATGGAGTTTTGACGATTGGGAAAAAAAGAAGATAATTGAAACCATCCGTCGTTAGTGGGTTTGTCTTTTGAAAAAACTGGTTTTGATTTTGGCAGTTTTGGGTGGTAGTGTTTCTGCGCTGGCTCCAGCGCCGGCTCAATCCTCGGGTCAGGCTTCTTCCCCTCCGTCTTCTTCTCCCACTCCTGCACAATCGTCGACGCCATCCTCGACCCAACCCTCCACCCCGCCCTCGACTCACAAGAGCGCACCCGCCAGAAAAAAGAGCAGCACAAACACAGTTGCACGCAAGCGCAAGCCTTCTCCGCGTCTGCAGCGCATGCATGAGGCGTTCGTCGCGTCGGCGAGCTTGAAGCCGATGGCGCGGCAACTGCTGCAGGATCGCTCTCCAGCGGCGTATTCCGGCGTGGAAGCCTACGCGCGACGTCATGCGAACGAAGATGCCGGGGCGCTGGCGTGGCTGGTGATCGGCTATGCCCACATTTTGGACAAAGGCTATGCGCAGGCGATCGATCCCTTGAATCGGGCGAAGCCGCGGGCTGGCGATCTGGGAGATTACGTCAATTTTTATCTGGGAACTTCCTACTATCAAACCGGCCGGTTGGCAGAAGCGGTAGCCACGCTGGGCGGATTCGATAAAGCGTATCCGGAGTCGTTGCTGATTCGCGACACCCATGTCGTGTACGCGAACGCTCTGGTGGCCGACGGACGCGCACCCGAGGCGGTCAACCTGCTGGAAAACGATCGGCAACCCATTCGTGCTGACTTGGAACTGGCTTTGGGACGAGCCTATGAAGCGGCGGGACAACCGGCGAAAGCGTTGACCATCTTGCGAAATTTATATTTCACCATGCCCCTTAGTTGGGAGGCGACCCAGGTCGACGGCGATTTGAAAAAGCTGGCGGGAACTCCCGGAAGCCAGCCGCCGACTTTCGCCGAGCAAAGAACGCGCGCGGACTTACTGGCCAAAGGCAAACAATATAACGAGGCCGCGAATGAGTATCACGATCTGTTAAACGAAGTTGGTCCCGAGAATCGCCTTCCTCTGCAGATGGCGATGGCAGAGTCGTTGCGTCATGCGGGACGTGCGAAAGAAGCCAAGAAGGAACTGGAGTCAATCCCCGAATCGACTCCCGACATGAACGCGCAGCGCTTGTTCAACCTGGGAGAAATCGCGCGCGGTAACAACGATGATGATGGATTTCTGCGAATCCTTGAGCAGTTGCGGCAGACGGATCCCACGAGTCCGTGGCTGGAGCAGGCTTTACTCTCCGCGGGGAACATTTACTTATTAAGGCATGATTATGATCGGGCCATCGATTCGTACCGTGAACTGCAGCAGCGATTTCCAAATGGAGGACGCGCGTCGTACGCGTTGTGGAAGGCAACGTGGCTGAGTTTGCGGCAAGGCCGGCGTGAGGACGCGGAGAAAGGATTCGAGCAGCAGATCGAACTGTATTCGTCGTCGGGGGAAATCCCCGCGGTGCTCTATTGGCGGGGCCGGTTGGCCGAGGAAGATGGGGATTCGCCCAAGGCCCGGGCCTATTACCAGAAAGTTTCGGACCGGTTTCGCAATTATTATTACGGCGAGTTGGCCCGCCAGCAGCTTAAGAAAATCAAGAACGACGGCGAGCCGATGCATTACGCCTTGCTCGATCGAGTGCCGCCCGTGGATGCGAGCACGAAAGTTACGGCCGATCCGCTTCCGACCGACAATTTGCGTGTGCAGAAGGCGCAACTTCTGGCCAATGGCGCGCTG
>Ga0209530_1000898_pt1 | contig 16143 bp, 12 predicted proteins | sample BlaSpr_A8_Ref_O1_FD_187987 | JGI IMG/M metagenome (GOLD analysis project Ga0209530, IMG submission 187987) | Forest soil microbial communities from Thunder Bay, Ontario, Canada - Black Spruce, Ontario site 2_A8_Ref_O1 (SPAdes) (version 2) | ecosystem: Environmental > Terrestrial > Soil > Boreal...
TGGTGGCCATCGCCTCGTCTTCGGTCATGCCGCGACTCATGAGGTAGAACAGCTGATCCTCGGAAATCTTAGAGACCGTGGCCTCGTGGCCCATCTCCACGTCGTCTTCGCGGATGTCCACGTACGGGTACGTGTCCGACCGGCTCACCGTGTCGACGAGCAGTGCGTCGCACTTCACCGTCGACTTGGAGTGCTCGGCACCCTCCTGCACGTTGACCAGGCCCCGGTAGGAGGTCCGGCCGCCGCCGCGGGCCACCGACTTGGACACGATCGTCGAGGTCGTGTACGGCGCGCAGTGCACCATCTTCGCCCCGGCGTCCTGGTGCTGGCCCGGGCCGGCGAACGCGACGCTGAGCGTCTCACCGTGCGCGTGCTCGCCCATCATGTAGACCGCCGGGTACTTCATGGTGACCTTGGAGCCGATGTTGCCGTCGATCCACTCCATCGTCGCCCCGGCCTGGCAGACAGCACGCTTGGTGACCAGGTTGTAGACGTTGTTGGACCAGTTCTGGATCGTGGTGTAGCGGCAGCGCGCGTCCTTCTTCACGATGATCTCGACGACCGCGGAGTGCAGCGAGTCGGACTTGTAGATCGGCGCGGTGCAGCCCTCCACGTAATGCACGGAGGCGCCCTCGTCCACGATGATCAGCGTCCGCTCGAACTGGCCCATGTTCTCGGTGTTGATCCGGAAGTAGGCCTGCAGCGGGATCTCGACGTTCACGCCCTTCGGCACGTAGATGAACGAGCCGCCGGACCAGGTCGCGGTGTTCAGCGCGGCGAACTTGTTGTCGCCGGGCGGGATGACCGTGCCGTAGTACTCCTTGAACAGCTCCGGCTGCTCGCGCAGCGCGCTGTCGGTGTCGAGGAAGATGACGCCCTTCTCCGCAAGGTCCTCACGGATCTTGTGGTAGACCACCTCGGACTCGTACTGAGCCGCCACCCCGGCGATCAGGCGCTGCTTCTCCGCCTCGGGGATGCCCAGCCGGTCGTAGGTGTTCTTGATGTCCTCGGGCAGGTCTTCCCAGCTCTCCGCCTGCTTCTCGGTGGAGCGGACGAAGTACTTGATGTTGTCGAAGTCGATGCCGGACAGGTCGGCACCCCAGGTCGGCATCGGCTTGCGGCCGTAGTACTTCAGGCCCTTCAGCCGCATCTCGAGCATCCACTCCGGCTCGTTCTTGCGCGCAGAGATGTCCCGGACCACATCTTCGGACAGGCCGCGGCGCGCGCTCGCGCCTGCCACGTCTGAGTCGGCCCAGCCGAACTTATACGTGCCCAGCCCTTCGAGCTGGTCGTTCGCGGTCGTCGTCATGTAAGGAGCCCTCCGGACTCTGCACTGAACTTAGCGGCACTGAACTTAGCGGCACTGAACTTAGCGATACTGCCTCTGGTGTTACCCCGGGTACAACTGCTTCGGGTGCGATTGGCTTCCCGCGCCCGGTTACGTGCGTGGTGCAGATGCCGTCCCCGTGGGCGATCGTAGCGAGGCGCTGCACCGGCGCGCCAAGCAGCCTGCCGAACGCCTCGGTTTCCGCCTCGCACAGCTGCGGGAACTCGGCGGCGACGTGCGCCACCGGGCAGTGGTGCTGGCAGAGCTGCTCCCCGCCAGCCGGGCCGATCACGGGTGCCGGGCCGGCCGACGCGGCATACCCGTCCGCGGACAGCGCCTCGGCGAGCGCCTGCACCCGCTCGGTCAGCGTCTCATGTAGCGCTACCGCGGGCTGGTACCGGTGCTCCAGGTCCGCCACCTGACGGCGGGCGAACTCGGCCACCGCCTCGGTTCCCGCCGTCTCGGCGAGGAACCGCAGCGCGCTCGCGGCCAGGTCGTCGTAGGTGTGCTCGAAGGCACTCCGGCCAGCATCAGTGATAACGAATACCTTCGCAGGCCGTCCGCGACCCCGGTTGCCGTACGTCCGCGCCGTCCGGGTCTCGATCAGGCCCTCGGCGATAAGCGAGTCAAGGTGCCGCCGGATGGCCGCCGGAGTCAGCCCGAGCCTGCCGCCGAGCGTGGCGGCCGTCGACGGGCCGACCTCCAGGATGAGTCGCGCAACCTGACCCCGGGTGCCCCGCTCCGTTGCCGGCGGGGCACCGGGATCCGCGACTGCCGCCGGGACGTTTTTCACAACACTAGTGTAACTTAAATAGCCTCGCCAGGGCAAAAGCTTTACGCAAGATCACCGTGACGTAAATCATATCGCGGCGCGCCGCGTCCGTCAGCCAGGCCCGGCGCGATAGGAAGGTAGCCGGGGGCCTCGCCACATGAACATCAGCGGACTTATCGACACGTACGGGTACTGGGCCGTGTTCTGCCTGGTCACAGCCGAGAGCCTTGGCGTCCCGCTGCCCGCGGAGACGGCGCTGATCCTGGCCGCTGTCTACGCCGGCCAGTCGCACCACCTCAGCCCGTGGCTCATCTGGCTGGTGGCGTCGGCGGCCGCCATCATCGGGGACAACATCGGCTTCTGGATCGGCGACAAGGGCGGCTACGCGATCGCCCGCAGGTACGGCTCGAAGGTCGGACTGGACGAGCGCAAGCTCAAGACCGCCAGGTACCTGTTCGATCAGCACGGCTCGAAGGTGGTGTTCTTCGGCCGGTTCGTGTCGATCCTGCGGGCCTACGCGGCGTTCCTGGCCGGGGTCAGCCGGATGCACTGGCGCAAGTTCCTGGTGGCCAACGCGGCCGGCGGCATCCTCTGGGCCGCCATCTACACGTTCGCCGCCTACGCGGCCGGTTCCGCGTTCGAGCGCCTGTCCAAGACGGTGAACATCGTGCTGCTCGTCGCCGGCGTCATCGCCATAGCCGCCGCCCTGTTCATCGTCCGCAAGCAATTCAGCAAATACGCCGACAAAGCCGAGCAAGCATACCCAGGCCCCCTCGAGTAGCCTTCATGATCATGGGTCAGAGCAGGTAATAGTTCCCGCGAATGACCCATGATCATGAAGACCGGGCCTTATGAGATGCGGGATAGGTGCATGTACCAGTTGGTTTCCCAGGTCTTGCCGTCGTCGGGGGACAGCGCCTGGGCCCACTGCACCGAGTCCGGCTTGATGTCGGTCCACAGGTAGCGGCAGATCACCGGGATGCCGTTGTGCGCGTCCGGGCAGGTGAACTCGCCCACGCCGTCGGCGAACCGGCCCACTGTCGGCGGTTCCATGGCGCCGCTGAGGCTGGTCATCCAGTACAGCGACCAGGTGTCCGAGGGCGGGTCGTAGAGCCGGACGGTCGCGCCGAAGTAGCCGCGCCCGCGGATTTCACCATGATCAATGTTGCCGGCACCGCCGAGGATCGGCGTGCAGGTGATCTCCGAGCTGAACTCCTCCCATTCCTCGCACCCGGTGAGCCGCTCCTTGAGGTACCGGTGGGAAATCTGCCAGCTGCCGTGCAGGAAATCAAAGTCGCGGACGCCCATTGTCAGTTGCCTCCGGTCGTGCCGCTGGTCATCGAGTCGGCGAGATAGCCGTCGAGGTCCGGCTCGGCCGGCTTGAGCACGTGCCGGATCCAGGCGTCGCGTTCGTGCTGGAGCGGCCCGAGTTCCCACACGCACCCGATCCAGTCGTTATCCAGTGGCATGAAGTGCGTCGGGTCATCATCCGGGCAGCCGAGGGCCGGCTGCCCGGCCGCCGCACCGCGCATGTGCAGCACGTTGTCCCACACCCAGCTGTACGCGTTGAGGTACGCCGCACCGTCGCCGCCCCTGTGCACGACGATGAACGTGGCCGACGGCGTGCCGTCCGGCTCCGGCAGCAGCTTGGGCAGCAGCTCCATCGCGGCCTGCTCTATCGCGGGCTCGACGCCTAGCCCGTTGAGAGCGGGGATGTGGTAACGCTTGACGTGATGACCAGCCACCTCGACCGGCGGCAGCACCATGAGCGGCTTCTCGTTGAAGGTCATGACCGGACATTAACCGCGGTTCACTGACACCTACTGTCAGTAGAGTGCGGGAGAATATAACCATGCGCGCAAGCCGACTCGTCTCCATCCTGCTGCTGCTCCAGGCCAGGGGAAGGCTGACCGCCGCGGACCTGGCGGCCGAGCTTGAGGTGTCGGTCCGCACCATCTACCGGGACGTGGAGTCGCTGCACGCCGCCGGCATCCCGCTGTACGGCGACGCCGGTCACCGCGGCGGATACCAGCTGGTGGACGGCTACCGGACCCGGCTCACCGGCCTGAGCGCCGACGAGGCCAAGGCGCTGTCCCTGGCCGGCCTGCCCGGGCCGGCCGCCGAGCTGGGCCTGGGCTCGGTGCTGACCGCCGCCCAGCTGAAGATCCGCGCCGCCCTGCCACCCGCGCTAGCCGAGCAGGTCGGCCAGGTCCAGGACCGTTTCCACCTGGATGTGTCCAGCTGGTACGGCCAGACCGCCGACGTGCCGTTCCTCCCCGCGGTCGCCGACGCGGTGTGGCGCGGGCGGGCGCTGCAGGTCCGCTACCGCCGCTGGAAAGCACCCACCGACGTCGACCGCCGCCTCGAACCGTACGGCCTGGTGCTGAAGGCAGGCCGCTGGTACCTGGTCGCCGGCCCGCGGCCCTCGACCTACCGCGTCGACCAGATCCTGGAGCTGACCGAGCTGACCGACGAGTTCGCGATTCCGCCGTCGTTCAGCCTGGTCGGCTACTGGCAGTCCTACAAGAGCGAGTTCCTTGACCACCTCTACGGGGGTTCCGCGACGGTATGCGTCACAGAGGCCGGCCTCGGCCGGCTATCCGGCCCCGTCGCCGAGGCGGTAGCCCGCACCGGCGCCCCCGAGCCGGACGGCCGGACCCGCGCGGTGGTCCCCATTGAGTCTCTCGACATGGCCCGCCGCGAGTTCCTCGCCCTCGGTGCCGACATCGAGGTGCTTGCCCCGCCCGAGCTCCGCGCCGCCATCGCCGCGGCCGCCCGCGCCGCCGCCGCCCGCTACGCGGATGCCACGGCTTGACCACGATCGTTTGGCTTTTATGGCTGCCCCGACAACCGTAAAGGCCAAACGATCTTCAAACGCATCCCGCGATGCCCGCCAGAACGCTTGCCACGACCCGGACAGCGCGCCAATGGCGCCAACGGGTGTGTTCGACGGCCGCGAATGCCCTGTTCAGCGATCCCGTTGGCGCCATTGGCACGCTGCAGCAGCTCGGCGCTTCACATAATTTTGCTTTTATTGTTGCTATTACTGCGGAAAGTGCCACATGATCTGTCTCAACGAGATAGTTCGCCGGCCGATGCGGGAGACACCGGCCGGGCAGACCGCCGAAATTGAGGGGGATGCTGTCATGCAGCCATACAGCCCGGACGGACATGGGCCGGCGGTTCGCAGCGACCGGTCAGGCCTGCTACGCCAGGTCGGGTGGGCGTCGATGCCGGTATGGTCCCTGGGTTTCCTGTCCTTCGGACCGTTCCTGCGGCTTGCCCTGGCCCGTCGCCAGAAAAAAGACTGGGCGATATGCGCCGCTTATATAGCGGCTGTCGTCGCGGTGTGCGTTGCGCTGTCGGTGGTCCAGCGCGGGAACGCAGCCGTGGGAGGCCTGGTTATCGGACTGATCGGGTTTGCCACGGTGCACGCGGCCATCGCGTTCAGGCCGCCGCAAAGCCAGCTCCCAGAAACCCAGCAGGCACAGCCGGTTCCGCGCATCGATAACCGTCATGCGGTCGCGGACGCAAGGAACCGCATCGAACTCCGGCAGCGCGCGCGAGAACTCGCCGGCCGCGATCCCGTGCTCGCGCGGGAACTGCGGATCGGCAGGCCCGATCTGCCGCGGCAGTATGACGACGGCGGCCTCATCGACGTCAACACCGTGCCCGGCGCCGTCCTCGCCGCCCACCTGGGCCTAGATGAGCACGAGGTGACGGCGCTGATGGCAACCCGGGCCAGTCTCGGCAAGCTCACCAGCGCGGACGAGCTGGTGAGCTTTGCGGAGCTGGCACCCGACCGGGTAGACGCCATCCGGGACCTGCTGCTGTTCACCTGATGCTCAGACCGCTATCGCTACGGTGATGCCGTCCACGCCGCTCGCGTGGTCAGCTTCTCCGAACACGACGGCGTCCGCACGGGCAGCAACCCGGAGCGGCTCCGCGATGATGCTGAGCAGCTGCTCAGCATCGGGATCGTGCGCCTGGAGCGTGAGTACAGCCAGCCGCGTCGAGCTGCCGAGCTGCATCCCGCTGCGCAGCACGCGGGTCGCGTCGAGGATCACCGCGAGCCGATCCACCTCGGACGTATCCGAAACCCACTCCAGCGCCGCCGCAGGCCACGATGTCACGTGCAGCGACACCGCAGGCTCGGCAGCGCGGTAAAACCGCTGGTAAAGATCCTCGGTGACGAACGGAGCGAACGGAGCGAACAGCCCGAGCAGCACCCGGTACGACTCCCACACGGTCCACTGCGCGGACGCGTCGGCGCCGATCCGGTCCTTGATCATCTCCAGGTAGCGGTCGCAGTACACCGACCAGAAGAACCGCGACGCCGCCTGATACGCCCCCGCGTAGTCGTACACATCGAACGCAGCCGTCACTTCAGAAACTGCCGACGCTAGATGCGACAGCAGCCACCGATCCACCAGTGAGCGCTTCCCCACAGGAAGCAGCGCAAGGACCGGCGCCACCTCCCCCACGTTCATCGAGACGAACCGGCCCACGTTCCACAGCTTGACCACGAACTTCCTGCCGACGCGCAAGTCTTTCTCGTTGTAGCGCAGGTCAGTCCCGCTGCGGCCCTTCGCCGCCCACAGCCGCAGCGCGTCCGCACCGTGCCGCTCGATGACGGCGTCGGGGACGTACCGGTTGTAGCCGTCCTCCGCTGTTGACCTGGCGAGATCTCGCTTCGACAGCTTCTTGCCTTGCTCGCTCAGGCCCCAGCCGGCGATCAGCGCGGTCCGCCACGGCAGACGGCCGAAGTTCAGCTCGGACTGCACGATCGTGTAGAACAGCCAGGTCCTGATGATCTCGAACCCCTGCACCCGGATCGACATCGGCCCGCCGTCCCAGCCCATGTTGATCTGCGGCGAGAGGGACGACGTCATCCAGGTGTCCATCACATCCGGATCCCCGGTGAACTCGGCGCCTCCGCACGCTGGGCAGACGTCCGATGCCGGCTTGTCGACAAGGGGATCTACCGGCAAATCGGCAAGCCGTGCCAGGACCGCCTCCCCGCATGACGAGCAGAACCAGACGGGGAACGGCACCCCGTACCGCCGCTGCCTGGAGATGTTCCAGTCCCACTTCAGCCCGTCGATCCAGTCCTCGAGCCGCCGCCGCATGCTCTGCTTGCTTGAACTGCCCGGGACCCACTCCAGCTCCGCCGCCCGCGCCCGGAACCGGTCCGCGTGCTCGCGCACCGCGATGAACCACTGCGGCCGCACCAGGAACTCGGCCGGCGTCCCGCACCGCTCATGCACCCCCACCGGCCGTTTTACCGCCACCTGAGCCGACAGCTGCCCGGTCGCGCCGAGCGCGGCCACGATCGCCTTCCGCGCCTCCCCCATCTGCAGGCCCGCATACTCACCTGCCAGCTCCCCCAGCCGTCCGTCCGCCGTCACCACCAGCCGCAGCGGCAGCCGGTCGCGCCGCCACTTGAGCACGTCCTCGCCGTCCCCGAACGTGCACACCATCATCAGGCCGGTCCCGTACTCGGGATCGACGGACTCATCCGTCAGCACCGGGACCTCGTAGTCGAACAGCGGCACCCGCGCCACCGTGAGCCCCGCATACCGCACGTCGCCCGGATGGCAGTACAGCGCCACGCAGGCCGGCAGCAGCTCAGGGCGGGTGGTCGCGATCCGCAGCGGCTCGCCAGCTGGACCGTGAAACTCGATCGTGAACAGCACCCCGGATCGTTCTGCGTCCTCGATGTCGGCCTGTGCCAGCGCGGTCCTGTCGAGCGTGCACCACAGCACGGGGTCCTCAGAGCGGCGCAGCAGGCCCCGCTCGGACAGCGCGATGAAACTGGTCTGCGCGATCCGCTGGCTGCGCGCATCGATCGTCTGGTAGCGCAGTGACCAGTCGACGGACAGGCCCAGCCGGCGCCACAGTTCCTCGTATACCGCGCCGACCCGCCGCGTCTCGGCGAGGCACAGCTCGATGAACTCCGCCCGCGGCATGTCCGCCGCACGCACACCCAGTGCTTGTTCCACGTAACGCTCGGTAGGCAGCCCATTGTCGTCGAAGCCCATCGGGTAGAACACCCGCTCGCCGCGCATCCGCCGGTATCGCACGATAAAATCTGGCTGAGAGTAACTCATCGCGTGGCCGACGTGCAGATGATCCGCGGATACGTACGCCGGCGGCGTATCAACGCTGAAGACCGGCCCCTCACCGTTCACATACCGGTAAATATCGGCAGATTCCCAGAGGGACCGGGCTGCCGCTTCCTGGCTGAGGTGGTCATAACCTGCGGGTCCCATGCAGTGAGATTCTGGCAGAACGACTTGTGTGTCACCACTCAATAAACGTGTCTTGAACCACGGGGCGGGTGGCGACGTCTTACTCTTTAGCGGGCTGGGTAGGAACCCGCCGGAAAGGAACACGCGCTGTCATGCCGTTGCCGCTACCCGACGTAGCCGACCTGCTCGACGTGGATATCCCGGCAGGTACCACGGTTCTCATCGCCAGCGACCTGCACCTGCCGCCGCTGCGGACCGACGTATCAGGGCGGTCCTGCCAGACGCTCGTGCAGCGGCTCCAGGCGACCGACGAGCCGCTCATCGTCGTGCTTGCCGGTGACGTCGTGGAACTCCTCGGCTTCGCCGAGTCAACCGCGACCGAGATCCTGCGCGCGCACGAGGACCTGTGCGCGGCGCTGCTCGCGGTGACCGCACGGGGCGGGCAGGTCATCTACACGATAGGCAACCACGACGGCGACCTGGCCTGGGACCTCAAGGCGGCCGGCGCGGTACGGGAGATGATGGGCGCGGAGCTATGCCTGTCCGCCGACCTGGTCCTGGCCGACGGGCGGCGGGTGCGGATCGAGCACGGCCACCAGCTTGACCCGTACAACTGCTTCTGCGACGCACGGAACCCCCTGGACACGCCCATCGGGCATCACATCGTCCGCGAGGTCGTGCCGCGGATCGAGTGGCTGGGCCAGGGCTGGCTCGACGGCGCGCACGAGATGGCGGATCCGACCGACTTCCCGTCGTTCGTGGCGTCCCGGATGGTGTACAGGAAGCTGGTCAGGCACCTGTGGTGGATCATCGCGCTGCCGGTGGCGCTGGGAGTGGCGCTGCGGATCCCGTTCGTCGTGGACTTCCGCTCCAACCATCCCTCAACCCAGCGCTGGGTGCACGACGGGGTGATCCTCGGCTACGGCGCGCTGATCGACCTGCTGGTGCTGGCGGCGCTGGTGGCGGTCATGGCACGGCGGGCGTGGCTGTCGATTTCCGCGCTGGCGCTGGAGGAACGCGGGTACGGCCAGAACAGCGCGGCCCGGCAGCGCGCCGATGACCTGATGGCGGACGGGCACTACGGCTTCGTGTCCGGGCACACGCATCACCCGGAACTGCGGGCCACCGGGGCGGGGTTCTACGCCAACTCGGGATCCTGCACCGCGGTGGTGGAAGCGATCGGCGGGCGGTTCGGGCTGCCGCCGGCCTACGTGCGGACGCAGCAGATCTGCTGGCTGGAGCTCGGCGACTCGGGCGCGGTGCTGATGTCGGCCCGGGTGGAGCTGCCGGGGGCGACCAGGATGGAGCGGCTGGTCAGCCGCTGGCGGAACCCGCACTCGTGCGAACCCATCCGGGTCGCGGCCTGGCCGGACGGCGTGAACTGGCCGCCGCCCGAGAAGAAGGCCTGACGGCGCGGCGCTCGGACCCGCAAGCCGCTGACCTGTAACGTTTGCGTCCGGACAGCTCTAAACGCAGGCGGGGGCATGCAATCAACAGAGCCGCCACTCGTCGTTGCGGACGAACTTGGCGTGCACACTCATCGTGGCTGGGTCTTCGAGAGGCTCAGCCTCCAGGCCACGGCCGGGCAGCTCGTCGCGATCGCCGGGCCTGGCGGCAGCGGGCGCACCGCCGTGCTGCTGACGCTCGGCGGGCGGATGCGGCCGACAGCGGGCGTGCTGCGCATCGGCGGGCTGCTGCTGCCCGAGCACGCCACGCGGGTGCGGGCGCTGACCGCGGTCGCCAGGATCGGCGGCACCGTCACCCTGGACAGGGATCTCCGGGTCGCTGACCTGGTGCGGGAGCGGGCGCTGATGACCCGGTGCAGCCGGGGAGCGTTCGGCCCGGCCTGCTCAGTGCTCGAGGCCTCGTTCGACGAGCGGGCCGTGGTGGGCTCACTGGAGGCGCATCAGGTCACGCTGCTGGCGCTGGCACTCGCGCTCATGGAAGGGCGGCAGATCGTGTTTCTCGATGACCTGGATACGGGGTCCGATTCCGGGTCGCAGGCCTGGCTGTGGGCGGCGGCGCGGCGGGCCGCGGACACGGGCGTCTGCGTGCTGGCCACCACCGTCGATGGCTCGCTGGCGGAACCGTATGCCCAGCACGTGGTCAGCCTGTACGGGGAGCAGTCATGAGCGCCGTCCGGCTTGCCTTCCTCGAGCTCAAGCGGTTCCGCACGCCGCTGCAGGTCGCCGGGCTGGTCTTCCTGGCGTTGATTCCGCTGCTGTACGGGGCTATCTACCTGTGGTCCAACTGGAATCCGTACGGCCAGCTGAACTCGGTACCGGTCGCGGTCGTCAACGAGGACCAGCCGGTGACGATCGGCGGGCAGCAGGTGAACGCCGGGGCGCAGGTCGTGGCCTCGCTGAAGAAGGACCAGCTGCTCGGCTGGCGGTTCGTATCGGCCTCGAAAGCGGCCAGCGGGCTGCGGGATGGCCGGTACTACGCCATCATCACGGTGCCACCCGACTTCAGCGCGAAGCTGGCCAGCGGCGCCGGCGGCACGCCGCAGCGCGCCTCGATGAGCATCCAGCTGGACGACGCCAACAACTACCTGGTCGGCATCATGGCCGAGACCGTCCAGTCGGAACTGCAACGTCAGATCGCCGTGCAGGCGGACACCACGTACTTCCAGGCGGTCCTGGACAGGCTCGGTGACCTCAGGACGGGCCTGGGCTCGGCCACGTCGGGCGCGACCGCCCTGTCGACCGGCCTTGGCACCGCGGGCAAGGGATCCAGCGCACTGCTCGCCGGGATCCGCGAACTGGACTCGGGCGCCGGGCAGCTCGCTCCGGGCGCGGCCGCCATCGCGGCCGGCGTGCATCAGGTGACCGCGATCGAAGCGCCGCTGGCGTCGCGGCTCGCCTCCGACCTGCCCGCGCTCGCCACGCGCAGCGCCGCCGCCAGCACGGCCGCGGCATCCTTGAGCGGTGCGGTGGCGCAGGTCACCCAGACGACGGCGTCCACGGCCGACTCGCTGCTGTCATGGCTGTCCGGGCTGCCGGACATCGATCGCAACCTGCGCACCTCCCCTGCCTACCTTTCTTATCTCCGGCAGGTCAGGACGGCCGCGAGGTCAGGGTCGGCGTCGCCGGCCGCGCTGACGAACGGTCTGCAGCACCTGGTCGCCAGGCGGCCGGACCTCGCGAGGCTGCCCGGCTACCCGGCCTACGACGCGCTACTGCGGCTCGCGCAGCAGTTCTATACCCGCACACACCAGGTAGATCAGCTGGCCCAGCACGTGTACGGTGCGGTTTCCTCGGTCAATGCGCAGGTGCACACGCTCCAGGCGAGCGTCCCTGACGCGCAGTCCCGGCTGCGATCCGCCGCCAGCCAGCTGTATCAGCTGGACTCCGGCGCCGCCCGGGTCGCCTCGGGCATGCAGACGGTCCGGGCCGGCACGTCGGCGGCCCTCCATGGTGTCCGGGCGCTCGACTCAGGGAACGTGAAGCTGCTGACCGGCGCTACCCACCTGACCAGCGGGCTGTCCAGCGCCACCGGTCAGCTGCCGTCGATGAGCGAGAACGCCGCGCAGATCCTCGCCTCGCCAGTCAGCGTGACCACAAGCAACGCGCACCCGGCCGGGGTGTACGGACGGGGCCTGGCACCGTTCTTCTTCGCCATCGCGCTGTGGGTGTTCGGCATCGTCGCGTTCCTGCTGCTGAGGCCCGTATCCGGCCGGCTGCTGGCCAGCAGCGCACGCAGCGGGCTGGTCACGGTGGCGGCCTGGCTGCCGGTGCTGGCGGTCGGGGTGACCGGGGCGCTGATGCTGTTTCTTGTCGTCGACGTTTTTCTCGGCCTGGATCCGGTGAACGCCCTGGGCACCATCGGGCTGATGGTCCTCGGCGTGGCGGCGTTCAGCGCCATCGTGCACGTGCTGCGGCTCGCCTTCGGCGCGGTCGGCGACGCGCTGGCCCTGGTGCTGCTGATGATCCAGCTGGTCTCGTGCGGCGGCCTGTACCCGGTAGAGACGCTACCGCTGCCCTTCCGGGTGCTGCACCACGTGGTGCCGATGACCTACCTGGTGCGGGCGCTGCGCGTCACCATCTCCGGCGGGAACCCGACCATCCTGTGGCACTGCGTGGCGATCCTGGCCGCGTTCCTCGTGGTGGCACTGGCACTGCTCGGGCTGGTCGTGCACCGCCAGCGCACCTGGACCATGGCCCGCCTCAAGCCCGAGCTAGAACTGTTACCCCCGCGCCCGGCGCGCGCCGCGCGCCACGCGCCGCACGCCACGCCCGCCACCCATGCGGCGCATAGCGGACAAATGACGCGTAGCGTACATAACCCCCGAGCGGCCGCCATTTTGGCGGAACTTTCGTGTTTCACGGAAATAATTGGGTCAAAAACGACCAGTTAACTTCCGCCGAGCACGAATACTCCGTCCAAATCCGCCAGCCAGGATCCAAATAGGCCCGATTTGACCCGATTAACCGGAGCTTATTAGCCGCCGAAGAATGCCCAGATCACCGCCGCCGCCGACGGGGTCGCCCCCGAGGCCTGCGGGAAGCTATGCCCGCCACCGTGGTAGACGGCGAACGCGAGCCTCGTGCCGTCCGCGCAGTCCGGCCACGTGGTCAGCCGGAGGATGCCACGGGTCTGTGTCGTCGTCTTCTTCGTACTGCACACGTCGTCCGACACTAGCCGGGCGACCTGGACCGTGGCCGGCGGCGACTCCTTGCCCTTGTCGCCTGGCTGGTATGGGACCTGCTTGTCGTCGGTGCTGTCGACCTGAAGAAGGGTGACCGGCTTAGCCGGCTCGCAGCCGGGCTGCGGCATTGCCTTGACCACCGCAATCTGGTTCACCAGGCTCGGGTCCGTGCAGGAGATCCGGTACGCGAGCCGGCCGCCGTTGCTGTACCCGACCAGGTCGACGGCGTGCCGGTGCCCAGGATCGACGCTGGCCACCAGGGCCTCGAGGAACGCGACATCGTTCACGTCTGCCTTCGCTGCCTTGCCGCAGCAGCCGCCGGCGTTCCACGACTTCTCGTACCCGACCGGATAGACCAGCTCGGCCTCCCCCGCCTGGACATAGGCGGTCAGGTGGTCACGGCCGATCTCCTGCTTCGTGGTGGCGTTGATACCGGAGAGCACCACGATGATCGGGTCCGCGGCGGGCAGCGTGCCGCCCGGGGTGAGCTGCACCCACTGCCTCGTCAGGCCGCCGCTCTTCATCGAGTAAGTGGACTGGATCACCGGCGCCGAGCCCTTTGCGGCGGGCTGGACCGCCCTGGCGATCTGGACCGCCGGGGATCGAGGCGAGGACGAGGACGCAGAAGCGGCGGTTTCGGTTCGTGCTGTCCACAGCCCGGCGCCCAGGACCGCCACGCAAGCCGCGACCAAGGCCGGCCGCACCCACCGGGCGCCGGGAGCGGCATGCAGTCCACGCGACATCGTTCGTGACCCCTTCAGCCAGTGACGGTTCAGCCAGGGACGGCCAGTCAGCACGAGGCTCAGCGGAGTCCGGCGCAGCACGAAGGCGAGCACCCACGATACCGCGTAGATGACCGGCACGACGACGCCGAGCAGAACCACGACCTCGATGGCCGCCGGCGCGTGCCGGAGTGGGGTGAGCACCCCGGCGTGGGCGGCCACGATGAGCAGGCCCTGCAGCACCAGCGGATGCACCAGGTAGATGCCGAACGAGCAGTCCGCACAGGCGGCAGCCAGCCGCCGCCCCGGTGCCCGCCGGTCACTCCAGCGCAGGCCGGTGGCCAGCAGCCCCCAGGCGAAGGCGAGGGTCTCCGCGATGAGCACTGGCTGGAACACGGCACTGGCCGCCCCCGGCTGCTGATGCCCGATCAGCAGCTGCGCACTGTATGTGCCCACCCCGGCGCACACCCCGGCCGCCATCGTCAGCAGGGCCGCCCTGGTGTGCCGGCGAGTGAAATCGGCCAGTTGTTCGAAATGCCAGGCGGCGAGTCCCCCGCCGATCACGTACAGCAGGTAGCTCGGCAGCCACTCGTTCGGGCCGCGCAGCCACGCCCCGACCGGACCGGGAGCATGCAGATTGAACTGGACCGCGGCGGTGAACGCCGCCTGATAGCACAAGGCAGCGGCAAGGACGGCGCGGTGATGGCCTTCCGTACGGCGCAGCAGCCAGCGCAGCAGCGGGAACGTCAGGTACACCTGCATCGTGACCAGCAGAAAGTACAGGTGATAACGCGCCTCTCCTGTCTCCAGGTCGTGCGTGAACGCGCGCAGCGCGGCGGACCACGGGTGCAGCCGCGGGCTATCCGCCGCGAAGTAGATGACGCTCCACGCCACGTAGGCCGGGACCACGAGCAGGTAGCGCCGCCACCAGAACGCCAGCCAGCGGACCCGGGGCCGGTGCCCGTAGTTGTAGACCAGCACGAACGCGGTGAGCAGGAAGAACAGCTCCCGGCTGGTATGGAAGACAGTGATGAACGCCCCGAGGACGGGCGTGACCGTGCCGGGCACGATCGCGAACACGTGCACGCTCACCACGAGTCCGATGATGAGCAGCCGGACCAGGTCAAACGCGACCACGCGGGGGCGTCGCGCTGGCTGGGTCATACAGGGAGATTGCGGTCCGATTATTAAAACGGACTGAAATTCGATCGCAATACAGGAGTCCTGCAGGATTCTTCCAGCCGGCGCCCAGGGTGCTTCTGCTGGTACCGGAGGCTTGACTCTGACCCAAGGGCAGACCCCAGCATGGATCCATGACAACTATACAGCCATCGATCACACAGCTCCCGGAGCGACCTTACGTTGCTATCGCCGCTTCCGTCACGATGGACACGATAGGCGCCGTCGTACCACCGCTCAACGGGGAGGTGTTCCGCTGGCTCGGCGCTAGGGGCATCGCCCCGGCGGGCCCCCCGTTCTGGCGGTACAACGTGATCGACATGGAACGCCGGCTTGAGGTGGAGGCGGGCGTAACGGTGGCCGCCGCGACCCCCGGCGACGAGCGCGTGGTCGCCGGGGTGCTGCCCGCCGGGCGCTATGCGACTGTCCGCCACGTTGGCGCCCCGGACACGCTAGTCGTCGCGACCGCGGCGCTACTAGAGTGGGCGGCGGCCAGCGGCCTGAAGTGGGATGTGTCGCAGTCCCCCTCCGGGGAACGGTGGGGCTGCCGGCTGGAGAACTACCTCAGCGACCCGGCAGACGAGCCGGACCTGACCAAGTGGGTGACCGAGCTCGCCTTCCGCCTAGCCGACTAGGGCGTGCGGTACCGTCTGGTGGATGAGCCAGGATCGGCTGCTGAGCATCGGCGCCTTCGCCCGCCGGTCCAGGCTCTCGCTCAAGGCACTGCGGCTGTATGACCGGCTCGGCCTGCTCACACCCGCCGATGTTGACCCCGCCACCGGGTACCGGCACTATCACGAGAGCCAGCTGCTGCGGGCCCGGCTTATCGTGATGATGCGCCGCGCGGAGATGCCGCTGGCGCAGGTGGCCGAAATCGTCGCGGCACCCGGCGGGGACGGCGCGGACCTGCTGGCGGCGTACTGGGCGGATGCCGAGCGGCGCTTCGCAGTCCAGCGTGACCTGGTTGCCCGGCTGCGCGCCAGCCTGCTGTCAGGCGCTATGGCCGCCGTCGACCGGCACGATATCCGGGAGCGTGACATCCCCGCGCAGGTAGTCCTGACCGAGAAGCGCAGCCTGCGGATCATCGAGCTCAAAGCGTGGCTGCCAGAAGCCATAGGGCGGCTCGCCGAGACGGCCGGCCGGCATGGCGGGCTCGGCGGCGAGATGCTCGTTATCTATCACGGTGAGGTAAACGAGGACAGCGACGGGCCAGTCGAGGTGTGCGCGCCTGCCGCACACCCCGA
>Ga0209530_1000899_pt1 | contig 16115 bp, 13 predicted proteins | sample BlaSpr_A8_Ref_O1_FD_187987 | JGI IMG/M metagenome (GOLD analysis project Ga0209530, IMG submission 187987) | Forest soil microbial communities from Thunder Bay, Ontario, Canada - Black Spruce, Ontario site 2_A8_Ref_O1 (SPAdes) (version 2) | ecosystem: Environmental > Terrestrial > Soil > Boreal...
CTTCGTGAAATCGCTGACACCGGAACGCAATCCGGACTTCTGGAACGAATGCAGCACCGCAGCCGGCTCTATGAACTGCTGCGCTATGAGGACTACAACCAATTCGATTCCGATATCTACAACTTCGCCGTCGAAGGAGTAACCCCATGAGCATTATCGAAGAGAACAAGCCCCGCATCTACAAAGGTCTGGCCGGTGTCGTCGTCGACACCACCGCCATCTCGAAGGTCGTCCCGGAGACCAACTCCCTGACGTACCGCGGATACGCGGTCCAAGACCTGGCGGCACACTGCAGCTTTGAGCAGGTGGCCTACTTGCTGTGGCACGGCGAACTGCCCAACGACCAGCAGTCGGCGTTGTTCACTCAGCAGGAACGCGCTGCCCGCCGGTTGAACCGATCCATGCTGTCGCTATTGGCGAAGCTGCCGGACACCTGCCACCCGATGGACGTGGTGCGCACGTTGATCAGCTACATGGGTGCCGAAGACAGCGATGCGGAGGACAGCAACCCCGAGGCGAACTACGCAAAGTCGCTGCGGATGTTTGCGGTCCTGCCCACCATCGTCGCCGCCGACATGCGCCGCCGGCGCGGTTTGGCGCCCATCGCCCCGCACAGCCATATGAACTATGCGGAGAACTTCCTGCACATGTGCTTCGGTGACGTCCCTGAGCAGGTGGTCGTGGACGCCTTCGAGCAGTCCATGGTCCTCTACGCCGAGCACAGCTTCAACGCCTCCACCTTCGCCGCGCGGGTGGTCACCTCTACTCAGTCCGACATCTACAGCGCGGTAACAGCGGCCATCGGTGCGCTCAAGGGCCCGCTGCACGGCGGCGCCAACGAAGCGGTGATGCACGACATGCTCGAAATCGGCAGTGCTAAAAATGCTTCAGGGTGGCTGCAGGGCAAGCTGACTCGCAAAGAGAAGATCATGGGCTTCGGTCACCGCGTGTACAAGAACGGCGACTCGCGGGTGCCGACCATGAAGCGGGCCCTGGAACGTGTCGCCGCCGCTCGCGACGGTCAGCGGTGGCTCGACATCTACGAGATCCTCGAGCAGGGCATGCAAGCCGCCAACGGAATCAAGCCGAACCTGGACTTTCCGACCGGGCCGGCCTATTACCTGATGGGCTTCGACATCGGTTGCTTCACACCGATATTCGTGATGAGCCGGATTACCGGGTGGACCGCCCACATCATCGAGCAGACCGCATCCAACGCATTGATCCGTCCGCTCAGCGAGTACGTCGGCCCACCGCAACGTGCGCTTCAATCGACCCGCTGACTCCTTACCGGGCCGGTGAAATCGGGTGTGGGCACAAGTCGCGGCCTATCGCGTCCAGGACCGCAATTCGGTGCACCGCGCAAAGGCCGACCGGTTGTGGTTTCAGATCGGTACGGCGGGGCATCCAGTCCGGCCGTATCTCAACGTCAGATCGTGTGTCCATTGCCAAGCTGATCGCCGCGGATAAGATCGTTGACGGCGTCGACCGGTGCCTGAGTTAGCATGATCTATTGCGGCACAAGCGAACGCATGCAGACGATTGTCAGCCGTTCTGTCATCAACGAGCCCGGCGCGCTGGGCTTCGGGCTTTCGGTATTCCGGCGTCCGGTAATGTCACGGACATGGAGCGGCGCGTGCTCGAAGCGATCATCTATGAACGCGAACCGCCGATTGCGCGGATCATCCTCAACCGGGCCGACAAGGCCAACACCAAAGATTCAGTACTGGTCACCGAAGTCGACAATTGTCTGCACGAAGCCGACCGTGACAACGAAATCAAAGTCGTCATCCTCAAGGCCAACGGCAAAGGGTTCTGCGGCGGGCACGTCGCCCGCTGGGGACCGGACGAGAACCCCTATCCAGACTTCGGCAATACCTTCGAGGAGCTGTATAAAGGCACGGCCGATCTGTTTCTCTGGCCGACGCTGTACCTCTGGGAGTTCCCCAAACCCACGATTTCTCAGATCCACGGCTACTGCATGGGCGGCGGGATCTATCTCGGCCTGCTGACCGACTTTTGCGTGGCCTCCGAGGACGCGTATTTCCAGATGCCGCTAGCCCAAAGCCTCGGGGAACCCGGCGGGCACACCATGATCGAACCGTGGCTGCTGATGAACTGGCACCGAACGATGGACTGGCTGCTGCTGGCGCCAACCCTTTCCGCACAACAAGCCCTCGATTGGGGCCTGCTCAATCGGGTGGTGCCGCGCGAAGAGCTCGAAGACACCGTTGAGGAAATGGCGCGCAAGATCGCCCAAATCCCGTTGACCACGCTGATGGCTGTGAAGAACAACGTCAAGCGTGCCTGGGAATTAATGGGCATGCGGGTGCACCTGCAGGTCAGCCACATCCTGACCAACATGGTCGGCGCGGCATCCGATGTTCAGGCGCGCCGGGCCGAGCTCATGCAATCCGGTATGAACCCACGCGAATTCGTCGGCCGCGACGAAACAGACGGTGCTCCAACGTGACGCTGCAGTCACGTTGGAGGCCGAGCGTGACGCTGCGGTCACGCTCGACTGTCCGCTGCGGCTAGCGGCTCATCTCGCCGGCGACTTTGCGGCCGGCGGCGTGCCGCGCGGCCACGTAGCCGAACACCATCGAGTTGGCGATGCTCGCGCCGGCGCCCGGATACGTTCGGCCCATCACCGTCGCCGTGGTGTTGCCGGTGGCGTACAGGCCCTCGATCACTTGGTCCTGCTCGTCGAGAACCTGTGCGTGCTCGTTGGTGATCACCCCCCCGCATGTCCCGACGTCGGCCGGGAAAACCCTGGTCGCGTAGTACGGCGCGCGGTTGAGCGGGCCGACGGCAGCGTTGGGACGATACCCGGGATCGCCGAGGCAGTCGTTGTACGCCGACTGGCCACGTCCGAAGTCGGGGTCCAGGCCCTTGGCGGCGAACTGGTTGAACCGCTGAATGGTTTGTGCCAATTCGTCGGCGGGAAGGTCGATCTGGCTGGCGAGGGCGGCGATGGTGTCGCCGCGCTTGACCGCACCCTTCTCGATCAGCTCCGGAGGTAGGTGCTGCCGCTTCAGCGGGTTGGTGCCCGCCACATACCTGCGGACGTAGCCGTCGTCGAAGATCATCCAGCAGGGCACCGCCTTGTTGGCGTACATCGCCTTGCCGACCTCTACGTAAGAGTTCGATTCGTTGCAGAACCGCCGGCCGGTCGAGTCGACGTAGATGGCGCCGGGGCGCTGTCGTCCCGACCCGAGCGATGCGGCGGCGGCACCACCATTGGCGATGAAGACCGAAGGAAGCCACCATGCTTCGTCCAAAAGGTCGGTTTTCGCGCCCAGCCGCATCGCCGTCTGCAGTACCTCGCCGGTGTCGCCGGCGTTGGCGATCGACCACTTCGCTTCGTTGGGTTGGTCACCGCTGTAACGGCGACGCATCTCGGCGTTGTGGCCGAAACCGCCCGCGGCCAGCAGGACTCCCTTGCGTGCCTCGACGTTCAGCGGCACGCCACCGCGCAGAATCCGTGCGCCCACGACTCGGCCGTCCTCGACGATGAGGTCGTCCATCGCGACATTCGTCCACAGCGGCGGCTGGCCGTCACCGAGATCAATGAGCGCCTTCAGCATTTGAGCGATGAGTGATGCGCCGTTCGTGAGGATCTGACGTCGCCGCATCCGCGCCGCCGCGGTGCGTAGGAACACCTTTGTTGCCACCGCAAATGCGCGCGGCGAACGGTTGAAATACTGAACCGACCGCAACTCGTTGGTCAGCACCGCATACCCGTAGTTCTTGGCCAGCGGCGGCTGCACCTTGTCGCTCCAGCTTCCCAGCTCGGCGGCATCGAAGGGAATTCCCTCGACGGCTCGGCCGGACTCATTGCCGCCCTTGTGATTCGGGTAGTAGTCGCTCCAGCCTTCACAACGAATCAGCTGAACGCCTTTGCGGATAAGGAAATTGATCATTTCGTAGCCGGCGGTGAGGAACATCTCGCGGCGCGCGGGGGAGGACGGCGCACCGATGTCACCGACCACATCGGCCAGGTAGGCAAGGCCGTCCTCGTGCGAGTCGGCGATGCCGTCGGCCCGCATCAACGGGTTATTCGGCAGCCAGACGATGCCGCCGGAGAGTCCCGTCGACCCGCCGACCAGAGCCTGCTTCTCGACGATCAGTGGTTCGAGCCCGCAGTCGAGTGCGGCCAACCCCGCCACCATGCCGCCTCCGCCGCTGCCGGCGATAAGCAGGTCGACGGAGCGGTCCCAGTGGATGGTCATCGTGCCTCCGAGGTGACGTTTGCAGTGAAGCCCAGGTCGGCCGCCGGCACGTCGATGGTGGTGTTGGTCTTCTGGATGGCGGGTACGAGCGTCTCGTAGGGCAAGCCGGCCAGGAAGCCATCGACGACGCGCTCAAAATTCGAGATCAGCCCTTCGATCTGGTCGGACAGTCGCATGTATTCAAAACCACGGGCGTGCAAGCCTTTCTGCTGCCTCGGCAGGTTGGAGAAGTCTTGGGCGGGGATCGGCGGCCAGCGCGGGTCGTCCGGCGCCATGGGCTCTGGCGGTGTGGGTTTTCCCGCGGAAAGGTCCGCGGGAAATCGGGTGAGGGACCAGATCTCGAACAGGGTCTCCTCGGGCCCAAGCGGACGGATCCGGTACGACGAGGCGCTGCTATAGGTAGGCAGGATGAAGTGGTGCGGGAAGCAGAACCCGATCGCGTCGGTGATGCCGCGGTGCACCAGCTCGTTGAGGTCGGGCATGGCGCTGCCTCTGGCCCGATGCCAGCCGACGACCGCGTCGTTGAGGGCGCTCCGCCACGCGGCCATCGCCTGCGCCGGATCGGACGGCAGTTCGATGTTCTGCAGGCCCTCGGCGATGCGGATGTCGTTCTCGTGTGTCATGCCGCCCATGCCGTCGCCCAGGGTGCGCATGAAATACAGGCTGCTCTGGACGATCGGATGTACCGCCTTGGAGCTCTGTGTCGGGCTGCCGCTCTGTGCGCTGGGCAGCAGCTGGGGATGGGTCTGCGGGACGTGGTAGCCCTCCATGAACGCGGCCGTCGCCAGCTTCCAATTCACCGGAAGCCGACACGACTGCCACCATTCGGTGCGCAGCGATTCCACCTTCCAGGCGTCATAGATCGATGCGAAGGGCTCGATGCAGTCGCGCAGCGGGGGAGCACCGTCGTCGAGATTGATCCACGCGCAGCCGCCCCACAGCTCGCACCTGACCGAGACGAGTTGAAGATCGTCCGGGCACAGGTTGTCCTCGGCGAACACCTCGGGGCGCGCCACGTAGGTGTTACGTCCGTCGATGCCCCAGCACCAGCCGTGGAATGGGCAGACGAAGGTACGCCGAGATCCATTGCCTTCCACCAGCTTTACCCCGCGATGGCGGCACGCGTTGTCGTAGGCCCGCACGGTTTGGCTGTCGACACGCACCACGATGATCGACTGGTCGAGGATCTCGTACTCGACGAAGTCGCCGGGCTTGGGTATCTCCTCGAGCCGGCATGCCATCTGCCACACGCGCGGCCAGAACATCTCCGTCTCCAGCGCGTAGAACTCCGGGTCGTAGTACCGCTGCTTGGGAATCCGATCGGCGGTCTGGACCGCCCACGGCACCGGTAGCGGCGTCCAGTTCGCCGCGTTCCTGCCGGCGTTCCTTCCGCCCACTGGCTTGCCTATCTGGTTGCCCATCTCTACAGCCATCTCGACTCCTTGTGTTAGCTCACACGATCCGCGATAGCCGGCCTTGCCAGTAACGTTCGCGAATACGCCTCTTGTAGAGCTTTCCGTTCGGGTCCCGGGGCAACTCCGGGTCGAATTCCACTGAGCGCGGGCACTTGTAACCGGCGAGGTTAGCTCGGCAGTACTCAATGAGTTCGGCCTCCAGGGCGGGCCCGGGCGTCACACCTTCTACGGGTTGCACGACGGCCTTGACTTCCTCACCGAACTCGTCGTTGGGCACGCCGAAGACCGCCGCGTCTACCAGCTTGGGATGCATGACCAGCAGGTTCTCTGCCTCTTGGGGGTAGATGTTCACCCCGCCCGAGACGATCATGAAGGTCGACCGGTCGGTGAGGTACATGTATCCGTCCTCGTCGACATAACCGACGTCCCCCAGGGAGCGCCAGCCGCGTTCGTTGGACACCGATGCGGTTTTGGCGGGGTCCTTGAAGTACTCGAAGTCGGGTCCACCTTCGAAGTAAAGCTCCCCGGGTTGCCCTTCGGGAAGCTCTTCTCCGTCGTCGCCGATCACGTGTACCGGAGCCATCGGTATGCCCACCGAACCGGGATGGACGAGCCACTCCTCGGGGCCGATCGTGGTGCCCGCGAATCCCTCTGTGCCGCCATAGTATTCGTAAATGATGGGCCCAAACCACTCCATCATTCGGTGTTTGACATCTACCGGGCAGGGGGCGGCCGCGTGCAGCACGTATCGCAAACTCGACACGTCATACTTTTGCCGGACCGCCTCGGGCAGCTTGAGCATCCGCACGAACATCGTCGGCACGAACTGGGCGTGGGTGACACGGTGGGTCTCGATCAGCCGCAGCACCGTCTCGGCATCGAACTTTTTCATGATGATCGACGCGGCGCCGACGCGGTTGACCGCCATGGTGTAATTCACGCCGGCTGCGTGGTACAGCGGCGCGGGGGAGAGGTACACGCTGGCCGGGCTCATCTTGTAGCTGTGAGTCAGCGCCATCTCCAAAACGCCCTGTGCCCATGATCCGTTGCCGTCGCCCGGAAGCGGCCGGCGAACGGCCTTAGGCCGTCCGGTGGTGCCCGACGAGTAGAGCATTTCCGACCCGTCTGCCGATGGCGGCGCATCGCCGGCCGTCGCCAGGGCGTCTTCGTAGGATTGCCAGCCGGGCAGCTTGTCCCCGACCATGATGTGGATGCCAACTCCGGCGTTAACAGCCCTCAGGTGCGAGGCGAGGTCGGCCATCGCAGCGGCCGTAGCATCCAAGAACACCGCCTTTGCATCGGAATCATCGATGACGTAGGCGACTTCGTCGCGAGTGAAGTGGGTGTTGACAGCGGTGTAGTAGAGCCCGGAAAGCTGGCATCCCCAAGTGATTTCGAAGAACTCGGGTCGGTTCGGCAGGACCAGCGCCACGCCGTCGCCGCGGCGCAGCCCTGCGCTGTGCAGCACCGCGGCGACTCGTTGGCTCCTGGCATGCAGCTCGCCGAACGAGATTGCGCCGCCGTCGATAATCAAGGCCGGCGACTCTGCGGCTGTGGTCGCGTGATCGGCGATATTCACGGGCGGGACTTACGTGGTTGCAGCGCCGTCGGTCGATGCCGCCGCGGCGGCTTGGCGTCGGGCCTGCTCGGACGGCAGCACCTTGTCCTTGAACACCGTCTGAATCAGCTCCTGCACATCCTTGCTGAGCGACGCGAGTGCGACGAGGTCGTTGGAGCTCTGCCAGTGCACCCGCATGCCCATCAGCTCCCAGGCCCGTTTGAGGTTGGCCTTGGTCGCCAGCAGCGTGGTCATTGGCGCCTGGGCGATATGGCGGGCGATCGCCTCGACGCGGTCGTTGAGTTGCTCGCGCGGGACCACCTCGTTGACCAGACCGACTTCCAGCGCCTTCTTGGCGTCGATGACCTCAGCCAGGTAGAGGTAATACGCTGCGCGCCGCCAGTTCATGAAGACCCATGGCTCGATCGAGCACTCACCCGAGGGCATGCCGAATCCCTGCAGCGGCGGGTACGAGAAGTAGGCGTCCTCGGAGGCGATGACGATGTCGGTGGTCAGCCCGTAATGGGTGCCCCCGCCGACGCAGTAGCCGTGTACCTGCGCGATCGTCGGCTTGGAGAACTCCCACAGGTTCAGGATCGGCTTGACGAACAGGTCGGTCTGCGGCTTCCACGGAGTGCCCATCACCTTTGCGGCCTCGACGAACGACGGGTAGTCGACCGCGTTGTTGCCGATGGCGTGTCCCGAGCAGAAGCCCTTGCCGTTGGCCTTGAGGATCAGCACCTTGATGTCGTAGTCACGGTCGGCGTCCAGCAGTGCTGCGTCGACTTCTTCGGCCAGCTTCTGGTCCTGGGCGTTGGCCTTCTCGGGCCAGTTCAGCGTGATCCGCGCGATCGTGCCTTCTTTTTCGTAGATGATCCTCTCGCGGGTCTCGTTCAGGTCCATACGTGCCTGCCTTTCGTTATGGGGTGATGACGCCGATTTCGGCGCCGATGTCGTAAGTGGTCCCGATCTGGCCTGTCCATTGCACGGTGCCCGAGGCGCCTGCTTCGATCTCCTGTTCAACCTTCTCGGTCGCGATCACGTAGATCGGGGTGCCCTCCTCGACATGCTGACCGGCGTCGACCAGAAGGTCGGTAAGCTCCGCTTCCGCGACCGCCACCGACACCCGTGGAATGCGAATAATGAAGTCAGCCACGTGCTCCCGCCTTGTGCAGGGTCCGCTGGGCGGCTTCGACAATGCGTCCTGGCGACGGATACACCTGTGCCTCGAGTGCCGCTGCAGCCGGATTGGGGACGAACCGGGCTCCCACCCGCTCGACGGGTGCGGCCAGCTCACCGAATAATTCGGATTGCAGGATCGCTGCGATCTCAGCACCCGGACCGGCGAATTGGACCGCGTCGTGCACGATCACGACTCTTCGAGTGCGACGTGCGGATTCGACGATCGTCTCTACGTCGAGCGGCACCAGAGTGCGCAGATCCACGACCTCGGCACTCACGCCCTGCTCCTGCAAGGTGACCGCCGCCGCCAGCGCGTCGTGCACGCTGCGTCCGTAACTGATCAGTGTCACGTCGGTGCCCGGCCGCTTGATGTCGGCCTGCCCGAACGGAATTGAAAACCCGGGCTCGAGCGGGACGGGTCCCTTCTTGCTTTGCAGGCGGATCGTCTCGATGAACAGGCACGGGTCCTCGTCGAAGATCGCGGTCGTCAGTAGGCCTTTGCCGTCGCGCGGCGTGGAGGGCACGATCACCTTCATGCCGGGGATGTGCATGAACCACGCCTCCAGGCTCTGCGAGTGCGTTGCACCGGTCGCCAATCCGGCATAAACCTGGGTGCGGATGGTGATCGGCGCCGTGGTGCGCCCGGCGGTCATGAACCGCAGCTTGGCGGCATTGTTGATCAGCTGGTCGGCGGCGATGCCGATGAAGTCCATGATCATGATCTCGGCCACCGGCAGCATTCCGTCGATGGCGGCACCGATCGCCGCGCCGACGATCGCGGCCTCCGAGATCGGGGTGTCCAGCACCCGGTCGTGGCCGTACTTCGTCGACAGCCCGGCGGTCGGACCGGACGCGCCCGGATCGGCGATGTCCTCACCAAGCAGGAACACCCTGTCGTCGGCCTGCAGCGCCTCGTCCAGCGCGAGGTTCAGCGCCTCGCGCATCGTCATCTCTTTTTCGTCCATCAGCACGTCCTCAGACCGGGAACTTGATCGGGGTTGCGTACACGTCGTGGTCGAGTTCATCGGCTGACGGGGATTCCGCGCTCATGACCGTGCTCAGCGCTGTTTCCACCGTCGCCAGCGCTTCGTCCTCGATGCGGTTGAGCTCGTCCTCTCCGCAGATTCCGGCGTCGGCAAGGTCGTTGCGGAACCGCGGCACCGGGTCGGCCGCGATCGCGGCCTGCAGCTGAGCTTTGGGGATGTACGGCATCCGGTCACCGAAGTAGTGACCGCGGAAGCGGAACGTCACGCATTCGATGAAGGTGGGCCCGCCGCCGCCGCGCGCCCGCTGCAGTGCTTCGTCGAGCGCGGATTTCACCGCCAGCGGATCGTTGCCGTCCACCCGAACACCCGGCATGCCGTATCCGGCAGCCCGTTCGGCGACATGTTCGAGCTTCATGGTGTCGCAGGTCGGCGTCATTTCGGCGTAGAGGTTGTTCTGGCAGACGAAGACCAGTGGCAGGTCCCAGAGCGCGGCCATATTGGCCGCCTCGTGGAAAGAGCCGGTGTTGGTGGCGCCGTCCCCGAAGCTGACCACCGTGACGCGGTCCAGGCCCTTGCGCTTTGCGGCCATCGCCAGGCCCACCGCCACCGGCGGTCCGGCCCCGACAATCCCGGTCGAAAGCATGACGCCCTTGTCGGGTTTGGCGATATGCATGGTCCCGCCCTTGCCGCGGCTGGCGCCGACAGTACGCCCCATCATCTCGCCGTATATCTCCTCGAGCGGAACCCCCTTGCCGATCAGGTCGTGCAGCCCGCGGTAGGTCGTCACCAGCTGGTCGTCGGGTCGTAGCGAGACACCCATCGCAGCGGCGATGGCCTCCTGACCGCGCGACGGCCAGTACACACACATGAACTCGCCAGTGCCGATGCCCCTGGAAAGCCGGTCGTCGGCCGCCTTCATCAGCACCATCAGCGCGTAGAGCCGGCGCTTGACCTCCGCGGAGTTGTCCTCGCTCATTGCGGTTCTCCGCTGGTCATGCTGAATACTCCAGTTTCGTTGCAGGAAAGTCTGATTGGCATTGCTGCGGTCACGCACCCGACCAGGGTTTGACTTTGAGGAACCCGCCTGCATCGACACGCAGCTGCTGTCCGGTGATGTAACGCGCCGCGTCGGAAGCGAGGAACAGCACGGCCTCGCTGATGTCCTCGGGTTCGACATAGGGGATCGGCATCGCCTGGACTACCGGGAAAACCGGTTCGGCGTCCTCGCGGGTGGGGTTCTTCAGGTCGGGCCGGAAGGCGCGGTACATCGGCGCGCTGTGCAACATGTCGGTGTTGACGTTCGTCGGGTGCACCGCATTCATCCGAATACAGAACGGAGCCAGCGCCCGGGCAAAATCGTTAACATAATGCGCGGCAGCCAATTTCGCGAACGCGTAGCCGGCACCGCCGGTTCCGCCGTCCACGCCGGTGGTGTTCAGCGACGACATGAACGCCGCGTTGGATCCGATCACGATGATCGACGCGCCGCCTTGCAGATGTTTGAGGCTCGCGTGCACCAGGTTGAGCACGCCGATCAGGTCCACGTCCACCGCGTCGGCGAAGGCCTTGGGTGGCAGGCCCGCGGTCAGCGGGCAGATGCCGGCGTTGGCGACCGCGATGTCGAGATGCCCGAGTTCGGCGACGCCCTCGTCAATCGCCGTGGACAGGGCCACCCGGTCGCGAACATCGGCGATCGCTGTAAATGCGCGCTGGCCCTCCTTCTCGACCAACCGCGCCGTCTCGTCCAGATCCTCCGGCCGGGCTAACGGGTACTCGTTGGTTTCGATGTCTGCACAGAGGTCCACCGCGATGATGTCTGCGCCTTCTGCGGCAAGCATTCGTGCATGGGAACGCCCTTGACCGCGCGCGGCTCCGCTGATCACGGCCACCTTGCCTGTCACCCTGCCCATCGCCAGTCCTATCGCCCGTCGATTCAGTCAATTCCTGCATTGATGACCCGGGTAGGGCCAAAGCCGTTGGCTGCGAACACCGTCGAGGCATCCTGTGAGGTGTCCGTGAAGCCGGAATGAGTCTGCCGGCCACTGGCCTGCGCAGCGATCAGCCACGCGGGCACCCCTCGCTGATCGGGATCGCACCAATGGTCGGCTCCATCGCGTATCTCCCAGGAAATGCCACCACCAAAACTGCGCGTGGCTGCAGCCGGGCTATCAATATCCCCTACGGTAGCTAGAATATCTAAAATAGCAAGAAAGACCGCGAACGAGGGGGTCGGCGATGTCAGGCGTGCTCGGGGGTGTCCTCCAAGGCGTCCGAATTGTCGAGTTGGCATCGTGGACGTACGTACCGTCGGCCGGTGCGGTCTTATCGGACTGGGGCGCCGACGTGATCAAGGTCGAAGACGTCGCTTCGGGTGATCCCGGACGCGCGTTGGTTGTTGGCGGTTTCACCCGTGAGGCGGCCCGCCCCGACGCCGACTTCATCCTCGAGTTGGGCAACCGCGGCAAGCGCAGCATCGCCATTGACGTCAAATCCGAGACGGGTCGGGGCCTGTTCGGCCGCCTGCTGGCCAGTGCGGACGTGTTCCTGACCAATTGGCTGCCCGCCGCGCTCGAGCGCGCCCGACTCACCGTCGATGACATCCGCTCGTTTAATCCCAAGATCATCATCGCGCGTGGCACCGGACTGGGCGTGCGCGGACCGGATCGCGATCGCGGCGGGTTCGACGCTGCTACCTACCTGGCGCGTGGCGGGGTCGCGTACACGCTGACGCCGTTCGGAACGGAAGCGCCGGCTGTCCAGGGCCCGGCATTCGGCGACCTGCAGGGCGGGGCGACTCTGGCTGGCGGGGTATGCGCTGCGCTTTTCCATCGGGAAAAAACCGGCAAGCCGACCATCGTCGACTCCTCATTGCTGGCCCAGGCGATGTGGGCGATTGCGCCGTCGATTTCGGCAGCCGATTTCTTCGACATCGACGGAATTCCGGGCGCACCACCGGGGTTGGCCATCAATCCCCTGGTAAACCGGTACAAGACCAAAGACGGTAGGTGGATTCAGCTCGTCTTCTTGCAGCCCGACAAATTCTGGGCCGGCTTCTGCGAGCGTATCGGCCTCGCGAATTTGATCACCGATGACCGATTTGTGCCGTCGAGCAACCTGATAGCCAATGCGGCCGAGGCTACCGAGATCGTCGCAAATGCATTTGCCAGCCATGACCTCGCGCACTGGCAGAAGGTGCTCGAAGACGAGCCGGGCGTGTGGGGCACCCTGGCGACGCCACGCGAGACGCTCAATGACCCGCAAGTCGAACCCAATGGGTACGTGGTGACGAACGTCGACGATTATGGTGAGAAGTATCGGATTGTCGCTGCGCCCGTGCAATTCAACGAGACGCCGCCGGCTCCCGCGCGTGCGCCGCAACATGGCCAGCACACCGAGGAGATTCTGCTCGAGCTCGACGTCGACTGGGACGACATCGCACGGGCAAAGGACCTCAGAGCCATACTGTGAGCCCATCGGGTCTCCAAATGATGGCCAGCGGATCCAGCGTGCCCACGTCTCGCCGGGCCCAGAACACCGCTGCGACTCGTGGTTACGTGGCCAAAACGGCCGATCGAGTTGGCATCCGATCGGTATCGACACGATCACAAGCACATATCGATGTGGGCGGCGGTCTGGCACAACGGGTTCGATCCGCAAATCATGGCACAGGGCGCCATTGAGGGGATCATAGTCGCGACGATGCGTACCGCATGGATTCCTCTTCCGCTATGTTGGGTAGCGGTTTCGTGGAGGCGCCACAGGAGGTATCGACACGATGATGGCGAACTGGGCTCCCGCCCAGACTACTTGTGGCCCGCACTCTGGTCGCATCCTCGACACCGCGCGGGGCATTCTCATCGGCCTGCGCCGATGCCCTTCAGACACTGCACTCGACGAATTGCAGAGCGCGGCAATACGTCACAAGGTGCCCGTGTTCGCGATAGCGTGGGCGCTGGTCCACCTGGCGGGCGATGGTGAGAAGACACCGAGCTTCGTCGATGCGCAGTCGGCGGCTCGTCGCGAGTGGGGTGAGCTGTTCACCAAGTCGGCTGGGGTGACCTGTTGATCAGCGACCACACGAGTGGCACAGCCGAGGTCCCGAGGGGTACCTCGGCCATCACCAACTCCGCCAACTCGCGTAAACTCGAAGTCAGCCAAAGGCACGTGGCCGACGATGTTTTCCCGCTCCCGCTGCGCTGGCCAGGGCGCTTCCGAGGCATCAGGCGCCATCGAGCAAGCGTGACGAGACCATTCGCGACCGAAATCGATCACGCTGTGAACTTGGTCCGGTGACGCGCTCCGGTCCCCACCGGTAGCTCGTTAAGTCTTTGCGGCGCTCCACAGGTCGACGGGCACTATCTCAGCGGCGCGACCGTCGGGTCCCAGTAGCCGCCCCCAGGACTTGACCGAGCGCAGCACGACGCGGGTGTCCAGCACTGTCACCCCTGGGTGTTCGGCGATCAACCGCGAAATCACCGCGTCGAGAGATGACAGCTTGTGCAGCTGCATGGTGACGAAAAGGTTTGCCGCACCGGCGCCTACGGTCGCAACGCAGAACCGAGTCTCGGGGTACTGGACCAGTGCGCGTCCCACCGCGGCCAGCGGTGACCCGCTGACCCGTAGCTTGAGCGCGACGCCGGTTAGCCAGCCCGCTTCCACGCGAGCGAAATCAGTCCGGAATGCCAGCAATCCCGACCGGGTCAAAAGGCCGATGCGGCGACGCACCATCGACTCCGATTCGCCAACGGCCGCCGCCAGGTCCCGGCAGCTGAGCCGCCCGTCACGTTGCAGCGCTAAGAACAACTCGCGGTCGAACTCGTCGAACTCGTGTGTGAGTGCGTTTGTGTTTGGCCCGGGGGTTACCGCACGCACCTGGCTTGAATTGAGACCACCTAGCCGCCAGCGGGTTCCGCTGAACAAGTCGGTGATCAGCGCGGACTGTACTCGGAGTGTTCCCGTGACGGAGGGAAGCACGTCCACGATCAGCTCGGATAGCAGGGGTTGATTGGCAGCCACCAGCAAGGCGTAGATGTTGTCGTTGCCTGTCGTGATGTTGACACTGAAAACCTGCGGTCTGGAGGCGAATTCAGCGGCCACCGATGGTGCGGCGCCGGGCCGGCACTCGGCCTCGAACAGCGCGGCCTTCACCGGCAAGCGAGGACCGATCGCCGAGGACACCCATGCCCGACCCGTGGATACCAGACGTCGCCAGCGGCGCGCCGCGGTCGCCGGCGAAACGCTGAGAACCCTGCCCAGCTCTTCGAAGCTCAACTGCGGATCGGCGTGAAGCGCGTCGAGCAATGCGATATCCAGCTCGTCTACGCCATCAGCCACAGCGATGATTGTCACTCGCTTGATCGGCCGCGGTAAGCGTTGCGGGCAACAAGCTTCATATCGACCCGTTGATACTGATCCATTCGGGGCGGCTTGATCCTCGGGGGACCAAGATCGGGTCCGGCCAGCGGGGCCGGGTGTGGCTGAAGGCGACTGGCGGGGCGAGCATGTGGACGCGGCCCATGGGGCTCTCGGTGTCGTAAGCGGCCGGTTCACCGATGGTGTGGTCGTCGTCGCAGCCGGCGTCGGCCGCGTCGACCAGGCCGAGGGCCTGGTACCACATGGCGCTGCGGGTGAGGTTGACGGTGACGTGCCAACTGCCGCCTTCGGTTTGTTGTTTGAGCAGTCCGGTCGCGGCGCCGAGAGCGCCCATGTAGCCGGTGATGAAGTCGTTGATCAGCCCGGTTGGCGGTAATTTGGGCTGGTCTTGGCTGCCTTCGAGGACCATCAAGCCGGAGGCCGCTGAGCCGTTCATGTCGAAGCCGCCACGTTCGGCCCACGGCCCGGACGATCCGTAACAGGTGACCGAGACATGAACCAGCCCGGGGTGAGTATGGGCGAGGTCATATGGATCGATCCCCAGGTTTTCCAGCTTGGCGCCGCGGTGATTGTTCACGACGACATGAGCGTCGTTCAGTAGCCGCTCGACGTCGGCCTTACCGCTGTCTTTGGTCAAATCCAACCAGGCGCTGCGGGATCCGATGTTGGCTTCGAAGTACACCCAGTCGTGTTCGAAATCGTTGGGCCGGGTCGCGCCCAGCACGTCGGCGCCTTGTTCGGCCAGGACGCGTCCCACCGTGGGGCCGGCCACGGCATGGGTGAACGACAGCACCCGCACCCCGCCGAATGGCCGATTGGAGGGACCGAACTCTCGCGGGGCAGCATCGCCGATGCGGGTCAGCCCGATGACGGGCTGACGGGCCAGCAGGGCTCCCTGTGGATGGGTCAGCCACTCCTCGGGGCTGCGTGCCACGCACGCCGGTAGGCCGGCGTCGTTGGCGGCCTCTTCCAATTCGAAGGCATCCCATCCCGCGAACGCCTCGGCGACCTTGCCGAAATCAGGCGGTACGTCGAGGAATCGGCACCATTTGGCGGACTGATGCGGATATACCGCCGAAGCCATCACGGTGCGGCCGTCGCGGGTGCGATACGGAATCAACCCAAACGGGTTATCGGCGAAGAGCGCGATCGAGGGGAATTCCCCGGCCAAGGTGGGATGCCAACGGAAACTGGGGTTGATGTGGTGCACCGCCTGGCGCAAATCCAGGTGCAGATCCTGGCCTGGGCCACCACGCTGGCGGTGCATTGCCGCCGCCGCAACCGCGTTGCCCAGCATAGGAATGCCGATTGCGGCCCCCAAACGGTGACGCGCCGGAATGATCGGGTCTTGGCCCGCAAAGGTCACCCG
>Ga0209530_1000903_pt1 | contig 16028 bp, 16 predicted proteins | sample BlaSpr_A8_Ref_O1_FD_187987 | JGI IMG/M metagenome (GOLD analysis project Ga0209530, IMG submission 187987) | Forest soil microbial communities from Thunder Bay, Ontario, Canada - Black Spruce, Ontario site 2_A8_Ref_O1 (SPAdes) (version 2) | ecosystem: Environmental > Terrestrial > Soil > Boreal...
GCCGGGTATCACGCGGAAGAAACTCGCGTCGTCATAATATCCGGCCTTCACCAGATTATAAAAACGGTCCGCTCCGACCGGCGCCCACGCGCGGTTCACATGCACGATGAAGTCGCCTTTCGTAGTGGAAAAGGTCACGTCGTACACTTCCGGCGCTTTTTCGGTCAGCGTTTCCGGCTTCAACAAACCTGGATTAGTAGTCATTGGCCTTGTCCTAGATGTCGAAAATAAAATCTGCGTACAGTCTCACCTTACTGTTTCGGCGGCGCGGGCGCCGCTTTATGAGTCGCACTGGGAGCTGGAACCGGCGAGGTAATTTTCGCCGTCTTAATGCTGTCAAGCTTGGGGAAATTCTTTTCGAGATACGCGTTGCCCTGATTCGTAATCTCGTCCTGATGATTCGTGGGCGCGTCCGCGTAGCCGCCGTAAAGATTTTTTACCACGTCCATGCCGGAGGTTATCTGACCGAAGGGAGCAAAGCCCTGGCCGCTGTGGTCAAGTCCGCCGTTGCCGCCCAGGTTGATAAAGACTTGGGTCGAGCGCGAGTTCGGGTTTCCGGTTTGAGCGAAAGTAATCGTGCCCTCGGCATTGGTCTGCGTCACGGGATCGTCCTTGATGTTGGCATTCTCCCACGCTTTGTTGACCGCGGGACTGCCGGTTAGACCGAACTGGACCACGAATCCGGGAACGACGCGAAAAAACTCGACACCGGTGAAATACCCGTGCTTTACGAGATTGTAAAAACGGTCGGCTTCATTCGGAGCCCACGAACGAGTGACCTGCACGACGAAATCACCCTTGGTGGTCGTGAAGGTGGCTTCGTAAACGTCCGGCGCTTTGGCCTTGAGTTCGCCGGGGTGCAACAATGCGGAATCGGCAGCCGGATGCGTGGCCGGCTTGGAATTCGTAGGGGCAGGGGGTTTTTGCGCCGCGGGCGGCGCCGAGGATTGAGCTTGGGCCGCGAGCGAACCCGGGACAAAACAAGCAATTAGACAAACGACTGAGCAAGAACTGAGCCACGAAGCAAAATGTTTCACCGCTTTTCTCCCATTGTTTTCGAGGTGGCTTCCACTTCCTGCATCAAGCGAAGCGTGTTGCCACCCAGGATTTTTGTGACGTCGCTTTCGGAGTAACCTTTCTCCAGCAACGCGTTTGTGATTTGAGGCAAGTGCGTTGCGTCTTCCATGCCGTACGGCATATCGGCGCCGTCAAAGTCCGAGCCGAGCCCCACATGGTCGGCGCCTACGAGTTTAACAGCATGATCGATGTGATCGATTATTTTCGTCCAATCAACGCGCGGCAGTTTTCCCTGCGCCACATACTCGCGCACCTGCTTGTCCGCCTCGATTAACTGGCAGGCTTCGTCATCCCCGCAACGTTTTTTTGTTTCCACTTCGATGGCCTTGAAGATCTCGGGGTTGGCCTTTGCTGCGGTCGCATAATCCTGACTGAGAAATCCGACGTGGTAATTGATCTGAATCACACCGCCTTTAGCCGCCAGCGCCTTGATCATGTCGTCAGTCATGTTGCGTGGCGCATCGTCCAGCGCGCGGCACGATGAGTGCGAAGCGAGAACCGGCGCCCGGCTGGTGGCCAGCACGTCGTAGAAGGTTTTATCCGCAATGTGCGACACGTCCACCATCATGCCGACGCGATTCATTTCCAGCACAACCTGTTTGCCAAAACCGGTTAGTCCATTGTGTGCGGGCTTGTCCGTGGAAGAATCTGCCCAGTTGGTGTTGACCATGTGCGTGAGCGTCATATAACGAACGCCGAGCGCGGCAAATTTGTCCACATTTTTCAGGTCGTCGTTGATCATGTGGCCGCCCTCGACGCCCATTAGCACGGCGATCTTGTGCGCCGCAAAGGCGCTGCGAATTTCCGCCGCGGTAGTAGCCAGAGCGAGATCATTCGGATGCAGACCGATCTGGCGGCGAACAGCTTCGATCTGTTCGAGTGCACGCTGAACGGCTGTCGGCCCGGTGATCGTTCCAGGAATGTAGATGGAGAAAAAGATCGCGTCGAGGCCGCCTTCGCGCATGCGCGGAATGTCAATGCTGCCGTCCGTGTGGCGCGCGCCAAGATCGAATTTGGGGTCGAGCAAACGCTGCGTCGTGTCGTCGTGAGTGTCCACGACAATCGAGCGGAAATGCAGGTCGTGAGCTTTTTGGGAAACGGGTTGCGATTGTGGCTGAACAGCGAGCAGTGGCAGAATCCCTCCAAGCAAACAACAAATTAAAAACAATCCGAGTCGCGACATTGTTCTCCGAAGTTTCGTTGGGGATTCTACGATACGTTTCAGTTAAACGAAACCGCGATTTGGTTTTGTGATGCTATGCCGTTGAATTCCCGGAACGCCAAAGCGCCAGTCCTAGAGACGGATGACGGCCTTGCCGCGGAGGCCGCCTTTGCGTAGCTTTTCGAGCATCCGGGCGGCACCGTCCAGGTCAACCGTGGCGCTGATGCGTGCCGTGATCGTGCCGTCCGCGAGCATGCGCGCAACCTGGTTCAGCCCTTGCGGCGTTGACAAAGTATTCGTGGTCGACGAAATATTGTGCGCCGTGATTTTTCGTTCAGCGAACCACTTTTCGTCCGCTGCATAAATCGTCGAGACCAGGCTGCCTCCAGGTTTCAGAATCTCAGCGTCGCGGCCGATTGCGTCCTTACCGTTCACGAGATCGAAGACCCCGTCCACGCCGTCCGGGTGGGCTGCGTGTATCGCGCTGATCACGTCGATCGCTTTTGTGTCGTAAACTTCTTCCGCACCGAGACGCCGAGCTTCGTCGGCGTCGCCGCGAACCGTTGCAATCACGTGCGCTCCGCGTGCGCGCGCCATCTGCACCGCGTACCCGCCGACTCCGCCGGTCGCGCCCATCACAACGATGCGCTGGCCCGCGGTCACGCCCAACAAGTTGAGTGACGCGAGCGCGGTGATTGCCGGGATGGGCAGCGCGGCTGCCTGCTCGTCAGCGATGCCATCGGGAATATGCGCCAGCGGTTCTGTTTTCCCGCCCGGTGCGACTGCGGTGTACTCAGTATATGCGCCGTGCGTCCGCGCCATGCCGAAGATTCGGTCGCCAATTTTGAAATCGCGTTCTCCCGCCGGAACGCGTTCCACCACGCCCGCAAAGTCCGCGCCCAGCACAAACGGAAATGGCGAAGTCGCCGTCAGCCTTTCGACCAGCTTGTAGTCGATCGGATTGACCCCGGCATACTTGACGCGTATCAGGAACGCGCCGTCCGCGCCGGGAATCGGCAGGTCGAGTACCGCGGCAGCTTCGCCAAATTTACGGACAGCAAATGCGCGCATGTCTCGCTCCCTACACCATCACGCGGCGGCCGAAACCGGGCCGCAAAACTCCATCGCGCACTTAGCCCGCTGGGTTCGTCGACGGCCGACCCCGCCGGCGCTACTCACCGCGTAGCCATGATTTTACCGCGTGGACCAGCACCTGGCCGTTGACGGCGGCCAACGATTCCGTGAGTGGAATGCCCTTGGGGCAAGCCTTCACGCAATTTTGCGCGTTGTCGCAATCGGCGATGCCGCCGGGTAACATCAGCGCATCGAGGCGTTCCGCGGAATGCATCGCACCGGTCGGGTGCATGTTAAACAGACGCACTTGGCTAACAATCGCGGCGCCGACAAAAGGATCGCGCTGGTTGACCTTCGGGCAAACTTCGAGACAATTTCCGCAAGTGATGCAGCGCGAAAGCGGGTAGCCTTTTTCCTGCACCGACGGAGCCATGCGCGGGCCTTCGCCTATATCGTACGTGCCGTCAATCGGAATCCAGCAGTGCGTGCGCTTCAGATCTTCGAACATCTTCGAACGGTCAACCACCAGATCGCGCACCAACGGGAATTTCGTGAGCGGCTCCAGGCGAATTGGTTTTTCGAGATCGTCCACCAGAGCGGTGCAGGCTTGCCGTGCAGTTCCATTGATGAGCATGGCGCAGGCGCCGCAGACTTCCTCCAGACAATTCGCGTCGTAGCTGACAGGAGTGGATTCGACGCCGCTTCGCGTGAAGGGCTTTTCAGCAATGTCCCGCAAGCAAATGATCACGTTCATGTGCGGGCGGTAGCGGAGTTCGTATTCTTCCCAGCGCACAGATTCGTCCGGCCGCTGCTGGCGTTTGATGCGGACGATAAAAGTTTTATCTGCCATGTCGCCTCTTAAAGCTGCTGCCGCACCTCAAGTCCCTATCTAAGTTTAAGCCTTCGCTGTGTACTTGCGCTCGCGTGGCTGAAGTAGCGAAGTGTCAACCGGTTCGTACTCAAGCTGGATATTGCCATCGTTGTAGCTGGCCTTGGTGGTCTTCAGCCAGTTGGCGTCATCGCGTTCAGGGAAATCGGGTTTGTAGTGCGCGCCGCGAGTTTCATTGCGCGCGAGCGCACCCATGGTGATCACCCGTGCGAGAATCAGCATATTGCCGAGCTCGCGCACGAAGTTGAGCGTTTGATTCGCCCACTGTGTGCGGTCTTGCAAATTAATTCGCGTAAAGCGCTCGCTGAGCTCATCGAGCTTCACTAAAGTCTTTTGCAGGTTTGCGTTGTAGCGAATCACGGTGACGTTCTCGGTCATAATGTCGCCCATCTCGCGCCAGATCGTAATCGGATTTTCAGTCCCTTTGTGCTGATTCAGCAGGGCGTCGGTGATGTCTTGCTGGCGGACGCGTTCGCGCTCGAATATCGCCCCCGGAACGTTCTCGCATCCGCTTTCGAGGCCACGCGCGTAACGCACCGCGGCGGGGCCTGCGAGCATTCCACCGTAAATGCAAGAGACCAGAGAATTCGCGCCCAGCCGGTTCGCGCCGTGATACTGGTACTCGCATTCTCCGGCGGCATAAATGCCCGGAACGTTGGTAGCTTGATTTTGATTGTCCACCCACAATCCGCCCATGGTGTAGTGCATCGCGGGGAAAACTTTCATAGGCTCTTCGCGGGGGTCGACGCCCACGAATTTTTCGTAAATCTCCAGAATGCCTTCCAGTTTGCGGTCGAGCGTCTCGCGCGGAATGTGGGTGACGTCCAGATAAACGGCCGGCTCGCCTACAAGGCCCATTTTCATTTCGAAAACAATTTTGTGGATAGCGCGAGTGGCCACGTCGCGCGGAACCAGATTGCCGTACTTCGGATACCAGTCTTCAAGGAAATAGAACCGTTCATTCTCGGGGATGTCCTTACCCGCGCGCTTATCGCCGGCCTGCTTGGGCACCCAAACGCGGCCGCCTTCACCTCGCGCCGACTCGCTCATCAACCGGCACTTGTCTTCACCGGGAATTGCCGTCGGATGAACCTGGATGAATTCTCCATTGGCGTAATACACACCCTGCTGGAACAGTGCCGACTGCGCGGAGCCGGTGCAGACCACGGAATTTGTTGAGCGGCCGAAAACCACACCGATGCCGCCGGTGCAAAAAATCGCCGCATCGCACGGGAAGGTGCGAATTTCCATGGTTCTCAAATCCATACCGCAGATGCCGCGGCAAACTCCGCCATCATCTAGAACTACGGAGAGAAACGTCCAGCCCTCAAATTTTTTGACTTTGTCTTCGGACTCGAAGCGGCGGACCTGCTCGTCCAGCGCGTACAGCAATTGCTGGCCCGTCGTCGCGCCGGCAAAGGCCGTACGGTTGTAAAGCGTGCCGCCGAAACGGCGAAAATCGAGCAAACCTTCAGGCGTGCGGTTGAACATGACGCCCATGCGGTCGAGCAAATCGATGATCGCGGGAGCAGCTTCGCACATGCCCTTCACCAGCGGCTGATTGGCCAGGAAGTCGCCGCCGTAAATGGTGTCGTCAAAATGTTTCCAGGTGGAATCCCCCTCGCCTTTCAAATTTTTTGCGGCGTTAATGCCGCCCTGCGCGCACACAGAATGGGAGCGCTTCACCGGAACAATCGAGAAGAGATCAACAGGTATACCCGATTCCGCGACTCGAATCGTGGCCATCAGGCCGGCCAGACCGCCGCCGACTACGATAATTTTGGGCTGTGTCATTGCACGTAACCGCCGAGAGGAAACCATGCGTAATGAAATCCGAGCACGACCACGATGCCTGCGAGCGTGCAACCAACTCCTACGGCGGCGCCGAACCACGCGGCGGCATGCTGCGCCTTAGGAGTGATGGCGATTCCCCATTTGCAGGCGAAATTCCAGAGCCCATTTCCCAAATGGAAAGAGCACGCAGTGACTCCCACAAGGTACGCGATCACGTACCACGGATTCGTCATGTCCTGTGCCACTCCGGCATAACGCGTCACGCCGTGGCCGCCGAAGCGCTCGGTGTAAAGGTGCCAGCCGATAAAGACGAAGGCAAGCAACCCCGTCCAGCGTTGCAGTACATACATCCAGTTTGACATCCAGGGATGGCTGAGAGCGTTGGATTTCCCTCTCGACCAGATGTACATGCCATAGAGACTGTGGAACAAAAGAGGGATCCAGAGGACGGCCGCTTCGACGCCGATGCGCCACGGAACGGTTTGAAGTTCACCGGAAACTTGATTGTATTTTTCGATGCTGACTAAGGCGTAGCTATTAGACCAAAGATGATCGACAAGATAAGCGCCAATGGGAACTACGCCGCTGAGGGACTGCAGTTTGTCGAGAATATAGCCTGTTTTGGATTCAGGCGCTGCCGCCGGCATGCACGCTCCAAAATTATTTCGTACAAACAGAGTATAGGCAGGCGTGAAGAAGTTTGCAACCACGCGAGTGGGCTGAGATGGGACACGCCAGAGGGATTCTGCAAAGCAGGGGAGGAGTGAAGCCGCGGATAGTCGCCTATCGTAATGCATGAAACACACCGACGCGACACGAAGATTCCTGCTGAAATGTTCATGTTAAACTCATGGAATAGGCGCGGCATATATGTCTAACGAATACATGGCCGAACTGAAGAAGTGGGCGAACGAGCTCGTGCGCACCAATGCCTCGGGTGAGTTTGTCGGAATGCATCGCGCTGTGGAGCTGATGAGCAAGCACTTCGTGGTGCAACCTCACGAAGTTGCCATTCTCGTGGCCATGCCCGACGAGCGATTCCTGCGATTCGTAATGCCCGAAAACCTTCTGGGCATGGGCCAGATTCCGCTGACGAGCGCCAATTCACTGGCGGTACGCACCGTCCGAGAAAGACGGCCTGAAATGATCAACCATTTCTCGGCGGTCCCGCACGCTTCGGTTTTCGAAGCGGTCCCCATCTCGGAAGATAAGCGCGGGATTGCCATCCAGAAGATCATGAGCGTGCCGATCCTGCTGGATAAAAAGGTGATCGGCGTGATTCAAGTTTCGCGCAAAGGGGCCACCCCCTCAGAGGCCGGCCCGGACTTTGTGCCGCAACAGCTCCGAGAGCTCAAGACCATCGCCGATACAATCGCCCCCTGCGTCCCCCTCTGCGCCAAGGAATCTGAACTTCATAGCTCTTAAGCGAACTGTACGCGAATATCCGAGAGCGCAACTTTCTGCAGATGACCGGGTTTTATGACTGGAATACAACTCGGCACGCCACTCTTGCCATCATTCTAATAGGCGCAAATGAGGCTAGAGCAAGCTTTTTAAGAGTGCTGCCGGCGGTTGAGGCAGAAGGACTAGGAGACTAACAATGGTTATCAACTTCGCGGATGGGACGGGTCGCAGCATAATGACGAGGCTGGGGATTGGCACTCTTGCGCTTGGGTTTTGTTTGTGCGCGATGCCAGCGTCAGCCCAGCAGGACCCGCAGCAACCACAGGATCAGCAACAGCAGCAGCAACCGCAAGATCAGCAACAGCAGCAACCACAGGATCAACAACCGCAACAACCGGATCAACAGCAGCAAGCGCAACCCCCGCAGGCGCCCCAGGATGCGTCCCAGCCAAATGCAGCGCCCGACGCACAGCAGAACGGGCCGCAGGATAACTACACCGTGCCGGATTCGCTTACGCTGCCGGCGGGTGCGATTCTGCAAGTGCGGACGACGGGGTGGCTTTCCAGCGATAGAAATAAAGTGGGCGACAATTTGATACTGACGCTCGATCAACCGCTGATAGTCGACGGCTTGGTCGTGGCGAGGCGCGGGCAGACCGTGACGGGAACGGTGGTGAATGCGGAACGAGCCGGTCGGGTAAAAGGCGTCTCGAAGCTAGGGCTATCGTTAAGCCAACTAACGCTGGTTGATGGCCAGTTGGTTGACGTTAAAACTTCGCTGATCAAAGCAAGTGGCGGAACTTCGAACGGTCGAGATGCACTAGGTGTCGTAGGCACAACCGGATTCGGCGCCGCAGTCGGCGCGGCAGCCGCAGGAGGCCCAGGAGCGGCTATAGGCGCCGGCGCGGGGTTTGTCGCGGGCGTCACAGGAGTGCTGTTAACGCGAGGGAGACCAACGATCATCCCTCCTGAATCGCTGCTCACCTTTCGGGTGGAAACTCCGCTAACTATTTCCACCGTTCACGGCCAGGTGGCGTTCCAACCAGTCACGTCGCAGGATTATGGAACGAGTAACCAGACGCGACGGCCGAGAAGGTACGTTGGTCCTTATCCGCCTCCGCCATATGCTTACGCGTATCCCTACGGATCGCCCTACGGATATCCTTACGGTTATCCGGGATACTATCCGGGTCTGTACGTCGGCTATTACGGCGGATGGGGATATGGCCGGCGTTGGGGCTGGCGCTAGACCCTCAACACAACTTCCCGAATCATCGATCGAAGGGGACTCATTTCAAAGAGTCCCCTTTTCTTGTGTGTTGATGGGGAGCGGGAGCTGGAAGCAAGAAAGCAGCCGACGAAGTGAGCAAGCGCGACGCCATCCGATAAAATTGTAACCTAGCTGAAACATTTCCAGAGCATCCTCCGTTACTACTGCGCACGAGGTCAATTAGTGATTGACTTAGCCGCGTGTGCTTGTTAATTTCCGAATGCGTTAGATTTTTCCTACTCAACCGAGTGGAGGCACCGCAACTCACCGCATATGGCGTTCGTCGCGAAGAAAATTTTCTTAACAAAAGGGGTGGGCAAACACCGCGAGCGTCTTTCGAGCTTTGAGTTGGCATTGCGCAATGCCGGAATCGCCGCGTGCAACATCGTTCGCGTCTCCTCGATTTTTCCTCCCTACTGCAAGCTGATCTCCCGAAGCGAAGGGCTCAAGCATTTGAAGCCCGGCCAAGTGGCGTTCACCGTGATCAGCGAAAATCAAACGCGTGAGCCGCATCGATTGATCGCCGCAGGCGTCGGCCTGGCGTTGCCCGCTGATAAATCCATGTTCGGCTATTTGTCCGAACACCACTCATTCGGCGAGAGCGAAGAAATTGCCGGAGAGTACACCGAAGAGCTCGCTGCGGAAATGCTGGCGACAACACTGAACGTAGAATTCGATCCGGACCTGTCGTGGGACGAGAAAAAAGAGGTCTATCGCATCTCAAACAAGATCGTTCGCACCATGAACATCACGCAGTCCGCCGTCGGCGACAAGCGCGGCCTGTGGACCACCGTGTTAGCCGCTGCAATTTTAATCGGCGAAGACGATTAGTTCCCTGCTTCAGGCGCTCGCGTCATCGATTCTCTCCAACCAAAAAGTGACGTTATCGTTTTTTCGAGGCGGAGTGTGTTGTTGCGGAGGATCGGTCTGCTTTTAAGTAGCCGATTCGTTCCAGGACAGCGCCAACGATAAGCGGCAGCGCCACGGTCGCGTCGTCGAGCACCTCCGCAAATTTGCCGCCTTCTTCGCGAGGCACAAACTTCCCCCAGGAAACGGCTTCGGTATATGTGCTGCCGGATAGGCCGCCCCAATTCACAGGCTCGGGGCAAATTCGTAGGCCGTAGTTATAGCGTTTCAACGGTATTTTTTCGTAGCCTCGGCGCGCGAGAAGCTCCGCATAAACTCCAAACTGCTGGGCCCAATTGCGCGGGACGCCACCGCCGATGGTGAAAATTCCCATACGCTTCGTGGCTAGCATGGTCGAAGCATAATGCTCGAAATCCAGATACGGATCGAAACGCAGCGGTGGCTTTCCTTCTTTCTTGCGCTGCCGCTGATATAGCGCAAAATCAATTCCGAGCTCGGAATCGGTGAACGCCGGAACGAAAACCGGAACATTATGCTCGACGCAGGATTTCAGGATGCCGCGGCCCTTGGCGTGTTGTTGCAAGTATTCGCCGATACGGCGATTCAGTTTCCAGCTGCAGACCGTTTCTTCCGAATCCCAACGCTGCAGAACGTGATCCACCACTTCTTCCACGGCATCCAGATTTACTTCCGGCTCGAGCGAATCGTAAACGCGGTTGTAACCGGCGAGGAAAAGCTCGTTGTCTCCCATTTTTTCGTCGTAGCGAAAATGAGAGCGGCCGGTGGCTTCCACCAGACCATGGGCCATCAACGCACCGGTGGAAACAATCGCCTTCACAATTCCCGATTCCACCAGGTCACAGAAAACCAAACCCATCTTGCCCACGGTGAGCGCGCCGGAAAGGGTCATGACGATGAAGCAATCTTTATCGCGAGCCATCGCTTCCAGCACGTCCGCGGCATCGCCGATTTGCCGGGCGGTATACGCAGTTTGGGCCATGGCTCGAACCATGTCGTCAATTGTGCGGATGCGTTGGAGGTCGAGTGGGAAAATAGGCGTGAGGTGATCTTCAAGCGGGTCGTGCAGTGTACGCCCCGTCACGCCCTTTTTTTTTGCCATTCACAGCCCTCGCAGGTAATGTATGCTCCCAAGAGTTTTCGGGAGTGGCAAGCTGTCCCATTGCGCGCCTCTTGATATTACAAATGAGGCCAGTGCAAAAGAAAAATTTCCAGTTAATCCAAGGAGCGCGACCGCATTATGTCACGATACACTCCGATGCCGCCCGACAATTTCGGCGGCCTGCCGGAAGAACATTCCACTTACGAGACATCACGCGCCGTGATTTTTCCGGTGCCTCTCGAGCGAACAACCACCTATGAACGCGGGACACGCAACGGACCCGCGGCGATCATCGCCGCAAGCCGGCACATGGAATTGTACGACGAAGAATTGCAGCTCGAGCCGTACAAGGAAATCGGAATCGCGACTCAGCCGCCGATTGACACGCAAGACGGCACTTTGAGCGAAGTAACCAGCGAACTTTTCACCGCGCAACTGTCACTGCTCGACGATAACAAGTTCCCTGTCGCACTGGGGGGCGAACATGCGTTGACGCCTCCGCTGGTTTCGGCGACCGCGAGAACCCACAAAGATCTGTGCGTCCTGCATATTGGCGCGCACGCGGAAATGCGCGATGAGTATCAGGGGAATCCTGCAAGTCATGCGTGCACCATGCGCCGCGTGGTTGAAATTTGCCCGGCGGTTCAAGTAGGCGTTCGCGCGCTGTCGGAAGCAGAGGCCAAGGCCATTCCGAAGTTGCGAACTAAAATTTATTGGGCTAAGGATATCGTGCGCGCCCCGTTGAAAACGTGGATCGCGAAAGTTCTTGAGGATCTGGGACCGCGAGTCTATTTGACGATTAATCTCGATGGATTCGATTCTTCTATCGTCCCTTCGACTGTCGCACCCGAACCCGGCGGCTTGGATTGGCACCAGGTGACCTCACTCGTGCGCGCAGTTGCGGACCATAAGAAAATTGTCGCGATGGATGTGGCCGAACTTGCGCCGCGCCCGGGGTACCACGCCGCGGATTTCCTGGCCGCCAAGCTCGTTTACAAATGCCTCGGATATATATTTTGCCAGTCTTGATGAAAGGAGATGCAATCATGCCGAGTATGGCCGCGTGGATTGCCGTAATGCAGCGTCCGATGACGCAACGTGACGTCGTCGTTTACGTTGAGACGCATTCGATATTTTGGTGGCTCCTGATCGGATTGATCGCCGGATGGCTGGCCGGCACCGTGGCTCGTGGACGCGGGTTCGGGTGTGTCGTGGATGTCATCCTCGGACTCATCGGCGCCGTGATCGGCGGATGGATTTTTGAAAGGCTAGGCATCGCTGCGTTTGGATTCTGGGGAAGCCTCGCGGCGGCTACCGTAGGCGCTATCGTGCTCGTGGCGATTGCAAGACTGTTCGCCGGCGGCCGGTCGGATTAACGTAGCCAGGACGGCGGGTTTTGTCCCCTGCTGGATCTGTCCCGAAGAGTTGCGGCCCGACCTCCACGTTCTTCCAGTCCCTCGGTATGATACGATTACAAGTTCCTTGAATATAAAAGAACAGCTATCCCGCCGCGCAAACTGAGCGAGAAAGTCGGAAGAAATTGAGCCAAACATCACTGTGGGCCATTCCGCTGGGCGGACTGGGCGAATTCGGCATGAATATGCTGGCCCTGCGCTTCGGCGACGAAATTATTGTGATCGATGCGGGATTGATGTTCCCCGAGCAGGAATTGCTGGGCGTGGACATCGTAATTCCCGACACCACCTACCTGAAACAAAACAAACGCATGGTCAAAGCCATCGTGCTCACGCACGCGCACGAGGACCACATCGGCTCGATTCCCTACATTCTCGCGGATCTGAACGTCCCGATTTACGGAACGCAGTTCACTCTCGCCATCGTCAAGAAAAAACTGGAAGAGCACGGCTTGCTCGAAACAGCGAAGTTGAACGAAGTCGCCGCGGGTGACACTACCATAATAGGCCCTTTTTCGATTGAATATCTGCACGTGACGCACAGCACTGTTGACTGCGTCGCGCTTGCGGTGCGCACGCCGGTCGGCGTGATCATTCACACGGGCGACTTTAAGATCGATCCCACGCCGGTAGACGGGAAACCTTTCGACTTGCATGCCTTCGCGCGCTATGGACAGGCAGGCGTGCTCGCGCTTTTCAGCGACAGCACCAACGTCGAGCGTCCCGGTTTTACTCCGTCCGAACGCGCCGTGATCGTTCGCCTGGAAGAATTATTTCGCGCCGCGCCAAAGAAAGTTGTGGTGTCGTGCTTTTCCAGCTCCGTGCACCGCATTCAACAAGTGATCGATATTGCCCGAATGGTCGGGCGCAAGATCGGATTCGTAGGGCGCAGCATGGTGGACAACGTTGAGATCGCGCATGGACTTGGCAAGCTGCGCATCCCCGATGGGAGTGTCGTTCGGCCCCAGGATATCAAAGGCTACGATCCGCACAAGCTGGTCGTGCTAGCTAGCGGAACGCAAGCGGAACCCCTCTCCGCGCTTTCGCGCATCGCGGTAGATAATCACCGGCTGATGAATATCGCGGAAAACGACACCGTGATTTTGTCTGCGCGAATTATTCCCGGCAACGAGAAGAATATTTTCCGCATGATCGATCACCTGTTCCGCCGTCGCGTGCTTGTGTATTACGAAGGCGGCAGGTCCGCGCCCATCCACGTGTCAGGCCATGCCAGCCAGGAAGAAATGAAGATCTTGCTGCAACTCGTCAAACCGAAGTATTTTATTCCCGTGCACGGCGAGTACCGCCAGCTTTTCCGCCACGCTGCATTAGCCGAACAACTGGGCGCAGTAGGCTCAGAAATCTTTCTGATCGAAAGCGGCCAGCCCATCGAGTTCACCGCCGATGGCGGCGCGCGCAAACGCGAGCCAGTAACGGCCGGCCGTGTCTGCGTGGATTCCGGTTCGCTTGAGGAGATCGAAGATGTAGTGATTCGCGACCGCCGGCACCTGGCCGAAGACGGCGTGGTTGTGCCGATCATTGCCATCGACAAACACACAGGCCGCATGGAGACCGCGCCGGAAATCGTCACCCGCGGATTCTTACCGAACGAAGACGGCGCCGAGCTGCTGGCGAGAGCGCGTGAAGTGATTTTGCGTACCGTGGAACAATCCACCCAGGAAGAAAAGACGGATTGGAACGTAATCAAAGAAAAAATTCGCCAGGATTTGAAGCGGTTCCTCAATAAACAGACCTCGAAGCGCCCGTTAATCCTGCCGGTGATTTTGGAAGTATAGTCCTCGCTGTGAAATACACGTTGCGCGATTACAAACCGGAAGATTTCGGCACATTGTACGAGATCGATCGCGCCTGCTACCCGATGGATATCGCATATTCGAAACGAGAGCTGCGCGCATATCTCCAGATGCCTGGCGCGGAATGCATCGTGGCGGCAACGGCCGATTCCATAGCGGGATTCTGCATAAGCGCGCATCAAGATACGCGCGGTTATATCGTAACCATCGACGTCCTGGAGCAATTTCGAAGAACTGGTGTGGGATCTTCCCTTCTGCACAAAATGGAACAAAGCCTTGCAGCCAATGCGGTGCGAGAAGTATGGCTTGAGACAGCAACCGACAACGAATCCGCAATTGCCTTCTGGAAGAAGCACGGATATCGTACCTGCGGCACTCGAGCGGGGTATTATCCTGGCGGGCGCGACGCTTTCTCCATGGAGAAAACGATCGACTCCCCCGCCGCCAAATCAAAAGAGAGCGGATAAACATGCTACTGTGGCAAGCCGTCGTTCTGGCAATCGTACAGGGTTTAACCGAGTTTTTGCCGGTCAGCAGCAGCGCCCACCTGATTCTGATTCCTTGGCTGTCCCAGGGCCGCATTCCTGACCCCGGAATGGCTTTCGACGTTGCGCTTCATTTGGGAACGCTCATCGCCGTGGTTCTGTTTTTTTTGCGCGACTGGGTGCGGCTAACTCTGTGCGGGCTCGGATTCCATTACCCTCAGCGCGCTCCGGAGCTTCAAGTCGTGTTCAACCGGCGCCTGTTCTGGTACTTGGTTGCGGGAACCATTCCGGGCGCGTTGGTCGGATTTTTCTTCGAACGTACCATTGATGAACACCTTCGCAATCCGGTTCCCATCGCGTGCGCTATGATCCTAATTGCGCTTTTGATGTGGTACGCGGAATACACGAGCCGGCTGGATCGTGCCATCGAGCAGACTTCGTTCAGCGACTCTCTAGCGATCGGATGCGGACAAGCCCTGGCGCTTTTTCCCGGCGTTTCGCGTTCCGGAATCACGATTACGGTAGGACTATTTCGCGGCATGACGCGTGAGGCTGCCGCTCGCTTCTCATTTCTGCTCGCTACACCGCTCATCGCAGGAGCTGCCGCCAAGGAGCTTCCCAAACTCATTAAGGCTCATCGCGCCGGAGGCCTCGATTTGCCTATGTCCACATTGGCGATCAGCGTCGCCGTTTCAGCCATCGTTGGCTATGTGGTTATCGCTTTCTTTTTGCAGTATCTGCAAACACGCACATTGAAGATCTTTATTTACTACCGAATCTTGTTTGGTATAGTCGTCTTGTTGCTCGCGTTCCTCCCACTGGGCTTTGCGCGATAGCGCCCGCGCCGCCTGGCTGTTACGCGTGAGCCTTCCCCATTGTTTGCACCTCGGTCCGCAATTGCGCCCGAGGTAAACTGCGCCGTATAGCGAAATCGAAGCTTGAGCAGTTCGAGTCGCCCGCGGCCCGGGTTTTCAATGTAAAGGGGAAGCTTGTGCGCATCTTGTCGCCTACCGAAAATAAACGCATCAATGAGCTTGTCGGATTTGTCGGCCTTAGCATCGCTTTTCTTCTCGCGCTGAGCCTGCTGTCCTATTCTCCGCACGACGTATCGTTTAATGTGTCCGCTCCTCCGCCAGGAGCCGGCCCGGCAAGAAATTGGATCGGGCCGGTTGGAGCGCATATGGCCGATCTCTTCTTCCAATTCTGCGGCTTTAGCGCGTTCTTGTTTCCGGTTGCCATGTTTGCCGTGGCCATGCGTTGGTTTCGCAGCCAATTAATCGAGGCGCCCGCCGCAAAGCTTGTAGGCGCCAGCATGCTGTTGCTTTCTCTTTCGGCCGAGATGACGCTGATACACCTGCCCCAAGTGCGCGGAGTTCTTCCTCCAGGCGGCTTGCTCGGGACCGTTCTAGCCGAGGGATTGCGCGCGGCGTTAAATCCGGTCGGGGCCAACTTAGTTTCTGTTGTTCTCATTCTTACTTCATTATTTTTGACCACAAGCTTCTCTTTGCGGACAGCGGCACATTGGCTCAGGGCGCCCATGTCCACGGATGGCATTTTCGGAAAATGGATGGCTCGCGTGAGTGAGTGGCGAGAGGAGCGCGAATCGTCGCGCCTGAGAAAGCGCGTTGAGGAAATCAAGATTGCAGGGCGTCCGCCG
>Ga0209530_1000906_pt1 | contig 16012 bp, 12 predicted proteins | sample BlaSpr_A8_Ref_O1_FD_187987 | JGI IMG/M metagenome (GOLD analysis project Ga0209530, IMG submission 187987) | Forest soil microbial communities from Thunder Bay, Ontario, Canada - Black Spruce, Ontario site 2_A8_Ref_O1 (SPAdes) (version 2) | ecosystem: Environmental > Terrestrial > Soil > Boreal...
CCGCACTGGATTTCTTGTTCGGCCGAAATGCCGCCATGGCGGCCGCCGTGCTTGCTCTGACCGCCGCCGCCGGCGCAAGAGTGCTTCGTCGGCGTACCCCGGAGGTCCACAAGCGAGGCGTCATCCTGCGCAATAGCCCTTCACGGCGAGAACTTGCCCGCCGGGTCCGCGCGCTGCCGGCCGATGGCGTAACGCTCGCCGGGGTACCCATTCCGAGCTTGGATGAGACCAAGCACTTCAAAGTCATCGGAACGACCGGCACGGGGAAATCCACGGTTATCCGCGAGATCCTAGGCGCCGCCCTCGCGCGCGGCGATCGCGCCGTCGTCGCCGATCCCGACGGCGGCTATCGGGCGCGATTTTTTCAACGCTATCGCGGCGACATCGTTCTCAACCCTTTCGAGCAGGGCTCCGTCAAATGGGATCCTTTCGCGGAGATCAACGACGCTTACGACGTGGAGCAACTGGCCAGCGGTCTCATACCCTCCAGCGACGATCCTTCCGCCAGCGAGTGGCGCGCGTATGCACGCACCTTTTTTTGTGCAGTTCTGCGTCGCAGCCTGGCGATCGGGTCCCGCAGCTCTACCGAGCTTTGGCGGCTCTTGTCGGCCGCCTCTCCGGAGGAATTGCAGCCCGTGGTTGCCGGAACTCCGGCGCAGCCGTTTCTGGACGGGGAGAACGCCCGCATGTTCGGTTCCATCCGGTCGGTGACCGTATCCGCCATGGCCGCGTTCGAATACGTGCAACGTCAAAGGGCCGCCCCGTTTTCGATTCGCCACTGGGTAAGACGGCGCTCGGCCGGCGGCGTGCTGTTCATACCGTACAAGGCGGGGCAGATCGCCGCCCTAAAATCCATGATCGCCACCTGGATGCGGCTCGCGATCTTCGAAGCCTTGAGCGCCGAGGAGAACCGCGACCAGCGTCTTTGGTTCGTGATCGACGAGCTGGACGCTCTTGGACAGATCGACGGGCTCAAGGATGCGCTCGCGCGGCTCCGGAAATTTGGCGGCCGCTGCGTGTTGGGCTTTCAATCTATCGCTCAAGTCTCCGGCACCTACGGAGCGGCCGACGCGCAGACCATCGTCGAGAATTGCGGGAACACCTTGATAATGCGCTGCTCCGGCAGCGAGCAGGGCGGCACCTCGCAATTCGCGTCCCGCCTGATCGGCGAGCGCGAGATCCTGAGACGCCAGATCTCGCGCGGCAGCGACCGGGATGGCGGTTGGTCATCGCGCAGCTCCCGGCGCTCGAAAAATACCAGCGATCAACACGTGACCGAGGCGGCGGTGCTGCCCTCTGAAATCGAGCAACTGCCGGATTTCACCGGGTACCTGAAGACGGCCTCGTCGCCCGCTTGGCTCAAAGTGGCTTTTGACCATCGCGCAACTTTGCGGAGGTAACAACATGTCTGATCTTAACACGGACAGCGGCATCAACTTTCGTTCCGACGGTTACCTGATAGCGCGGACGGTTGGGACGTGCCTGCACTGCCGCGGCGAGACCCGTCTGGTCGCGTTGATGTTGCCGCCGGGACATGAAAGCCGCTCGACGAGCGATGGAGGTGTAGAGGCCGGTGAGGACTCCCCGATGCACGGTGATTCCTGGGAGCCCACGCCCTGTCACGCCCTCCTGTTCTACATCGAGTCCCTGCCGGATGCCGTGCGTCATCGCCTGCAAGCGCTCGCACCCACCTATCGCTTTGCGAACAGCCCGGCGACGCAGGATTCGTATTGGGCGAATCATTGCGAGCGCTGCGGCAGGCTCCAGGAGGACCACGAGCTTTTCTGCGAGCCGGAAGGAGCCTTCCTGCCGGTCAGCCCGGGCGCCGCGGCGATGATCGAACTCTTGCCGGTCGACGAAAGCCTCGAGGCGGGAGCGGCGGGTTATGCCGTCGATCCCGCATTCATCGCATCCGAGGCCCGCGCCTGAACGGCCATGGCCACGTATTTTCTCAATCTCAAGACCTTCGGGCGCTCGAACGGTAGCAGCGCTCCGGGTGCGGCAGCCTACCGGGCAGGAGAGAGGATTCGAGACGATCGCACCGGCCGCACATACGATCACACTGACCGGCAGGACGTGTTGCACAAGGAAATCCTGGTGCCGAGCGAGTACGGGGCCGTCGACATGGACTGGGCCAAGGACCGGGCGAGTCTCTGGAACGCTGCGGAGGCTGCAGAGAGCCGTAAAAATGCCCGAGTGGCGCGCGAGTACTTGGTGGCCCTGCCGGTGGAACTCGATGTCGGCGGGCGCGTGAGCTTGGCGCGGGAGTTCGCGCAGGAGCTCGCCGATCGCTATCGATTTGCGGTTGACGTGACCGTGCATGCGCCGCGAGATTTTCCCGGGAGCGATCCGCGCAATTTCCATGCACACCTGCTCGCCACGACGCGCGAGGTCGATCGCAACGGGTTCGGGGCGAAAACCACGTTCGAGCTCAGGGAGAGCACGAGAAGGGCTTTAGGGTTGGGACCATCCATCGACGAGCTTCTTCATGTGAGAGAACGCTGGGCAGTGGTCACCAACGAGGCGCTGCGCGAGGCGAACGTCGAGGCGCGAATCGACCATCGCACGCTCCGCGCACAGGGGATCGAACGCGAGCCTCGGCTGTGGATTCCGAAAGTGGCCTATGAAGTCGAGCGCCGCGGTTTCTACAGTCCCGTGGCGGAGCGCATTCGCGCAGACCACCAGGCCAGGGAACGATCTCGCCTTGAGCAAAGTCGAGAGCCACCCGAGCCGGGTCAGGCGGCTTCCCCCATCGGCGACGAGAAGACGGTGCGCCCTCCGACTCTGGCTGACATGCAGCGCCAAGCCCGAGAGAACTGGCTTCGAGTGCGCCAAGAATTGGCGCAAAGGCCGAAAGAGAATGAAAGATCGCGCGGTCACGACGACGATCTCAGCCGCTGACGCCAGCGCGTCCCGCGGTGGGACGCTACTCGTCCCGAAGCAGGTGCAATTTCGGGAGATCTCTTATGCTTCCTGCTACGTGTATTCGCCGGGCGACGCTTCTGCTGCTTCCCGGCTGTTATGTGCGTCGGTCAAGACAGGGAATGTGGCGGCCCTTGTGGATCAGGCGTTCGACACGGAGGACGATGCGCAACAATCACCGTCGATTGCGCGTTTTTTTCCAGCTGCCGCGATCCTCGTTCCCGTGCCTGGAAGCAGACTCTCCCGGCGGAGGGCTGCGACGCCCACTGAGCGCTTGGCGGTCGCTCTGTTGGAACAAGGCTTGGGCCTGGGAATATGGTTCGGCCTTCGCCGTGTGCGGACCGTGCGCAAATCAGCCACCGCCGTACCGGGTGCGCGCACTTCCGTGCGGACTCACTACGACACGATGGCCGTCGATAATGCCAGTGTTCCCTGTGCCTCGAACGTCATCCTCGTCGATGACGTGGTGACCAGGGGCCGCACGCTGTTGGCGGCCGCGCTCCGATTGCGAGAGGCCCTTCCGCGCGCGGACGTTCGGGCGTTCGCGCTGGTGAGAACGATGGGGTACTCGCCGGTCCCCGACCAGTTGCTGATGCCTTGCACGGGTAAGATCGAGTGGAAGTGCGACGACGCACGCCGAAGTCCTTAGGAGGCACCTCCCTGCCGCAAACTCCGCTGCGGCATCGGCTTCTTCGGATCGAAGCACTCGATGCTGATGATTCGCCGCTCATCCGTTCGATGACAGAACGCGCACGCCACATCGCTCGAGAACCGCTCCAGCGTCCACCCTGCATCCGCGTACGCGGCGAGCGCATGGACGAACGCCGATTTCAAATCCGTACGAGGAGCAAGGCACGTCGACTCGACCAGAGCCTGATCCATGCGCCGCACGACCACCCATCGGGGCTCGTTTACCGGGATCAGGGGATCGAAGGAGGCGCGATGGCGGACCATGATCGGCGAAGCGTGCCGCCATGTTGCAACCACGTCTAATACGAAATCTATATACAGTTTCAATGCCTTATCGATACTGGATGCCGTCCCGCGCGCCGAACTCATCCCTCATTTAAACCTTTCCCCGCCCCCTCTCATCTAAGCTGGCAAGTGAATCATCGGGACGACGGAGTGCGGATTCGGTGGGATCGGTACAGCATCTACATCTGGCGGACATAGGCGACGAGGACGTCGAGCCCGCGGCCGTGATCGCGGCCGCGGTCGAGGGCGATCTCGCGGCCTTCGAGGCCCTCTACCGCCGCTTCGCGCCCCGCCTCTATGGCTTATGCCTTAGGCTCACCGGCCAGCGTGAAGCGGCCGAGGACTGCGTTCAGGAGTCGTTCGTGGCGGCGTGGCGGGGACTTGGGCGCTTCGAGAAGCGCAGTCGTTTCTCGACCTGGCTGCAGCGTATCGCCATCCGCACCGTCATTTCCCGCAGGCGCGGGCTGCGGAACGTGCACGAGGTCGGCGAGCCGGCGGGCGGATTGCCGGACCGCCCCGATCCCGACAGCGGGGCGCCGCCGCTCGATCTCGAGCGCGCCATCGCGGCGCTGCCGGAGGGCGCGCGCGACGTCCTCGTGCTGGTCGGTATCTATGGCTTCAGCCACGCGGAGGCGGCGAGTGCACTGGGCGTGGCGGAAGGCACTTGCAAGGCTCAATTGCATCGCGCCCGCGGCTTGCTCAGCGCGGCGCTCGGACTGGAGGAGTCATGAAAGACGAGACCCGGATATCTCTGGATGAGGAGCTTGCCAAGCTCTCGCGCGATGTCTCTCCGCCGCGGGACCTCTGGCCGGGCGTGGTCCGCGGCATCGTTCGCGCGCCGCGCAGCGCGCCCCGGCTCGCCTCGGCGCCTTGGATGGCGTATGCGGCCTCGGTGGCCGCTCTGTGCCTCGCCGCCGCCCTGATCTGGGTGATGGTGTACGGACGGCCGCCGCTATCGGCGACTGGGCCGGCCACCGCGGCGAATCCGCCGGCGGGAGTCGCGCCGACCGCCGGCACCACGGCATTGCCCGGCGTCGGCGCAAGCTTCGGCGAGCCGAGCGACCCCCATTACCTCGCGGCGCGCGCCGAGCTTGAACGTACCTTCAATCAGCGGCTCGCGCAGCTCGATCCGGCCACACGCGCGAAGATCGAGGCGGACCTGGCCTCGATCCGCAAGGCACGCGACGACATCAGACAGGCGCTCGCCACGCAGCCGGACAGCCCGGTGCTGGAGCAGCTGCTGGCGAGCTCGTTGCACGATGAATTCGATCTGTACGAGGACGTCGTACGAACCACACAACCTACCTCAGCGAGAACCTAGCCATGTCGACCGTTGCCCTGCGAGTGATGACCCCCGTGATCGCCGGAGCCCTGTGCGTAAGCCTGGCTCCCTGGTCCCCCGTGCATGCCGCGAGGGACTTCAGGCAAACGAGCCCCGCGAACCCGCAAGGTTCGGTCGAGATCGTCGACATCGCGGGCTCCGTCGAGGTCGACGGGTGGGATCGCCCGGAGGTCGAAGTCACCGGCACGCCGGATGACCTCGCCGAGCGGGTGCGGCTGTCGAGTTCCGGCGACCAGACCACGATCCGTGTCATGCCGTACTCGATCCACGGCAGTTCCAGCGAGGATATCCACCTCATCGTGCACGTGCCCGCGAAGAGCAGCGTCTCCACGTCCTTGGTGAGCGCGAAGCTCGAGGTGAAGGGCCTTCAGGGCGACGCCTACCTTCGAACCATCAGCGGCAACATTTACGGCGAGGTGAACGGGAATCTGCGGGTGAACACGGTAACCGGGACGGTCCACCTGTCGGCGACGACGGCGCTGCGGGTCGAGGTCAAGACCATCAGCGGCAACGTGCAGTTGACGGGCGGATCGGGTGAAGCGGAACTGACCACGGTCTCCGGCAATGTGCAGGCGGACCTCGGCAGCCTCACGCGCGGCCGATTCAAGAGCATCTCGGGCGACATGACCGCCAATTTCTCGGTGGCGCACGACGCCGAGATCGAGGGTGAGTCGGTCAGCGGCACGATTCGATTCGGGTTTGCCAATACCCCCGCCGCTGACTTCGACGTGCAGTCGTTCAGCGGCACCATCGACAACTGCTTCGGGCCGAAGCCGACTGAGGCTCAGTACGGCCCTGGTTCGAAGCTGATCTTCAAGAGCGGCGATGGCCACGCCAATGTCCGAATTGCCACGAAGAGCGCTGACATCCACCTCTGCACGGGAAGCGCGCACTCGTCTCCCGCCGCGTTCTCGATCCCGCAGAAGACGCGCAGCTGGCAAGACATGCTGTACGTCATCTAGAGGAGTTGATGTACGTCATCTAGGAGACGACCGTCACCTGGGTATACGCTCCGGTATATGTGGCCACCGGCCGGCACGCTACTATCGGCGGCTGTGGCCGGTTCCTTCGCCCAAATTTCACCCGCCGCCCGGCCTCTCGGGGCGGTGCGGCGTGACGAGCTCGCCGCCCGGCTCGATCGTGCGCTCGCGGCCGCGGACGGCGAGACGGGCGCGCATTGCATCCACGAACTGTGGATGCGCGGCGAAATGTCCATTAACGTCGAGCGAGCGCTGGAGCGCCTGTGGGATTGCGCAGCCGCCGGAATACCGGATTGGATGCCGATGCGCTATATCGATTGGTTGCCGCGCGCCTACGAGGTTGCGCTGGGCTTCCGCGGTTCGGCCAAGGGACGGTCCAATATCTATCTGGTACTTCTCGATTATCGCGACAGGCTACGGTGCACGTATGGCGTGTATGTGGGCATGAGCAAGTACTCCCCGGCGGAACGCTTCGATCAGCACAAGGCGGGAATTCGCGCCTCGGGCAGCGTGCTGAAACGCGGGTTGGAGGTACTCACGGGCCCGACGCTGCATTTGCAGCGGATCAAACGGGCTGATGCGGAGCGTATCGAGGTCGAGCTGGCCGAGGCCCTGAGTTCGGCGGGACTCACGGTCAAGGGCGGACACTGAAAGGAGTGACGCAGATGATATTGATCGGAATGTTCGATTCGCCGTTCGTACGGCGGGTTGCCGTCAGCATGAACTTGCTCCAGATGCCGTTCGAGCACCGCAATTGGTCGGTGGGCAAGGATTTCGAGCTGATTCGTCAGTTCAATCCGCTCGGGCGCGTGCCGGCACTCGTCCAAGCCGACGGCGAGTCTCTGATCGACTCCGCCGCGATTCTGGATTTCCTCGACGATTTGGCGGGACCGGAGCGTGCGCTCCTGCCGAGGTCCGGAAAGGAGCGCCGCGATGCCCTGAAGGTCGTGGCGGTTGCGCTCGGCGCGGCGGAAAAAGGGTTGCACCAATTGTTTGAGACCGTGTTCAAGCCCGAAGCGAAACGTTACCCGCCCTGGACGGATCGTTGCCGTCAGCAAATGCACGGCGCGCTCGGGGAGCTCGACCGGCTGGCGCAGATCCGCTCGGGCGCCTGGATGGTCGGCAACCGCCTGACGCAGGCGGACATCACGGCAACCTGTGTCTACACCTACCTTTGCGATGCGCTCGGCCTGCGTGAATCCTGGCTGGTCTATCCGGGACTTTCCGCACTCGCCTCGCGCTGCGAGGCGTTGCCCGCGTTCGCGCAGGTGAGGGTGAACTTCGATCCGCCCACACCCTATGCGGAACCGAAGCCGAGCCGGGACGATGCGGTTCATTAGCCGCTGCGGCCGGCGCTTGCCTTGCGGTGCCTTCTGGGTGGGCGGTAGAGGAACACGCCCCCTTTGAGGAGTATCCGGTGAACGTCGGCCACCATGGCGCCGGCGTATCGGCTGGTATCGCCGGTATCCTTCCGGGAAGCTGCGGCGGTTTCGTTCCCACGCCGAGCGTCTTCATGAGTACGTCGTTCGCGAGCACGTCGAGTTTCTGCTGTACTTCGCCTTGAACGTTCTCGGCACCGACGCTGCCGAGCACGTTCTCGAGCCGTGCGCGGCGCACCTTGTCCGCGATGATTTTCGCGGAGATCGACAGCGCCGACAGGATCCACGAGAAGGTTCATATCGAGCATTCCATCATGATCAAAGGAGGGCGTCCGATATGTCAATGTGCGGCGTTTACGCCTATGATCGTGTGCCCATGATCGCTGCGCTCGGGGGAGCGTGAGACGATCCGAACGATTTGTAAGACTTTCGGCGAGTGCGAATCGAATCTCGAATAAGTAAAAGGGGGATTACATGTTTCTGTCGGCGAGAATGAACGCGGCGTTGCCGCTGGCGTTGCTGGTCGCCTTGACCGGCTGCAATCAATCGTCCAATCAACCGAAGACTCCGGCCGTTCGGCCCCCGTCTCAAGCGAGCCTGGATTGGCAGGAGGCTGCGAACGGGTTCGTGCAAAGCTACTTCGCGGCTCAGCCGTTCTTCGCCGCGCTGGCCGGCAAGCACGAATACGACGGCCAGCTGCCCGAGGTGAGCGAACACGGGCTGAAGCGCGAGGTGGCGCGCCTGCACCAAGAGCGCGACCGTCTCGCGGCCATCGACCCAAAACCTTTGCTGCCCAACGAGCGATTCGACCGCGAGTACCTGTTGAGCGTGGCGGACCGTGATCTGTTCTGGATCGAGAAGGCGCACTATCCGTCCAGCAATCCTTATTGGTATGTCGGTAACCTCGATCCGGATCTGTACCTGAGCCGCAACTACGCGCCGCTCGAAGTGCGCCTGAAGGCCTACATCAAATACGCGCGCAGCATCCCCAAGATGGCCAAGGCCATTCAGGACAACCTCAAGGGACCGTTGCCGAGAAGCTATATCGAGCTCGGCATTTCCAACTTCGGCGGCTATGTCGATTTCTACAAGAAGGACGTGACGCCCGTGTTCGCCTCGGTGAGCGATCCGTCCTTGCAGAAGGACCTGGCGGAGGCCGACGAGAATGCGTCCAATGCGATGGCGAACCTCCGGGATTACCTGATCGGCCTGCGCAAGACCGCGAACGACAACTTCCCGATGGGCAAGGATCTGTATGCGCAGATGCTCAAGGATACCGAACAGGTCGATGTCCCGATCGACCGGATCGAGGCGGCGGGCCGCGCCGACCTTCAGCGCAATACCGACATGCTGAAGAGCGAATGTGCGGCCTACCTGCCGAAAGGCACCCTCGCGGCGTGCGTCGCCAAGATGGACGCGAAGAAGCCACCGGAAGGCTCCCTGGAGGCCGCGCGCCGCCAGCTCGCGATGCTCCGGGACTTCGTTCAGAAGAACAACGTCGTCAGCGTTCCGGGCGATCAGCAGGCGCTGGTCGCCGAGGCACCGCCATACAATCGTGAGAATGCCGCCTTCATTCAGGTCCCGGGACCGTACGAGAAGGGCGTCACGGCGACCTACAACATCGCTCCGCCGAATCCCAAGTGGACCAAGACGGAGCAGGCCGAGTACATCCCCAGCGAGGCGACGTTGCTGTTCACCTCGGTGCACGAGGTATGGCCGGGACACTTCCTGCAGTTCCTGCATTCCAATTCCAACCCCGACAAGCTCGAGGCGCTATGGGTGGGGTACGCCTTCGCCGAAGGCTGGGCGCACTACTCCGAAGAGTTGATGGTCGAGGAGGGCCTGGCGAAGGGCGACCCCGAGATGCACATCGGCCAGCTGCGCGACGCGTTGCTGCGCGACGTGCGGCTGCTTTCCTCCATCGGCATGCAGACCGAAGGCATGACCGTGGCGCAATCGGAGAAGATGTTCCGCGAGCAGGCCTTCCAGGACCCAGGCAACGCGCGGCAGCAAGCTGCCCGCGGCACCTACGATCCCGCGTACCTCAACTACACGCTCGGCAAGCTCATGATCAGAAAGCTCCGCACCGACTGGGTCGCCAAGATGGGCGCCTCCGGCGGCGCCGCGGCCACGAGCGGTACGGCCCCGACTGCACCGGCACCGACCGCGACTGCACCGGCCGGCGACGACCACGCGCTATGGCATGACTTTCACGACAAATTCCTGTCGTACGGCGGCCCGCCGATCCCGCTGCTGCGCACGGAGATGTTGGGCGAGAAAGGCGATCTCCTCTAAGGACGCGCGCGGTCGAAGGATGCGGTGCCCGGCGGCCCGGTGAGGCCGCCGGGACAGCGGCCCCGGTGAGCGGCCGGGCGCTTGCCGTATGCCAGGGGTGGCGCTACGGCGCGGGCGCCGGATCTGGCGAGACGATGAGTCCGCTGTCCACCCACATCGCCACCAAGGTAGCGGCGCGCAGCGGGATGTCCTCTTCGGGCAAATGCGCGATGAGGGACTCGCAGATCTCGGTAAACGTCCGGCCCGCGACCGCGGCGTCCAGCGCGGCGCGTTCGACGACATCCAGCGAGCGGAAGTAGTTCTTGAAATCCCGGCGCCATAGCAGCCATTGCACCGGTTCGGGAGAGCACTCGGGGCCTGAAGGATCTTCTCCCTCGCTCATCGCCTGCCAGACCGCCACGGTATTCCACGCGAGGGTGAGGCGCCTCACCGAGGGGTGAAAGCCGAAACACAGCGTCGCCCAGCACTCGGGATCGACCGCTTGGAGCGAGACCCGATCCATCACGCCGGCGTCGGCCGCGTCGAATACTTCCGACAGCGTCCACTCCAAGCGAGCCACCTCCGACAGAATGGGTTGATCGGCAAACGGCGGCGTCACGCCCAGAAACTCGGCAAGCTCGCGCCCGTACCAGCGGATGGATCGATGCTCCGAGGGATGGGCCTCGATGAACAGGGTCCCCAGGCTTTCGAAAGTCTCATCGCCCAGCAGCCGGTGCAGCACCGGGTATACCTCGTCGAGCGCCTCGATCAGACGGACCCGGTAGGCAGTGCGGTAGATGTCGAGGCGCGACTCAACGGGCAGCGGCGGTGCGTCGACGATGGCCGTCGCGATCGCGCTGTCGTGACCCAGCAAATCGCGCTGCAGCTCGCGTTGTAGCTCGGCTAGCCGCATCAGGCCGCCTCGCGCGCCTCGCCGGACGCCACCGCACGCGCCACGTCGAGCTCGGCCACGAGCTCGCCCAGCTCGGGGATGTTGTCGTCGCGTTCGATCATGGTGGGCACCTGCCCGAAGTGGGCGACGGCCTCGCGGTAAAGCGCCCACACCGGCGCTGCGATCGGATGATCGTGCGTATCGATCAAGTGCCCGTCCATGTCGCTGTGGCCGGCCAAATGGAATTGCCGGACGCGCTCCTGGGGCACGCCGCGCAGATAACTCAAGGGCTCGAACCCATGATTCACCGCGCTGACGTAGATGTTGTTGATGTCGAGCAGGATGGCGCAATCGGCGCGCTCGGCGACCTCGCTCAAGAACTCCCACTCCGTCATCTCCGAGTCGCGATAGCCCAGGTAGCTCGATACATTCTCGAGAAGAATCTGCCGGCCTAGCAGGTCCTGGACTTCGCCGACGCGCGCGGTCACGAGAGCGAGCGCCTCTTCGGTGTAGGGCAGCGGCAGCAGGTCGTGGACATTGCGGCCCTCGACGCCGGTCCAGCAGAGATGGTCCGAAACCCAGGCGGGCTCGACGCGCCGCGCCAGGTCCTTCAAATCGGCAAGATACTGCCGGTCGAGCGGATCGGTGCTTCCGATGGAAAGCGACACTCCGTGCATCACCACCGGGAACCGCGCGCGAATCCGCTCGAGGTAGTCCAGCGGTTGGCCGCCCGGCACGAGATAGTTCTCGCTGACGATCTCGAGCCAGTCGATGGCATGGCTCTCGCCCAATAGAGCCTCGTAATGGACGGGCCGAAGCCCCAAGCCGAATCCTTCCAGTTTCATGACAACCAAGGGCCGGATACGTGTGCGCGACTCGCCAGCACGCAGCCGGCCCTTGTTAGTCGCTAGCTTGCGATCAGCTGCCGGACTTCATTTTTGCCTTGGCGGCATCGCAGTCAGCCTTGGACATGGACGTGAAGCCCTGGCCCTTGCAGCTGTTCTGCCCCTTGCAGCTATTCTTGGCGGACTTGCAGTCCGAGGTACCCTTGCAGGAATTCACGCCGGTACACTTGACCGTCGCTGAGTCCGCCGCTACCGATACTCCCGCCAATCCGGACGTGAACAATAGCGCGGCCGCAGCCGCCAACGCAGCACCCGACACTTTATTGATTTGCATGGTTTGAGCCCTCTTATTTAATAAATTCGCAGCAATATCGCTGCTCGGGTAGTAAGACCCGGTGAGCGGCTGGATTATTACCCAAGAGCATGAGCTTAAGCCGCTTTTATATTTCTCGCCGCCTGCATCCAAGGACCCACTCCGTACGTGCAGCGGGGCCGCAATCACAGATACCGATCAGCTTCTTGCTCCTGACCAAGGTTGAGCACGATGAAGAACCCGGCAGGAAGTCGTCAGCGTTCAAGTCCATGAGCTTCGCCTCATGGATGGCGGCGGAGGAAACGGCGGTGCGCGACAGCCGACCGCTTGCACGTTCCCGCGGAAACGTCAGCGTTCATCGAACTGGCCTCGAGAAGGCGCCGCGCGTCTTTTCACAAAGCAAGCGCTGGGTCAAGGCCGCGGACGCTTAATCGCACCGGTAAGATCCCCCTAGCTGACCTACGGCGACAGGTCGCCGGCGTCGTCGTGGTGCATAAACAACAACGAAATCTATTGAACCTATAGCTTTTCGTGCTCAACTTGATATCGTTATGCGCATTAACTGGGTTTGCGGCACTTACGCAACGCCTTAATGTTGGGATGTTGATTGTTGCGGCACAGAAGCTTCACCCTGGTGTAGCACCAGAGGCCCAGCCATGGACGATGTCATCAATCAAACAATTTGTGGGAGATAACTGATGGGAATTTCACGAAGGGGCTGTCGCCCCGGGCCGGAAAGCACCAATCCTGGGGTGTATCGCTTGACCCCGCTCTTCGCGGCGACCGGCGCCATGATCGCCTCGCTGATGAGCGCTTCTGCCATGGGCCAGCAAGCGCCCGCTTCTTCTGCCGACGCCACCCCGGAACTACAGGAAATCGTCGTCACGGGCTCCATGATCAAGAGGACCGATGCAGAGACCGCGGAGGCCGTAACGGTCGTGTCGGTGGAGAGCCTCAAAAACCAGGGCATCACGACGACCGAACAGGCGCTGCAGGAAATTGCCGCGAATCAACAGGGCACCGCCTATAGCGTGGCCTCCTCCGTGTCGACGTATACGGGCGGCGGCTCATTCGCCAACCTGCGCAGCTTGGGTTCAGCCAGAACCCTGGTGCTGCTCGACGGCCAGCGGCTGGCGAACAACGTCACCATCGGAAACGCAGTCGATATCAGCGGCATCCCCTTTGCGGCGATCGACCACATCGAGGTGCTGAGGGAAGGCGCCTCGTCCCTGTACGGAACCGACGCCATTGCCGGTGTCATCAACTTCATCACCAAAAAGAACTTAGAGTCGGGCGAAGTGAATGTGAACTTCTCGAAGCCGCAACACGAAGGCGGCGATTCCTACGAGGGGGATTTCACGTGGGGCATGGGGAATCTGGCCTCCGATGGCTATAACGTCATGGTTGCGATCAATTACAGCAAGCAGGACGAATTGTCGGCGGGACAGCGCTCGTATGCCACGGGATATTATCCGTCGCAAGGACTGGCAAACATCAACTATCCGGGAAACTACCCAGGTGCTTATCAGGACGCCAACGGCAACACCTATCAGGTCGGCTATCCCGGCTGCGCGGGTAGTTCCCAAGTTGCCCATTTTCCTACGGGCAGTTGCTCTTACCTCTATTCTACGGCGGTTGATTTGATTCCGAGATCTGACAACTTATCCGGATTGCTCTCGGCTACCAAATCATTGGCTGGAAACAACACGCTGACTCTTCAATATTATTGGGCTCAGTCCTCGTCGACCACGTTCGGGGGACCCAATGAATATTTCACCGGCATGAATCCAGGAAGTCCTTATTTCCCGACGGCCGCTGAATCGACTTGTCTTTCGACCTGCAGCGGGCCGCCGGATTTGACCGATGCCGTTACCGCTGAGTGGACCGACCCCAGCAACGCTCGCTACATGAGAAATCTCAATCTGGAACAAAGAGTCCTGCTGACGTTCGCGGGGAGCAACGGAGGTTGGGACTACCAGGCGAACTTCGATTGGAGCAAAAACCACAATGATTTTGAGGTTACGGGAGGTTATCCCAATCTCAATGTGATTGAGCCGAACGGCATTCTGAGTCCCTTGGTGAATCCGTTCGGTCCGCAAACCACGGCCGGACGAGCGTTGCTCAATAGCGCTTATTTGAACGGCGACATCGGCATCGCGAGTCTCTCGCTTTGGAGCTTCAACGCTCACGCCGGTCACGAACTGGGCGATGCCTTTGGCGCAGGGCGTGCCGCAGCGTTTGCCCTCGGTTTCGATGTCAGAGGCGAAAGCATTAACCAAGACAACAACCTGCCGTTAACGGCAACGCTCGCCCCGGTCACTGGTTTCGCGCCCGAGACCACCGAGGGAAGCCGCAACATCAAAGCGGCCTATATCGAACTGAATGTTCCCGTGATGAAGCAATTGGATTTTACGGTTTCCGATCGCGAGGATGTGTATAGCGACTTCGGTGAAACCAATAATGGGAAAATCTCGTTTCGCTATCAGCCATTCAGCATCCTGACCTTTAGAGGGGCTGCCTCCACCGGCTTCAGGGCGCCTTCGCTCATCAATCTGTATCAACCCCAATTCCTTGGGGCTACCGCAGGTGACATGAACGGGCCTGGCTGCCCTGCGGGCAGCGGCCCGATATTCACTGCACAGAACTGCCTCTCGCAAGGCCTGGGCGTGTACGGCGGAAACACTAAATTGCAGCCGGAGACATCGGAAAATTTCGATCTCGGTTTTGTCGTCTCACCCATCCAGGATCTCGGTATCACGGTTGACTATTACAGAATCCTCATGAAGAACGTGATTCAAGCGATTCCGGCACTTGCGATCTATCAAAATCCCACGGCGTTCGCAAACCTTTACACGTTGAACAATGCCGGGACTCTGAGTACGGCGACGGCTCTCTCCGTCGCGTGCCCGAACAGTAATCTGGCCGCGCCCACGTGTGGATATATCGCCCAAACACCCCAGAACACGGGTGGCATTACGACCGACGGAATCGATATCAATGGTGACTATCTGCTTCGGACGGACTTCGGCAAATTCCACTTTGGTCTCGACTCCACCGTGGTTACCCAATATATATTGCACACGTATACGGGTGGCCCGCCGCTCAATCTGGTCGGACAATTCAACCAGGGGTTTCAACCGGTCATTCGTTGGCAGGGCTTGCTGTCGGTCGACTGGACGACGAATGATGGGCGCTGGGGCGCCGGTCTGCAGGACCGCTTCGAGTCTCGCTATGCCGATGAATTTTCGGATGTTCCCAACGTAGCAACGAACCCCAGGCAGGTGGGCACGTATTCCATTTGGAATGGCTACGTGTCCTTCAAGCCCGTCGATCCTCTGACGGTGCTGCTTGGAATCCGCAACCTCTTCGACAAGAATCCTCCGTTTTCGAACCAGACGGCGAACTGGCAGACTCCCTACAACCCGGTGTTCTCGGATCCGTTCGGCCGGACCTTTTACGCCAGGTTGAAGTACACCTTCTGATACTCTCATAGAGGATCGACCTCTCGCCGATTGGCGAGGGGTTGATCCTCTTCCCCTCGGCGGCATCTCCAGTGACCAAACCCGACTACGGCGTCGATGCACCCGCCGTCATGCGCAACTTGTTTCTCTTCGGTGCGCTCTGCCTGTTGATTGCTAGCCTGGCTTCGCCTGTTCTCCGCCTTGGCCCCCTCTCGCTGCTCTCTCGCTCCTTCTACTGGCCCGCCGGCCTCCTCATCGGCGAGGGCCTCCTATTTCTGCTCTACGTCAAATTCGGAAAATTCCGCCATCGAGATTTCATGCTGCGCCTTCACTCCTGGCGAGGAGACGAGAACGTCCTCGATGTAGGCTGCGGTCGCGGCCTGCTGCTTGCGGGAGCCGCCAAACGTATTGCGTCGTTGCAGGGTACGGGACACGTGACCGGCATCGATGTCTGGTCCAATGTCGACATGGGCGGAAACTCCGCCGCTGCCACCCAGCGTAATCTCGACCTCGAGGGTGTCTCTTCCCGCTGCACACTCATCAGCCAGCCCGTGCAGGATATGTCCTTTCCCGACGCCGCCTTCGACGTCATCCTTTCCAACCTCTGCATTCATAATATTTACGATGCA
>Ga0209530_1000907_pt1 | contig 15982 bp, 28 predicted proteins | sample BlaSpr_A8_Ref_O1_FD_187987 | JGI IMG/M metagenome (GOLD analysis project Ga0209530, IMG submission 187987) | Forest soil microbial communities from Thunder Bay, Ontario, Canada - Black Spruce, Ontario site 2_A8_Ref_O1 (SPAdes) (version 2) | ecosystem: Environmental > Terrestrial > Soil > Boreal...
GACTTTGGTCAGACGGGATTTGCGCCCGCTAGACTGGATTAAGAGGTTTCTCTAACTCATCATCAGTTCCTCCTCTTCCGAACTTCCCAACGCGATAGCTAGTGGCAGTATCAATCACCCGTACTATCTCGCGGTTGACATCTTCAGGCCCCGACATTCCTAAAGTCGTGATGGTGCGAACGCTCTCCAGAAGGTGTTGGAATCTAGGCACCTTCCTTACGCCGAAGTCGAACAGCATGCGACTTCCATCAGCGGATGATCTTCCGCCCCATCGGGGGTGTTCCTGCGTCTGCGCAATGCGCTTGAAAGAACCGTTCTCCCATTCAATGACGTATTGGGAACATTTCAGACCCTGAACAGCCGTTCGGCATATCCCCGCCGCGATAGAGTTGTCCGACGAGAACGCTACCGTCGTCAAAGTGAGTTCTTCCGGCTCCCCGCCCAGCGACTCGGATAGGTCGAGAGTTGCGACTGGTTGAGGCAGCAGCGGGTCCGATGCAAAAGCAAACAGGGCGCAGTTAAATAGAACAATCAGCCCTAAGATCGGGAAGGTACCGCGCTTGTGGTCCATTCGCCTAGCTTAAGCGGCATGTCCTACGGACGCTACGCGATTGTGATACTTTCTGGGGGTGTCCCAGATCACTTCGGTAACCGCCGACGCTCCGCGCCGGGGCACTTGTCGATAGGGGACTGGATTTTTTCGCCAACTGGCAGCCGAATGCACTGTATCAGCCGCTACTTGTAGTGGATCATTTTGAGTATGCGGCCGTCCGTCTTCGACAGCTTGACTTCCGCTGTGCCTCCGAAGCACATGGTTGTCGCGCCGCCCTTGCCGTCAGGGCAGCGCAGAGTGCCATCAACTGTCCACACGCCATTCTCCAGCACCGCTTTAAAGGGCCGTTCGGATTCGATTTGTTTTTCCCCGTAGACAGGAATCAGCACGGCTTCAGCGATCTTCACTGCCGTTTTCGGATCGGGGACGAAGCCATCTTTCGGCGCGTAGGACTGTGCTTGAGCTAATACTGAAAAGAGAACAGCGCAATATATGACTGGATGAGCTTTCATGGCGTAACCTTCACGTTCATTATGCACTGACTCCCCATCAAAATGACGAAATCAATCGATTTCCCGTTTTGCCCGCTGGTCGCTGAGTGCAGTGGAAGCGGTGGTCGAGTGAATGAGTTTCGCGGTCAGGAGTTGCGCCGCTGAAGACCAGCGGCTTTTCACGGCGCACTATTTCGCCAACTGACTGCGGCCCTTAGCATTTGCTTCTGCCGTTTTGAGATCGAGGTTACAATTCATGAACGAGGAAAGTGTTTTGATGTGCGCCCTGCGCCTTCTCATTTTCGCGTTGCTGATTTCGGCGTGCACTGCGCAGGGAGTGCCCGGCAATATCCGCAAGGACCACAAATTCTACTTTTTTTGTGTTGAGACTGAGCCACCTGCACCGCCCCCGAAGTGGATGAAGACTTTTTTCCCTCGCCCTGTCCTTTCCCAACATTTGCCGAGAACCGCTTTTAGCCAAGATGGTAGCATCCTGACACGCATTATTCCTCCGCCGGAATTTCGGATGACGCCCGATCTTACGAAGGCGGACACAAGTGGAGCCAGCCTGCTTCTACCTCGCAAGTTGTTGTGTCACGGCACACGATCAGGCGGCAGCTTTCATTGAGAATTGGGCAGGCGGAGGGGTCAATGTGTAATTGAGATTTGTACGAAGCCGCTGGCGCGGCGGAGCGCTACCGCGTGTTTCCGCCTTCCCGCCGACGCTCGACGCCGGGGCGCTTGTCGATAGGGAGTCAAGACTTAACATCAACTGAAACCTACCGCCCCGCTTTTCCCGCTGCCACGAGACACAGTGCGTCTTGGGATCGTGGGTTGGTAGTCACGACCACATCAACCCGTTCCAAGTCTCTTGAGTTCATACCCAAGTGATAGGTTCCAGCCTTGAGAGTTGGGAATACGAACCGTCCTTTCGCGTTCGTGATCGCTGATGCCAGACGACTTTCTCCATCGCTACTCAGCGCGTCTATCTGGACGCCTCGAAGATCGTGCCCGTCGATGCACCCTATCCACCCGCGCAAAGGGGAGGCAACGATCCCATACTTGTTTAAAGCCAGATCGCCGATCTGTGGGGAGCAGCTCACGTCGCTGGGCGTAGTCGTGACAAGCGTGTAGAGCGCGTTCTTTGGTAGCGATGGACATGATGCGTGCTCCTCCGCTTTCATCGGAGCCCCGGTTGAGGGCGCGTATTTGGACAGGTCCGCTCTCGGTGTCCCTCCCCCAAGCAGTCCTGCCCCAGTGTTTCGAACAGCGTTCAAAATTCCCCAAGTCCAATCCGGGACGAAATTCGCGGCTATAGTAAACACCAGCACCAATGCTCCGGCGACCATTAGCACCATGATGAGCGTTCGTTTCATAAGTTTTCGGCCCGAAACACGTCCTCCCCTAATGGAGCGAAGCAGTTCCGGGCGGGAGTTGCACCCGCTGTAGACCAGCGCCTTTCAAGGCGCATTGTTTCGACAACCACGTTTCCCACCTACCACGCGTACAGCTTCTTAAACTGTGCCAGCGACATCCGGGACCGTACCGCAGCGGCAAAGTCTAGAAACTCTTGAGAGTATTTCCCAAGGTCGGCCGGACGAGGCTCGGACTCGAAGAGAGGAGTTGCTGTGTAGTGGATGAGATCATCGTGGAGGTATGCCAACAACTCGTCATCCGCGTTTGCCCCTACGAGGTCGTAGCAGCGTTGCCACAATCCCGCGTTCCAAGCAGGCTGGCTTGCTAGTTGCTCGAGGCACTCAGCAATTTCATTCCGAGTCGTATCGTCCATGACTGCCATTGTATGCGTGCAACCGACACGTACTTTCTGTCAACTGTCGATATCGGGCAATTGCGCGTTTTGACTATGGCGGGCGAAGCGGCGATTTGCATTAAGCCGCTGGCGCAGCGGACGCCACCGCGTGTTCGCCTATTCCCGCCTATGCCCCGCGCCGCGCCACTCGGCCGGTAGACCAGAGCATTTTTACGGCTCACCTTTCCGGCAACGAATCGGCGACACCCTTGAGCAGGGACTTCGCCCAGCGGTAAATACCGCCGCTTATTGTTCCCGATTCGCCGTTTATGGTGCCTTCTGTGCCGAACTGGTCGAAGTAAATGGATGCAATGCGCTGTCCGTCCTTGTCAAACAAAAGTACGGCGGTGCGATGGTCATAAGAACGCCCCGATGGCTTCAGCGATGTTTCGCGTAGGAGCGAGGGGAGCCGTCGCCATTCTGCGGATTCACGAACATCTCTAATTTCGAGTTTGTATTGGTACCACTGTTCCAGTCTTTCAGGACTGAGTCCAACTCGAACTTCAATTTTTTCAGGAAAATAAAGTATTTCAACGCGCTGTACCTGTTGAGGGACAACGCTGAGCGGCTTCGCAGTTTGGGTTTGGGCGGTGCTGAGAATGGAGATGGCAAGTACGAGAGCCGGAGCAAGCGCGTTCTTCATGAAAAAACTCTACCTATGCCGACCAGCAGAAGCAAAGGGCTGCTGTGGCGAAGGCTGGCACGGGATTTCCGCATGCGCCAGCGAGTCGAGGCGGTTGAATACGTCCCCACAGACGATGCATTCGCGCAGACACATCGGGTTCGTCGGGAGGTCTCCATTGGTGAACATCATCACAAACAGTTTGCCCACTCTGTCTTCCCTCATCTTGAGTAGCCTCCAGCCGAGTCAAGTTGCGTCACAGGGTCTGCGCCAGCAGCCACCACTGGCGGAGCGGAATTCCCACTGGACTCTTTCATCAGGCGACAGACGGTCGCCCTTGAAATGTTATGCCGCTTGGCAACGTTGGTCAGCGACATTCCCGTGCGACGATCTGTGACCACCTGCTGGCGATCAATATCCAGCCGCGCTCGACCGATTTGACGACCCTCAAGTTTTGCCCTTCTCATGCCCGCCCGAACGCGCTCGACGATCAAACTTCGTTCAAGTTCCGCGATTGCACTCACGATCACAATGATCGCCCGACCGAGTGGGCCTTCGGTATCAATCGCCTCGCGCTGACTGAGGAACTGGATGCCGAACCCGTTGAGTTCATCCAGCACTTGCAGCAGGTGCTTCGTTGACCTCGCCAGCCTGTCGCAACTCCACACAACAGCGACATCGAATTTGTGCCGCCGAGCATCCTCCATCATTTTGTCCAATGCCGGGCGGCGGCCCTTCGTTCCGCTTACGCCGTGGTCGGTGTAGGTCTCAACGATCTCCAAGCCGCGTTGGACTGCGAACTGCCGAAGGTCGAGCGCCTGCGTTTCGGGATTTTGATCCACCGTGCTGACCCTCAGATAAAGCGCGGCTCTTTTCATTCCTTATAAGTCCTTTCCTGCTGAGCGCAACAACCTTGTTTGAGCATGGTGGCAGACCGCGAACTCTGGCTCGAAAATGTGAAATCGGTTTTGGACGAGGATCAGAAGTGCACCGATTTCCCGGTCGGTGCATTGCTTTAATCGGTTGTCCAGCAGCGCAGCGATCTAGAGAGTCTGGAATCGCACGGCGAGGTTAGTGGAAGTTGCGAGGGTGCGCTGTCTTTGGACAAGAGCACGAATGACTCGGTGTAACTCCGTTTCGTGCTCCAAAATCGTCCCCCACTCTCAATATACAAAGCACCTTTCCGTTTTCGCTAGGATTTGGGGCGGGGTTACCAAAGATGTTTGGCAATACCTAGCTAGTGGATTCGTTCGCGTGCTTTGTATATTTCACCCATGGGCAAACAAAACTCGATTGCGCCACCGAAAGCGGGCACATGCTCGCACATCTAGCGAAAGGGCTTTTGGCTTCGCTGACGACCATGCTGTTCGTGCTCGTTCTCCCACTCCTGCTGGCATTCTTGCTCGTTCCCAGCTTGCCCCCGGATGACCGCTGGTTCCTGAAGATGGCGTTCACCTTTTTGGGTCCGTTCAGCGCCGTGTTGTGGTTCATCACTTTCAGCAACCTCGTGCTCCATAGGAGAGCGGGCTATCTCAGGCAGGCAGTCGTCTTCTTCGGCTCTGCTGGCGTGATCTACCTGCTTCTGGTCGGCGGCGTGTATCACTTGTGAGGATCGGGAGGGAAGAATTGGCAAAATTTGAGCCCGATCCCAGTCGCGAATTTGCTTCCGGCGAGCGGCGTGTTGCTCTGACACGGGTATACCTGAAAATGACCCGCCCCGACCTCGACCAGAATGCACGCACAGTGCTTGGGGATTTGATCATCGCGCTGGTCGATGGCGAAGATGGATCGCAGCGGCATAGGAAAATCACCGACGCGCAGGTGAACGAAATGGTGTGGCGAAATATGCAATGCATCAACCACAGATGCCCCATGCTGCTCTTCGGCAAGCAACTGGCGGATGAGCTAAACGAATTCTTCGCGGAGGAAGTCTGAAAATCCTGATAGTCGAAGACCTTGATGGTTCGCGGTCGCTGCTCGCGAAGGAACTCAAAGGCCGTGGGTTCGAAGTGCTACGGGCGTGCTCTGGCGATGGTGCGCTGTTCCTTTTTGCGAAGCACAGCCCATTTGACTTGGTGCTGAGCGATTTCCGATTCGTTCCGGGAACAGAGATCAAAGATTTTGTGCAGTTGGTGGCCGCGATCTACGCGGTCAACCCATATCAGCAGATGGCGATAATGACCTCCGATCCCCAAGGAGCCCGAAGAAACCTGCCAAAAGTCTTGCGTCATCTCCCGGTTTCAAGGAAGCCGTTTGAAATTGGGGAAGCGCTGCGATTGCTGCGGCAGCCCGTGCTGCCGCTTAGCGTCGGTTTCTAGGGGCTGGAAGTCACCGCGAAGGGTGAACAGAAGTAACGAGTAATGTCCGAGGTTTGAGCCTATTGTAAAGGTCAATCCCACCTCGCCCAACACTCAGCCGACGCGCCAAAGCAGCCTGACCGAGGCAAGGAATAAGAACCTAATTCTGACCATGCGATGCAGTCCCATGAAAGTCGTGTCGCTAATTCTTAATCGGGAGGTACAGCGTGGCCAAGAAGAAGAAAGACGAAATAGCCCAGTTATCCGTCGCTCTGCTGGACGCAATGGATGCTCCAGTTCCAGTGAACCCAACCTGCCACATCAGCAAGTCGAAGTACATGGCGGGCGTGCAGTGCCCGAAGCGCCAATACTTGGAAGTGCACCACCCTGAGCTTGCCGACAGCATGGACGATGGCGCAATGGGCAGGATGCAACAGGGCATAGAGGTGGGCTCGCTGGCGCGACGTGCATTCCCCGGAGGGGTGCGGGTCGCCGCCGACTACAAGCATTTGTCCAACGCCATCCGTGATACCCGTGAACTCCTCGCTAACAGCGATGTCCCCTCAATCTTCGAGGCGGCGTTCGACCACAGCGGCGTGCTCGTCAGGGCGGATGTCCTGACACGAAACGGCGCAGGTTTCCATCTGACCGAAGTCAAGTCCTCGACCAAAGTTAAGCCAGAGCACACGGACGATGTGAGCATTCAGAAATATGTGATGCAGGGTTGTGGCTTGCAGGTGAGGGACACGAGTGTCATGCATCTGAGTCGCCAGTACGTTTACGACGGTGCTTTGGATGTCGATAGGCGCAGCGACTATGACATCTCCCTCTTGTTTGCGACTGAGGAATTGCAGCCGCAGAGTTCGGGGCAGATGAGCCGCACATTGGACGAGCAGTTCCGAATGCTGGCGCAGCCCCAGCCCCCGGACACTGCGACCGGAGACCACTGCGACACCCCCTACCCTTGCGAGTTCTACGACCATTGCCATCCGGTGTGGGGAGACGATGATGTTCGTTCGCTGCCGATTGCCGGAGGCAAGATTGAAGCTCTGCGTAGCAGCGGGATCACATCCATCGACCGGCTTCCCGATATGACCGCGCTCCGCGAACGATTTCACCTCACGGCGAAGGAATGCAAGTTTGCAGTGGGAGCCAAGGCGAAAGTTGTTCAAATTGCACCCGAGCTTGCCGCAGAACTTGTAGCCCTGCACTACCCGCTGTACTTCATGGATTTCGAGACGGTGTTTCCGGCCCTGCCCCTATTCGCAGGGCTTCGTCCCTATGATCAACTTCCGATCCAATGGTCAGTTCACATCTTGCATGAGCCCGGCGCGGAGCTAGAGCATTATGAGTTCCTTGCCAATGATACGAATGATCCCCGGCGCGAGTTCATCACTACGCTTTGCGCCGCGCTTGGTGAGAGCGGACACATCATCGTGTACAACCAAACCTTTGAATCCCTGCGGCTCAAAGAGCTTGCTGCGTCGCTGCCGGAGTTTGCAGAGCGCATAGCGAGCATTCAGCGTCGTCTGTGGGACTTGCTTCCCATAATTCGGAATCATGTCTACCACCCCAAGTTTGCAGGGTCGTATTCAATCAAGAACGTGCTTCCCGCACTCGTCCCGACATGACCTACGAAGGAATGGAAGTGGCAGATGGGCAGGCTGCCGGGATCGCTTGGGAATCGTTGGTGCGCGGAGACTTGGATCAGGTCGAACGGAGCAGAATTGAGAAGGCACTTCGGGACTATTGCGGACAGGACACGATGGCGATGGTAAAGCTGCTGGAACAACTGCAATCCCGGCTCCCAGCCATAGGTTCCCTTTAACTGCGCTGTTATGACGAAAGCAACGACCCCGAAGCGTCAGGGATGTGCGCATCAGCGGACATTTCCGGCGATTTGGCCTGTTTGTACGGTTCAATGACAACATCAGGTCTCTGAATACGAATCGCTACGAGGAAGCCCAGCGTTGTCCAAGTCCAGTGTCGGACACCGCGCCAAATTGAGCTTGCCGATGCATTTCGTCGGTATTTGGAGATGGCACGTCCGATTTAAAACTCGCGGTTCCGGCTCTCGATTTGAGCCTTTCCATTAATTGCGTCGGATGTGGGTCGCTGAGGTTATAACTGCAGCGGGATTCGTTCACGTCCACTTCTGTTCGGGAGCAGATGCGGATTCTAGTGTCGGCTTGTCTGTCACCGAGAGATGGTCAAAACTGATCGTTTTCGGCAATGCCGATCTGCCCAAAAGTTGCTGGTCTGAAGTTCGCATCATTAAATTGTCGACTGGGCTATTGTCGGTAGAGGCGGGAGAGGCGGCAGACTTCGCAAATGTCGCTCTTCGATCCCGAGGGTACCACTATGTCTTTGAAATTCATCAAGCCTGAAAAACTAATGCTCGCAAGCCACCCCGAATATAGAGAGAAATGGGTGCAGGAGCGAATCGCCGAGGACCCATCCATCCTCGGCCTTGGCGACATCGTGCTAAAGGATAAGGAACGAAATCTGCCACGGGGCGGGCGTCTGGATTTGTTGTTCCAAGATGCTGAATCGAGCACGCGGTATGAAGTCGAGATTATGCTCGGCAGTACGGACGAGAGTCATATCATCCGCACTATTGAATATTGGGAAGTTGAGCGGAAACGGTATCCCCAGTACGAACACTATGCGGTGATCGTGGCGGAAGACATCACCAGCAGATTTCTCAATGTTATTGGCCTTTTTAACGGATTCATTCCGCTCATCGCACTTCAGATGAACGCATTGAAGTTCGGTGACCAGATCAGCCTTGTCTTCACGAAGGTTTTTGATGCTCTCTCTTTGGGGATGCCGGATGAGGATGAGGAAGTGCAGGCAGTTACCGACCGCAACTACTGGGAGACGGTGCGCGGGACGAAGGAAACTGTCGCGCTCGCGGATGACATGCTAGACCTCATCCAAACCTTCGCGCCCGACATCGATTTGAAATATAACAAGTTCTATATCGGACTTGCGAAAGACGGACAGCCGAACAATTTCGCCCTTTTCCGGGCTCGAAAGAACAGTTTCATTTCCAACATTCGTCTTGCCTCGTCTCCGGACATCGACCAGCAGCTTGAAACGGCAGGCATCGAAGTTATGGACTATGACAAGAAGTGGAGTCGCTACCGCCTCCGACTCAGCAAGAACGACATCGTTAAGAATTCTGCTCTATTACTTCGACTTCTTAAGATGTCATACGGTGTCGATCCAGAAGTCGCCCCAGTCGGGATGAAGGCCAAGGCGGGCATCTAAATTAGTCGGAGGATGGTCTGGTTGCGACGCGGTCATCTACCAACTTCAACTCTCAGTCTTAACCAGTTTTATCTGTAAAGGACATGCCCTCCCTCGACCGTGCGACAGTAGTTCTTGCTGAATGGCGAGGCGCTCCCCAGCATCATCCTCTATTCATACACAACTCGTTCATGCCGACCTTCGCCCATCCCCCAAGGTCGCTGGTCTGATGCCCTAGCGAATAAAACGCGCTGCGGGCGATTGTCGCTAAGATTGAATAGACGAACGTGGACGAAGTTGAATCTGATGGCACGGGCAGGTGCCGCTCCGTTCCTGAGTCGGCGGAGAATCTAAAGAGGGCTCAACGATGAATTCAGCAGCGATTGACATGAAACCAGCCACAGTTCCAATCGCCTTAACTTGGCGATTTGATACAGCCTTACAGTTCGCCTCCGGGCTGCATCATGAGCAAACCCGCAAAGGCGGCTCCATCCCCTACGTTGCCCATCTGATGAGCGTCTGCGCTTTGGTTCTTGAGGCTGGCCGCTCTTAAGCTCGATGTACCTTAGGAGTTTCACGATTTTGAGTGTGCCATGCGAACTGTAGCACGATCAACTATCATCCGTGATGCTACAAACTTGTGCCCACGCCCCCTCGCAGTTTCAATGCGAGGTGACCCACCGGCAGCATCCGCGTGTCCCCGCCTTATGTCTGCATCCGCACGCACAGCCTTCTGGAAATTTGCAGGACCAGAATAGTATCCTTCGGCGATGAGAACTGGGCTACGCCTTGCGGTTGCGCTGGTTATCGTTTTGGGCGCAGCAGGATGTGTCCGCCGCGACGGGCGTAATTCCGATTGCAGATGGCCCGTAGAAGCCTCCAATCATTCTGCCGACGCCCGGCATCTCAGCGCGGACGCAGAGTTCGCAGAAGATCTGGCGATCCGCTATGCCGACACTCACTTCGGTCGTCATAATTCCAGTGAGGAGAAGGGACTTGAGCGGGATCGGTGCATGGCGAAACTGTTTGAAGAGATCGCAAAGGAACATGGCGTTCCGGTTGAGCAAGTGTCCAGTTCGCTGGGGCGCAACCGCGCATACATTGATGTAGCCGAAATCCTCCCCTTTGCACTGCTGTATGGTTTAGCCGCCGTCATTATTACCCAGATGAGTTGGCGTCGCTACTCGCCGGACGAGTATGGTTGGACCCCCGGAATCACAATGGCACTGTTCCTTTCGCTGGTGCTCGCGGCGGGGAGCACAATGCTCGGAGAGGTATGGATTTGGACCGCAGAGGGCTTCCGGATCGGCAATGAACATATGAGTTACCGTGGCAATCGATTGTTCTGGGCCGAGCACCGGCTCGAGCTGTTTGCTGGGGCATTGATGATTTTCTGGCTGGCGGCGATCAACGCTGCACGTCGTCTACGCTTGGAGCGTTCGAGCAGGAGTTAACACTCATTGCGGTCCTCCGTGTGCGAACTCTTCCTTTCAAAAAGTGCAATGTAAGCGATGATGCAGGCTCCATAAATCATGAGCCCACCGAAGAACTCAATCCAAATCGACGGTTGGTGCCACCTGATTTCGTAGTGGAAGAAAACGTTAAACAGTACAACGAATGCAATCTGCGCCGGCCACCTCGTTTTCACACCGCCACGATACTCCTGAGCTTCTTCAGGCGCAACCGCTGATGCGCGGGCACCGCTGATGCGCGGGCGGGTGTGATTTGACCGAGACGGAAAGCCACTCGAAGGAAACTGCAAATTCCATTTGCCTCAGAGACCGGGTCTGGGATTGCCAGCACCGTCAGGAGACCTGCGTCTCTAGCACCACAAAGTCGGAGACGCCATTCGTCGATTCGAGGCCGTCTGGTCTTGCGATTGTTATGTGAGCGAGCTTGCGTCCTTGCGAATCCTGTGACCACTCTAGGACTTCGCACCGAGCTACGCCGGGTCGCGGGTATGCAGAATCGCTCCAAAGGTCTTCCTGTGTGAATATTGGCACCTTGTCGATGAGCGTGTGAACGGTGCCCTCCGCACCTGTGAACCTGCACTCAACCCAGCCCGGCTGGTGCTCATCGACGAATCGCACGATTTCCACACGAAGGGTGGGCATACGACATTCTAGCTTCCCGTTGAGAATCGCCGGTGTTCCGCTGCGCAGCGCCCGCACAGCCAAGGAATGTGCGTATTCGCCTTCGAGCCCGCCTTCCGACTCACGCGGGAGCCCAGCACTTCGGAAACGAACATCCCAGCCCCAGATTTGATTGGCACAGCCCAGCGGTCTTGCAGATCGCCGCCACATATCGTATAAAATCGAACGTGGTTACGACGTTATTGCCCGCCCCGCGATCAAAGCCATGAACCTGTCATCATCTCTAGGCCCACAACAAATTGACTCGCGCATGAAGATTTTCGCCAAAGGTCGCTCCTGTACCGGGGCATCTTGGGCTGCGGGTTGACTTGCTTTATCGGGACGACAGTTTGCGAATGGCATGGCAAATACGGATGGCACCTACCGCCGCAACGCGAGGTGTTTTTTGAAGTCCTTGGGGGCGTGGTGATTTGGTCAGCGGTTGGCTACTGGTTCGGAGCAACGATGTGGAAGCGACTTTTTCTTTAGGCAAGAACCTTGGCGATCCGTTCACGGTCAGAGTCGAGAACCCAATCGCTGAAGGTTCGGTATTTCCGCTGAGCGGCCTGATATCCGGCGCTTCGAACATCTCCTGTATCTGCTCAATCTCGTCAATGATGCGTTCAACGTCAATGCCGTCCCAATATCCAACATGAGCGTGGCAATCGTCAAACGGGAGCGGCACCCGCATGGTGACTGCGAGAACGCCCAGCGCCCAGCGGGAATCGTTTCGGGGCTGCCCTGAGCAAAAACGAACATAGCGCCCGAAGTCGGACGATTGTTAGTTACCCTTGGCCCTTCTCCACGTCGCGTAGAGCTTGCCACGCGCTATAGAAAAACCCCGTGCATAGCACGAACACGACCAGCATGGCCATCGACAGGTAGACCAGCAGTCTTCCAAACGGCTCGGCGTGAGCGTGAAGAGAGTGCCCCTTGGAGAATGGAATTACTGAAGCGCAAGCCAGAACAAGAGCAACTATGGAGTAGACGAAACGCCTTCGCCAGAGACCGATGCGTTCCTTCGCGAACTGCCTCACCTCCAACATTTCTTCATTGCTGAGAGGGCTTTCGGAGTCAAATATCGTCAGCATACGGCATAGGTCAGTGACATTGCGATACTACAACAGCTATAACGGCGACCCGGATCTCCGGGTTCGTTGCAAACCTTCGCCCTCGCCAAACTCTCGCTTGTGAGCGGCGATGGCGGCCTTGAGGGTCTCGTAGTCTCCCGTGCGTTGGGCAGGGTCCTGCTCTGTGAATAGTTCGATGAACTGATCGTCCAAATTCACTGGTGGTTTGCCGTAATGGCAGAAGTCGGAACTCTGCACGCAATATCGGCCAGTATCGAGGGATTCAAAACAGCGATACCGGACCACTGTGCGAACGTCCTTCCGTTCCCAAACGTCGATTGCTCTGTAAGTGCTCATCAGGCAAAGGCTAACGCAAAATGATCGTTGTTAACAGGTCATACGTGCGGAGAATTGCCGACGTTCCGCTGCACAGCGCCCGCACAGCCGATGAACTCTCGCGCTAAAATATTCCGATGATTCCCAAAACGATGGACAGCCTCGAACTCGTTGAAGCGGTGATGCTCATCGAGGAAGTCTTTGGAACTGAAATACCCGATGGCGATGGAAAGAACTTCGGCAGTCCGCGAAAGATGGAGGACTGGCTTGAACTTCACCTTTCAAACCAACGGCCAAACAAAGAGGCGGCTGCTCTCCTTAGAAAGCTGGCCAACGCTCACAGCAATCCTGAATTGGCTGAAGGCTTGGAGGGCACATGGCGACGAGAACAGATCGCCGCCATCGTCCGCGAAATCTTCCGGTAATGAGGATTTTGAGCGTACACCGCTCATTGCAACAGTTATCTATCCTAGCGGACGCGGAACCTTAGCAAGGACGGGGGAGACATAGCAAGGGACGAATAGAGCGGCGAATAATCATAGCCGAGGAAAATCCGTGGCCAAAGCTGCGATGCGAGTGCGCTGGGCTTCATCAACCACGACCCGATCCGCTTGACGTTGCCGGTCGTATTGTTCTTGAACCTCGTTCAGCGCACGCAGTTTGTTGTTCCATTCCGCTTCGAGGGCATCGGCAACCAGCCGATTCGCGGGGTCGACGTGCATGTAGCGACGTTGCGCCAGATCACACTCATAGCGGGCGCGCTCGACCTGTTTGCGGCGCAAGCGGTCTACTTCCTCCATGCGGGCTTGGATCTCCTGCTGAACAGCCAGAGCCACATCCAGCGCCAATGGGGTCATACTCTCAACCAGTACATCGCTGATGGTTTTATCGATCTGTTCTCCCGGTACAAGTTGGCACAAGGGTTGCCCATGCTCGATACCCTCCCGCTGACAAACGTAATCGGGCACGCGGCTTCCAGCACGGTCGTGATAACGAACTGTCATTCGATTGCCACAGAGGCCGCACAAGACTAGTCCTTGCAGCAAAGCTGGACCTTCGCGAGGCGGACTTTTTCGCCGGTCATGGCCGAGGGCTTGCGCATTCTCTCGCAATCGCCGCTGGTTACATTCATATTCTTCCCACGTAATGTATCCGGCGTGCACACCAGGTATCAGAATCCACTCATCCCTGGGAAGCAAACGATAGACCTCGCCTCCATCCGGCGTCTTACGGATGTGCGTGCGTCCGTAAACAAACGCGCCAGCATAGCGGGGATTGTGTAATACCTGCAGCGCACGACTATGCGTCAGTTCTACCCACAGTAAGTCGCCTTTACGCGGACCCTTCTTTAACCGCCGTGGAAAAAGAACTTTCTCTTTATGAAAAGCTTTCATGGTCGCCATCGCTGAACCGGTGCGGGTGAAGATCTCAAAAAAATGTCGAAAGCTTTCTTGCACTTGCTTGTCTGGGTCGAGCACGGGATGGCTTGCCGCATCGTAAACCAAGCCAACGGGAAGCGGGCACTGCAACTCGCCCCGGTTCGCCTTGTTCAAGATGCCGCCTTGTAGGCGGGACTTGATCACGTGCAACTCCGCCTCGCTCATGGTTCCCTTTAGCCCAAGTAGTAATCGATCATTGAAGTGAGCTGGATCGTAGATGCCGTCTTCATCGAGAATGAGGGTGTCGGCCAGGGCACAGATCTCCAATAGGCGGTGCCAATCGGCGGAGTTGCGTGCCAGACGGGAGACTTCTAGTCCCAGCACGATTCCGGCCTTCCCCAAACCTACCTCGGCTACAAGTTTTTGGAATCCTTCCCGATCCACGGCAGATGCGCCCGACTGCCCTAGGTCACTATCGATAACCACGATCTGCTCCGTTGCCCAGCCCAAAGCGATGGCATTTTGCCGGAGAGCGTACTGACGTTTGGTACTCTCGGTATTCTCGAAGACCTGTCGGATCGTCGACTGCCGAACGTAGAGATAAGCGTTACGTTTGAGATGTCCGGCTCTCACTTTCTGATGAGCATCAGCTCTCATACACCGCCTCCAGAGTGCGACCGAGGATGACTCCCGCGAGAATGCTTGCCATCTGTACTCGAACATCGAGCGAGTTAGTCGGACGGGGGGCAGATGGCGCTACGGCCTCAACACCGGGTTTTTGCGCACAAGCAGACCAGGCTTGTATCCATGCTGCCATCCCCTGACGAAGCAGCAGATCAAGGCCTAGTGTCGGTTGGTGTCCCGCGGTTAAGGAGAGAGCATCGTCCCGCAGTTGCTCGTAATGGGCCGTTAGTTCGTGATGGCAGAGTTTGGAAATGGCCGTCATCGTTTCGACCGGCGCCGGCGCCGTTTTTTTTGACTGCGCGCCAGTGCCCGCTCGATGGTTCGTGGATGAACCAGCCTTTGGAATCTTTGCTGGACCAGATCCCCTAATTGCGCGGTCCGCAGCGAAGCATTCTGCTGGCGTGCTTGTTGAAGGAACTCGAGGATTTCCGGGGTGAGTTTGTGAGCTGCCTTGGGGCCCCGTTTCCGTGGTATGAGCCCGGCCAAACCAGCCTGCTCGAACGCCGACTGAGCTTGGTAATACGAAGGGCGAGAGAAGCCAAACGCGGCCGCGGTTGTGGAAACAGGCCGGCCTTCTTTCTGCACCCGACGAAGCATCTCGTACTTGACTTGCACTAAGTCGTGCGCATCGAAGAACTCTCCTTGCCCGAACAACTCGTCGGCCACGGTCTGTGGGCGGCGGTTGAGGATGCCTTGCTGACGCAAACGGTCGTGTTTGGGATCGCTGAGCGATCGCTTCGCCATTGTGCTCTCCCCCATCAAGAAGAGTAGCGCGTGTAAACATAATTATGTACATAATGCTCTGAATGTCAACTTCTTTTCGCGTCAATCCATAGAAGAATCAAAGATACAACTGGCATAAATGCGCCTCACAGATCGCGATTCATTCAACTCCCCGAGCTGCCATATCGACAGAATTACTTTTACAGTCACGGCGTTATTTACTTTACACATGGAGCGGCGCCTTTCATCGAAGTTCTTCTACCAGTTCCGCCAGTTCGATCAGATCGGTATAGCGGAACAACGACCGCCCGGCCGCAATCGCGACGAATGGATCGATGCCAGCGGCATCCGTACAGCTCGCCAGAATCGCTTGCAATCGCTCTTCGGCATCGTAGAAATAGACTCGGTCCTCGCCCCAGTTCTTGCGATAGTCCACAAGTTCAAACTCGCGCCCGAATAGCGGATGGAAGGGATGGATTACGCGGAAATGTTTCTTCGCACCGTCATCACCGGGTGCTATTGACGACCTTTTCCAAAGCCAAAGTTGAGAGCGGAGTGCAAGTCTGCGAACGCTGGATCATCGCAGCGTTGCGCCACCGGAAGTTCTTTCACCTGGCGGAACTCAACGAGGCG
>Ga0209530_1000910_pt1 | contig 15930 bp, 8 predicted proteins | sample BlaSpr_A8_Ref_O1_FD_187987 | JGI IMG/M metagenome (GOLD analysis project Ga0209530, IMG submission 187987) | Forest soil microbial communities from Thunder Bay, Ontario, Canada - Black Spruce, Ontario site 2_A8_Ref_O1 (SPAdes) (version 2) | ecosystem: Environmental > Terrestrial > Soil > Boreal...
TTGCGTTCGGCATGGGCGTGGACCGGCTGGCGATGATGAAGTACGGCGTCACCGAAGTGCCGCTGCTGTTTCAGAATGACGTGCGGTTCTTGCAGCAGTTTCCTTAATGATCCCGATGGTTAGGAGCGTTCTTTGCCGATTGATAAGTGCGAGCGCAGTTTCGCCGACCTCGCTCGGGAGGTGTTGCCGAAGTATATGGAAGATTTTCGAGTGGCAATGCGAACAGTCCGGCCTCTCTCTGAATTTTGCGTACGGAGTGTGGGCGTCAAAACAATTGTCAAGAAGCTAGGGAAGCAGGATGACTTCTCTGGATGTTACGTGCTGCTGCATGATGCCAGACCGTTTTACGTTGGAATTTCTCGCCGCGTCGTCGCGAGATTGCGGCAGCACGGCAGCGGCACTACGCATTCTGATGCGAGCCTCGCATACAGCATGGCGCGAGAGAAAGTCACCCACAAGGTAACGCGAACGGCCGCGATGAAGAATCCTCCGTTCAAACAAGCTTTCGAGGAAGCGAAACAGCTCCTCAATAGCTGCAGCGTGGCATTCATAGAGATAGAAAACCCTTTAGAGCTGTATCTATTCGAGGCGTACTGCGCCATGGAACTCGACACCTGTAAGTGGAATACGTTTCGAACTCACTGAGTAGTTGGAGCAGATTGAGTACATGAAGGTTCTATACAACTGGCTGAAAGAATTTGTAGACGTGAAGGCAGCGCCTGCTGACTTGAAGGCGCGGCTTTCTCTGGCCGGCGTTGCGATTGATTCGGTGGAGGAATCGGTCGCGGGACCGGTTCTGGACGCAGAAGTTACGGCGAACCGTCCTGATTGCCTTGGACATTACGGCATCGCGCGCGAAGTTGCAGCCATCTATCGTTTGCCGCTTAAGCCCCTGCAGCCAAAGTTGAAAGAATCTGCTGAGAAGGTCGAGAATGCGGCGCGCGCTGAAATCGAAGCGCCCGAACTCTGCGGGCGTTTCACCGCGCGCGTTTTGCGCGGAGTGAAAGTGCAGCCTTCGCCGGACTGGCTCCGGCAGCGCCTGGAAGCGATGGGTCAAAAGTCCATCAACAACGTGGTGGACATCACGAATTACGTGATGTTCGAGCTGGGCCAGCCGATGCACGCCTACGACCTGGATAAACTAAGCGACCGGCGCCTCATCGTTCGACGCGCGCGTGCAGCCGAAAAGATCCGCACGCTTGACGGCGCGGAACGAACTCTGGCGAAAGATATGTGCGTAATTGCAGACGCCGCGCGCGCCATCGGCATCGGCGGCGTGATGGGCGGAGCAGACACCGAAATTAGCTTCAGCACTCGGAACATTTTGCTGGAGGCTGCCTGGTTCGATCCTATTTCGGTTCGACGCACGGCGAAAGCGCTGGGCCTGCGGACGGAAGCTTCCTACCGCTTCGAGCGCGGCGCCGATCCGGAAATGGCGGAGCTGGCTTCGCGGCGTGCTGCGGAATTAATTCAGCAAGTAGCGGGCGGCGAAATTCTCGCTGGCGTTGTGGATGTGTATCCTTCCCGCGAGCCCGAAAAGAAAATTCATTTGCCGCGAAAGGAAATCCTGCGCGTGATGGGCGCGGATGTCCCGGACCGAGAAGTGGAAGACGTTTTGAGCGCGCTTGGATTCCATCCCATGCGCGTGGACGCGAATCGCGGCAGCGAAGGATCCCTCGCGGCGGTGTGGGAATGCCGGCAGGTTTCGTGGCGTCGTGACGTGACTCGTGGGATTGACCTGGTAGAGGAAGTTGCCCGCCATTATGGCTACGACAAATTCCCGCCGCGTCTTCCACCCGCGAAAAGGCCTACGCATCGTTTGCCTCACGCCGAAGCGACCGACCGTTTGGTCGAACGTGCCACCGGCCTCGGCTACCAGGAAATTGTTGAGATCCCGATCGTAGATGCTCAACGCGACGCGCTGTTTCGCGCGGAAGGATTTCAGCCCGCCGTGATCGGCAATCCACTCGCGGAAGATGCTTCGGTGATGCGCTCGACCGGTATCGTCAGCATGGTTCGCGCTATCGAGTGGAACCTGAATCACGGCAATCGCGATCTGCGGCTCTTTGAGATTGGCAAGACATACGAATTGCGCAACGGAGCGCCGGTGGAAACGGCTGTTCTCACTCTGGGAGCCACCGGACTAGCGCGGGAGAAAACAATCCACGAAGCAGCGCGTGAATTCAGTTTCGCCGATTTGAAAGGTGACCTCGACCGCATTGGCGAGTTGTCCGGCGGATTTGACTGGCAACCTGGCGTCCCAGCTTGGCTCTCTTCCGCGCGCTCTGCTCACTTTTCTCTTGTGAAGCACACAGGCGAGCAGTTGGGCATTGCGGGCCAACTCGTTCGCCGTGTCGCTGAGCAATGGAAGCTGAGGCAAGACGTATATGTTGCAGAGCTGAAGCTCGAGCCGCTGTTGCTCGGCATTGAGTCAACGCGCGTCGCCCTGCGCTTCGTGCCCTGGCCGCGCTACCCCGCGGTCGAAAGGGACTTTTCACTGGTCTTGGCGGACGGTGTGACGTTTGCGCAAGTGGAACGGACGATCCGCGCGCTTGAAATCGCCGAACTTCAGACAATTGAGGCTGCCGATCTTTTTCGCGGCGGCCAGATTCCCGTCGGAAAATATTCACTGATGATCCGCGCGAAATTCCAAAGCCCGCAGGGCACACTTACCGACGCGCAACTTGCTGAATTCAGTTCTCGCATCGTTACTGCACTCGAACAAAAGCTCGGCGCCAGCTTGCGCGCAAGCTAACCTCAAGCGGCCCTCGGTATCGCATCAAGACCATTGCGCGCGGGTGATTGATGGTCGACAATGGCGGAAGCTCAGCCGGGAGTGTGATCGTGAAAATAGAAATTTACGACCAAAGCTACAACGTGAACGCGGACGGGAATGAAGAATATCTGAAAGAGTTGGCCGAGTTCGTGGATGGCAAAATGCGCTCGATAGCCGAATCGACGCGCATGGTGGATTCGCTGAAAGTCGCGGTGCTGGCTGCTTTGAACATCGCCGATGAGACGTTTACGCTGCGCCGGCGGCAGCAGGAGATCGATGGGCCGCTGCGCAAGCGCGTGGAAAAATGCGTCGCGATGGTAGAGAAGGCCCTGGAACATACGAACTGATGGTTTGTCTTCGGGCGTCTTAAGGCAGTTGGTTGGCAGGCACAACCCATTTGCGCTCGCAGCCATCTGCTATATGATTAAGATTGGGCCTGCGACAGGCTCACAAATCGATGCGTAACCATAAGGCAATCCGGTGTTTGCTGGTCTCGCTAGCACTGATCGTGCTGCTGGTCTTCGTCACCACACTGGGAAGCGTCTGGCATCACCACGCAAACTCTTCGGAAGCGAACTGTTCGATTTGCCATGTGAATCATCAGCCCATGGAGCGGACGCTTTCAAGCGACCGCACACCAGCATTGGCCCAGTTGGAATTCCGGCCCGAACCTTCTGAGCCGGCTTTTACGCCGGCCCCTTTGGCGCCTCGTCTTCCGGCCCGCGCACCACCCGCCGTCTAATTACCCCGTTCGTTCGGCGCCGGCTGCTTGCGGCGCCCCGATTCACTTCCTATCCGTTTAGCAGAGGTTGAAAACTATGTACGTACAGCGTGTGCGACTCGCAGTGCTTTTACTCGTGGTGTCTTTTTCTGGTGGGATTTTTGCGCCGAAGTCCAGCGCGCAGGCTCCCCCGGCGCAGCCGCCTGTTCCGCCGGCACCCAAGATACAAGCGCCTGCGGCGCAAGTTCACGGCGCCGTTCGCCTGACGCTGGATGAAGCCATCCAACTGGCCCTCGAGCACAATCACAATTTGAAGGCTGCTGAGACGACCATCCAGCAAAATCAAGCGCTGGAAATCACCGCAAATCTGCGGCCGAACCCGGTGCTGACCGCGGACGCACAATTCCTGCCCATCTTTCAGCCAAACGAGTTTAACGCCGACTACGTCGACAACGTCATGCAGTTTGATATTGGCGTTTCTTATCTTTTTGAGCGCGGGAAAAAGCGGCAGCACCGCCTGCAAGCCGCCCAGGACACCACGGCGCAGACCAAATCGACCGTTGCCGATAACGAGCGCACTCTCACTTTCAGCGTGGCGCAACAATTCGTAAGCGTGCAGCTCGCCGAATCAACTCTCGATCTGGCGATAGAAGATATGAAGAGCTTTCAGAACACCGTGGACATCAGTCAGGCGCGTTACAAGGCTGGTGACATCAGCGAAGGCGACTATCTGAAGATCAAGCTCCAATTGCTGCAGTTCCAGAGCGACGTCTCACAAGCACAACTCGCCAAGATTCAAGCGCTCGTCGGCCTTCGGCAATTCCTCGGATACCAAACCGTTGGAGCGGATTACGACGTCTCCGGAGATTTCGACTACCTGCCGGTCACCATCAAACTGGAAGACTTGCAGCTAAAAGCCCTGCAGAGCCGCGCCGATCTGCGCGCCGCGCAACAAGGCCTGATCGCCGCCAAGAGCCAGCACGAACTGGCCAAGGCCAACGGAAAAGTGGATGTGACTGGCACATTCAATTACGACCATGTAAGCGAGACGAACACCGCTTCGATTTTCGGCAGCCTTCAGATCCCAATCTTCAATCGCAATCAGGGCGAAATCGCGCGCACGAATTACGCAATCAATCAGGCGCAGGAGCTGGAACTCGCCGCCAACGATCAGGTGATGAGCGATGTCCTGAACGCCTACGAGGCAGTCCGCGACAACGACCAGGTCATCTCGCTCTATCGCGCTGGATACCTCGACGCAGCGAAGCAATCGCGCGACATCACCGAATACTCATACAAGCGAGGCGCCGCAAGCCTGCTGGATTTTCTCGATGCCGAGCGCAGTTACCGGGCCACCGAGCTGGCCTATCGCCAGTCTCTCGCTGCTTATTTGACGGCGGTCGAGCAGCTTCGCGAGGCCGTAGGAGTGAGGAGTTTGCCATGAACAATTTACGAATCCTAAAAGGAGCGGCCTACATAGGGCTCGCGGGCGCGCTGGCTATTTTGCTCGCTGGCTGCAGCTCGGAACGCGGCGCGAATGAAATGACGTCTTACTCTTCGAATGAATCGAAGACCGATACGGCTTCGTTATTCACCATCCCTCAGGATCAGATGTCGCACGTGCAGGTTGTAACCGTGCAAGCCTCGAAGCTTACGCGCACGCTGCGTCTCACCGGAGCTGTGGCTTATAACGCATTCAGTACCACCCCCGTGATTACCCAAGTGGGAGGGCCCGTCGCCAAGATTCTGGTAGTCCCCGGCGACCGCGTCAAACGCGGGCAGCCGCTTTTGGAAGTCAGTAGTCCGGACTATTCGCTGCTGCTGGCTGCCTATTTGAAGGCACGGGATACATTTCGCGTGGCGGATAAGAATTACGAGCGGGCCCAGGATCTTTTTGCCCATCACGCCATCGCGGATCGAGACCTGCTCCAGGCTGAGTCCGATCGCATACAAGCTCAGGCGGATTTGAGCGCGGCCCAGGAGGGAATGAGAATTCTGGGAATACCTAAGCCGGAAGATCTGGAGAAATCTCCCATCTCTGCGCAGATTCCGTTGCTGGCGCCCATCGGCGGAGAAATCGTGGAACGCCTCGTTTCGCCCGGCCAGGTAATGCAAGCGGGCACCACTCAGGCCTTCACCATTTCGGACATGAGCACCGTCTGGGTGATGGCCAATATTTATCAGGGCGACCTCGCCTACGTGAAAGATGGCGACCCAGCTACCATCACCACCGATTCCTATCCCGATAAATTTTCCGGCAAGATTTCTTTTATCTCTCCGGCGCTCGACCCCAACACGCGCACTTTGCAAGCCCGCATCGTGGTCGATAACCCCGGCGGAAAATTAAAGAAGGATATGTACTGCGTCGCGACCGTGACTGCCGGAACGATCTCGAACGCGATTGCCGTGCCCGATTCTTCGATCCTGCGCGACGACGAAAATCAGCCATTCGTTTACGTGGCTTCCAACTCCAATCAATTCGGCCGGCGCCCCGTTGATATTGGACAAACTGAAAATGGCCAAACGCAAGTTCTAAAAGGGCTCTCCCCTGGAGATAAAGTGGCCGCGAATGGCAGCTTATTTCTGCAATTCGCCAATTCGTTTCAGCACTAGAACGGCAAAATCTCGATGATTAATCGAATCGTCCAATTCGCGCTGAAACAGAGATTCTTGGTCCTGATGCTGGTCGGTTTCATCGTGATCGCGGGCGGCTTTTCGTTCCGGCGCATGCCTGTGGATGCGTATCCCGATTTATCGCCGCCCATGGTCGAGATCATTACCCAATGGCCCGGGCACGCGGCGGAAGAAATCGAGCGTCTAGTGACGCTGCCTACCGAAGTGGAAATGAATGGCGTGCCGAAAATGGCCATCCAGCGCTCGATTTCGCTGTACGGCCTCTCGGACGTGATACTCACCTTCGACGAAGACACCGACGATTATTTCGCCCGTCAGATCGTCTTCCAGCGCCTGAGTGAGGTGAATTTCCCCACGGGGGTGCAGCCCACGCTCGCTCCTCTATCCAGCCCTTCCGGTCTGGTGTATCGCTACGTGCTGGAAAGCCCGGATCGTTCTCCGCAAGAGTTAAAAACGTTCGAAGACTGGGTGATCGAGAGGCAATACAAGCAGGTGCGCGGAGTCGCGGATGATTCCGGATTCGGCGGAACGGTAATGCAGTATCAAGTCTTGCTCGATCCCGCAAGACTCTACGGCTACCACATCACGGTTCCCACCGTGATTCAGCAGCTCAGCCTGAACAATGCAAATACGGGCGGCGGATTTTATTCGCAGGGAGAGCAGTTTTACTACGTGCGCGGCCTCGGACTACTCAGGGATGAAACGGACATCGGCAAAGTGATCATCGGTGCGCAGAACGGCGTCCCGGTGCACGTTCGAGATGTGGGCGACGTTGTGATCGGCCACGCTCCACGCCTGGGCCAATTCGGATTTAACAAGAACGATGACGCGGTCGAAGGCGTCATCATGATGCTCCGCGGCGAGCAAACCCAGAACGTTCTGAAGGGTGTGGAAGAAAAAACCAAGGAACTGAACGAACATATTCTTCCTCCGGACGTAAAAGTGCGTCCCTATTACGACCGTAGTGATCTGGTACGGCTCACGATCAGCACGGTGGAAGACAATCTGCTGCTGGGCATGACCTTGGTGCTGATCGTGCTTGTCTTCTTTCTGGTCAGCATGCGCGCCGCCGTCATTGTGGCTCTGACCATTCCTCTCGCTCTGCTTTTCGCCTTCATTTTTTTGCACGCCAATGGCGTGGCCGCAAATTTGCTTTCTATCGGCGCGATCGACTTTGGGATCATCATTGACGGCACGCTCGTGATGGTCGAAAACATCTATCGCGAGCTGGGACTGCGCGAAGGGCTGCAATATAACCTGCAGGAAGTTATCTTGGCCGCAGCCAAAGATGTGGATCGCCCCATTTTCTACTCCGTAGCGGTCATCATCGCCGGTTACATTCCGATCTACGCGCTGAGCGGGCCCTCGGGAAAACTGTTCCACCCGATGGCGGACACCATGTCTATCGCCTTGGTCGGCGCGCTCATCCTTACGCTGACCTTCGTCCCGGTGATGTGCTCTTACTGGTTTAAGAAAGGCGTGCGGGAGCGCAGAAACAAAGCTTTCGAATGGATCAAGAATGAATATGCATCGGAGCTGAAGTGGTTTCTCGATCGTCCCTGGTTCGCGATTTTGGGATGCACCGCGATTCTGGCGGTCAGCCTGCTGTTGGTTCCATTCATAGGCGGCGAATTCATGCCGCACCTGGATGAAGGCGCCCTCTGGGTGCGAGCGACGATGCCGTACACGATTTCGTACGAAGAGGCGGCCAAGATCGCCCCTCAGATTCGAGACCTCTTAAGTAAATACCCGCAAGTCACCGAAGTCGGTTCCGAACTCGGCCGGCCTGACGATGGCACGGACCCAACCGGCTTTTTCAATTGCGAATTCTACGTGGGCTTGAAACCTTATAATGATTCCACTTGGAAGACAGGCTCCATACACAACAAGCCGGAGCTGATCGAAGATTTGCAAAAGAAGCTGGAAAGTTATCCCGGAATAATTTTCAATTACACGCAGCCCGCCGAAGACGCCGTGGACGAAGCGCTCACGGGACTAAAAAGCGCGCTGGCGGTAAAAGTTTACGGATCAGATTTGAATGTGCTGCAGGAAAGGGCGCTCGAAATAAAACGGCGCCTTTCGCAGGTTCGTGGCTTCACGGAGCTGACCGTGGTGCGCGAACTGGGCCAACCCAGCCTTATCGTGCAGGTAGATCGCGACAAAATTGCGCGTTACGGCATCAATGTCGCCGACGTCGAGGGTGTAGTGCAAGCCGCTGTCGGCGGACAGGCCGCCACCCAAGTGATTCAGGGTGAAAGACTATTCGATCTTGTCGTGCGCATGAAGCCCGAGTTCCGCGAAAACGCCCAGCAAATCGGCAATCTGTTAGTCGGCACGCCCACAGGCCAGCAAATTCCTCTGAGCGAGCTTTCGGATATTCGCGAAGCCAACGGCGCTTCCTTTATTTATCGCGAAAATAATTCGCGCTACATCGGCGTGCAATACAGCATCGAAGGACGCGATCTCGCAAGCGCGGTGAAAGACGGCCAGCGCGCTATCGCTGATATCCAAAAGTCGCTGCCGGCGGGCTACCGTCTTGCTTGGGGCGGCGAATACGGCGAATTCCTCGCAGCCATGAGCCAGATGTACGTGGTTGCGCCCCTGACTGTGCTATTGATTTTCCTGATCCTGTTCGCACTCTACGGCAATGTGAAATTCCCGGTAATCGTTGTGTTGAGCGTGGTGATGACCGAGCCCGTGGGGGCCCTTATTGCCTTGAAACTCACCCATACGCCCTTTAGCGTCTCCTCTATCTTAGGGCTGCTCGTACTGATGGGTGTCTCGGTGGAAACTGCGGTCATCGATACCTCCTATATCAACAAGCTCAGGCTCGAGGGCCGCGGGATCCTCAACGCGACGTATGAAGCATCGCTCGTGCGATTCAGGCCCATCATGATGACGGCGCTGGTGGCCTGCCTGGGGCTGCTCCCGGCCGCGCTTTCCACCGGGATCGGCTCCGATTCGCAGAAGCCGTTCGCAATCGTCATCGTTGCCGGGCTTGTGTCGCGCTTGTTCTTGGGCCGAATCGTGAGTCCCGTTCTTTATAAGATGGTCGCGAAAGAGGGCGACGTCTTGCAGGTATGAGATGGAAGTATTGGCTGGGGGCCGGAGTCTTCGCGGCTTTTGTGCTCCGCCCCACGTCAAAGTTACAGCTTAGCGAGGCTATTTAGACATGTCGCGTCGGACAGCATACAGATTCCTAGCCATCCTCGTGGCGGCCGTGGTGCTGTCTTTTGCCTTTCAAGCGGCGGGCCACTGGCACAACCAGCCCTTCGAAGATCAGCACTGTCGTGTTTGTCATTTTGCTCACTCCGTAACCGTTGACTTATCGCATGGCACCGCGCTGCCAACGCCACAAGCGATCACCTGGCTGAATCCAACCAGGTCTGTTGACCCCCAGCTCGAACTTGTCTTTCATCAAACCTCCCCACGCGCACCTCCCAGCCAGTCGTAATCCATCCTTAAAGAAAATCGGCACGGGGAGCTCTTTATTTCCGCTCGTTCGCGAGCGCTGAGTTCCGCGCAATTTCCCACCATAACGACTGGATAGCCCCACGTGGGCCTAGGGAGATTCATATGAATTGCAGAAAGCTATTTTGGATGTTGACGTCATTGTGTTTGTTAGTTTTTGGCACTGCGCACGGCGTGCAGGCGCAATCTGCGTCCATTTCTGGCACGGTCGTAGATCCGTCGGGTGGTGTAGTTGTGAATGCTACCGTCACGATTCATAACCCCGTGAGCGGATTGGAGCGTTCTGCCACGACCGATATCTCCGGCAACTTTACATTCCCGAACGTGCCGTTCAACCCCTACCACCTTTCTGTAACAGCCAAAGGATTCGAATCCTACGCCCAGGATGTGGAGATCCGGTCCGCCGTACCTTTAAGCGTTCCGATTACTCTGAAAGTCGAGGGAGCATCCAGCACCGTAACCGTAGAGGGTGGAGGCGACCTCTTGGAGAACGATTCCACGTTTCATACGGACGTGGACCGCGCTTTGTTCGAGAAGCTTCCGCTCGAGAGTCAATCGTCGTCGCTGAGTTCGCTCGTCACTCTGACGACTCCCGGAATCGCGGCGGACTCAAACGGGCTGTTCCACGGGCTTGGCGACCACGCGGAGAATTCATTCTCCGTTGACGGCCAGCCCATCACCGATCAGCAGAGTAAGGTTTTTTCCAACCAAATTCCGATCGATTCGATCGATTCGCTGGAAGTCATTTCCGGCGCACCGCCCGCCGAATTCGGCGGCAAGACCAGCGTTGTGATTGTCGCTACCACACGGTCGGGTCTCGGCGTTACCACTCCTCATGGCGCCGTCACGGCTTCTTACGGGGCGTTTGGCTCCTCCAGTGCCGGCTTCGACCTTTCCTACGGAAGCCAGAAATGGGGAAATTTCATCGCGGTTGACGGACTGAACAGCGGCCGGTTTCTCGATCCGCCCGAGTTCGCCGTCACCCATGACAAAGGCAACCAGGAAAACATTTTCGATCGGGTGGACTACCAAATCTCAACCGGCGACTCGATTCATTTGAACCTCGCTTACACGCGTTCCTGGTTCCAGACGCCGAATTCTCTCGACGCTCAATTCGCTTCCCCTTGGTTCGGAGTCGTCGTTGACAACGGCGGCCTGGGGCCAAACGGAGAGCCCGTCGGCCCGACGGACCAACGCTCAAAAATCGAAACCTTCAACATCGCTCCTTCCTGGACGCGCTTGATCAGCTCCAATACCGTCTTGACCGTCGGCGCTTTCGTCCGGCGCGATGCTTACAATTACTATCCCAGCGAAAATCCCTTCGCGGATCTCGGGCCGCCAAGCCTTCAGCGGGAAACGGTCGCTCAGAATCGCACGCTCACCAACGCAGGTCTTCGCTCGAGTATTTCCTACGTGAAGGGCATCAACAACATCAAGGCGGGCGTCACCTACGAGCAAACATTTCTGAACGAGGACGACCATTTGGGGATTGTTGATCCCACTCTCAACGCGCCGTGCTTGACGCTCAGTACCGCTGCCGATCCGAACGTCCCGGTTCAAGGGTTCACCGACCCGTCCCAGTGCGCGGCCGCTGGATTCGCGGAAAACGTCTCGGCGGTGAATCCGAACGCGCCTAACACGCCACAGTTCCCTGCGTTCAACTCGGTCTTGCTGCCATTTGACCTGACGCGCGGAGGAGGGTTGTTCGCATTTAACGGACACACAGACGTGAAGGAACTCGCTCTCTACGTCCAGGATACGATCACGTGGAGAAACTGGTCGTTCAACCTCGGCATCCGCGGCGACTTGTACAATGGTTTGACCACCGCACGCCAAGCGGAACCTCGCCTCGGCGTCGCCTATAACTTCAAACCGACCAGTACTGTTCTTCGCGTTTCCTATGCGCGAACTCTTGAAACTCCCTTTAACGAAAACCTGGTGCTCTCCAGCATCGGGTGCCAGTCGGACGTCCTGAATCCCTTGCTTCTCTGTTCTTCAAACTCGTTGACGCCAGTGACTCCCGGCTATCGCAATGAATTCCATGCCGGTCTGCAACAAGCGTTCGGCAAGTATTTTGTTCTCGACGGCGAGTACATCTGGAAGTACACCCACAACGCCTACGACTTCAGTGTTTTGGGTAACACGCCGATTACTTTCCCGATCGAGTGGGACCGCTCCAAGATCCCCGGATTCGCGGTCCGCGGATCAGTCCCGAATTTTCATGGTTTAACAGCCCTCGTCGTGATGTCCAGCGTGGCTGCCCGGTTCTTTACCCCGCAGGTCGCCGGAGCCGGAGCAAATCCCACGGCGCCCTCAGGCGTATTTCGCATCGATCACGACGAGCATTTCAACCAGACCACCCACCTGCAATACCAACCCTGGAAGAAGCTTCCTTGGGTCGCCTTCAATTGGCGATACGACAGCGGGCTGGTAGCTGGCGCCACTCCGTGCTTCGGCCTAGAATCAACCAACGATTGCCCAGGCTCGTTTGTGCAAAACGGCGTGCAGATGGTGTCCCTGATAGCGAGCAACGTAGGCGGAGTGCCCTTGAGCGCCGATCAGGAGTTTGAGGCCGGATTCACCTGCAACGGCGTGCACGCCACGCCGCCCAGCGCGGCAAATCCAGCCGGTATCCCGTTAAGCTCGGGCGGTGTTGTCGGAGTCTGCCCCGCTGCGCAGTTCGGGTCCACCCTCATAAAAGTGCCGGCTCCAAACAAGGAGAATGATGACTCCAACCCTCCGCGTATCCAACAGCGCAGTCTTTTTGATGTCGCCGTGGGCCATGACAATTTATTTCGCGGGGACCGCTACAAGTGGAGTGCCCGCTTGGAGGTCATTAATCTGACCAATAACTTCGCACTTTACAACTTCCTTTCCACCTTCAGCGGCACGCACTACGTCTCACCGCGGGCGATTACGGCTCAGATCGGTTTCCACTTCTAGGGGGTTTCAGGCGACGGGGGAAGGTGGGCTATTACAGACACATTCCCCCGTCCCCTGATCATTCTGTTTGGTTGTCGTATCGCTCCGCCTAATCCTCCGGAAGCTGCCATTACAGAATCTTTACAATTCTGTACTTGACAGCCAGTATCAACTGGAATAGCCTCCCTAGTTGTAAATCAGTTGCAACTGGAATGTTCAGGCTGCTTCCCATCCCCGTAGCGCGGGGAAAGCTACTTCCGCGGCGCGAACATAGACATGTGGAGATATCGTTCGTGGAATTAGAACCAATCCGGTTTTTGCCTTCGGCCAAGCGTTCTCTGCGAAGAACTCGATTCAACATGCTCCGCTGTCTTTTCCTCGCGCTCATTCCATGCTTTGCCTTCGTGGCCTGGGCCGGCGTGGGAGGAAATATTTCCGGTACCGTGAGGGATTCCAGCGGAGCCGTTGTGTCGAAAGCCACGGTGACGGTCACCAACACAGATACGGGGGTTGCACAGACGGTTTCGAGTGATGACAAAGGCGCTTATTCGTTCCTCAACCTCCCCGTCGGCCACTACAGTTTCGCGATTACACTAGCGGGTTTCAAACCCTATAAGCTCTCCGGCGTGGTGATTAACGTGAACGACGCGCTGCTGATTGATCCGGTTCTCCAGGTCGGTGAAAAGAACGATTCGGTCTCAGTCAGCGACAATGCTACCCATGTGGAGACGGTCAGCACCCAGATGGGCGAAGTCATCACCGGGGCCCAGATGACCGCGGTGCCGTTAAACGGCCGCAGTTATACCGACCTGCTCGCGCTTCAACCCGGAGTTGCTCCGGTCACATCCATCACATCCGAGACCGTTCAAGACGTGGGTGCCAGCGCACTCGCTCCCTCCGGCGATTTAAATCCCGGAACAATTTCCATTAACGGCCAGCGGGAATTTGCAAACGCTTTTATCGTGAACGGAAGCGACGTCGAAGAAGACGTCAACATGGGCGCGGCCATCATTCCCAACCTCGACTCCATCTCCGAATTCCGCATTCTCACCGGTAATTTCGACGCCGAATATGGAGAATTCAGCGGCGGCCAAATTAATGTGGTCACCAAGTCCGGGACCAACGCATTCCATGGAGACGCTTTCGAATTCCTGCGTAATACGAATCTCGATGCGCGCAACTTCTTTTCACCCACGCGCGGTAAATTCGACCAAAATCAATTCGGCGGAACCTTCGGCGGGCCCATTCGAAAGAATAAAATATTTTTCTTCACCGACTATCAAGGCACTCGTTCGACACAGGGCGTGGATACCGGCCAGATTCCCGTGCCGTCTCTACAAGACCGCACCACGGGAAACTTCTCCGACCTACCGGACAATTCCAGCGGCTTCAATCCGCTGGGTTTCTGTGGCGCAACGCAAATGCTCGAAATCCCCTGCACTGTAAGCGGACCCAACATAGCCAACCAGCTCTCCAGCAAACTCGGCCAAACCGTGACGAGCGGCGAGCCCTACTACTTTAGTGGCCCCACGCAACAGAATCCCACTGGCGGACCATGTGTCAGCAACAATCCGGTTGGCGGTTGTGTCTTTCCCAACGCCACCGTCCCGACGAGAGCTTGGGTCGCACCCGGCACGAATTTACTGCAATACATTCCCAAGCCGAATAATTCGAATGGCACCTTCTCCACTTCGGCCTTCAATCAAACCTTGCGTGACGACAAAGGTTCCTATCGGCTGGATGCCAACACTCACTGGGGTTTGCTATCCGCTTACTACTTTCTGGACGACTGGGCCCAAAACAATCCGTATCCGGTCGCACAGGGTGGAGCGAACGTCCCGGGTTTCAACGCGCTCTATTCAGGCCGCGCGCAGTTGCTCAGCCTCGGCGACACAAAAACAATGGGCACGACTGCGGTGAACGAATTGCGCTTCAGCTATCTGCGCGACGCCAATGACCTGGGCAAACCAGAGGGAGGAGTCGGCGTAAGCCTGGCGTCCCAGGGTTTCACCGTTGGCCCGGGAACTCCAGGCATCGTGCCGCTCTCGCCGAAAACCGAAGGAGTCGAGAGCGTCGGCTTTAACAGTTTTACATTCGGAACCAATACAAATGAGCTGAAGCAGTTCAACAACACTTATCAACTGCTCGACAACTTCTCCAAAGTGCTGGGAACTCACACCATCAAGGCAGGCGGCGAATTCCATTACGACCAGGTAAATGTCAATGCCGTCGCTCAGTTTAACGGAAGCTTCCTCTTCTTCGGAACCGAGACGGGATTGGACTTTGCCGACTTCCTGCTGGGAGTTCCAAGCCAATACAATCAAAGCCAGCTTCAGCCTTTCTACGGGCGAAACAACTATGTGGGGCTCTACGCGCAGGACAGTTGGCGGCTCAAACCGAATCTAACGCTCAATTATGGTTTGCGTTGGGACCGCATTGAACCGTGGTACGAGAAGTACAATCAGATCGCAACCTTCGAGGCCGGCAAGCAGTCCGTCGTTTTCCCGGGCGCTCCAGCCGGCATCCTGTACCCAACCGATCCTGGAGTTCCGCGCACTCTGGCGCCTCCCGGAAATCGCGATTTTGCTCCGCGCATTGGCCTGGCCTATTCGCCCAACGCTTCCGGAGATGGCCTATTCGCCAAAATACTTGGCGGCCCCGGCAAGACCAGCGTGCGCGCCAGCTTCGGCATGTTCTACACCGCCATCGAAGCGCTCACGCTTGGCGTTATGAGCGCCAACGCTCCTTATGGAACCACGTACACCAGCCCTGCTCCGCCGCTCTTTGCCACTCCGTTTATCACCGCATCGAGCGGCCAGAATCTTGGCCAGGTTTTCCCGGTGACGCTTGCGCCGTTAAACTCCTCCGCCAAGCATCCTGATCCCAACGTCGACTGGTCGCAGTTCGAACCCATCACCGGGCTTCCAAACTATCTCACCAGCAATCGCATTCCATACACCGAGGAGTACATGCTCTCGCTCCAGCGCGGGTTTGGAACCAATACTGTACTCAGCGTGAATTACGTGGGTACACAGGCGCATCGCCTTTTGGTGCTGGAGGAAGCAAACCCCGGCGATCCGGCGCTGTGCCTGTTTCTGAGCAACCCCGCTAATCTGGCCCCTACGAATCCTCCGCAAACTCCCTGCGGCCCTTTCGGCGAAGACACCACCTACACAAGTTCCACGGGCCAAGTGTTCCACGGCACGCGAGGGCCCTTGGGATCAAATTTCGGCAGCAATGCCAATCAAGCCACCATCGGCAATTCTAACTACAACGCACTCCAGGTCATCTTGAACCACACCAGCGGGCGCTTGAATGTGCTGGCAGGCTACACCTACAGCAAATCTCAAGATCAGTCTTCCAATCTGGGAGAAGAGGTCAATCCGATCGATCCTTCGCTCAGCAA
>Ga0209530_1000911_pt1 | contig 15921 bp, 13 predicted proteins | sample BlaSpr_A8_Ref_O1_FD_187987 | JGI IMG/M metagenome (GOLD analysis project Ga0209530, IMG submission 187987) | Forest soil microbial communities from Thunder Bay, Ontario, Canada - Black Spruce, Ontario site 2_A8_Ref_O1 (SPAdes) (version 2) | ecosystem: Environmental > Terrestrial > Soil > Boreal...
GAAGAATTCGATCGCGGTGCCGCTAAACTGATCGAACTGGCCGAGCAGTCGCGCACTGCTTATATGTGCGCGGAGCGAGTTTATTTTCACTGCCACCGCATGCTGGTTTCCGACTGGCTGACGGCGCACGGGCACGAGGTCTTACACATCGACGGAACCGGGCCAGTCAGGAAGCATGGACTGATGGCCGAAGCGCGCTTGATCGATGGGCGAATCATTTATCGCGGCGATCGGCTGCTCTGAACATATCTGGCGGACTGCGGAAGCGCTTTCTGCCGTCCTGATTTAGACTTTCAATTGCAACAAGAGGTGAACATGGCTGAAGCTACTCCGCAGACTCTTGCTAATCATGTGAGGTTCGATCCTCCGTTCCACTACTTTATAGCGCCGGTGTTCGTCATTTCGTGGATCCTCAGCGTGGTCGTTGCGGTCCGGCATCCCGGTTTTCTGCACTTCTGGATCGTGATATTCAATACGGCTTTAGTCGTTGCCGTCACCCGGTTCCGACAATACGCTCTGAAAGTACAGGACCGCGTCATAAGGCTTGAAGAGCGGCTGCGGCTGGCTTCGTTGTTGTCCGATTCGCTGCGCCCACAAATTGCAAAGCTCAGCGAGCGTCAATTAATCGCCTTGCGCTTTGCCTCCGATGAAGAAGTGGCAGAGCTGGTCGAGCGCACTCTCTCGACGAATCTGGCGCCCGCTGATATCAAAAAGGCCATCAAAAATTGGCGGCCGGATTATTGGCGGGTGTGAAGTCTGCATGATCGTCGGCACTGGCATCGACATAGCGGAAGTACCGCGCATCGAAGCGGCGATCGCACGCTTCGGCAACCGATTTCTGCACAGGATTTTTACCGAGGCTGAGATTCACTACTGCGAATCGAAGGCCAACCGGATCGAGCGCTATGCGGCGCGATTCGCCGCCAAAGAAGCTGCCATGAAAGCCATTGGCACCGGATGGAATCACGGCGTGACCTGGCGCGACGTCGAAGTCTGCCGGCAGCCGGGAGGGCGTCCCACGATTGCGTTTCACGGGAAAGCCGCGGAGTTCGCATCGAAGCTGGGTGCGCTTCATGTTGCGCTTTCGCTCTCTCACACCAAAGAGTACGCCATCGCACAGGTCATCCTGGAAGGGTGAGCGCGGGTGCTGAGCTTTGCTCGGCTTGGACTGTTCGACTTCGCCCCGACACGATTCTCTTCTGTTAGACTGTCGCATTCCCGAGCTAACACCAAATGTCCGCGATAAGCGAAAGTCCTCTGATCAGCACGACGAATGCGGCCGAGGAAAGCCCTGATCGTTCGCTGCTGGCTGGCGTGGCCATCAGCAGCTTCGCGGCGTTGCTTCTGGAGTTGGCGCTTACCCGGCTGTTTTCCGTGGTGCTGTTTTATCACTTCGCATTTCTCGCAATCTCAATCGCGCTGCTCGGTCTTGGATCCGGCGGGGTATTCGCGTACTTAGGAAAGAGCTGGCTGGGACGATATTCCACACGCATCTTGCTTTCTTGGCTCTGTATCGCGAACGCGCTGCTCGTGCCCGTCGTGCTGGAAATCGTGCTGCACGTTCCAGTTTCGCTGAGCTTGTCACCCCACAATTTTCTGCGTCTTACAGCGATCTACCTGGCCTCTGCAGTCCCATTCTTCGTAACTGGTCTTGAGTTTTCGATCCTCTTTGCGCGGGAATCGCAACAGATCTCGCGGCTCTACGGGGCGGATCTGCTGGGCGGGGCGCTGGCTTGTCTGGCAATTGTTCCGTTGCTCAACTGGTTGGGCGGTCCCAACACGGTGCTATTCGCGGCGGCAATGGCGGCGATCGCTGGAGCCGCGTGGGCAGTGCGCGTTAGCCTGCGTAAACTGACGCTGGGTTTAGCCGCGGTTCTTTTGCTGCTGATCGCGGCGAACTATTCGGGAAGGTTCTTCGACGTAATCTATGCGAAAGGCATGTTTCGTGACAAAGCGTGGGTAGAGTTCGCGCGCTGGAACGCCATCTCGCGTGTGGAAGTGGATCGCCAAGACGAGGCCAAGGCAGTCGTAATCGATGCCGACGCGTCTACCTACATCATGAACGCCGACCCGAAGCAGTGGCAGGGCTCGGTATGGCAGCGCAACCTAATGGCCGCGCCGCCCGCGCTGGCGAATGTTCTGCGCCCGCACGGAGAGTACGCCATCATTGGGCCGGGCGGCGGAGTCGATGTGCTTCGAGCTGTGGCTAACGGCAGTCCCAGCGTCACCGGAATTGAAATCAACCCCATCATTGCCAACACCGTGATGCGCGGCCGCTACGCGGAATATTCGTATCACCTGTACGAGCGCCCGGAAGTTCACATTCAAGTAACCGACGGGCGCTCGTTCGTGCGCAATGCGAAGCAGAATTTCGACGTGGTCCAGATGACTCTTGTCGACACCTGGGCTTCCACGGCGGCCGGAGCTTTCGCTCTCAGCGAAAACAGCCTTTACACTGTGGAGGCATTCCGAGAATATTTCGAGCATCTGAAACCCGATGGCATGGTCGCAATCACCCGCTGGGAGTTCCAACAGCCCCGCGAAGCTCTACGCGTAGTTTCGGTCGCCATGCAGGCGCTGCATGAACAGGGGATCGAGAATCCGGCGCGGAATTTCATCGTAGTCTCTGAGGGCGATCTGGACGAAGATGGAATTCCAGTCGTCGTCCTGGCTAAAAAGAGCGCGTTTACGCCGGAGGAAGAGGAACAGGTTCGATCGCATCTGACCGCCAACCCGGAATTGGTCGCGCTGTATCTTCCATCTGAACCGAAAGAGAATCCGTTTTCTGCATTGATCGCTCGCAACGATCCTTATGCTTTTGCGCGGGAGTATCCGTACGATGTGGCGCCGGTGAACGATAATGCGCCATTTTTCTTTTTCACTTTGAAGCTGGACTTGTTGCGTCACCATAGGGGTTCGTATCGCGGTATCGACTGGAAAGTGAACCTTGGGGTCGTGGTACTGGCCATGGTGCTGGTGATTTCTTTCATCGCGGTGCTGGCGTTTCTGGTGATTCCCCTCATTCTGCGTGGCGGGCGCGCGCACGAAAGGCCGGATCGGCTTTTATATTTTGTCGCCGTGGGTCTGGGATACATTTTGGTAGAGATTGCCTTTATCCAACGCTTCGTTCTATTTCTCGGGCATCCCACTTATGCCCTTACTGTAGTCGTGTTTCTCCTTTTGCTTTCGAGCGGTGCCGGCAGCCTGGTGTCGCGTAAATGGCTCGCGCAGACGCGGAACGCCTGGCTTCCGCTGGCGTTTATTACGGCCGCGCTTCTGCTTTATGTCTTCATTTTGCCGGGAGTGCTGAACGCGCTGGTCGGTCTTCCATTTGTGGCAAAACTTCTGGTGAGCGCTGTGCTACTGGTTCCCTTGGGATTTGCCATGGGGATGCCGTTTCCCACCGGGTTGCGGGCGTTGGCCAGCATTCCAGTGCCGGAATTTCCCGCATCCGCGAAAAGCGAGGGCCAGGAAAATTCGGTGGAGTGGGCATGGGCCATGAATGCGGGCTCCAGCGTATTGGGTTCGGTGCTGGCGATGGTCATTGCCATTCAGTACGGACTCAACGCCACGTTGGCCTGCGGAGCGGGCGCGTATCTGACAGCTATTTTGCTAGCGGAGACCTTGCACTCGCGCAGCGCCTAATGGGAAGTCCACGCCAGCGGTCTGCTATCATGCTGGCATCCGTTTTGGTTTTATCGGTCGCCACGGAGAACGTTGCCATGACGCGCTTGGGGAGAATCAGTGCCTAGCCAGAAACAGTTGAAGTGGTCTGAACTGAAGGTAGGGCTCACGGTGTTGATTGCCAGCATCACGCTGGGCATTCTGATTTTACTGATGAGTGGCACGGGCGGCATTTTCACCGAGAAGATTACCCTGCTATCGTACTTCGACAACGCCGGCGGCTTGCGCGAGGGAGCGCCGGTTCGCCTTCAGGGCGTGGATATTGGCAACGTTTCTGGAATGCGGGTTGTATCCGACCCAAGCAGACGACAGACTCCGGTAGAAATAATCATGAAAGTGAACACGAAGTACCGAGGCAGTCTTCGCAAGGATTCGGTGACCCTGTTGGCGACTGCGGGAGTGTTGGGCGAGACTTACATTGATATCGATAGTTCGCAAGCCCATGGACCTGAGGCCCAGGCAGGGGACATATTGGCCACGCGTGACACACCCGATATTCAGGACGTGGTGCGCGCCAGCCAAAGCACGCTGCAGAACCTGGATGCGCTGGAGAAACGCGTTGATCGGATATTGGCGTTTATTGAAAGCGGCCAAGGATCCATCGGCAAAGTGATTTACGATCCCGGCCTTTACGATCGACTGAATGCTACCGTTGGCCAGTTTCAGGGTTTGGTAAACGACGTAATTTCGGGTAAGGGCAGCATTGGCAAGCTTCTGGTTAGCGATCAGCTGTATCAGAATGCAAATTCCACAATCGACAAGTTGAACACTATCATCGACCAGTTGAACGCAGGCCAAGGCACTGCCGGGAAATTCTTGAAAGATCCCTCGCTCTACAATACGGCGAACGAGACTATCGCCAATGTCAAGAAATTGACCGATGACGTGAACGCGGGCAAGGGCGCACTGGGTGTGCTGGCCCGGGATCAGCAGTTTGCCGAAAAGTTGAAAAACACTATGAACAAACTCTCCGATTTGAGCGATCGTCTGAATTCAGGCGAGGGGACGATCGGGAAGCTGTTAAAGGATCCGTCGGTTTACAACCATTCCGACGAGTTGCTGCAGGAAGCGCAGTCGCTGATCAAAGCCATCCGTCAAGATCCAAAGAAATATCTGACCATCCGGTTGAAGATTTTCTAAGGTTGGAAGCACTGGCGTATTAATTAGACGATGCATGGCTGGCCGGACCTGCCCGCCGTCGACTCAGCCTGCTCGTGCGCGTGATAGCTCGAACGCACCATGGGCCCGGATTCCACATGGCGAAAGCCGAAGCGTAACGCTTCGTCTTTCAGGTATCGGAATTCTTCCGGCGTGTAGAAGAGTGCAATTGGCAGGTGGTCGCGCGATGGCCGCAGGTATTGGCCGACGGTTAGGATATCAACGCCGCGCGAACCCAAGTCGCGAAACACTTCGACCAGTTCGGTAATCGTTTCTCCCAGACCGACCATGACGCCAGATTTCGTGACCATGCCCGGCGAGAACTTCTTGGCATTCTCCAGCAGCCGGAGCGTACGCTCGTAGCGAGCGCCGGACCGGACCACCCGATAAAGCCGCGGCACGGTCTCGGTATTGTGATTCAGGACATCCGGCCTGGCGTCGAGAACAATTCGCAACGCTTCATCAATCCCCTGGAAATCGGGGATGAGAACCTCAACGCGGCACTCTGGAGACAACTCGCGAATTTGACGAATCGTTTCCGCGAAAACTCGTGCTCCGCCCAGATTGTCGTCATCGCGGTTCACGCTGGTCACGACCGCGTGTTTCAATCCGAGTGTCGCGACGGCTTCGGCGACGCGGCGTGGTTCGTCCCAGTCAATCGCTTCAGGCTTGCCTTTGGGAACCGCGCAGAAACCGCAGCGCCGGGTGCAGATGTCCCCTAAGAGCATGAATGTTGCGGTGTGGTGATTCCAGCATTCTCCGATGTTGGGGCATTGCGCCGATTCGCACACCGTGTGCAATCCCAAGCCACGAGCCAGCTTCTTGAGATTGTGGAAGTTCTCGCCCACGGGAGCTTTGGCGCGAAGCCACTCCGGCTTGGGCTGCCGGACTGGCGGCGCGACGTCGATCTGGACGAATTGGGAAGCACCTGCCATTTGCTTATTAGATTTTACACGCCTGGTCGGCAATTCATGAAGCATGCCTCGCTAAACCGTTTCACCACAGAGACGCAGAGGCACAGAGAAAAACTTTAATTTTCAACAGCGCTGATGACAATAACAATGTTCGCAAGAGCCCAAGAGCCTTCTCGTGTCTCTGTGGTAAAGGGTTTATGTGATCTGTACATCAAACAATGCGAGCCAATACTGCAATGATTGCAGGGCAAAGCCGCAAAAGATGAGTCCGATGCCGAAGGCGCCCAGCCGTCGCGCTGGAAGGTTGTCGGCATAATATTCGATGTAAGGATTGACGGTCACCCCGATGCCAGTGACCAGTCCCGTCACCAGCCCGACCCGGATCGCAAAAGACCAGGCGTGGTCATAACGGTGCACCAGAGCACTACAAACAAGCGCTGTGGCAATGTACCCGACTGTTCGAACGACCGTGCCCCAGAATTGACGCCGGGTAAGGCGTGGACGACGCGAGGCTACATAGTCGATTGCGGGACGCATGCCGCGAGAATAAGCGAGTATTTGGCCGATGGTGATGAGCGTGCCGAATGCGATTGCGTATTCGAGGCCCAGAATCCGGTAGAGTCCGGCCCCGAAAGCGAGTCCGCGAATGGCGCTGAACAGTCCCTCCCAGGGCAAGGAATAATGAGGCAAACCGCGGGCTGCTCGATTGAGTTCAATCGAGATCGTGATGCCGGTCGCAAGCCCGGAGGCGAGGCCAAAGAACAGACCAAGACCGATGCCGTAGCCGACTCCGAATACGATGGAGTAGGTTACGGCTCGCGTAAGCAGGCGCAGGGGACCGTGCTGACCGCCTAACAGATCGTAGGCAAGATAAAGGCTTCCAAGCACGTCAAGAGAGGTGCCGGCGATGCTGATGGCCGCTAGTGTATGGTGGTCCATTGAGTGATTGTAGATATATCACTCAAAGGATCGTGCCCGAAATGGGGCGCACACGGACGGAATTGTCTTAGTCGTGCTTGCGAGGATCCGCTAACCTTCGAGATAAGCGTCGATCCACTCTTTGACTCTGAAACGGCGCTCGTCCTGGGCGTCGAAGCGGATGCCGAAGGTTTTGCCGCCCACGTTGCGCCAAGTCACCGCACAGCGAATCCATACGCGCGGCAAAGTCAGCAAAGCGAACGAGACCTCGCCGGATTGTCCAGCGGCAATATCGTCCGCGCTGCGCAGGGACATGCCTCCGGAGCTAATTTCAATGCTGGTCGCGGTCACTTTGCGACCATCGTTGAATGCGAGAGAGATTTCCGTGATCACCGGAATGCGGACGTAACGCCGCAACTCGTGCAAGACCAGCATTTGGGTAGCCCGGACTAACTTGAGCACAGCGGGGCGCTCGAGGGGTTCGTGAAAAATGGCGTTGATCCCATACTTCGAGTAGGCCATCGCGTCCTGGGCGCTGCCGCCTACGGCATAGAGCACCATCCTGCTATTTGAAGGCGAAGTGCGCGCGGAATCCATGACGTCATGGGCCGTCGGACCGAGCTTGATGACGCAAGCCTCAAATTTCTCTTTCTTGAGACGTTCGGCCGAATCTCCGTTTAACGCGACAGTCTCGATCCCGAACTGCCGAAAACATTCCGCCAGCACACTTCTGCCGGGCTCCTTCATGTCGACTAGCGCCACTCGAGCCGAGGCCTTCTTGGCGCTAAGTGTAGGCATTACAGCAGTTGCAAAGGCTTTATCCATAGAAAAGTGATCTCGCCTCTAAATCTATTCTGTATTGCACTATCGGCATTGGCAAAGGCGAAGAAGGCCAATCCTTGGGTACTAAGGTCTCATTACCGGGAGCACAGGGAGGGAGACCTAAGGTTCCTTGCCAAAAGGGGAAGAATTTGGGGAGGCTGGGCTACAGAAATTGTTCTGCCAAGTTCAGCGCCCCTGCTTGGGCGTTGGTTTTCGGATGAAGCCACGAAAAGCGAAACGCAATTGGTTATCACAAAGATAACCATTATATGATCAGGTTAGCTAGTCCGAAAAACTGATTGAGGCCAGCTCCTGTCGAGCGAGGCCGTTGCAGGAGCAGGCGATCGGTTATTCGGTCCAGCGCCGGAAAAGCAGGGCGCCATTGGTTCCGCCGAAGCCGAAGGAATTGGACATGGCGTACTCCACATCCGCTTTTCTGGGATGGTTGGGAACGTAGTCGAGGTCGCACTCCGGATCGGGGTTATCCAGGTTGGTGGTCGGAGGTAAAATCTGATCGCGAAGCGCGAGCACAGTAATGCCGGCCTCGAGTCCGCCGGCGCCGCCGAGCAAATGTCCAGTCATCGATTTGGTCGAGCTGACTGCCAGCTTGCGGGCGTGATCGCCGAAGGCGCGCTTGATGGCGATAGTTTCCAGTTTGTCGCCGATGTCCGTCGAAGTGCCGTGGGCGTTGATATAGCCCACATCTTCCGGAGGAACTTTCGCATCGTTCAGCGTATTTTGCATCACGCGAAAGGCGCCCTCACCGTTCTCGGCGGGTTGAGTGATGTGGTGGGCGTCGCCGCTCATGCCATAGCCCACGATTTCAGCCAGAATGTTAGCTCCGCGGCGCCGGGCAAATTCAAGTTCTTCGAGAATCAAAATTCCCGCGCCTTCCCCGATCACGAATCCGTCTCGTCCCGAATCCCAAGGACGGCTGGCTTTTTCGGGTTCGTCGTTGCGGGTTGAGAGAGCGCGCATGGCGGCGAAACCGCCAACCCCCATGGGCGTAATCGCGGCTTCGGTTCCGCCTGCGATCATGACGTCGGCATCGCAGCGAGCAATGATTTTGTAAGCGTCCCCGACGGAGTGCGCGCTTGAGGTGCAGGCGGTGCAGGTGGCTTCATTCGGGCCCTTGGCCCGGTAGCGGATGCTGACGTGTCCCGCGGCCAGGTTCACGATGGAGGCTGGAATAAAAAATGGGGAGATCTTGCGGGGTCCGCCATTGAGCAGGTTAATATGCTCACGCTCAATCACGTCGAACCCCCCGATTCCGGATCCGATGTGCACGCCTGTACGGGTCGAAATTTCTTCCGTCACGTGCAGACCTGAGGTTTTCATAGCCTCGTCCGCGGCGGCCAGGGCCAGGTAGATGAAGCGGCCCATTTTCTTCAATTCTTTTTTCTCGACGAACTGAAGGGGATCGAAATTTTTGACCTCGGCTGCGATCTGGCAGGCAAACTGCGCAGCGTCGAAGTGAGTAATGCGGGCGACTCCGCTCTTGCCCGCGAGCAGGTTCCGCCAAATCTCCTCGGTGGTATTGCCCACGCCGCAGATCAGGCCAATACCAGTAACTACGACCCGTCTGCCCAACTACTTCCCGCCTTTCGAATGCTTGCCGATGTAGTCGATCGCATCCTGCACGGTGCGGATCTTCTCGGCATCCTCGTCGGGAATCTCAATCTCAAAGGCTTCTTCGAATGCCATGACAAGTTCCACGGTGTCCAGAGAGTCGGCACCCAGGTCGTCTACGAACGAGGCATTCTGCGTGACTTCGCCCTCATCCACTCCCAGTTGCTCCACGATAATCTGTTTTACTTTGTCGTCAACGGCTGCCATGAGTTCTCCTTGCGTTTTTGCGTGTGCCACAACAGAGGACGGGCATCCCTGCCCGTCCAGCCGGGCGCGGACGCCCGGCTTCTATCAAGAGCTGCAACTTATTTGGCCACCTTGGCGTGCTTATCGATGTAGTCCATGGCGTCCTGAACGGAGCGAATCTTCTCCGCGTCTTCATCAGGAATCTCCAGATCGAAGGCTTCCTCGAGGGCCATCACCAGTTCGACCTGATCGAGTGAATCGGCGCCTAAGTCGTCCACAAACGAAGCGCTGGGTGTAACCTCGGCTTCGTCGACCCCCAGTTGCTCGCTGATAATCTGCTTTACTTTTTCGTTGATCTCTTTCAACTTGTCTCCAACGGCCATAGCAATCCACCTCCCGAAGAGTGATAAAAGGGAACGAGTAGTGTACTGGCGAGCATGAAGCGATGTAAAGGCGAGTCCGCCGAAACCGAATCGGCTGCGGCTCTAAGAAGTTCCATAAGAATCCTAACTGCTGGGAGTTACCCGGTCAAACCTTATGGCTGACGGAAGCCCGTTGCTTCGAGAGTTATCATGGTCGCCGGCTGACATATGAAGGAGGGTAAAAGTGAAACATACTTTGTGGTTCACGCTTCTGATTTGTCCATTTGCATTTGGCGGCTGTCCGACCGGACAGGCGAAAGACGGGGCCGTTTTGGTGCAGATTGAGCAATCCTGGGCGCAGGCGCTCGAGCGGCAGGATTCCGCTGCCATCGGCTGCATGCTAGCCGAGGAATTCCAGGAGGTTGATGTTAATGGGATGCTACGCGATCGTTCCGAAAACCTGGCCAGCGTTATCCACCGACAACCCGGACGCAATCAGTTAAGCGAACTGCAGCCCCACGTCTATGGCGAGTTCGGCTACATTCGCGGGTTGAACACGGTTACGGATCCTGACGGCAAGCTTCGCGCCAAGGTTCGGTTCACGGACATCCTCGTCTACCGAGAGGGGCGATGGCTGGCAGTGGCCGGACAGGAATCTCTAGTGAAAGAAACCTCGAAATGAGGACTTAAAGAGTATGCGCGCCATCGTACAACGCGTCAGCCGAGCGCAGGTTGGCGTCGACGGTGAAATCGTGGGCGAAGTCGGCTGCGGTCTGCTGGTTTTTCTCGGCGTGACGCACGCCGATGCTGAGGAGGACGCCGATTATCTCGCTGACAAAATTGCCGGATTGCGCGTATTCGAAGATGAAGACGGAAAGATGAACCTGGATGTTGCCGCGGTCAGTGGAGGAATTCTAGTGGTCTCGCAGTTCACCCTTTACGGCGATGTTCGCCGCGGCAAGCGGCCGTCGTTTGATGCCGCAGCCCCGCCGGAACCCGCTCGCCGGCTCTACGAATACTTCGTGGCACGCATTCGAGCCGCTGGCCTTCCCTGCGAAACCGGCCGTTTCCAGGAAATGATGGAAGTGGAATTGGTGAACGACGGCCCGGTAACGATTCTGTTGGATTCCTCGAAGATCTTTTAGTTTTCACCACAGAGTCACAGAGAAGTCCTGCGCTTGCTTTCTGTGCAGCTCTGTGACTCTGTGATGATCAAGTCGGTAACCGGTATAATTCCTCGAGCACTTTCCGCGTGTTGGTTAAGACTTCCTCGACTTTTTCGGCAGAATAATCGCGATTAAACATTTCAGGATCGTGAACGGCTTTATTACCCGCTTTGGCCACTTCGCGGACGCAACGCGGACGGTCCCCGCTTAGGATGTCTTTTTCCACCGCGACTCCAATCATCTCGTGGATGGACTGATTGGTTTCGCTGCGCGGATCGACTACTTCCTTAAGCGCTCCCTCCAGAATCGCGCGGCAGAATACCGCGCAGGCTAAGTGGAATCCATAGAGATAACAGCGATGGGCCTCTTCGAACAAAAATTGAACTCGTCGATTGGGAACGATTTCGAGTCCCAGGCAATTCAAGGCCGCGGCCCGGGAAACGATTCCATCCAGCTTGTCGAGAATTTCTTCCGAGTAGTAGCGATCAAGCGCGTCTAACTGATTTTCGGCCCCAGTGGAGCTTGCAGGGACCTGCGAATGTCCGGATGCGATCTGAGTAAATGCATTGCCCAGAGCTTCGCGGGTTTCCGGCGTCAGTTCATCCATCAGTTTTCGGAACTCGTCCGCTAACGAATCTACGGTGGGCGGGGTGGAAAGCGAGGTGCGTTCGATGGCGACGGTGTGGGCAACGTGGTCAAGAACCAGGTGACGCATCTTTTGAAAGATGGCATCGTCTTTTTCTGTTTTTGTGTTGCTGGGGTTTGCTTGGCGAGATGCGCCCCAGCCGACGCCGAACGACCAGGTTTCTCCCGCCTTCTCATAGTTTCCGTCGTTGATGTGGCGCAGAACCTCGGCGAGAACTTGAGCCCGGTTTAAAGGATGGTCGCTCATCTGCGACTCTCACTGTCGAGCTTTTCTCGACTGGACGGCCGAGGGCGGCTGTCCCCACGCGATTTCCGTGCGCTTAGGCGTGTACTGCAGCCGGTTTGGCCGAGAGCAATTGCCGCAGCACGAACTGCAGGATTCCACCGTTGGCGTAGTACTGCGCTTCCTGCGGTGTGTCGATACGCACCAGGGCTGTGAACTCTGTAGTCTTGCCGTTCGCAGTAGCACGAACGTTTACCTGACGTCCCGGCGCGAAGTTGCCGATCAGATCACGAACGCCGGTGATCTCGAAAACTTCTTCGCCAGTCAATCCCAGCGACTGCGCGGTCTCCCCCTCGGGAAACTGCAAGGCAAGAATGCCCATTCCAACCAGGTTGGAGCGATGAATGCGCTCGTAACTTTCGGCGATCACGGCCCGCACGCCCAGCAGCAGAGGACCTTTAGCAGCCCAGTCGCGCGAGGAGCCGGAACCATACTCTTTTCCGGCAAGGATCACGAGCGGAACTTTTTCTGCGATGTACTTTTCCGAAGCTTCGAAGATGCTCATTTCCGCGCCATCGGGCAGGTGACGCGTAAATCCGCCTTCGAGATTGGGAACCATTTTGTTACGCAGGCGAACATTCGCGAATGTGCCTCGTACCATGACTTCGTGATTGCCACGGCGCGAGCCGTAGGAGTTGAAATCGGCAGGCTTGACGCCATGGTCGATCAGGTATTTTCCGGCGGGACTGTCTTTCTTGATCGAACCTGCGGGCGAAATGTGATCGGTGGTGACACTGTCGCCGAGCACAGCCAACACCCGCGCGTTCCTGATATCTTCCACCACCGTTGGCTTCAGCGTCATCCCGTCGAAGTACGGAGCACGCCGGATATACGTAGAATCTTTATCCCACGCGTAAGTCTCACCCTTGGGAACAGGCAAACCGCGCCAGCGTTCGTCTCCGTGGTAAACCTCGCCGTAGCTCCGCCGGAACATGTCCGAAGAAATCGATTTTTTGATGGCCTCATCCACTTCGCTGCGTGTCGGCCAAAGGTCTGCCAAGTACACCGGCTTGCCTTGCTTGTCGTTCGCAATGGCATCCTTTCGCAAGTCAATATCGATGCGGCCTGCCAGGGCGAAGGCCACAACCAGCGGCGGCGACATTAAATAGTTGGCGCGTACTTCGGGATTGATGCGGCCTTCGAAATTGCGATTGCCCGAGAGCACGGATGCCACTACTAGATTCTTTTCATCAATTGCTTTAGAAATTTCTTCCGGAAGCGGTCCTGAATTTCCTATGCAGGTTGTGCAGCCGTATCCCACGATATGAAACTTCAACTTTTCCAGATACGGCGTTAGTCCAGCGCGCTCCAGATAATCCCGAACGACCTTTGAGCCCGGCGCCAGCGAAGTCTTTACCCACGATGGAACGTGCAGACCGCGCTCGACTGCCTTTTTCGCCACCAAGCCGGCGGCGACCATCACGGAGGGATTGGAAGTGTTGGTGCAGCTCGTGATCGCGGCAATGACGACACTGCCGTGGCGCAAAGCCGCTCCAGCGGATTGAGGAACGTGCTCTTCGATCCGATGATCTCCTACACCAACAGCCGTGGGGCTGCCACCCTCCTGCTCCCAACCCGCCACTTTTTTTGCGGAGTCCGCGGTTGGCGCCGAAACTGCCGCACTCGATTTCGGCTTCATCAGCGACGGCAGCGACGCTTGAAACGATTCGCGAGCCTGGGCAAGCAATACGCGATCCTGCGGACGCTTGGGGCCAGCCAAGCTTGATTCCACGGAGCCCAAATCAAGCGCGAGCAGTTCGGAGTATTGCGCCTCGGGTGTTTTCTCATCGTGGAACAATCCCTGCTCGCGGCAATAGGCCTCGACCAATGCAATCTGTTCCTCGGTGCGTCCAGTCAGGCGCAAGTAGGCGAGAGTTTCTTTATCGACCGGAAAGATGCCACACGTCGCGCCATATTCCGGAGACATATTGGCAATGGTGGCGCGGTCTGCGAGCGGGAGTTCCTGCAGGCCGGGCCCAAAATACTCGACAAATTTTCCGACCACGCCGTGCTTACGCAACATCTCCGTGACGGTGAGCACAAGATCCGTCGCGGTTGCGCCCTCGCGCAATTTGCCAGTAAGTTTCACGCCTACCACTTGCGGAATCAGCATGGACACGGCTTGCCCCAACATTGCGGCCTCGGCTTCGATGCCGCCCACGCCCCATCCCAGCACGCCGAGGCCATTAATCATGGTGGTGTGAGAATCGGTGCCAACGAGAGTGTCGGGATAGGCCACGCGCTTGCCATTCGAGTCGTTTACGTAGACCACGCGCGCCAGAAACTCAAGATTGACCTGATGCACAATGCCAGTGTCGGGCGGCACGATCGCCAGATTGCGAAATGCAGTTTGCCCCCAGCGCAGAAATCCGTAGCGTTCTTTATTGCGCAGGAATTCAAGCTCTGCGTTCAGTTGGAATGCCTGCGGCGTGCCGAATTCGTCCACTTGCACCGAGTGATCGATAACCAGTTCGGCAGGCTGCAGCGGATTAATCAACGCGGGATCGCCGGAGAGCACTTTCATCGCATCGCGCATCGCGGCCAGATCGACGACTGCAGGCACTCCAGTGAAATCTTGCATGAGCACGCGGCTCGGCGTGAAGGCGATTTCCTTGTCCGGCTTCGATTTGCTATTCCAGGCTGCGAGGGCGGCGATGTCTTGTTTGGTCACGCTGCGCCCATCTTCGGTGCGTAAGAGATTCTCAAGAAGAATGCGAAGCGAGAAAGGAAGATGTTTAGTTGAAATGCCTTGCTTGTCGAGCGCGTCGATGCGGTAAATTTCGTAATCGTGACCCGCGACGCGAAGGGTGGAACGACTGCCAAAGCTATTCATAAGATTGCCTTCCTAAAAAATGATGCGGCTCAGAGCGCCGAGTCGCTAACCCATTAGTTTAATCGTTTCTACAATGGATTGCGCAGTGCGTTGACCTTTCGTCACCGACCTTCGGGAGGTAACGTCCAGCGCTCAAGAGTCCTGTTGGTTCTGATGCTTTCAGTCTCCGACATTTAACCTTGGTGGTTGCCGGAGACCGATAATTTTCCCCGTATAATACCTAGTTTCCGCGTCTTACCTTTCGCGATTGGGAGGTTCTCACATGGCCGCGAGTTTCCCACGGATCTCGGTCCTGTTGCCGATATCCGTGCTGGCGCTGTTTTCAGTGAACTCCTCCGCGCAGCAGCCAACAACGGCTTCGCCCGCATCGCTGCGCCTGACACTGAAGGAAGCCGTGCAACTCGCGCTGAAGCAAAATCCGCAGCGAATTATCGCAAAGCTTTTAGTTTCTGAAAGTGATCGCAATAGTCAGATCGCGCGCTCCCCGCTGCTGCCGCAGGCGAACATTGAAGCCAGCGGATCACTGAATCAGTACAATTTTCAGAGTATCGAGCGCGCGCCGCGCCCAGTAGACGCCGGCCCGTTTCAGGTCATCCAAGCGGGTCCTGCCTATTCGCAAAGCATTTTCAACCTGCCTCTGATCCGCGGCTACCAGATCGGCCGGGAAGGAACCCGCCAGTCGCGTGCCGACGAACTGACCACTCGCGAGAATGTGGTCACCGCCGTGGTTGACCAGTATCTGCTCATTCTTCGGGCCCTAGCTAAGCGTGACGCCGCCAATGCCCGCGTTGCGCTCGCGCAGCGCCTCTTCGAGCAGGCAACCCAACTTCAAAAGACCGGCGTCGGTTTGAATATTGACACGGTGCGTGCCAACGTCGAATTGCAGAACGAGCGCCAGAATCTAATTGATGCGGAAACGCTCACTCACACTACCAAGTACGGCCTGGCGGAACTCCTCGATCTTCCTCGTGATCAGGACCTTGAGGTTGCCGACCAACTCGATTTCTACGACCTTCCGAAACTCGAAAAAGAGACTTTGCTCAGCCAAGCGTTAGCCACCCGGCCGGAGATTTTTTCGCTGAATTCGCAGCAACGGATCGCTCATTTGTCCGAGGATTCGGCTGGCGACCAGCGCCTTCCTCAACTGGAATTTTCCGGGTTCTGGCTGTACCAAGGCTCGCGTTTCGACAACGGCGTTCCGGCCTACACCTACGAAATGTCTTTGCAGTTTCCAATTTTCACCGGCGGACGCATCCACGCCGAAGAGGCTCGCGCCAAACTGGAAGAGCAGCGCGTGGTGGAAGTTCGCCGCCGGGTGGAA
>Ga0209530_1000916_pt1 | contig 15845 bp, 14 predicted proteins | sample BlaSpr_A8_Ref_O1_FD_187987 | JGI IMG/M metagenome (GOLD analysis project Ga0209530, IMG submission 187987) | Forest soil microbial communities from Thunder Bay, Ontario, Canada - Black Spruce, Ontario site 2_A8_Ref_O1 (SPAdes) (version 2) | ecosystem: Environmental > Terrestrial > Soil > Boreal...
CCACAAGCCGATTCAGGTCGGCATCGGATGGGCGAAGAAGAGCTGGGTTCGGGATTGTGATCTCAGCAGAGCGGTCCGGGACATCAGACGCGGCAATGTCGCCGGGGATCGAAATTACCGTAGGACCTTTTTCCACCACAGCGGTCAGGATCGCGGTATTGATGATCGCCCGCGCTTGCTCTGGGTTCACCAGTCGCGCGGTATAGAGCGATGCGGTCTCAAAAAATTTGTATGGATTGAGCTCTTCGAGTGCTGACGTGTCGATCAGGCTCGTCTCCACGTCGCCCGCGATGGCGATGACTGCAGCGCCCTCCTTGCGCGCGTCCAGCAGTCCATTGATTAAGTGCGTAACCCCGGGGCCGGCGGTGCCGCACACAGCGACTGGATCGCCCGTGAAATAGGCGTCGGCAACCGCGGCGAATACTCCATATTCTTCATGCCGCACGTGGATGAACTCAACCCTGCCATTGCGACGCAGCCCGTCGATCACGGGATTCAAAGCATCGCCAACGATGCCATAGCAGCGCTTGACTCCGGCGTTCGCAAGCATCTCCCACAAAAGATCGGCTACGTTTCCTGACATAGAATGTCTCCCTCAAGGCAGTCTGCTGAATCGCAAACTACGAAAGCACTTCGCCTGCCACAGCTGCAGTTTGAGAACTTTCGTGAATGCAAAGGGTTTGTGGAAATCGGGTGAGCATCGGTCCGTTTGCTCACGTGTCAAATCTTTGACATCGAGCCACTATACTGACGCCGAAGAGGCGCAATTGTGCCGCTGATTTTTCAATCATAAAAGTGTCTTTTCGTCTAAAACCTAAACAATGCCGCCATACGTTTACCGCAGTTAAGAAGGATCATCAGCAAGAATAGTGATGGAAGGTAAACGATCGACGCGACCAGAAGTCGACGCGCAGCCCGGTTGGATCTCTGAAGGACAAATTGCGAGCCGTAATAGAAAAATCCTAAACCGAGGAGCAATGCTGCTACGGAGTAGAGCAGGCCTGGCGGCTGTGATGAGACAGGCAAAATACTCAACGGGAGCAGGGCCAGGAGCGGCAATATGGTTTGCAGGGTTACAAAACGAGCCTTCGCCTGGCCTTGGGGCAATACGAAGTAGCCGGCGCGATCGTAGTCTTCGCGATACATCCACGCGATTGCCATGAAGTGAGGGGACTGCCAGAGGAAGAGGATCGCGTAGAGGAGCCATCCTTCAGGGCTTAATTTGCCTGTCGCTGCTGCCCATCCGATCAGGGGTGGCGCAGCTCCAGGGAAGGCTCCGACCAGAATGCACCAAGGCGTTTTTCGTTTCAGCGGTGTGTAGAGAAAAAGGTATGACACAAGCGTGAGAATCGAAAGCACACTGGCGAGTGCATTGACTGCTACTGCGAGATAAATGCTACCCGTCGCCGACAACGCGATCCCGAACCAAAGAACCACGGACGGTTTCAGCCGCCCGGATGCGAGTGGACGGCGGGCCGTGCGACGCATCTGCGCGTCGAAGCGGCGCTCGATGTATTGATTCAGCGTGCCCGTGCCGCTGGCGACCAGCAGCGTGCCCAGAAGAGCGTGAACGAGGAGCAGCCACGGAAAGCGAACCAGTGGACCTGGGAAGCCTAGATAGAATCCAGTGAAGGTCGCAATGGCAATCAGGAAGTTAACTTCCGGCTTGGTGAGGGCCCAATAATCGGATAGTGCGGCCGGACGGCTGACGACGAATGGCCGGCGATGGTCTGCAACGGCAGTAGGCGGAGCCGCAATAATAAGGATACGTTCGGTGGCCACGTTTAGAGCACCTCAGCCCCATTCATTGACCGGCGGGTAGGCATCTGCCGCGTGGTTTGCAGTGATGTTTGGCTATACATATTCGAGGGCGAAAGTATCTGCACTGTGATAACCACGGCGGGAATCAGATACGCGAACGTAACCCAAACCCACATCAGAGCGCCGGCACATTCCTGATCCGGTAGAGGAGACAAACCGAACATCTGCGTTGTGGACAGATAGTTCGTGTAGACAGGGCGTCCGCAGAACACAAGGAATGCGGAAAGAATGTCACACGGCAGCGTGGCGAGAAAGAGATACAAAGCCATGGACCACCGAGGGGACTTGGTTGCGCTCGGCGAAGACTGCACGATGGGACACCAGAACAAAAGGCCAGCCAGCAGAAAACATACGTCCTCGAGGTGATGCACCCAGTGGGAACGCATGCCCAACTGAAACGCCGCGGGAAGATGCCATCCGATTACGGCAATTGTTCCCGCCAGCCAACACAACACCGAATTCCTGAAATTGTTTTCGAACCATCGCCTGGACACGCCGGCAAGGGGACGATGGGTCTTAATAAAGACCTTCGGTAAACCGCATACCAGCGGAAACATGGGCGCTCCAGCTAGAACAAGTGGCGCAACAACCGTCATCAACAGAAGGTGCTTGATCATGTGAACGCTGAGTGACCGATGATCGAGTGCGGCGAGTGGAGACGCCAGTGCTGTCCACAAAAGGAGCAGTCCGCTTGTGAATGCGGCGAGACGCCAGATGGGGATCAGGTTTGGGAGCGCGCTGCGAAGAGAAATCCATCCGCGCAAGTAAATCAACTCTATGCCCAGCAGCAGCGCGCCGAGCGCGAGTGGCCACGACAGCATGTGGGCTGATCCGAACATGGCCAGGTCTACCGTGGCGGGGCCTCGCTTGCGCCGAGTGACGCCGCTTGAGAAGCATTGCTTGCAGGCTTTTGATTTGCCGGGTGTAGTGTTTCCAGGAATGCGACCAGCGCGGTAGTCTCCGCGGGACTGAGATTTTTCCCGTAGGCTGGCATATTGCCTCCGCCCTGGATCACCTGGCGGATAAGTTGATCTTCCGTGAGGCGCAGAGCGACCTGGTCGAGCGCCGGCCCGCGCTGTCCTCCTTTGTCATCCAGCGAATGACAGTTGTGACATTGCTTGGCTTGAAAAACCAGCGCACCATGGCGCTCCAGCGCGGTCCGACCCTCTAGAAATTCTGCTGGAATCGGCTGGCTGCTCCAGGCATCCATTACGGGGCTCCAAGGCGTGTGCTCCGCCAGATGAGTCAGAGTGCCGAGGCTCACTGCGACGAGCAAAACTGTGAGCACGGCAATTGGCCTGCGCTTCCAGCTCTTCTCACCTTCGCCTGCTACAAACGGAAGCGCCAAGAGGACAATGATTCCGATGGCAGGACCAATCAGCAATATGGGCGTCTCGGCTGAAGGAGGCAAGAACGAGAGCAGTGCATACAGCCACAGAAAGAAAAAGTCGGGACGCGGAGCGGTCTGAATAATGGTTGGATCCGGCTGGCCGCTCGGACCGAAGGGTCCGAAATAGAGCGCGCAGGCAGCGATCGAAAGAAGAATGATACCGGAGAACACGATATCTTTTCCCACTGCGGCGGGCACAAACGGTATGCCATCCTTCTGCGTCAACTCATGGTACTGCTGTATGTAGGTGGCGCGTCGAACGATGCGACCGGGCATCGGCCATTCGTTGATTCCCAATTTCAGTACCATGAGCAGATGCACTCCGACAAAAGCAATGAGAAGTCCTGGGATAACGAAAACGTGCAGTGCAAAGAATCGCGACAGTGTCGCGCCCGCAATGATTGGGCCGCCGAGCATGAGGTTCACAGCCCAAGGTCCAATCACCGGAACACGGCTTGCGATCGATGCGCCGATGCCTAATCCCCAATAGGCATCCTGGTCGAATCGCAGTACCTGACCGGTAAATGCCATGCCGAGCGTAACCAGTAAGAGGAAGATGCCCACGATCCAAGTTAGTTCTCGAGGAAACTTGTAGGCTCCGAAGAGAAATACTTGCACCATATGAATCAGGACAAGCGCAACCATGAAGTTCGATCCCCAGCCGTGCACTGCGCGAATGAACCAACCCAGAGCGATGCCATGATTGAGCGTCTGGAGGCTGTTCCACGCCTCTCCTGCTGAAGGCACATAGATGAGCGCGAGCAGTATGCCGGTAACAATCTGGAGCATGAAACACATGAGCGCGGCGCTGCCGAAAACATAGAACCAACTGGCACTTTCTCGCGGAACCCGGTGCTCCAGCGTCTCGCGGATCGGCGTTCCGAGCTGCAGCCGTAGATCGAACCACTCGCCGAGTTTTTGGATCAGGCGCATGTCGGCTTTCCTCTCGCTTTATTTGCTACGGGCTGACCAGGAGTTGGCATTTCGCCGGCTCTGATGAGAAGTTTTCCATCTTCAATTTTGTAGTGGTACTGGAATAATCCCCGCTCGGGTGGACCGGAGGCGCGTGAGCCATCCTGGTAGTAAGCGCCGCCATGGCAGGGACACATGAAGAGATTCGATTGCGGGAACCAGCGAACGGGACAGCCCAGATGAGCACAATTTATGGCGAAGACCTGAAACTTCTGACCGTCAACATTCCGCACCCAGCAGGCGATATCGTCGGTTTCACCGTCCCAGGCATCGACCACGGGATTCTTGTAAGTGGCGAGACGTGTCTGACCAGAAGGGAATTGATCCAGACCGCCGAGAGAGAGCCAAGATTCATAACCGATCTTTTTTCCTCGCGTCACAGGCGACAGGAGGTAGCGCACGATTGGTATGGCCAAGGCCACGCCGACAATTCCGTTAAGAAACAATCCCAGCTTCACCAGGGCTGCGCGTCTGGAAATTCCGTTTTCTGAACTCATCGAGATCCTCCATTGGCCGGCTTCGTCGAAGCAATCGGGTATGGCTGGCCCGGGAAATTTGGCCGCTGGCTGGAAAGCCACGCTACGACATCGGAAACCTCCTGCGCAGACATGGGTCGACCCGCGACGTCATTGCGCCAGTCCGGCGAACCCAGTTCGGGCCGGCCTGCGATCACGATCGTACGAAGTTGTTGGTCGCTTACGAGGGCAAGGTATGATCCATCCACGATCGAGCTGGCTTTTGGTCCTCCACGACCGTTTGCTCCGTGACACGAAGAACAGTACGCGCGATATGCATCGGCGCCGAGTTGCGGATCTCCGAGAGCCTGTGCTGTATAAGGCGGCGGGGTTTGATTGCCCAGAGCGTCGGGCTTCGCCCAGGACCGAATCCCATTCACTATGGCGTCGATCTGTTTTTCGGTGAGCATTCCCCCGGCACTCTGCGCGAAGGCTGGCATGGGAGTGCTGGGCACTCCGTTTGAGGCGGTGTGACGAATGACTTTGTCGTCTGCAATTGCGAGAAAAACCGGGTTAGCCAGGGCAATCGCGGCTCCGCCCTTGCCATCTGCGCCGTGACATCCCGCGCAATTCTGTCCATAAAGAAGATTGAAGTCGAGGACTTCGCTCGGTGGGATCACTTCCGAGTCGGCTCGCGGGATGCCGCGCGGAGTCGCGCAGCCAGCGCATGCAAGCAACGCGGCGACTGCAACGATCTCGAGCGCAACGAGAATGGCTCGGTGGTTCATTGCCGATCACCGTCTCCTTTGTTGTCGCCTGCGGGTCCCGCCGCTTCAATCCCGGCGCGCATAGCGAGGGGAAGGAATTGCCAGGTGCGCACTCGCTCTTGCTTGGAAACTGTGATGCCGGCGACGACGCCGAATCCGATCTGCGAAATCACAAACCAGACCCAGTCGATCCGCTGGTTGAGAACGGGATCCAGCGCGTCGAGGATGCTGTGGATCAAGCCAGACCACAGGACGGGCCCAATCACCCCCCCAAGCAGAATCGGGCGGCGAGGAAACATCGGAAGCGCGACGCCATAGAGAAGACCAACGAGTACAGAACAGATCAAGTGGAGAATCGTGGAAATGATCAAAGCGTCCCAATGGAAGGCCGCGATTTGCTCAATCGTTCTGCTGGGGAAGAATCCAGCGGACAAGAGGTTGATCGGATACCACACACCGTGGCCGCTGATAATTCCGTAAAGCACCGCCAGAATCGCCATGGCCACGCTTCCCGCCAGGCCGCCTTTGACACCTGCGGAAATCGGATAGATTTCCAGCGGCAGTCGTGCCCGGTGTAGTTCGTGGGTCATCCATTGGACGCGAGCCACTTGCGGGCGGCTGGTAGTCACGGTCTGCGCTTTCTCCATGATTGGCAGGGATTCCTGTTTTTCGTGGGGCAGGACATCGCGAAACCATCCGATGGATCCGCTCAGGGCTAAGATCGCGCCCAGAAAACTGACAGACCAACTCGTGACCAGACCTGTAAAAACTAATGTCAAACCGAAGGCCAGAATGATCGGCCACGCTGTAGGCGCCGGCGCTTCGATGACTTGTTCCCGACCGTCAGCTCGCGTGAGTGTGTCTATACTCATATTGTTTTTCATTCAGCGACCAACCACATAAACGACGGTGAAGACCACAATCCAAACTGCGTCCACGAAATGCCAATAAAGCGACAGGACATCGATGCGCTCGGCGTGCTCTTGCTTCACGTCTCCGAAAACAGTGAAGACCATCACGGTAGACAGACAAATCAGGCCCACGACCACGTGAAAGCCATGCAGCCCGACTAGTGAGTAATAGGTGGTTCCGAACAAATTCGTGCTGATGGTTAGGCCTTCCTTGTAAATCAGACGATGCCATTCCGACGCGGTTCCATAGAGGAAAACTGCGCCGAGTACGATCGTCAAAAGCCACCATGCACCAAAACTTCGGATGTTCGCCCGGCGAAGAGACCTGCTTGCAAAGTGAATCGTCAAACTGCTGGAAAGCAGACAAACCGTATAAAAAATTGGCGGCGAGAGAACCTCTCTCGGCGTAGGTCCTGAGAGGCTCTTACCAACATAAAAGAGATAGGCCACGACGAAGATGGTGAAGATCGCAGCTTCGGCGCCGATCAGAGCAAACATTCCTACTCGTCCGCGGCTTGGAAGCCGCCACTCCGGTTCCGTCCGAGGTAGCGTCAAGGATGTCGTAGTCACGGCGCTTGCTCCTTCATTCGTACTTCCAGTCGGGATCGTCGGGATGCTTAAGATCCCAGAGCGGGCGTCGGCTCTTCACCGTTGGAATGACGGCAAAGTTGTATGCGGGAGGCGGAGAATTGGTGGACCATTCGAGAGTCCAGGCATCCCAGGGATCGCTTCCGGCGGTTTTGCCACGGTAGTACGACCAGAGCAGGTTTCCGATGAAGACCAAAATCCCGGCAGCCTGGAAGAAAACTCCGATGGTCACAATGAGGTTCCATGTGTCCCAACCGCGGCCGGGCTCATAGGTGTAGATTCTTCGCGGCATGCCCAGCAATCCGGGGACGTGCATAAAGTCGAAGGTGAGGTGAAACCCGATTAAAAAAAGCCAGAAATGCAATTTGCCGAGCGCCTCGTTATACATTTTTCCCGACATCTTGGGGAACCAATAATAAAAGGCACCGAAAAGACAGAAAAGAATGCCACCAACGATTACGTAGTGAAAGTGTGCAACCACAAAATACGAATTGCCCAACTGCCAGTCGAATGGGGCTGCGCTCAGCATGACTCCGGTGAGACCCGCAGTCAGGAATTGGAAAAGAAAAGCGATACAGAACAGCATGGGAGTCTTGAACAGGATCTTTCCTCCCCACATCGTTCCTAGCCAGTTGAAGATCTTGATACCGGTTGGAACGGCGATCGCCATGGTCGAGATCACGAAAAAAGTGTTCGCGTTTGCGCCCATGCCGACGGTGAACATGTGATGAGCCCACACGCTCATGCTGATGAACCCGATGGCGACGGTCGCCCCTACCATCACCGGATAACCGAAGATCGCTTTGCGCGAGAACACGGGAATAATTTCTGAGGCAAAGGCGAAGGCTGGCAGGACGAGGACATAAACTTCGGGATGTCCGAAAATCCAGAAGAAGTGCATCCAAATCACCGCAGAGCCTCCGGCCTGGGTGTCGAAGAAATGTGCGCCCAGATAGCGGTCAAGCAACAACATAATTTGCGCCGCCGTCAGCGGACTGACAGCAAGTATCACCAGGCCAGCCATTATCAGGTTGAGCCAGGCGTACAACGGCATTTTGCTCAGCGTCATTCCTGGGCAACGCATGCAAAAAACCGTAGTCACGATATTGATCGCCGTACTAATGCTGCCAAAACCTGAGACCAACAGCGACAAGGTCCAGAAATCGGTACTATGGCCAACTGAAAATGTCCGTGCCGTCAGCGGTGCGTAGGCAAACCACCCAACATCAGGCGCGTTTCCCGCACCGTACAATCCATTGGCTCCTACCAGACTGAAATAGAGAAGCAGGCCGCCGAAAGCAGTCATCCAGAAGCCGAAAGCATTCAGACGCGGAAAAGCCATGTCCCGCGCACCAATCATAAGCGGGATCAGATAGTTGGCGAACCCGAACAGGACTGGCATGGCCACGAAGAAAATCATGGTAGTCCCATGCATGGTGAACATCCGGTTGAAAACTTGTGGCGAAACAAAATCGTAATGCGGACGAATCAGCTGAATGCGCATGACCGTGGCTTCGACTCCACCGATCACGAGAAATACGAGGGCATAAATGATGTACAGAATGCCCAGCCGCTTATGATCGACAGTGGTTACCCATTCATGGAGGTGATCGACGAATGTAGGAGACGCTGCGCCCGTACTGGGCCATGCGATGGATTCAGTCGACATTGAAACTTCTCCTCATGGCATTAACGAAGTGTCTCCAGGTAGGCGGTGAGCGCGTCCAACTCCGGATCGCTCAACTGCATTGCCGGCATCAGGGAGCCGGGTTTGATGACGGCAGGATTTAGAATCCATTGCCGGAGGTTTTCCGGCGTGTTGCTTGCCGCGCCAGCTGCAATCGTGTCTCGGCTCATGAGATGTGTGAGATCCGGGCCGAAGCGGCCATTGGCCACGGTTCCCGCCACCGCATGGCAGTTGATGCAGGCCGTCGTTTCGAATATTCGTTGCCCTTGAGAAACGGCGCTACCGATAATCGCCGGTTGACGTTGTTCCTGAATCCACCGAGCGAAGTCATCCTGTGACTGAACGTAGACGCGCAGCAACATCTTGGCGTGTTGCGTCCCGCAATACTGGGCACACTGACCCAGATACAGGCCGGTTTCATGGGGATCAATCCACATGCTGTTCGGGTGGTTTGGAATCAGATCAGTTTTGCCCCCGAGCCGCGGGATCCAGAAACTGTGGTCGGTATCAGCCGACAACAACTTGATGAAAGTCGGCGTTGGGTGACTGTCATCGCTAACTGGCACGTGTAGTTCGTTCGCAGTCACGACTCCGAGCGCTGGATATCGATACTCCCACCAGAACTGGTGGCCAATGGCAACAACCGCGATCGCATTGTCGGGCTGCGCGGCCTTCTGTATAGTGGCGATCACTCGCGCCGTTGCCATGAACAGTGCGACGACAATCAAGACTGGGATGACAGTCCAGGCTAGTTCCACCTGATTGCTGCCGTACACCTGGGGAGGCTCACGACCATCATCATTCTTTCTCCTCCTGAACTTTACAATCGAGTAAAGTAGCAACCCAAAAACAATCAGAAATATAGCGCCGGTGACCGAGAGCACAAAAAGAGACAGTCCGAAGATCGATTTGGCTGGGGTCGATGCGGGTGCAAAAATATTGGTCGGGCTCAAAGGCGGGGCGGGATCTGCAAGCGCCGCGGCTGCACCGCCGAGACAAACAAAAATCTGCGGACCCAGGATGCGCCAGATAGTTGAGCCACGTGATGGCAATTTGTCTCCTTAGCTGATCCGGATCGCCCTTTTCGGTCGCCCGTCGAACTCGCCTGACAGGGCCCGCTCCCAGACCGGACGCCAATCCGTCAGGCATTGGCCCTGGCACTTGAACTCCAAGCCGCGGCCACCCATTCTTCCACCGCACTCCGGGCATACGCAATTCAGAATACCGGATATCACATCTGAATCTGCCCCGCCCGTGCTGCACTTCATGAACTGCATACCAACCTCCCTATAAAACAGAACTGCCATCCGTGATTTCTCAGGAACGGGTCAGCGTCACGACTTCCTGGCCCGACCCGGCAGCATACAGACCAAATCGCAAACTGCTTATGCATTTTCTATTCCAAAGCGCACCTCTGAGTTTTTTAGCATTCGAGTTTAAAAAGACGCAACAAAAGTCTGCGCCGAGCATCAGACCCAGCATATGCAAATGCGCCAGAGCAAAGGCCGCTTTCGCAGTCCCGCCCCCAACAGACGCCCGTCCCACTACGAAGGTGTCCTTTGCTCGCTCATCCTCTGAAAAAGATACTGAAACCGCCAGCCGTAGCCGCCTGAATGCACACCGTCAGCCGAGTCAACAGGCGGAGGGTAAACCGTCAAAATGTTGACATGGCAGTGGCATGTCGAACCAAGCTGTTCGATCAGCAACGTCAGAACAACCGACAGACTGCATTATGCGCCGCCAGCCGACGCCGATCTGGCTTTGCAGGTGCTATGAGGCATGGTGTTTTAGAGGGTTAGCCACGTACAGAGCAACATTAAAACAATCACCCGGCACTGGGCGTTCAAATGTTGACACCGCGCGCAGCGAAAAGGAAGGAAGCAGAATGTTCGACACCGGAAAGGCCCTGACATGTACGGATTCCAGCCGGCCGGGTCGCAACCAGTTTGGCATCGCAGGTGCTTTTGCACTAGCGCTCGCGGATGAAAATGGAATTCTTTCAACCGGAAATGAAGGAGTCAATGTGACTATCAGTACGAATAACGTTCGCCCCATCGAGTTGACGGATGCCAAACAAAAATCATCGGTTCCCGACGGCGATCAATCGCGCGTGGAAAGCGATTCGCTGGGAGAGGTGAGAGTTCGGGCTGACCGTTTGTGGGGCGCTCAAACTCAGCGCTCGCTTGAGCATTTCAGCATTGGCAAGGATCTTATTCCGCGCGAGATGATTTCGGCATACGCCATCCTGAAGAAGGCAGCGGTGAATGCAAACTATGCAGGCGGGCGGCTCGACGAGCAGCGCCACAAGCTGATCGTTCAAGTCTGCGACGAAATCCTCGCCGATGGACATCAGGACATGTTTCCCCTGCACGTATGGATGACGGGCAGCGGAACGCAATTCAATATGAATGTGAATGAGGTGATGTCCAACCGGTGTTGCCAACTCGCCGGAACACCACTCGGAAGTAAGACGCCAGTTCATCCGAATGATCACATCAACATGTCGCAGTCGTCGAACGATTCTTTTCCGACTGCGATGAACATCGCGGCGGCAGTCAATGTGACCCGGCGACTGATACCGGCGGTGAAGGCCCTGCGCGACGCGATCTCCGCGAAGGTCGACGAGTGGAAGGATATTGTGAAGATCGGGCGTACCCACATGCAGGACGCCACGCCGATCACACTCGGCGAGGAATGGTCGGGTTACTCGGGCATGCTGAGTGACAATCTGGAGCGCATTGAGGATGCTTTAAAAGGCGTCTACCAGCTTGCGCTTGGCGGCACAGCGGTAGGAACCGGGATCAATGCGGCTCCTGGATTCGGCGAAGCGGCCGCTGCCGAAATTGCGAAACTCACCAATTTGCCTTTTGTCAGCGCACCGAACAAGTTCGCAGTGCAGGGCGCTCACGATGCGCTGGTACAGCTCTCCGGCACGCTGCGTACTCTGGCAGTGTCTCTTTACAAAATCGCAAACGACATTCGGCTCATGTCATGCGGACCGCGCGCTGGTTTTGCGGAACTGGTGATCCCGGCCAACGAACCGGGGTCGTCGATCATGCCGGGCAAAGTGAATCCAACGCAGGCGGAGGCGCTGACTATGATCGCGGTGCAGGTGATGGCCAACGATGTCGCGGTCGGGTTCGGCGGCGCGGGCGGTTATCTGGAAATGAACGTTTATAAGCCGCTCATCATCTTCAACGTAACTCACTCCGTCACTATCATGACTGACGGATGCACTAACTTCCGTAAATTCCTGATCGAAGGAACGCAGCCGAATGTGAAAAAGATTAAGGAATATGTGGACCGCTCTCTCATGTTAGTGACTGCACTGTCACCTGTTATCGGGTACGACAAATCGTCGAAGATTGCGCATTACGCATTGGACAATGACCTCACGCTCAAGCAAGCCGCACTGAAGCTGGGATTTGTAACGGAAGAAGAGTTCGATCGCGTCGTCGATCCGGCGAAGATGGTCCATCCATACGTGGCAAAGGCAAGCTGAATAATCAACAGGAGAAATCTGTGACAACATCTATTCCTTCCGCGAACCATCCCGATGTCGTTCTTGTCGGCGCAGGCATCATGAGCGCCACGCTGGCAGTGATCCTGAAAGAGCTTGATCCCAGCTTGAAAATTGAGATCTACGAAGTTTTGGGCAGCGAGGCGCAGGAAAGTTCAAATGCATGGAACAACGCCGGCACCGGTCATGCGGCTCTGTGTGAGTTGAACTACACTCCGCAGAAAAGTGACGGCAGCATCGACATTTCCAAGGCTTTGCAGGTGAATACTGAGTTCGATCTCTCCCGTCAGTTCTGGTCCTATCTGGTGAATAAGGGAGCGATCAAGGACCCTCAGTCTTTCATTCATCCCGTACCCCATTGCAGTTTTGTGCGCGGATCGGAGAATGTTGCTTTTCTCAAGAAGCGATTCCATGCGCTCTCTGCTCATCCGCTTTATCACGGGATGGAATATTCCGATGACAAGAAGCAGATTGAGGCGTGGATTCCGCTGGTTATGGAAGGGCGTGATCCGAGCGAGGAAGTTGCGGCGACGAGAATGCGGACCGGTACCGATGTGGATTATAGCGCCCTGACACGGGATCTTTTTGATTCTCTAAAGGGCAGGGAAGGATTGTCAGTCCACTTTTTTACTCGCGTGCAGGATCTACGTCGTGATGGGGATCTGTGGAGTGTGCAGGTCAGAGACGAAAAGACCGGAAGCGTGAGGGAGGTCCAAGCCAAATTCGTTTTCATCGGCGCAGGCGGCGGATCGCTGCCACTGTTGCAAAAATCCAAGATTCCCGAAGGGCATGGCTACGCCGGGTTCCCGGTGAGTGGTATCTGGCTTCGCTGCGACAATCCTGCAGTGGCGGCTCGCCATGATGCGAAAGTTTACGGCAAAGCGGCGACTGGATCACCTCCAATGTCCGTGCCTCATCTTGATCGGCGGCACATTGAGGGAAAAATTTCTTTGCTTTTCGGGCCTTATGCGGGCTTTTCGACGAAGTTTCTCAAGCATGGATCCTATCTCGATCTTTTCGGCTCCATCGATCCTGAAAACATTTTGCCGATGCTGGCCGTGGGCAGAGATAACTTCGCCCTCGAAAAATATCTGGTAGGTCAGGTTATCGAGTCCTCGAAAGAGCGGTTTGCCGCACTACGCGAGTTCTTTCCACAAGCAAAGCGGAAGGATTGGAAAGTTGAAGTGGCAGGACAGCGGGTGCAGATCATAAAAAAGGATTCAACCCACGGTGGCGTCCTGGAATTCGGCACGGAGCTCGTCACCGCAGCCGACGGTTCTATCGTAGCGATGCTGGGCGCCTCGCCCGGGGCTTCCACTTCGGTCTGGATCATGCTTCAAGTCATTGAGCGCTGCTTCGCGGACAAATTGAAGGCTGGGGGATGGTTGGTCAAATTGAAGCAAATTATCCCTTCGTATGGTGAATCTCTTGCCGAGAATGTGTCCCTGTGCCAGAAGGTGCGGGCAGATACAGCAGCCGTGCTGCGCATCAACAATATTGAAGACACATCAAGAGACACAGTGGAGGACACAGCCGCATGATCCGAGCTTATCGTCTGTACACAGGTCCCGACGGAAATTCGCACGTGGTGCGTGGCAGCGTAAGCGCGGGCGCGTTGGTCGAAGCGGAAACCATCTCGTTCAAGGAAACGGCGGCGCATTCTTCGTTTGACTGGCACAATGATCCCATCCCTCAATACGTCATTACACTGGCTGGTGTACTCGAATTTACGACGGTCGGCGGCGAGACATTCACGATCCATCCGGGTGATGTCTTGCTGGCGGTGGATCACACCGGCTCCGGCCACAAGTGGCGTTTGATCAACGACGAGCCATGGAAGCGGGCTTACGTAGTCTTCAAAACAGGTGCTGATACCCGTTTCGTACCTGATCCCACATGAAGCTGCTTTATGGAACAGCAATGTGAGGATTCCATATGACCTTGGAGGAGCGAGCCGACCTTGTCCTGGCGGCTGCCCGAATTTTATTCGTCAACGGTCAATCTACAGATCAGACGTTGGTCTGGGCCAAGCGTTTCGGGCGTTCTCTTGGGCTACGCGCTGAGATCATTCCCCGGTGGGGAGAGCTGCAACTTGTGGCCGAGGACGGTAACGCCAGACTGCTCTCGGTAGTGGCGGCTGATCCCACGGGCGTGGCCATGAGTCGCGTGGCTTCCACCATACGCGTGATTGAGGATGTCGGCGATGGTCGACTTGCGCCGGCGGCTGCAAAGGATGCGATCAGTGCGAGCGCACGAGCGCCGTTGGCGCCAACCTGGTTGTTCACGCTCGCAGCGGCGGCGGGTGCCGCAGCGTTAGCGGTAATTTTCGGTGTCCGACACCTGGTTGCTGCGGCTCTAATATTCGTGAGCGCAGCCGTGGGCGCCATTCTTCGCCGCAGGCTTGCGCGTTATAGCGCGAACGTCTTCCTGCAGCCGTTCGGGGCGGCCTTGCTGGCCGGCATCATCGGGGCGCTGGCGGTACGCTACCAATTGAGTTCGTCGCTGCGCCTGGTCGCAGTTTGCCCATGCATGGTGCTGGTGCCTGGACCGCCAGTCCTCAATGGCGCGATGGATCTCATCAACGGCCGCGTCACTCTCGGAACCGCCCGCATAATCTATGCGGGACTCGTCGTGGTGGCGATCTCGACCGGACTGCTGATTGGACTTTCTCTTCTGGGCGTTTCCCTACCAGTAGATCAAGCTGGCAGAGCCGTGCCTCTTTGGTTCGACGTGATCGCCGCGGGCATCGCTGTTTTCGCCTATAGCGTTTTCTTTTCTACGCCGCTGCACATGCTGGCCTGGCCGGTGGCGGTCGGTATGCTGGCCCACGCTCTGAGGTGGTGGCTGCTTGTTGGGCTCGGCTCTAGCACGGCGATCGGCGCATTAGTTGCCTGTCTCGTCGTCGGGCTGATCCTCACTCCAGTCGCGCGGCGTTGGCACATGCCGTTCGCCGCCATTGGCTTCGCTTCCGTAGTTTCGATGATTCCGGGCGTCTTCCTGTTTAGAATGGCGAGCGGCCTTGTGCAACTTGTCGACGGGAAGCATGTGACAACGGAACTCTTAAGCGCGACACTCGCCGACGGCATGACCGCCATCACTATCATTTTAGCCATGAGCTTAGGCCTCATCGTTCCCAAGATGATTATTGATTGGCTCAGCGACAAATCGATGCAGGCCAGTCGTTGAGCGGCGAGGGAAGATGCCGACGTTCATTTCAGATTTCCGAGAGAGACACTCCTGGAACGCGCCATCGGAGGATGGATCGGCGCAGCTGCGATTAGGAAAGCGGCCTTCGACTCAGTTTATGCGTAGTCGACGGATGGGACTTCCAATTCTCTTGTGGTGCGGTCTTCTTCTTTGGGCATCTTCAGCCCATCCTCAGACGACGCAACAGGAGCCGATTCCCGGCCCGGATAGCCACGAAACGGGTCAGGGTCCGCACGGCCATCTCTTCGGAGAATGGGGAGGTGAGCGAACTCGCTTGGAAGAGCGTGGGGTGAAATTCGATTTTCAATACGTCAGCGACTCGCTCGCTAACATCAAGAGCGTGCAACCGGAGCGATTTTCGAGTTGGAATCGCTTTCGGGGAACGGTCGACATCGACCTGGGTAAGTTGATCGGTGAGCAGGGATTGTATTTTCATGCGACAGCGCTGTGGCAGGGCGGCGGAAATCTGGGAGCGTATCTTGGACTCCTGACCAGCCCCAGCGGCATGTCCAGCGCGAATACCTGTC
>Ga0209530_1000920_pt1 | contig 15725 bp, 14 predicted proteins | sample BlaSpr_A8_Ref_O1_FD_187987 | JGI IMG/M metagenome (GOLD analysis project Ga0209530, IMG submission 187987) | Forest soil microbial communities from Thunder Bay, Ontario, Canada - Black Spruce, Ontario site 2_A8_Ref_O1 (SPAdes) (version 2) | ecosystem: Environmental > Terrestrial > Soil > Boreal...
CGCGGCGGCGGGCGCCGTGCCACGCGAGTTCAACACGATCGCGGTCGACGACGGCATCGCGATGGGCCACGGCGGCATGCTGTACTCCCTGCCGAGCCGGGAGCTCATCGCCGACTCCGTGGAGTACATGGTGAACGCGCACTGCGCGGACGCGATGATCTGCATCTCGAACTGCGACAAGATCACTCCTGGCATGCTGATCGCCGCCATGCGGCTGAACATCCCTGTCGTCTTCGTGTCCGGCGGGCCGATGGAGGCTGGCAAGGGCAAGCTGGACCTGATCGATCCGATGATCGCCTCGGCGGACGCCTCGGTTTCGGACGCCGCGCTGCTGGAAATGGAAGAGGCGGCCTGCCCGACCTGCGGTTCCTGCTCCGGCATGTTCACCGCCAACTCGATGAACTGCCTCGCCGAGGCCATCGGCCTGGCCCTGCCGGGCAACGGCACGGTGCTGGCCACCCACACCGCGCGGCGCGAGCTGTTCGAGCGAGCCGGCGCCACGATAGTCGCGCTTACCAAGGCGTACTACGAGGACGACGACGCGTCGGTACTGCCGCGGTCCATCGCGAACCGGGACGCGTACGAGAACGCGATGGCCCTTGACGTGGCGATGGGCGGATCGACCAACACGATCCTGCATCTGCTCGCCGCGGCACACGAGGGCGGCGTGGACTTCGGCCTCAAGGAGATCGACGAGCTGTCCCGGCGGGTTCCCTGCCTCTGCAAGGTCGCCCCGTCGAGCTCCTACCACGTCGAGGACGTGCACCGGGCCGGCGGCATACCGACCATCCTCGGCGAGCTGGACCGGGCCGGCCTGCTCAACCGGGACGTGCGCACGGTGTACTCGGCATCGCTTGGCGAGTTCCTGGCCGCCTGGGACCTCGACTCGCCAACGGTCCTCCCGGAAGCGGTCGAGCTGTACCACGCGGCACCGGGCGGCGTACGCACCACCAAGGCATTCTCGCAGTCCGCTCGCTGGCAGACCCTGGACACGGACCGCGAAGCCGGCTGCATCCGCGACGTGGCACACGCCTACTCGGCGGACGGCGGGCTGGCCGTGCTCTACGGCAACCTGGCCCCGGATGGCGCGATCGTCAAGACCGCTGGCGTGCCCGCCGAGATCCTCGAGTTCTCAGGACCCGCCGTGGTCTTCGAGAGCCAGGAAGACGCGGTAGCCGGCATCCTCGGCGGCGCCGTCAAGGCCGGTGACGTGGTGATCATCCGCTACGAGGGACCGCGCGGCGGCCCGGGCATGCAGGAGATGCTGTATCCCACCAGCTTCCTCAAGGGCAAGGGGCTCGGCCGGGCCTGCGCGCTGATCACCGACGGGCGCTTCTCCGGCGGGACGTCGGGGCTGTCGATCTGCCATGCCGCACCCGAGGCCGCGGGCGGCGGCACGATCGCGCTCGCCGAGACCGGCGATACCGTGGTGATCGACATACCGCGCAGGTCGCTGTCGCTGTCGGTATCCGATGACGAGCTCGCCGACCGGCGCACCCGGCTGCTCGCGGCCCTCGGCTCCTACCGGCCGGTGCAGCGGGAGCGGCCGGTCAGCGCCGCGCTGCAGATCTATGCCGCGATGGCCACCTCGGCCGCGACCGGTGCCGCGCGTGACATCTCGCTGATCGCCGGAACTTCGTGACGGGTACGGGCTTCGTCCGCGACGCGCGCGCGGCGGACGCCGCCGACCTGGTACGAGTACAGGTCGCTAGCTGGCGGTGCGCCTACTCGTCCTTCGTACCGGATCCGGTCCTGGCCGAGATCTCGGGTCCCGAGGCCGCCACGGCCTGGGAGGAACGCTGGCGGGAGGCCATCACCAGCCCGCCAACCAGCCGGCACCGGGTACTCGTCGCCGTTACCGACGGAGCGGGTTCCGGTTCACGTGAGGTGACCGGGTTCGCCTCGGCGGGCCCGGCCACCGACCAGGACCGCTGGCCAGGCACCGACGCCGAACTGTACGAGCTGCGGGTGCTGCCGGACCAGACCGGGCAGGGGCACGGCAGCCGGCTTCTGCACGCAGTCGCCGACAAGCTCGTCGAGGACGGCTTCCACACCGCGTGCACCTGGGCGCTGGAATCGGACGCGGCGCTGCGCGGATTCCTCGAGTCATCCGGCTGGGCACCCGACGGCGCCCGCGCCGAACTCGACGTCGGCGTGCGCGTCCCCGCCCTCCGGCTGCACACCAGGATCAGTGAATGAACGGTCCCTTGGGCTGAGTGCGCAGGGCCGGCCGACCGCGTTCGGGGGATTTGCGGGTTCCACCTACTATCTGTGGGTGGCGGATAAGCGGGATTGGCTGGCGGGAGCGCGGCCCAGGACCTTGCCGGCGGCCGTTGTACCGGTGCTCATCGGGTCAGGGGTCGCACGGGGATACCACGGGTTTTCCTGGTGGCGGGCGCTGCTCGCACTCGTGGTGGCGCTCGCGCTGCAGGTCGGGGTCAACTACGCCAACGACTACAGCGACGGCATCCGCGGCACTGACGAGAAGCGGGTCGGGCCGGTGCGGCTCGTCGCGGCCGGGCTCGCACCTGCCGCGCAGGTCCGGCTCGCCGCCTTCGGGTGCTTTGCCATCGCGGGCGTCGCGGGGCTGGTGCTCGCGGCGTTCTCCTCGTGGTGGCTGCTGCCGGTCGGGCTCGTGGCCGTCGCGGCAGCCTGGTTTTACACCGGCGGGCCAAGACCCTACGGGTACGCCGGCTTCGGCGAGGCGTTCGTGTTCCTGTTCTTCGGCGTGATCGCGGTGGCGGGCACCGCGTTCGTCCAGATGGACTCGCTGAGCAAGCTGGCGCTGGTCGCGTCGGTACCTGCCGGGCTGCTGGCCTGCGCGCTGCTGATGGTGAACAACCTGCGCGATATCCGGTCGGACACGGTAGCTGGCAAGCGGACGCTGGCGGTCCGGCTCGGCGACGCCCGCAGCAGGGTCGCTTATCAGGGCGCCATCATCGCGCCTTTTGTGATCACGGTGGGGCTTCTTTTCTTTCGGCCGCTTGTTGTACTTGTCGGGTTCGCCTGCCCGTTGCTTCGCGCGCCCATTCAGTCCGTGCGCGCCGGCGCGACCGGACCCGCACTGATCAGGACACTCGGGCAGACCGGACGAGTACAGCTCGTGTTCGGGATAGCCCTCGCGATCGGACTCGCTATCCCCGTCCATTTGTGAGACTCGCCGCAAAAAATGCGATATAAGCGGCATCGGCGCGCTTGACAAGGTAATGTGCCCGATAATCCCAGGTGCGCCGCCGAGGTGAACAGCGCCGGGCGAGGGGTGGTCCTGGGGCGCTGCTCAGCCATTGAGAGGGTGCCGCTGTTGCTAGTGTCTGCGGTTGGCCAGGGCGACGGCAAGGCACGGTTCCTTGCCGAATTCCGCGCGCTCAGGGATGGCGCGGCGCTCGACTACGAGGAGCTCGCTGCCAGGGCCCACTTCCCCAGCGACCTGCTGAAGGAAGCAGAGGCAGGGCCGGGGCTGCCCGGGCTTCCCGTGCTGACCGCATATGTGCGCGCCTGCGGCGGAGACCTGGTCGAGTGGGAAGAGCGCTGGCGGCTGCTGGATAGTTCCGCTGACGAGGACGCCGACCTGCCGGTCCGCCCGGCCGGCGGAAGCGCGGCGGCGGCCGCGGGCGCCCGGGCCGGTGTTACCGTCTCCCCGGCGGAAGTCCACGACGCGGAGCGCATTAAGGCCGCACTGCGGGCCCATGGCAAGCGCGAGGAAAAGCGCGGGACGCCCCGGCTGAGCCCTGCCGCGGCTCTCGGTTCCGGCGGGACTGCTGGGGCTTGGGGAACCAGCAGCACCGACGGAGCTGTAGGAAGCGACGGGGCGGCGGCTGCTAGCGAGAGCCCGGTTGCCAGTAACGGCGTCGGGCACGCGCCAGAGGACACGTTCGCTCAGGAGCTACGGGCCGCTGGACCCGCCGGGTTCGAGTGGTCCCGGCAGGCGATAACGCTGCTGGCGGTCGTGATCGCCATCGTTATCGCCTGCGTGGTGATCCTGATCGTCGTCTTATTCAGGCGGGCTGGCGGGCGGCTCGGGGGCAGCGGGCAGTGCGGGGTCGGCAGGCGGCTCGGGGCTGGCGGGCGCCGCGATCGCGGCGGTTACGCCCGCCGCGTCGAGGATCTTGCTCAGGTCCGGCGGCTCGGGCTTCGGGTGGGGGGTGCCGTTGCCGTTGCTCTCGGCGGGCTGTTCCTGGCTGAAGGCGCTGGTGATCATCTTCAGCGCGGATGTCACCTCGCCGGGGATGACCCAGACCGTGTTGCCTTCCCCCTGCGCTAGCTGCGGCAGCATCTGCAGGTACTGGTAGGCGAGCAGCTTGGGGTCGGGGTCGTTGTCGTGAACGGCCTGGAAGACCTGAGCGATCGCCTGGGCCTGGCCTTCGGCGCGGAGGATGGCGGCGGTCTTGGCGCCCTCGGCGGTGAGGATGGCGCCCTGCTTCTCGCCTTCGGCGGTGAGGATCTTGGACTGCTTGACGCCTTCGGCGGTGAGGATCGCGGCGCGCTTCTCGCGCTCGGCCCGCATCTGCTTCTCCATCGCGTCCTTGACGGACTTCGGCGGGTCGATGGCCTTGATCTCCACCCGGGTGACGCGGATGCCCCACTTGCCGGACGCGTCATCGAGGACGCCGCGCAGCAGCGCGTTGATCTTGTCTCGGGACGTCAGTGTCTGCTCCAGGTCCATGCTGCCGATAACGCTGCGCAGCATGGTCGCGGTGATCTGATCGATCGCCTGGATGTAGTTGACGATCTCGTAGTCCGCCGCCCGCGGATCGGTCACCTGGAAGAACAGCACCGTGTCGATGAGCACGACCAGGTTGTCCGCGGTGATCACCGGTGCGCCGTTGAACGAGACCACCTGCTCGCGCAGGTCAATCATCGGCTTCACCCGGTCCACCCACGGGACGATCCAGTTCATCCCCGGTTCCAGCGTCCTGGTGTAGCGGCCGAACCGCTCAAGGTTGCGCGCGCGGGCCTGCGGAATGATCCGTACCGCCTTAAACCCGGAAAGGACGACAAGGAGGACGGCCACTACGGCGATGACGAGTATTGCGATAAACATGGCGACTCCTGTTAGTCCCGTGGGTAGACGAGGGCAGTGGCACCCTCGATCTCCATGACATGGACCCTGGCGCCCACGGGGATCACCAGCGTCTCGTCGTAAGCGCGGGAGGACCATTCCTCGCCGCCGATGCGCACTCGTCCGCCGTCGCCGGTGACCTCCTCCACGACGACCGCGTTGCGGCCGACGAGAGCTGCGGTCCCCGAGCGCAGCAGCGGTGGCTGCTTGATGTGCCTCATCGCGATGGGCCGGACGACGCCGAGGCCTGCGCCAGCGGCGACCGCGAACGCGACGAGCTGCAGGGGAACAGGGAGTTCAAGCGCACCCACAACGGCGGCAAACAACGCCGCCACCGCGATGAGACCAAAGACCAGTGTCGTGGTGACGAGCTCGGCAACTCCGAGCACCGCCGCCACGATCAGCCAGACGATCCAGGACACCATGGCCGCTCCGGGGGTATTCCTCTCTCTGAGGGTAACCCCGCTGGATGTCGTTCGCATCACGCCACAGAACGGACTTAGTGGTCGCGCGGATTGGCGCAATCCAGGTTGTACGGTGTCGCCGGAGCCGGCCAAGTGGCCGGAGCGCGCATAGGGGCTGTGGTTACGAGTGTGACTCCTAAGGGGACCGTTAGGCGGAAGATCCGTGCCTAACGGAATAAAAAGCGTCAAGAACGACCACTTTTCTTCCGCGGAGCACGGATCTTCCACCTAAATCCTGGACGGACGGCTCCACAGGCCGTTCTGAGTTGGAAGCGGTGCGGACAGGGGCTGTCAGATTCCGGGTGCCCTAATCCGTGCGACCGCTTAGGCGCCTTGCCGGGCGCCGTCGTCAGGCGGCCCCGGTTGCCCCGCCCTCCACGCTCATCGAGGGCCGGTCACCAACGGCGCTTGAGACGTGTACCGATTTGCACCCTTGGTTCCCCCCGGTTCCCGTGCTCTTGTGTCAATTTTGGCTCCTATGGTCAATAGTGGTGCACGATAGATACCAAAAATTGACACAGGGGCCGGAATTGACACAACTTGTGCGATCTGGTTCGAACCTAATATCTTAAATGTGTGGATTTCAGGCGGCGACAGGCGCGGGGCCGATGGCGGCTCGAGGGATCGGGACATCGGGTCCGGCGGCACATCGGCGCCGGAGGCCGGCAAAGGGCGTGGCGATGGATACTCTTAGTCGCGATCCGGTGTTATGCTGTGACGGCTTGCGCTACGCGGAGGATATGTTTCTCTCCAAGGGGTGACAAATAGCCGTCTGTTGCATGCTCAGGATTTTGGCAGACCTACACTCTTGAGATAGGGGCCGTACGCGGCTGGACCGGTCCAGGAGGTACCTGGTGGAACGTGGCGATACCGGACTCGGTCGTGACGCCTACGGCCAAGCCGGGCGCCACGAGAGTCCGTACGCCGCCCCGGATGCGGACAGCTACGAGCAGGACGGCAGCGATAACGGGGACAACGAGCAGCCGCAGCGTCCGCCACGAGTGCGGCCAGGCCGCCCGCGCATACGCCAGCCTGGGCGTTTCCAGGCGAGTGACCCCCGGTTCATGAACGGCGCACCCCAGAACGGCGGCCCGCGAAACCCAATGGCGCAAAACGGTGCTGGCCCGCGCGGCAACGGACCGTACCAGCGCTGGGTTCCGGGCGGCTTCGCGCCGCACCAGCCGCCGCCCGCGGGCACCGGCAGCACACTTCCCGGCAGCGGCGCCGCCTGGCCAGGTAGCACCGCAGGCCCAGGAACCGCCGGCCCGGGCGCCGCGGGCGCCGCCGACCCAGGAACCGCCGGCACCCGAGGCGGTCCCGGCGCGCAAGGCGCTCCGGGCGCGAGTGGCAGCAGGATTCCGCCCTCCGGGCGGCAGTACCTGCCGAACGGACGCCGCATCCCGCCGCGAGCTGACCGGCCGTACCGCTCACCCATGCCACCCCCTAACGGGTACCAGGCTCCGTTCCCCGGCGCGCCCGGTACCCCACCGCGCCGTCCCGGCCCCGCCGGTGCCGCACCAGGCCCAGGAACCGCACCAGGCCCAGGAACCGCACCAGGCCACGGAGCCGCACAAGGCCCGGGTCCCAGAGCCGCACAGGGTACCCAAGGCGGTCCGCAGGGCTACCGGGGTTACGGTCCCGGGGGCGCCCAGGCCTTCCGGCCACGGCCGCAGCCCAGACAGCAGGCCAGGCCACAAAGCAGGCCGCAGGCCAGGAGCGAGCAGCAGGGTGCCCGCAGGTACTCGGGGACCACCATCCGGCAGCGGGACAGCGCCATCCCCGAGCGCCGCAAGATCGGCTCGACCCAGCCCATCGCCGCCATCGCGCCGGACGGGCTGGACTCGTTCGCCCGCGACCTGCGTGCGCTGCGCGCCAAGGCCGAGCTCGATTACCCGGAGATGGCAGAACGCTCGCATTACACGATGAAGACGCTCGCGTCCGCCGCGGGCGGTCTGCGGCTGCCCACGCTGCCGGTCTCCATGGCGTTCGTCAGCGCCTGCGGCGGCGACGCCAGCGAATGGGAAGACCGCTGGCACAAGCTCGCCGAGAGAATCACCGCCGACGCGGCGAAGAAACAACGTGCAGAAGATTCTCCCCCGCCGGAGCCGTCGGAAGTGTCCGAGACTCCCGAAGCGCCGAAGCCACCCGCGCAGGAGCAGGCCGACAAGGGCGAGGTGTACGTCATCACCTCCGCCAAGCCCCGCCAGCAACCTGACTGGTAATCGGCACTACCTGGGGATATGAGATAATCAGCACCGTGCTTCCTGCCGACAATCACGTCCACACCCAATGGTCCTGGGACACTTCGGCAGAGGCGTCCATGGTGCGCAACTGCGAGCGGGCACTGGCCGTCGGCCTGCCGGCGGTGGCATTCACCGACCATCTGGACTTCACCGACCCGCTTGCCGAGGACCGGGTTAGCGCCGAGGGTCTGGACCCGCATCGCTACGACCGGATGTACGTGCTCGACGTTGCGGGCTACCGCAGATCCGTGGCCGAGTGCCGTGAGCGCTTCCCCGGCCTGCGGATCCTGTCCGGTGCCGAGATCGGTGAGGCGCACCTGTTCAACGTGAGCGCCGCGAAGGTGGCCGCTGAGGCCGGCTTCGACCGGATTCTCGGGTCAGTGCACGCCATCCCGCTGAACGGCAGGCTGACCGCGTCCGAGGATATTTTCCGGCTGCTCCCGGCGGACGAGGCAATGCGGCGGTACTTCGCCGAGGTGGTGCGGCTGATCAACGGCAGCGACCTGTTCCAGGTCCTCGCCCACCTGGACTTCCCGCGGCGCTCGTGGCCGGTCAGCGCCGGCCCGTACGAGGAGAAGGACTTCGAGCCCGAGTACCGGGCCGTGCTCGGCGCGCTGGCCGGGAGCGAGCGGGTACTGGAGCTGAATACGAAGAGCCCGATGGCTTCGGTGGAACTGCTCCGGTGGTGGCGTGACGCCGGCGGCACGGCCGTCTCGTTCGGCAGCGACGCGCACCAGCCCTGGCGGGTGGGCGACAAGTTCAAGGAAGCGGTCGCCGTCGCGGAGGCCGCCGGGTTCGCACCCGGCCGTGACCCGTTCGACTTCTGGCGCCGGGCCTGATCCACAGCCGGGCCTGAGCCACCACCGGAGCCGGACATGATTGTGGCCCCGCGGTCCCGGGTGGAGGATGCCGGGGCGCGGAGCCACAATCGGATGCAGGGCTTCAAGCGGGATTTAACTCGCGGAGTCAGGTCCAGGTGTCTGGAATGTGCGGCGCCCATGTTCCGGACGCCGGCACAACCCGGCTCTGGCAGTGCACGGCGTACCGTAGCTCCGCGTAGTATGTCGCACGGTCACGGAGCTCGGCCCGTGCCTCAAGGCTGACGTGACGGGTCGTACTGCCTCGCCTGGACGGCAATGCCGCGTAGTCGTCGCCGCCATCGTGTGCAGGAAGGCCATCGTCTGGGTGGTTCATCGCCACGGTTACACCTCGTATACCATCGCTGAGCTGCGGTGTGCCCCTTCCGTGATCGACGGAGGGCACTGTCTGTTATTTACGGAGCGAAGTTCTTTCGCTACGTTTAGTAGTGTAACTGAGAGTACGGTACCCATTGCAATGGGTTGCCAGGTAATAGTTGTATATCTCCGGAGTAAGTATCGGGACGAAAGCAGGCAGATCTACCAAAAGCGCAGGTCAGTGCGGCGCACGGCCGCCCAGAGAGCCAGCGATCACAGAAAATTATCGATTACTGTCCGCGCATGATGTTGCCGATGATGCCGCCAATCGCGCCGGCCTCGGCCGTCTGCGGTACACCCTCCGTAGCGAGATACGGCGCCAGGGCATGCGCCAGCACCGGAAGAGGCATGGACTGCAGCCATACCTGGCCGGGCCCGGTCAGCTCCACCAGCTGAAAACCGTCAGCGCCGAAGGCCATGTTCGCGATGCCCCGCATCCGGGTCATGGCGAACCGCACGCTTTCCTCGAACATGCCCACGTGCCCAGGATGGACCAGCAGCGTCTGACCGGGGTTGAGGGTGTAGTGAATCAGCTCGCCGGACAGCTCGATCCATGCCCGCCCCTGGCCGTCAAGGCGCTGCAGGATGAACCCGTCCCCACCCCACATGCCACCGCGGAAGCTCTGCTGCAGCCCGATGCTCGGCGTGATCCCCGGCGTCCCGCACAGCCAGCCGTGCCGGTGCACCAGGAACCCTTGTCCGGGCGAGATGTCGACCGGCATGATGTGCCCGGGGAGCTTGGCGGCGAACGCGACGATGCCAGATCCGGACACCGCCTCGTACCTGGTGAGGAACAGCCCGCCACCGCCCACGACGCGCTTCAGGCCTGCCATCAGGCCGCCGCCGGAACCGCCGGTGCTCGTGGTCTGCGCCATCTGCACGTTCGGCGTCATCCAGGACAGCTCGCCGTGAGTGGAGATGACCTGCTCCCCCTGCTGCAACGTGACCTCGAGCACCGGGAGCGTGGTGCCCTTGATGTCGGCTTGCATAGTCGCAGCTTAATCGCTCAGCCGTCCATGTCCGATTCTCGCCAGCATCCTGCCCGGGGAGGTGGCATGGTAGAGAGCGTGATGGATGACGACCAGCGGTATCAGGTAGTGGTGAGCAAGGATGCCCGTTTCGACGGGGTGTTCTTCAGCGGCGTGACCTCGACCGGCATCTACTGCCGGCCGTCCTGCCCGGCCATCACGCCCAAGCGGGAGCATATGCGCTTCTACCCCAGCGCCGCCGCGGCGCAGGAAGCCGGCTTCCGCGCCTGCAAGCGATGCCGGCCGGACGCCGCCCCCGGCTCACCGGAGTGGAACGTCCGGGCGGACGTCGTGGCACGTGCGATGCGCCTGATCGCCGACGGCGTCGTCGACAGAGACGGCGTCGCCGGTCTGGCCAACCGCCTGGGGTACGAGCAGCGCCAGGTCCGCCGCCTGGTCACCGCCGAGCTCGGCGCCGGCCCGCTCGCCATCGCCCGCGCGCAGCGTGCCCAGACGGCGCGGATCCTGACCGAGACCACCGGCCTTCCGCTCACCGAGGTCGCGTTCGCGGCCGGGTTCTCCAGCGTCCGCCAGTTCAACGCGACGATCCGCGAGGTCTTCGCCGTGACGCCGACACGGCTGCGTGAACGGCCAGTCCGCCAGCGGCCGGCCAGAGGACGGCCGGACCCCGGTGCGGGGGTGATCTCGCTGCGCCTTCCTTACCGGGCGCCGATCGACCTGCCGCGGATGTTCGCGTTCCTGAGCGCGCGGGCCATCCCAGGCGTGGAATCCGGCGACCGCGATCATTACCGCCGGACCCTGCAGCTGCCGCACGGTACGGGAATCATCTCGCTGCGGGACGGCGCCGCGGGCTACGTCGAATGTGACCTGAGCCTGGCGGACCTGCGCGACCTCACCGCGGCTGTGCAGCGCTGCCGCCGCCTGCTCGACCTGGACGCCGACACCGCGCCGATCGCCGCCGCCCTGGCGACAGACCAGGTGCTCGGCCCGCTGGTCACCGCCTGCCCGGGACGGCGCGTCCCCGGTCACGTGGACGGCGACGAGCTGGCGATCCGTGCCGTACTCGGCCAGCAGGTCTCGGTCGCCGCCGCCAGGCGGCTCGGCGCACGGCTCACCGCCGCCTACGGCAAGCCGCTGTCGCAGCCCGATGGGTCGCTCACCCACTGCTTTCCCGATGCGCAGACGCTCGCCGCGGCCGACCCGGCCGCCCTCCCCATGCCGGGCGCCCGCGCGCTCGCGCTGACCGGGCTGGCCGGAGCGCTCGCATCCGGCGACCTGTCGCTGGGCCCGGGTGCGGACCGGGATCGCGCCGCCGCGCAGCTGCTGGCGCTGCGCGGCATCGGGCCATGGACCGTCTCCTACATCCGGATGCGGGCACTCTCCGACCCCGACGCGTTCCTGCCCGGCGATGTCGGCGTACTGGAGGCGCTTCTCAAGCTGGGCGCGGTGCCGCCCGCCCGCGCCGCCGCCGCCAAGATCGCCGCCGAGCTCGCAGAAACCTGGCGCCCATGGCGCTCCTACGCCGTCCACCACCTGTGGGCATTCATCGAAGAGGAATCATGAACACTCCTTTTGTCTCTGTGCCGGCGCGGGATTCGCGCCTGTACGACACCGTCGACTCCCCGGTAGGCACCCTGGCACTGCTTGGTGATGGCGAGGTCCTCACCGGTCTCTACATGCTCGATCCCGGCGACCCAGCCGAGGCTCACGTGCCGGCCAGCGCCACTCACGCGCCGGGGTCGTTCCCCGCCGTCAGGGAACAGCTGACCGCGTACTTCGCGGGCGACCTGACCGAGTTCACCGTGCCGCTGGCACCGAGCGGCAGCGCGTTCCAGCTCGCCGTATGGGCCGAGCTCACCCGTATCCCGTACGGCGAGACCACCAGCTACGGCGCCATCGCGCGCGCCCTCGGCAAGTCTCCCGTGGCCGCGCGCGCCGTCGGCTCGGCCAACGGCGCCAACCCGATCCCGATCATCGTGCCCTGCCACCGCGTGATCGGCGCCGACGGGGGCCTCACCGGCTATGGCGGCGGCCTCCCCCGCAAGCTCACGCTCCTCCAGATCGAAGGCTCCGCCGGCCTCTGGTAAAAGAGAGATCAGAACGCCAGTTGGTCCCCGTCCAGCCTGCCCCCATGGCGACCCGTGCGCCACGAACCCCATCAGGTGGCGGTTCGTGGCACACAGGTCGCCATGCCTGGGCGCGACGCGCGACGCGCGACGCGCGACGAGGCGGGCGGCCGGGGACGGGGCTGTAGCGTGGGGGCGTGCTTGCTCTGCTGGTGGTGGCCGTGGCGCTTGGGCTGTCCAACTTCGCGGCGGCCATCGGGATCGGCACGGGCGGCGGTCCGCGGGTGCGGGTTGCCGTGGTGTTCGGCCTGTTCGAGGCGGGCATGCCGCTGCTTGGGCTCGCCCTGGGGCACTCCGTTGCGGCGAGCCTCGGCCACGCCACCCGGTGGCTGGGTGGCGCGATCCTGATCATGGTCGGCTGCTACGGCCTCGTGCAGGCGCGGCGCTCCGCTGGGCAGCCCTCCGGCGAGCGGTCCCGCTCCCCCGGCCCGGCGCCCCGCTCATCTGGGCCGGCGCCCTACTCCCCCAGACCGGTTCGGGAGTGGCAGCTAGGGAGGCTGGTGGTCAGCGGGCTGGCGCTGAGCGTGGATAACCTGGCTGCGGGGTTCGCGCTCGGCGCGTACCGGGTGGCGATCGTGCTCGCGGCGGTGCTGATCGGCATGGTCAGCGCCGCGATGTCGCTGGCCGGGCTAGAGCTCGGTGCACGGCTCGGCGCCTCGATCGGCGGCCGCAGCGAGCTCGCCGCCGGTGCCATCCTGATCGCCGTCGGCGTCGCGATGGCGGCTGGCCGGCTGTGATGGAACTAGCCGCGCACTTACCGCGTCCAATGATCATGAACGCTTCGCGGATCCGCCGCCTCGTGGCGGCAGGCATGCTGACCGCCGCCCTCGCGGGCTGCGGCTCCGTCAAGGCGGGCGCCGGGACCAGCCCGGCGAGCACCGCCATCACTGCGAGCACCGCCACCGGGTGCGCGAGCACCAGCCTGGCGACCAAGGTCTCCATCGCCCGGGTCCTGCACCTGGTCGAGCCCACTCACCTTGGCGAGCTGGCACTGACCCAGACCGACCCCGCCAAGGTGCACGCCCTGTTCCAGCAGTTCTGCCAGGTGATCACCCACCCGGACGGCGGCACCGGCAAGACAATTTCCTGCCCTGACGATATCGGGGTCGCCTTCAAGGGCACGTTCTACGCAGGGACCCGGGTCCTGGCCAGCTACGTGTACTCAGCCAGCGGCTGCCAGGTGGTCACCCTGACCTCTGCGGGCAAGTCACAGTCCGCGGTGGTCGCCGGCACGGCCGCCACGGCGGCACCGGACCTGGAGCCTGACATGGCGAAGGCGCTGGGGATGACCGAGGCCGAGACCTTCCAGCCGTACGGCGGCAGCCACATCCACCCGGGCTCCAGCGCCGCCAACTGAGGGCGGCGGCGTAGGCTCGGCCGTGTGACCGACCTCGATATCCGCAAGGCGACCAAGGATGATGTGCCCGCGATCGTGGCCTTGCTCGCCGACGATCTGCTCGGCGAGCAACGTGAGTCGCCTGCGGACCTGACGCCGTACCTGGCGGCCTTTGACCGCATAGCCGCCGATCCCCACCAGCATCTGCTGATCGCCTTCCGCGACGGCCAGCCCGCCGGGACGCTGCAGCTGACGATCATCGGCGGCCTGGGGAGGAAGGGCACCACCCGGGCGCTCATCGAGGCGGTCCGCGTGCGCAGCGACCTGCGCGGCCACGGGCTCGGCAGCGAGCTCATCCTGGACGCGATCGACCGAGCCCGCCGGGAAGGCGCCCGCATTGTCCAGCTGACCTCGGACGCCGCCCGCGAGGAAGCGCACCGGTTCTACGAACGGCTCGGCTTCGTGAACTCGCATGCCGGCTTCAAGCTTGACCTGGGCGATCAGGTGACGGCCGGCGGCGAGGCGGCCTGGTTCGCCACCCTGCCGACCATGTACGGTGCCGCCGCCGCGCTGTTCACCGATGAGCAGGGCCGCGTGCTGCTGGTCAAGCCCAACTACCGCGACCACTGGTCGCTGCCCGGCGGCATCCTGGAACATGGCGAGCCGCCGGCGGCCGGCTGCGCTCGCGAGGTCGCCGAGGAACTCGGCCTCAGCATCACGCCAGGTGACCTGCTCACCGTCGACTGGGTTGCGCCGGAAGCACGGCGGCCCAGACCGATCGTGCACTGGATCTTCGACGGCGGCACCATTCCCGCGGCCACGCCGATCACCCTGCAGGCAGCGGAACTCGACGACTACCGCTTCGTCGACCCGGCAGACGTGTCCGACTACGTGCCGCCGGTGATCGCGGACCGGGTCGCCGCCTCGCTGCGGGCCAGGAAGCCGTTAGGCTCGTGCCATGTCCCTATCGACAAGCTGGGCGGATGCGGGGCATCTCGCCATCGCCGTGGCACTTACCTACGCGCTCGGCTTTGAGCGCGACCTGCGCGGCGCGCCGACCGGCGACCGGGTCTTCGCGCTGATCGGCGCCGGGTCGGGCGCCGTGGGGATCATCGCCGCCCACGGGGCGCCGAACGCACTGGCCGGCGCCATCACCGGCGTCGGCTTCATCGGCGGCGGCCTGGTGTTCCGGCAGACCCTCGGTCAGAACCAGGTGCTGATGGGCATCACCACGGCGGCCGCCATCTTCGCCGCGGCGGCGATCGGCGCCGCGGCCGGGGAGGGCAGGGTGCTGGTGGCCACGATGGGAACGGCGCTGTCCCTGCTGGTGCTGGAGATCCGGCATTCAAAGGTGCTGAACCTGCTAGACGGGCGGCGCTATGCGGACAAGTTCAAGCAGGACAGCCAGGATCCGCACTTACCGGCCACCCGGTCCAGAACCCGAGCGCCGGCCCGTCCGCGTCCGTATGGCTCGCCGCACTACGCCGCCGGCTCGCAGCGACCGCCCCAGCCATTCCGCCGCTCCTTGTCGCTGGGCCGGACCTGGAGCATGCGGCCAGGGAGGTCACCCAGTAGCGAAGCTCTATCCAGGCTGTCGCCCGCTGCTGGCCGAGAAAACCACGGTCGGCGCCGTCCTGCAGGCACTCGACGGCGTACCAGTCGCTCACCTGGCCACCCACGGCCACCATGATCGCGAGAAAGCCCTGTTCTCCAGGCTCGACCTCGCAGACGGCCCGCTGATGGCCTACGACATCCAGCGGCTCGCTGCCGCTCCCCGGCACGTCGTCCTGTCATCCTGCGATGCCGGGCGCACCGTCATGCGCCCGGGCGAGGAGACCCTGGGCTTCACCGCGGCACTGCTCTACACCGGGACGGCAACCGTGATCTCCAGCGTCACCCGGGTAGCCGACGAAACCGCCGCCGCCGTGATGACCAGCTACCACCGCCTGCTCACTGCCGGCACCGCGCCCGCGCCCGCGGCCGCGCTCGCCCAAGCCGCCCTCACCGAACAGTTCAGTCCCTTCGTGTGCTTCGGCAGCGGCTAGCCCTGGACCAAAGGCACGAACAAACCACACAGATCCCTACCGATTATTTGCACTGCGTGCGGGGGCCGGTAAGCCGGGTGGGGGTGCTCGGATCGGCCGGTTATGCGTGTTCCTGTTCCGGCTGGTCATGGCCCGGGCCCTGGCAGTTGCCGAGCGCACGCCAGGACGCGGAGCGTGCTAGGCGTGCGCGTCCTGGCACGCACGGCGGGTGCGCGTCCTGGCACGCAC
>Ga0209530_1000921_pt1 | contig 15691 bp, 17 predicted proteins | sample BlaSpr_A8_Ref_O1_FD_187987 | JGI IMG/M metagenome (GOLD analysis project Ga0209530, IMG submission 187987) | Forest soil microbial communities from Thunder Bay, Ontario, Canada - Black Spruce, Ontario site 2_A8_Ref_O1 (SPAdes) (version 2) | ecosystem: Environmental > Terrestrial > Soil > Boreal...
TTCGAATCCCGTCATCATCGCCAGTGTCCTCTGTTGACTTGGAGATTTCATCTGGCGCTACTTTATCTATACTCGTTGTGGAAAAGGAGCACTTATTCAAAGTCTCCCTAGAGATGAGCAGACACATGCATGCGAATCATGCATAATAAGCATGATGTCTATGCGTTTAGAGAAATTGCGCCAGGCTAATTTGAATCTGCTGGTTACCTTTGCTGCGATTGCCGAGGAGAAAAGCATCACCGCAGCAGCATCCCGCCTGTTCCTCAGCCAGCCCGCCGTGAGCCGGGCCTTGCAGAGGGCACGCGCGATGTTTCAGGATGATCTTCTCATTCGATCGCCGCATGGGTTCGAACTCACTTTGCGGGGTCGAAAGATTCTTGAGGAGCTTGAGGGACTTCTGCCCAGAATGGAGAATCTCGTTGCGCCGGCTGTGTTCGATCCCACCCGAGAGAAAAGCCATTTCCGCATCTCAGGTCCGGATAATGTTTGTACAGTCGTGCTTCCGCGCTTGTGCCGGCAGTACGCGAATGGACTCTACCAAGTGCAGTTTGAGTTTCTTCCATGGCAGAGCGGCATCCCGGAGCTAGTGGAGCATGGACAACTCGATCTTGTTCTCCGTAACGATGAGGGGCTCCTGCCATCGCACTTCCAGTTGGAAAGGCTCTACAAAGAAGATTGGATTTGCGCCGTGGCGCGCGAGAGCCACTTTGGCGACCGGTTGACACTTAAGCAATACCTGGCCGCGAGCCACATTGTGGTTTCCCCCTATGAAGGCGTGCAAACAATTCCAGACAAGCAACTAGCCGCTCTCGGTGCAAAACGCAGCTCTTGCATTCGGGTGCCTTACTTCGGAGTGGCGCTGCAATGCCTTCCCGGCACGGAACTGGTCCTTACGCTAACTGGCGGCATGACATCAGTTATCAAACACGACCGCAGGTTGCGGCTCGTGAAGGCGCCACGAGAATTGCACGCGTTTCATTTGCTCATGGCCTGGCATCCGAGGCTCAACTCCGACCCGCGTCATGTATGGCTTCGTAGTGCGATGCGCTCAACAACCGGGGCTCTGCATGGGTAAGCGTGCTAGGAAAAAATGTTAGTTTCATTATTTTCCGAATTTTGGGCGGCCCCCACAAGAAAAGTAATGAGAAGTCGGCTTCTCTCCAGCGATTGGTCGGTCAATGCTGGCGCGTTTCTCAGGACTAATCAAGGCGCGAGGCGACGACTACTTGTGCGGTTGCTCAAGCCTCTGGATTCCTGTGCCACCCGCATCCGAATGACTTGCGATATTGGCCCGGAGTAGTGCCCAGCTGTCGGACGAAGAAGACACCTGAATCCGCCTTTTCCAAATGAAAGCGCGCCACCCCTCATGCAACGCGGGAAAGGCCGCCACTCCGATCTTGATCCAGTGAAATTGACACAGTACGAATCGCGGCTGCCGGCACGACGATCTCAACGAGTCCGGTCGCCACGTCATAGACGAGACCTGATATAAGCCACTCGCCCGGGAACGCGGGAATCGCCCGGAGCGACGTAACGTCGCCGGCAACTGCTGCGCGGGGATCGGTAACCGCCTTTTGCTTGAGCTCCCCTTCCTGTATCTGAAAATAGTGCGCCAGCATGGCAGGGTCGCCCGCAAGGCGAGTGATGCCGCAGTCGGTGTGCTGAAGTACGATGATGTGAAACTCCCCGCCGCCTCCAGGAATCTCTCTGGCGACCTCGCCGATTCGCCCGAGTAGACTCAACTGCTCCAACAACCCCGGTGTGATTCGACCGCCGATGTTACGGATCACAACGGCCTCGCCCGGCTTAATTCCAAGTACATGAGCCGGATCCACACGCATATCAGCGCAACCGATTATGATCGCCTTCACATTTGGCAACGCCCGCGGAAGCGAGGGCATAAGGGTGCCTTCAGCAGACTGCTGAGCGGCAAAGTCTTTGTTACGTTCTAACATAGATTCAAGACTGTTCATGTTCGTTCTCCTTGAGAGATGTTCCGTGACTTTCCCTCTCCAAATATTTTGTCGGCCTGCCCCGTCGAATAATTTCCTGCTTGCTCGCGGCGGTCGGCTCGACAAACCACCTTTCCAGGTCGACCTCTTTCCCCACTCTTAACTGCTTTGATGGCGTCCCTAATCGTTTTGACTCGCAAAATTAAAGACAAAAAGACCACCATTTATTTTTTATCGCTTTAGCGCAGCGGATGAGTTTCGCCATTGCCACTCGCCGATAATCTGCTTTTACATTGGTACCGCGAAGTCGGCATCGCAACTGGAATCGTGGATGCTTCCAGCTGCGCGGCCGGTTCCAGAATGCTGGCGCGTTTATGAGGACGAATCCTCGAAGCGCAGCCCAACTCATCGGGATATGATGTGCGCATGAGGATTGTGCGGCTTTCCTGGGCTGGCGTTCAAATAGAGTCCGAGCGTGCTACTCTTGTCATCGATCTGTTGGAGCATACGGCCCCGATCCGCTCATTCATGGGCGATCCCCGCTTGCCAATCATAGTTGGTCCCGAAGTTCTCGACTTAGCGCTTGTCACGCACCTGCATCCTGATCACTACGATCCCGATGCTCTACGGCGAAAGCTCCGGCCGGACGCGAAGGTCATTTGTGATCCAGCTAACGCATCGAAGATCGCGCGCGATGGATTCACAGTCGTGGGGGCCACTCTGTATGAACCGATCTCGGCCGGGCCATTCACCGTGACTGCTTTGCCGGCCGTTGATGGCTTGGGTGACCCGCAGATCTCGTTCCTTGTCGAGGCAGAAGATATCAAGGTCATGCACTTCGGGGACACACTCTGGCACGGCAACTGGTGGAAGATCCGGGCTCGGTGCGGTCCGCCGAACCTCGCATTTCTTCCGATCAACGGCGCCATCACACAGTTTCCGAACATGACACCCAGCGGTATCCCAGCCGATCTGACTCCAGCTCAAGCTGCATCCGCTGCTGCGATCCTTGAAGCAAAGGTCGCTTGTCCAATGCACTACAGGGCGTTTCACAGCCCGCCTGTCTACGTCGAGTTTCCAGATGCTGAACGAACGTTCCTCGAAGCGGCCGGCCGGCTTGGAATATTCGTCCAGATTATCGAGCCGGGAAAGGAAATTGCGATTAGCTGAGAAAGTCCTTACAACTCCGATCAGGTGACTTGTTTGGTGAGTACATTATCCCTCGCCAAATCACTCATCGATAGAAAAGAAGGGACCGGACTGAAGGGGGTTTGATCAGCGCATTGCGAAAACGTTCGGATAGACTGGGAGCGCGCTATGGTTACCCGCATTCTACTCGCCGCGATTCTCTGCCTCATGCCCGCGTACGCCGCTGCCCAGACCGACACCGGCCCTGGGCGTGACATCGCGGCGGTCCACCACCTCATCGAGCAGTACGCTAAAGCTGTGGATACGGTTGACCTGAAACTACTCTCGCAAATCTGGTCTCACTCGCCTGAGGTCTCGTTCATCCATCCACTGGGCGAGGAGCACGGCTTCGATGCAATCGAGCAGCAGGTGTTTCAGAACCTGATGGGCGGCATGTTCTCGGCACGCGATCTTGAGACGCACGGAGTAGCCGTTCACGTGAATGGAAACGCGGGGTGGTCAGAATTCCACTGGATTTTTCGCGCGACGATGCGGAAAGACGGATCGGTCGTGACCACGCATGGAATCGAAACCCAGGTCTACCGCAGACAATCTGGGAAGTGGCGGCTGGTGCACGTCCACTACTCCGAAGATCGCCAGTCCGTCCCCTGAGCACTTGCCTACGAGTCAACGCTCTCCCTTGGAAGAGCTGGCGTCCATGCGTTGGTTTTGCTATCGGGAGTGTCAAGGCGCCAGCTATGAACCCGGAGTTTCATCAACGGCCGTTAGTTACAGTGCGCTGCTGGGATGACTAGATATGTGGATTAGAACATAGTCGCCAAGGCACTCATCGATGCCGATTACTCCTCAAAAGTCGGCTTCTCGTCAGTGATCCTTGCTGACGAGAAGCGTTCATGGGAACCGCCAAGAGTCGAAGGCATAGAAAGCGCCTGTGGGTTGTGAACAGGGGATAGTTTCGAATCTCGGAACTGAGTAGCGAATCGTGAGCGCAGGCTCTTCGCTGCTGTCGCTCCGCATGGCCGGCTGACAACCTATGAGGGATCTCCATCGATGGTGCCCCGCTTTCCAAACTCCTCTTGCACCATGCCTAACAGGGTCTTGGCCGCAGGATTCTTCAACTCGGTTCGAGTGACGACATCGATCGTTGATCGACCTTCGGACTGGAGAGGACGATAGGTTGTGCCGGGGATGCTCAAGCGCGATACACATGTTGGCGCGATGGAAACGCCCATGCCCGCGCCCACGAGGCTGACGACGGTTGCCCATTGAGGCGCTTCCTGCACGATGTTCGGCTGGAACCCCGCGGCAAAACAGAGCCCCTGGATTCGAGCCGTGGCTGGAGAGAAAACTACGAAACGCTCTTCTCTTAACTTCTCCAACCGTAATTTCTCTTTCCCAGCGAGCGGGTGCCGCTCCGGCAAGATGGCAATGAGCGGCTCGCGATATAACGTTTGCATCACCAGTCCATCCCTTGGCTTGCCATCGCGAAGGACGCTGATATCGAGCGTGCCGTCGAGCAATTCCTCGACTTGCTGACAAGCATTTAGATCTCTAAGTTGCAGGTCGACTTGAGGATGAGAGCCACGAAATCGTTTCACGACCTCGGAGAACCTGGTGAACATCACGGAACCACAAACACCTACGACCAAGCTTCCATCTTCCCCTCGCCCGATTCGTTGCGCTGTCTGAACCGTGTCCTGGAGGTTCGCCCATAGGACCTCCGCTCTGCGTTGGAAATACACGCCCACAGGTGTCAGCGTCACGCCCCGAGGAGTTCTTTCAAAAAGCGGGTGACCGAGCATGGTCTCCATCCGCTTGATCTGTTGACTTAACACCGGCTGGGCGATGCCAAGTTGCGAAGCCGCGCGGCCGAAGTGCAAAGTCTCCGCAATTGCGAGGAAGTTGCGAAGATCGCGCATTTCAAGTTCTTGCCTTCTCATATGTAAAACCTATCAGAAACGCGCTACCGGCTATTGGACGGCTATGAGTTTATTTCTTATCGTGAAACGAGGAAGGAGAGTCATCTCCTCCTCGGAAATCAGAGTTCGAGCAGCGCATTTCGGGTTTGACGTAGGACGGAGCGAACGCAACTGTCGAATGAGAAAGAAAACGGTACGCGCCAAGTCGTGGAAGATTTGGCCGCCCGAGTACAAACCGGAGGAAAAGATGAAGGTTGCATTTCCAAACGATGGATCTTTTGCATTTGAGTTCGTTCGCAATCTTGGCTTCATGTATTACGGCGGCTCAGACTTGGGCGAAATGATTGCTACCGCGGGACTGATCAAGGAAGGTGACGAGGAGAGCTGGTTCACAGAATGGGACAAGTTGGGGCGTCGAGTTCTGTCACGGGCTGATGCCAGTTTAGCTGCGGGCCATCTGGTAAGCGCTCGCGAAGCCTACTTGCGTGCCTCCACCTACTTTCGGACAGCTGAGTTCTATCTCCATGGCAATCCTGGGGACCCACGCATCCTCTCAACGTCCAGGGCATCGCAGAAGGCGTATGCAGAGGCGGCGAGGCTGACCGGCCCAACATGGGAACCCGTGCAAATTCCCTATGAGGGGACCACGTTACCCGGATATTTCTACAAGGTCGACAATTCTGGCAAGCCGCGTCCCACGCTTATCTTCTTCGGGGGATATGACTCAAGTGTTGAGGAGCTTTTCTACATGGGTGCCGCCGGGGCCGTGCGGCGCGGCTATAACTGTCTGACCTTCGATGGCCCTGGGCAGGGAGCTCCTCTGCGCGAACAGAAGCTTCCGTTCCGGTACGACTGGGAGAAAGTAGTTACCCCCGCCGTGGACTACGTCCTGACCCGGCCGGATGTAGACGGCGATAATCTCGCACTCCAGGGCATGAGCCTGGGCGGGTTTTGGTGCGCTCGCGCTGTAGCGTTTGAGCATAGATTTCGCGCAGCGGTCTTCTATGACGGCGTGTATGACTTCTATCAAGCTATTCGAGGCCTCGTACCGAAGGAAGCTATTGCCGCTCTGGACGCGGGCGATTCGGTAACCTTCGAGGAGATCGTCTACAAGCTCATGCAGAACAACACGGCATTGCGCTGGCTCGTGACAAATGGAGTCTGGACTTTCGGAGTTTCGAGTTTTATCGATTTCGTGACGAAGACCAAGCAGTACACGATGGAGGGCATCGCCGGACAGATTCAGTGTCCCTGCCTCGTTCTGCAAGGCGATGCGGACATGTTTTTCCTGGGCCAGCCGCAGCAAATCTACGATGCGTTGCAAGTTCCAAAGAAGATTGTCCGATTCGGGGTCGAAGATGGGGGCGAGAATCATTGCCAATCCGGAGAGCTGTCATACAAAGATCAAGTCGTTTTCGACTGGCTGGACGAGACTCTGAAACTGCATGACGGGCGCAAAGGTTAACTGCATTACCTCCAGGAACTTTAACCGAACAGGTTTCTCACTCACATTCAACAGATAAGGAGCAATGAGAATGCATACGATCACGACCAGAGATGGCACGAGCATTTACTTCAAAGACTGGGGTGCGGGAGAGGCTGTCGTGTTTTCGCATGGCTGGCCATTGTCCGCCGATGCCTGGGACTCGCAGATGCTATTCCTAGGCCAGAAGGGCTTTCGCGTGATTGCTCATGACCGTCGGGGACATGGCAGATCGAGCCAGCCCTGGAATGGCTATGACAACGACACCTTCAGTGATGACCTCGCCGAACTTCTCGAAAAACTGGATCTGAAAAGGATAACGCTTGTTGCTCATTCTATGGGTGGGGGCGAAATCGCGCGATTCGTGGGACGTCACGGCACAACACGTCTCTCTAAAATGATTTTTATCGGCGCCGTGCCGCCTCTTATGTTGAAGACAGACAAGAATCCGGCAGGACTGCCGCTCCCTGTGTTCGATGGGCTGCGCAGTGGCATCGTCGAAAATCGTTCTCAATTCTATAAGGATATAAGCATTCCGTTCTACGGCTACAACAAACCGAATGCGAAGATCTCCGAGGGAATAAAAGAACAGTTCTGGCGTCTGGGCATGCAGTCATCGATAGCCGGCTCGTATGACTGCGTTAAGGCCTTTTCTGAAGACGACTTCACACAGGATCTAAAGAAGATCGATGTTCCGACTCTCTTCATCCACGGAGACGCGGATCAGATCGTACCTATCGAAGACGCGTCAGTGCTCGCCGTGAAGTTGGTAAAAGGGGCACAGCTAAAGATCATCCCGGGTGCACCTCACGGCTTGTGCACTACCGACGCGGACGTGATCAACAAAGAACTTCTGGCGTTTCTTCAGAAGAATTGATGCTGAGCTGCCCGAGACATGGAAGTTGGTGATCGGGCCAGCAATTTGCAGTCACGCCCGTGCCATGCAGTCGCCGTGACAGTTCACGGGTAAACAGGATGTTGCAGAGCTTCGAACGACCATACATCGTGAAACCCGGTCCACCGTAACGCAGCCACACCGGCAAGGTCCACCGGTAAGCCTTCACTGACTGCAAGTCGTCAGGGTCGAAATTGACTGCTTCGTGTGAATCCGACGCAGTATTCACAACCCGGGCGGGTGCTGAGGTCACCAATCGTTCCCGCAGTCCATGTGTCACGACGAAGTACGCCAAGTGGTTCAGCGCGAACGTCAATTCCAAACCATCTTCGGTGAGTTGGCGGGCACCGAAAATTGCACCTGCGTTATTGATCAGAACGTCGATCCGTGGTTCGGACGCTGCAATCTCAGCCGAGACGCGCTTCATTTCACTGATTCACGAAAGATCGGCGTAAAAGATGGTGTGAGTTGCCTCTGGACCATGCTTTTGGAGTTTTTTCAGTGCAGCATCGCCCCGTTCCCGATCCCGGGCTATCTGCACAATGCGCGCCCCCTCTCGGCAAGCTTCTCGGTAGCCGCCTGCCCGATACCTGATGTCGCGCCTGTGATCACAACGACTTTGCCACGCATGTCGGAATCGGCCACTTGATCTTCTCCTCTCACGGTCTACACTCTGCACTCACTTCCGGGAAGCCTCTTGAGCTGACAGCCAGCGATAAATCGCCAACGCGCTTTCCGAGGGAGGTCGTATCGACAAGCGCTTTGGCCTGGTGTCGCCAATCGAGAGCTTACTTCCGAATCGCCCATCATTCAGGAGCCATGCATAACGTCACTCGACCGACCTTCCTCGCAGGGCATAATCAGACGCAAGTGACCGCATCGACTCAAGAGATTACGGCTGGCTCCCGGACCTTCCAGCCCCTGATCCAGAGCCAAAGAGTGAAGAACACTTCGCCGAAGGCCGTGATGAGAGTGAAGTCAAAGTTGGCATTCGGAAGAATGTAGGGCCCTAAACCGCCAATCATCCAGCCCACTCCAGCGATGAACAACGCAATCCCGAATATCCACGGGATGTAGCCGGACCGGAAGACCAGGTAGCCCAGGAGGGCAAGATGAATCCCAAAGACGATCAGAGACATGGACCATTCGTAATGGAACGAATGGAGCTGGAACCACACCTGCGCCTGTAGTTGGCCGGAGCCGAAGAGGGTGAGGTAGTACGGGGTGACGAGGAGATGGTAGACATTCAGCAGGCTAAACACGCTGCAGAGAGCGCCGGCGGCGTACACCAGTTGGCACCACGAGGCAAGTAAGGACAACGCTCTGTTGACCGGTGCGAGCAGGACATAGAGCGCCCAGGCAAGGATGACGTCGCCGATAAAGCTGGCAATGTAACAGAGTATGGCGGCAGCAAAGAGGCCAAGATGGGCGGAGATGTTCTGCACGGTCTGAGCGGCGTTGTTCGCTGCCACCAGCTTCGGATAAATGGAAACCTCAGCGTAGCTGACCGGATTGAATAAGTAGGCGAAGCCGGCGACCAGCGCCGCCTGGCGCAAGGTAAAGCCATCGTGGGATTTTGCTGCGGATATCGGATTCATTGGCTTGCTCCTTGCGACGGGTTGGCGGTGAGTGGTCCTTTGGTTGGGTTCGGTGAGAATGGCGCAGTGCCGCACCATGAGCAGAATCGCGGATGGTTCGAGACAGTCATGCCGCAGTGGGTGCAGGCCGCGGCGATCGGGTGACGCATGACAAAGTAGAGTAGAAATCCGAGCAAGTGAGGAAACAAGGCTGCGACCAGAACCCAGAGGACTGGCCGCATAGCGCGCCGCCGGGCGTCCGCAAACACGAACCCGAGACAGAGAAGCCAGATGGCGAGCAAGATGCCGAGCACTAAAGCGGCGCTTCCATACGTGGACATTATCCGCAACATGTCGCCCTGGTCAGCGGTGGTGTACGCCACAACCAGCCCCGTCAGCACAGCACAGGCCGCGATGACCATAGCCCAAAGCCGAACTGCCTTGGGAACAATATTCAAAAATCGACGGAGTTTCATAGAATCCCTTCTTCCCGGCGAGTGCCGGCTTTCGATAACAAAGGCAAGAGCGGAAACAGCAATAAGACACACAGCGAGGGCACAATCCAGAAGGCAAGCAGCCCCTGCTGCACCTGCGTGCGCTGTATATCGAAGACAGAAGCGATCAGGCGCCCGAATTGCAGATCGAGGAACGACCCGCCCATTGTGAGCACGACGGCGGCAAGGCTGATCAACAGCCATCGCCGGCGGCCTGGCTGCGCCGCCTGGAGCTGCTGCGCCGGCAGCCTGAGGGAGGCGAAAACTTTGGCATTGAGGGATGGATCCACCTCGAAGGAAAAACCCCCGAGGCCCGCGATAACTTTGTTGTTGGCGTTAAGATACTCTTGGCATGGAGCGCAAGTGTCGAGATGCTCGCGAAGAGATTGTTCCCTCTCCGCCGGGATGGCGCCCGCCAGACTCTCGTCGATCACGCGCTGGAAACTTTCGTGGTTGTTAGCGTTCATGCTGTTTCTCCCTGGAACTGAGGCCGCAGCGTTGCAAGCCCTCGATAAATTCTTGAAGCGACGGTAGAGACCGGTGCTCCCACTATGGCGGATATCTCCTGTAGCGATAAGTCCTCTTGAAAGCGCAGTACGAGGACTTCGCGATAGACGGGCTCCAGGGCTTGCAGCGAGTGGGCAAGCCGGTCGGCGCCTTCTGTCCGCGCCGCAAGCGTGAATGGCGAAGGCGCATTGGAAGCTGGCGATGGGCGAACACCGTCATCATCCTTTGAGTCCAGGCTGAACATTGGCCGCTTGCGCATGGCATCGAGAGCTGTATTGCGTGCGACTCTGAAGAGCCAGGGCTCAAAGCGGAACCGCCCGTCGTAGGAAGAACCTCGCTCGAGAACGCGCAGCCACGTCTCCTGCACCAGATCGTCGACCCCATCGCGTCTGCCCAACAGGTAAATGAGATAGCGAACCAGCCGATATTGGTATTGCTCGACCAGCGCTTCAAGGACAACGACATCTCCCTGCCGCAACCCAAGCGCGATTTGTTGCGTATCGCTCTCCATTGACGCCCTCGAAGTCAGCTCATAGTCGAACATACGTGGTGTATACGAACCAGGGGGCCGGAATTACGAAAAGGCTCGAATCAGCGACAATCGGGAACTCGAAACTCGCTTCTTACCAGTCAAACTGCATTTCCTGGCACGATGGTCGGCCATCCGGAGAGCGCTTTGAACTCGAAGACGTGAGACTGTTCAAGACCGCAGATTTCGATTGTTCTAGATCGGGTAATTTTGAGGACCGTTTTCGGGACTCGTTTGCGTTCGCTCTTCGCCATTGGAAGCGGCCTCCGCTGCCGGCGAAAAGCATGATCCTGTCCCCGATCTTCTAACCAGTAGCGCGTTTATCGTTACTAATCCAACGAACGACTGATAACTTCCGAGTTGCCCGTCATTCAACCGGAATCCGAACCCAGTCATTCCGTTGATGACCGTATCGCCGGGTAACGCCAGTTGACTATTGCAGCTTTGCGTACTCGGCTTTGGCTTGTTTGAGGATGGGGATGTCGGGGTCGGCGTCTTTCCACAGCGCCAGAAAATCTTTGTAGGCGGTTAGCGCCCGGACGCGAGCAGCATCGGCGTCTGCGCCTTGCGAAGTTCTCGCTTCGAGCGCATTCGCACGCGCCACGCCCAGATGCGCCAAGGCTCCCGTCCAGCAGTTCCAAACAATGCCGTTGTGGTCGATAATTTTCTGAAACTCGGCAGCAGATTCCTTGCCCTCTCCGGCTGCCAGATACGCCTCGCCCCGAATGTAGGTGTGATAAAGGCAGGAGACGTTGTTGAGAAACGGAATTAAGCCAAACTCGATGGGTGCCGCCGCTTGCAAATCACTGATGGCTTGAGCCGGATTCTTGCGATTAAGCGCCAGTTGTGCCCGAATCGCCGGCAACCATAGAGACTGCATCTGCGTATTGAGCGGGAAACGTTTGTTAAGGTCTTGCGCCAGCGATTCGGCCCGCACGATATCGCCGGTCATGGCAAACGCCAGCGCGGCTTCGACCTCCACGGCCTGATTGTTGGGAACGAGCTTCAAAGACCCTGACGCCTGCTGCTTTGCTTCCCCAGCATTGCCAGAGGCAGCTTCCCGCTGCGCGGCTATCGCCTGCGAGACTGCTCCCGTCTCCTTGATGTCAGCCCGGATCGCAGAGTCTATCGAACGCTTGGTCAGTTCCCGTGCCTTAGCTGCATGACCGGCATATGCCTCGGTGTCGGCTTCCAGCGACAGCCCATTGCTCGAAGCAAGATCAGGCTGGCCCGCAAACCACTGCTGCTCAGCCGCCGTGGTCCGGAAATCGTTCGCGAAAAACGCCAAAGAGTAGAGCTGCAGGTGCAGTGTGTAATCGTCGAGATTACGTGCTTGAGCCTCGCGGATGAACTGCCGGGCTTCATCGAATCGCTGCAAAGCGAGCAGGGCATAGACCAGGTTCTCATACAGGGCGCGGTTGTCCGGGACCAAGAGGAAGCTCTCGCGATACGCCGCTGCCGCCTTCTCATACTGCCCCTGAAAGAGGTAGGCGCTTCCCAGATCGAGATGTGCCCGGTAGTCTCGCGGATAGCTGGCGACCCACTCCTGATAGGCTTGTTCCCCTTTCTCAAGTTCCCCGGTTACGTAAGAATAGTAACTCGCGGTGATCTTCCACCTTTCCCGCTCGCTGGCACGTTCCTGCAGCTCAAACGCTTTGGTGAAATACTCCCTGGCCCGTTCTTGTTCGCCAAGACTGATGTAGTCCATGCCTACCGCGCCGTGGCCTAGGGCAAACCTGGGATCAAGCTGAATGGCCCGTTGATGGTATGGCAGAGCTGCGGCAGCGTTTTTCTCGCGATAAGCTTTTTCCCCAAGGCTGTATGCTTGCAGCGCTTCGAGCGATGCCGTCGTAGCCTGTTCCAGCGGAGCATCCAGCTTCTGCACCGAGGCCAGCGACTCGCCCAACTCGCCGCGCAACTTAGATGTCGCCTCGCCCAGCGTGTCCAGCACTTTCTCCTTCGACGCTGCCGTCTCTTGCTGTTCGGCCAGCGGGTCTCCGCTTTGGCAATTCACCGCCTTCAATCCCAGCACATATTGGCTGCCCAAACTGGCAATCGACCCGGCAATGTAAGCCTTGCTGTCCGCCCGCTGGCAAAGCTCGCGAGCCACGTCGGGCGTGAGCTTCGTATCAGGTGGGCGGGTCATCAGCTTCAACGTATTGGCGACGCTGCTGTCGGAGAGCACATTCAGAAACGGCGACTGGTTCAAGGAAACGCTGAGAGCCGTCTTGAGCGTGTCATCGAATACCGCGTCGCCGGTGCTGTTGGCGAAGTCGGCGAGAACGATGGTGTCTTTGTCGGTGAGTTTGGGCGTGCGATGAAGATAGAAGTAACCGCCCGCTGCGAGTGCCGCCACACTCAATGCAGCTGAGAGCGTGACTTTCCAATGCATTCGTCGGTGAATGGGTGCTTCAGCCCTTGATGCTGCCCGTAGTGCTGACTCTGAGTTGCGCTTCAGCCGTTGCAGGTCGGTGCGTATGTCGGAGGCGTGCTGGTAACGCAGATTGCGGTCCTTCTCCAGCGCCTTCAGAATCACTGCTTCTAAGGCCTGTGGAATCTGTGCATTGATCCGCGATGGCGGAACCGGTTCCTCGTGAAGAATCGCGCCACATATCTCTCCGGCGCTCGCCCCATCAAATGGAGGCTTGCCGGTTGCCGTCTCATACAGCACCGCCCCGTAAGAGAACAAATCGCTTCGGGCATCCAGTTCCTTGGCTCGAACCTGTTCCGGCGACATGTAAGCCACCGTGCCCACCAAGGCGCCCTCGCTCGTCAGTTGTGAAACGTCAGAATCGAGCGTAACTGTTATCGAATCACTTCCAGCCGAGGTGGATTTAGCGAGTATCTTCGCCAGTCCGAAGTCGAGGATCTTGGCGTGGCCCACTTGAGTGACAAAGATGTTCGCTGGCTTGATATCGCGGTGGATAATTCCGGCCGCGTGAGCGGCATCAAGTCCGTCGGCGATTTCAATGGCCAGCGGAAGCAGTGTCTCCATTTCCAAGGGGCGCCCACCAATCCGATGTTTTAGGGTTGCGCCCTGCAAAAACTCCATGGCTATGAACTGGCGGTCCTCGTGACGGCCGATTTCATAGATCGTGCAGATGTTAGGGTGGTTCAGCGCGGAAGCAGCACGGGCTTCCCGGCGGAAACGATCCATGGCCTGCGAGTTCTGGGCAACGTTGTCAGGAAGGAATTTCAGAGCGACGAAGCGCCCAAGGTCAGTGTCTTCGGCTTGGTAAACCACACCCATCCCGCCGCCGCCCAGCTTCTCGACGACGCGATAGTGTGAGATGGTCTCGCCAATCATTGGGCTGAAATTTTAGGACCGGGGCTCGGGCAAGTCAATGAAGGTCTGGAAGTTGGCCAATCTTGCGGATCACTAACGATAAGGCCCTTGTGATCACAAAACACGCGAGTTGGCAGATTGTCGGATATCCGGAAGTAGTCCAGATCGGGACATGCGTATAGGTAACGAGAAGTCGGCTAGTGTCCACCTACCTGTCTAGGCGCGATCCTCGGTTGAAGCCAACAGGCCATAAGCTCATCCAAGGCTCTTGAAGGCTCACTTTGCGGGCGCCTTCCGATTCCTGCGAGCGTCGGGTTTTAGAGACTTCTTTCGAGATTGGACGAGTTGGTGGCTCGCGTCTCGAAGAAAGCGCCTTGAGCTAGATCGGTGCGGCCGGTGTTCCCCTGCTGCCGCAGTCAAACTTACCGCCTTGGAGGCCGCGGTAATCCGGTGGAAGTTCGCAGGCCGCAATCCGATCACTGGTCCCGTCAAAGGTTCTGGTGTTCGAGGAAGCGAGCAGCATTCTGCTGACTTACGGGCGATTCTCGAATGGATTGTGGGCGCTCATCCGGGGTGATCGGATTAGGCTGGGTTGACATAAGGTCCTCGTTCCACCGTTCGTCCATGGCAGATCAGGTTCGCAAGGGACGCAAGCTGCCAACCAATTTGATTCATTTCTGTCGTCCTGTCCAACAACTTCTCGTCCGCGTGATATTCCTGCCGGGAATATCAGACGGTGGCAAAGCGATGTGTCACCTCACATCTCGTTTCGCAAATCACTTGCGGATGCGGGGCGTCGTTTCAGAAGAACTGGAGTCGAGCGGACCACGACACACTCATCTTCCTTATCGGCAGGCACTTGCACGCACGCTTGAGAAAACATGGATACGCGTCCGGCGGCACCACGGCATCCCAGGGCCGTCTAAATAAAATGCCCTCCTGGTGGCGGTCTCCGAACCGACGTTGCCAACCAAATCGTCTCCTGGGGAAAATTCTTTACACGACGTATCACGCTGAGCGGCGCGATTTACTTGGTCCCCACACTACGTTCGTCTGTTATTCCTGCCAGGAATAACAGAGTGACGAGAAGTTGTTGGACACCGCGATTAAGTCAGGTTAGGTTTGCGCCACGAGGAGCGGATTTGAGGTGCTGGAGGAGGCGCAAATGACACGTTGGTTCCGAGTCCGTCCCATCCGCCAAAGCGCCTGGGAAATTCGGTTCGCTTCGATCTTGCATCTGGACCGTGCTGAAAAAGCCGTTTCGGAAGACCAGGAACACGATGAATCGCACCAGGAGGAGACCGCCGCCTAGTCCCTTGCTGTTCACTCTTGGAAGCGCAGCTCGTCGCTCGGCTTCCAACGATGTGAGGTTCCCGCTATGAGCTTCGAATTGATCCTGCCATTCCTTCGACCGATTGAGCCGCTGTTGCTGGACGGAAGCATCAGCGAAATCATGGGTAATCCCGATGCCTCATGGTGGTACGAACGCGATGGTATCATCCGCCAAGAGAAGACGATTTTCTTCGACGCCGGCAAGCTCCGCACTGGCCTCGAAGTGATTGCCAATCAGCTCGGCAAGAAACTTGACGAAGATAACCCTCTCCTGAATGCCCAGCTGCCGGACGGGAGTCGGCTTGCGGCAGTAATCCCTCCGGTTGTGCGCCCTTCACCCGCCTTGACAATCAGGAAGTTCACCAGCCGCCATTACACAGCTGACGACCTCATTGCTCGCGGAACATTAACGCGGCCTCTTGCAGATTTCTTGGCCGAACAGATTCGCAGCGGAAAGACGCTGCTGATTAGTGGTGGAACCGGCACCGGCAAGACCACACTTTTGCGGATATTGGCTGACTTCATTCCGGACCAGGATCGCATCGTCGTCATTGAGGATACTTCGGAG
>Ga0209530_1000922_pt1 | contig 15676 bp, 21 predicted proteins | sample BlaSpr_A8_Ref_O1_FD_187987 | JGI IMG/M metagenome (GOLD analysis project Ga0209530, IMG submission 187987) | Forest soil microbial communities from Thunder Bay, Ontario, Canada - Black Spruce, Ontario site 2_A8_Ref_O1 (SPAdes) (version 2) | ecosystem: Environmental > Terrestrial > Soil > Boreal...
ATCACCGACGCCATCCGCCAGAAGGTGGCCGGCCAGGTCGACCAGGTGATCTGGCAGACAACCAGCTCGCCCGACAGTACCGGTATGGTCACGGTCCGCCGGGAAGCACTCGTGGCCATCATGCCCATCGTGGACGTCGGTCTGGCCCGCAGCGACGTCGAAGCCCTCGCCGACCTGGAGGATGCCATCGGACACCTTCGTGCTGCCCTAGCCGACGCGGGTGGCCCGGACGCGGTCCCAAGGAGCAGTTGAGACGGAAATTGAGACGGGCGACCCTGCCGACCCATCCGGCAGGTATCGCCCGTTTTCTATTTGCGCAGCTCAACCACCTGGCGGAGGATAAGAGATTCGAACTCTTGAGGGTTTCCCCAACACGCTTTCCAAATCCTGTTGCTGCCCGTCCGCCGGCAGCCGGGGGCGTGCGTGACCAGGCACGACGGAACTGAGCGGACGGTCGCGGCCGCCGCCGAACGCCCGCGAATGAGACGGAAATTGAGACGGACAGGCCGTCGCCTGGCCCGGGGGTCACGAGGAATCGAACGTCTGTTTTTGAAATCGAAACGCATTGATCGACCTGCTGCTGGGCGGCGCGGCGGATCGGCGGCCGGTTGGTTACCAGCGGTCGAGGCTGAAGGTCTCGTTGCGGGCGCAGGCTTGCAAGCCGGTGCCGATGTAGCTGACGATCTCGGTGGGAAGGCTGCTCATATCGTGCCAGCCGATTTCGCTGCACTTGCTTGGTTCGGCGTTGACGGGCTCCCCGGTCCACCGCGTAGCGGTGAAAAAGACGCCGATGCGGGCCTGCCCGTCGGAATCGGCGTGGTGGCACAGGTGGGCGAAGGCGAGGTCGGCGAGGTCGATGGTGATGCCGATTTCCTCGAGGGCTTCACGAGCGGCTGCGGCTGAGAGAGGCTCGCCTTCGTCGAGGCAGCCTCCGGGCAGTGACCATGAGCCGTCAGCGAATCCGGTGTTAGCGCGGCGGAGCAGCAGCACTTTCCCGTCGTTGGTGAGGACGAGGTGCACGCCGACGTGGGGGCGGTAGCTGGTTGCGGTGGCGGGCATGGCCTGGCTCCCGGCGCGAGATCGTGGTGGCTGGGCCTGCCACGTTACCGCGCCGGACGCATAGGCCCGCCGGGAGCGCAAAAGGGTGCTCAGGCCCGAACCGGGACGGCCGGGTTCCTGGCCGAGGTGGCCCGGGACTGGGATCAGCTGTTCCCGCGGCTGCCGCACCAGAGCGAGGCGAACCGGCGGATCCGCTGGCTGTGGGGAGCGTTCGTCCAGGTCTGGGCCATGCTGGCCGCCCAGGTACCCGACGATGACTGCCAGCAGATCGATACCTCGGCGATCCCGGACGGGCACACCTCCCGGGTCCGCGGCCCGGACCAGTGGACCGGCCCAGGCAACGACCTGGCCGCCCGGTTCGGCCGCGACGCCGCGCACGCCGAGTGGTTCTACGGCTTCCGGCTGGCCATCAAGACCGACCTCGGGTCGCGGATCGTACGCGCCTGGAGCGTCGTGCCCGCCGCAGTGAACGAACGCGAGGTCGCGGTAGACCTGCTCCAGGCCGGGTCGGCCCCGCGTGACCTGCTGGCGGGGAAAGGATTCAACGACAAGGCGTTCGCCGCGCAGCTCGCCGGCCTGGGCACCGCGGTACTCCTCCCGCCCGGCAAGAGCCAGCGTGCCGTCATGCCGCCCCTGCTGCGCAAGGTCATCGCCGAATGGCGCAACCGGATCGAGACCTGCTTCGCCGAGATCACCGACCAGATGGAACTGGCCAGGCATGGCGCCCATACCTTCTGGGGCCTGCTCACCCGCACCGCCGCCACCATCGCAGCACACACCATCCTGCGCACATGCCTGGCCGGAGCGTAGATCAACCCACATAACCCGCCTAAGAGGGACTTCGTGGCTGAGGCGGCGGAGGCCTACCTTGAGCGGCGGCGTGAGGAAGTCCGCCGTGGGATGATCGAATCGAGGAAGCTGCTGGACGGCTCGCTCACCTCCATCGTGACGACGCTGACTGGACTCTCGCCTGAGCGGATCGAGGAGCTAGGCGATGCTGGCGACTGGGAGGGCTCATCATTGCGGTGCGGCCGACGCTGCGGTACCCGTGCCGAGTCGTAGGCTCACCGGCTTGTCAGATCGGACGCGGTACCGAGCGCCTGTTCTCGTCGCTCTTTCCCCCTGCCGGTGCCGCAGTGTGGGAACGCATACCGCATCCCGACACGGTCTCGGTAACTGGCAGGAGCCTTAGTGTGCGATAATCACACTATGAGCCAGACCGTTATCAGGACTCAGGCCGACCTGGGCCGACGCATCGCTCAAGCTCGCGAGGATAGCGGCAAGACGCAGGCCGAGTTGGCTGACCTGCTGGGACTAGATCGCACAGCGGTCGTGCGGCTCGAAGCCGGGAGCCGGAAGGTCTCGGCCACCGAGCTCATAACAATCGCCAGTTCTCTGGGAAGGCCCATTGGCTGGTTCGTTACGGAGTCGCCCCAGAACGTCATCAGTAGACGGCAGAATTCTGCGCAGGGTGGACTATCGCGGAGGCTTGATCTTGCTCTAGAGAAAGTCGCTCGCGACGTGGCGTTCCTGGTTGAGCAGCGTATTCTGGTAGATCGAGATCGCGAATTTCACACCGGGCCGAAAACGTTTGAGGATGCAGAGAATCTTGCACGGATTATACGAGACGAAGCTGGGCAGCCTGAGGGGCCCATATATGATCTCCAATCCGCATGTGAGCGACTAGGCCTCCTTGCCTTCTCATTTTCTCTTGGGACCGACTCCGATGACGCTGCGTATGTTGAGGTTAACAGTATCGGAGTCGCAGTAGTTAATGGGACGACTGATCCAGGTCGTCGGAGATTCAGCCTTGCACATGAGCTTGGCCATCATGTCACAGGCGATGCATACGAGCCAGAGCCAAAGCTGGGTGGGTCTGATACCGAGCGTATGATCAATGTTTTTGCGGCCCATTTCTTGATGCCACGCTCAGCCGTTCAGCTTACATGGAATGAATTCAAGGACCGGTCAGCGCGGCTCGCGGCAACTGCAGTCGCTACGCGTTTTAGAGTTAGCTGGACAGCGGCGTGCAATCAGTTGAGAGATCTTGGCTTGATTGATGCCCGAGAACGCGACGTTCTTGTAGAACGTGAACTCAAGAGGGGTGAAGTACTGGAACTTGGCGAACGCTGGGCAGCCGAGCTTGAGCCGCCGGATGTGCCGCCAGAATATGCTCGCGCAGTCGTAACTGGCTATCGGGCAGGCCAGTTGACGCTGGCTCGGACTGTTGAGTTGCTGCATGACACCATCACGGAATCCGAGCTGCCGACAGTTGAAAATATAACTATTGCGCAGCTTCGCAGGCAGCTCGAAGTGCAGTTGTGAACACCTTCGTATTCGACACTACAGCCCTCAATCATTTCGCCAAAGCAGGTCGCTTGCCTGAACTCAAGGCGATCGTGGCTGATGGCCGATCCGTAGCACCTGTTCAAGTATTTACTGAATTGGCTAAGGCTGTCATTGAATATCCTGCTCTTGGAGTCGTTTCCGGGCAGGATTGGCTTGAGTCGGTGGAACTGGAAGAAAAGCTGGAGGAAGTAATCGCATTCGCTGAATACAAGGAGGACCTTGGGGGAGGCCCAGAGAAGAACAACGGGGAGGCTGCCGCTCTGGCCTGGGTTTCGGTCAACGGTGGGATCGCGATCATTGATGAGCAGGCCGCAACAGGTATCGGGCAGCGGGATGGTCTGGTGGTTTGCGGATCGCTGTGGTTGATCATCCGCGGCTACACGAATGGGATACTGGACCGTGCTACGGCCGAAAGCATAGTAGATGACCTCATAAATACTGGGATGTGGCTACCAGTCGAAAACGGTGCAGGCCTCTTCGCATGGGCTTACGAAGAGGGTTTCCTACCGTAGGACGACAGTCCTTTACAGTTGCTCCGCAAAGAACACCGAACGCAACAGGACGAGGAACAAGCCGCAGCCAGGCAGCTCAGGCAGGACGAAGGCTGGGTGTTCGCCAGCCCCACTGGGGGCGCCCTCATCCCGAACACCGACTACCACGAATGGAAGTCGCCGCTGGAGGAGGCCGGCCTCCGCGAAGGTCGCCTCCATGACGCTAGGCATACCGCAGCCACTGTCCTGCTGCTTCTCGAAGTGCCGCTGCGGACGGTCATGTCAATCATGGGCTGGTCAAGCGTCGAGATGGTCGCGCGCTACCAGCACATCACCGACGCCATCCGGCCAGAAAGTGGCCGGGCAGGTCGGGCAGGTTATCTGGCAGACGACCAACTCGCCCCACAGTGCCGCTGTCGTCACGGTCCGGCGAGAAGCGCTCTCCGTCATCCTGCCCATTGTGGACATCGGCCTGGCTCACAGCGACGTCGAAGCCCTCGCCGACCTGGAGGATGCCATCGCACACCTGCGGGCTGTCCTGGCGGATGAGGCTGCCTAGGACGGCCCAGAGGGCAATTGAGACGGGCGACCCCGCTGACCAATACGGCGGGTATCGCCCGTTTTCTATTTGCGCAGGTCAATCAACTGGCGGAGGATAAGAGATTCGAACTCTTGAGGGTTTCCCCAACACGCTTTCCAATTCTGTTGCTGGCCGTCCGGCGGCGGTCGGGGCCGTGCGTGACCAGGCACGACAGAACTGAGCGGACGGTCCCGGCCGCCGTCGAACGCCCGCGAATGAGACGGAAATTGAGACGGGTGGGTCGCCGCTTGACTGGGCAGGCCGCACAGAGTCCAATATCTGCTGATGAAATCGAAACGCATGACTCCACCTGCTAAGCGGCGCGCGAGCGCTGCTCCGTGACGAGTCAGGTCGTGTGCTTGCTGGTCGATCCGAGCCATAAAGATCGGTGGGATCTACCGGGCGGAGTTGTTGAAGATGAGGGTCCCGCACGCTGCCTGCCGCCGGGAAGTGGCTGAAGAACTCAGATGCCGTTGACAGTCTCCTGGCCGGATCATGACAGTGGACTGGGTCCCGGGCTAGGTCACAGGGTTGGCTTTTTGGGCGAAGGTACGGTGCCGACGTTGAGGTATTGACTAAGGTGGGCCCCGGTGCTGCATGAGACATTTAGTACGTGGAGACCTGCATCGTGAAGGGTGCCAGCCAGGGAAAACGCAAACGGTATCCGGTCGAACCCGGTTCGTACGGCCGGAGTGATGAGCACGGAGTTCATCACGCTGAACGTCGCCGTATTCATCGGGGTGATCAACTCGACGATCACTTCGAGGGGAATTGTTGTTCCAGGCTGGGCGTCGGTCCAAGACAGGTCGATCCAGACGCAAAGCGCGCCGCGGAAGGGGCCGGGAAGTTTTGTGACGTTGCATGAAGCCCACCCGGCACCACTGAGGTAGCTGAGGCCGTTGTTGATCTCGACGTGGTTAGCAAACACGGCTGAAGAGATGCAGATCGTGACGATCTCTGCAAGAACCTCAGGGAAAGGCGAGTGCACCTTGCGGCCGCCACCGGGCGTGACGATGGTGCCAAAGCGTGTATGCCCTCCAGCTTCGCCGGGTAGGCCAGCCACCCCGGCGCGACCGGCGTGACCAACCTCGATTGGAATCTCGCCCAAGACCTGCGCGCCGGTGACGGTGAACTCGTGGTGGTCACCACCGGGGCCTCCGTCTCCTGCTCGGGCGCCCGGCCCGATGGCTCCACCGCCGGAGCCACCGGCACCGGGTGCGGTGGCGGACTTACCGCCGAGATCGATCGTTGCTTCGCGAAAGTCCATCAAGACGTCTCCCATGGATAGGACGACTGCCCGTTCGAGCAGCCCCTCGGGGAGATTGGGAGGTTCCTGAGGAGCGGATTGGAGCTGGACGGACTTCCATTGGTGGAGAGTCTCCGCCGGGTAGCGGTCTGCGAGCGCCTTCAGATCCACCTCTTCAGCGTGCGGGAGGCAGAGAAGGAGTAGGTTATTGAACGCCCTGCGATCCTCGTCAGTCATGGCCTCGTGGTAGCGAGGACCTAGTGCTGAGGCAGCACAAATGTGCGCGATGCGTGAGTTCAATACCGGCGTGTCGAGATCATCAACCCACCTGAGCAGCGGCTCGTCGCATGCTGGATGTGCGCAAGTGCTGGCGCTGCCGTAGAGCTGCTTGACAGTACTTTCGAGGATAGGGAGGCGTGTCACAAAGTCATCCTCAGGGTTTGAGGTGTCAACGGCGCACTGCCGCCGGTCTGGGCCGCAGCCGTTGGCTCAACGATCGGTGACAGTCCAGACTGTATCGGTTAATTCGAAGTAGTCGCTCATCGAAAGTCCATGCGCTGGTCTTTCGTCAAGTGACAAGCAGACTCTTATGCCTGTCGCGCACAAGTTGGCGGACTTATGTCGTGGGTCTGTGGGACTAGCACCGCAGGACCGGACACGAGGGACTAGACGCCGAGGGGCAGGCACGAGACGGACATAACGTCTGTGTCAACAGGTATTGCGGCTATGCCCAGCTAGTCAGAAGGCGGAGAGGGGGCTCGCCACTTAGATGCCGCCATACGGGCGCCTCTGCGAATCAGTGGACGGAACTGCGGTTCCTCGAGGGCCTTCTCCCTGGTACGCCCCTGGTCCACCTCCCGCAGCCATGCATGCGCGTCGTTATTGGCCTCTTCCAGTGTGCGGCCCGCATCCATGGCGATTTCGCACCATTCTTCGATGATGTCGGCCTGCTCGTAAACAGGAGTTACGGCCGAGTCGAAATCGAAGCTTGGCACTATCACCCGACTGCTGTGGTAAACCCAGCGTTGAAGCAGGAGGTTCACGCCCCGCAGGGATAGACAGGCAATGCGCCTAGTCAGATCCAATGGGTGCACATGGTAGGTGTCATCGAAAAAGGCGGCTTGATTCTTCCGGTTCGACGTGACACCTGCAAGCAGACCGGGCAGTGGCATGAGCTTACCGCTACCGGACCATTTATCTGCGGTCAACACTGGAAACCTATGCACCTCTGCCACGAGGATGCTACTCGCCAAGTCCACGCCGTTCGGACGCATCGCACAGGGATGCTGAATTATCATGACATCCTTGGTCTTGGGGGAAGACCGTGGCGCTTGTACCGTGACACCGGCGAATATATCGCCCGTAAGAAAAGGGCGATGTACAACTACCTCTTCGTCCCCGCGAGCTAGGTAAAGAACATCCCAGTCGTTGGAGTCGCCATTCGGCGGTTCAAGATTTCGGGGCATCGTTTACCAATCCTTGGCGCGAATCGCTAGTCCGCCGTCCTCGCTTTCGAAGACCTCAAAATCACTGCGGTACTTTTCGCGCCAATCCGGGTCGAAGGCGGACAGAACCTGCTCGGGGTCAGACTTGCCCGTCGCCAGACGGAAGACTAGCTGTGGCTTCTTTGAAGCATACAGATCGATGGCCGTTATCGGGTATCCCAAGACGATAGGGGCTTCGAACCAAGAGGCGACATCCCGAACCAGGTAGTGTTCCTCTATGAGAGCGCTAGCCGCCAAGATTGCGGCAGCGTTGAAGCGACTCTGGCCTGTCGCAGGTTGTCCGCGCCGCCACTTCTGAACTGCCGGCACGCTAACGCCTACCAGTCGCGCTATGTGACGCCAGGAGAACCCTAGATCAGCCAGACTCCGAAGCAAGGTCGGCATGTCTTGGCGCACGAAATCCGTACTCCTTGACTGCCACTCTCGCATTACCACATCGATATGGAGGTCATCCGTATCGCTGTGAAGAATCTGTGCGCGATTATTGAGGTCTCCGGCTTGGTCTGCTAGTTCAGACCAAGCCGGCGGACTACCTGTGGGAGTCGGAAGCTTAGGAGCAGGTGCTATCTCCCTGCTCGCAGTCTCGTCCATTCCGGTCGAGATAATCCCATCAGCCATGCCGTAGAACCTCTTCCCTCAGTCTCTCGGTTATCAGGTTCTCGAACAGTTGAGATACGGGTTCATGCAGGTCTTGACATGTGGAGATTATCGATCCTACTAGGAATTCGGGCACCTCGCCTGTGGCGCTCCAGAAGCTATCGATGTCCAGCAGAAAGAAGGGGCCAGGTGGTGGAGCCGAGCGCTGGAGCGGGCCGCCGGGAAAGACAGCGAAGCCTTCTCGCGAACCATACTGGACGGCAATCTGGCGGCCGTCGCCGCGATTGAAGACGGTCACTCCTTGCGATTGCTCTGCAGCCAGCCCAAGCGATGAACCAACCTGGGTAGCACCGAGCAAACCCTCGTTTACCCACTCGCGCCAACCGGCGACACCATTACAGATGTCTGGAACGCGGATCTCGTCAACGTACCGGAGCCCCAAACGTGTGAGGCCATCAACCGGAGCTACTTTCTGCCGAGCGTCAACACTGATTCGAACCAGCTCAAGGAATTGCTCGAATGAGCTATAGGTCGTTGTCTCCACCGACACAGCTTGCGGGCCGAATGTGACTGCGGTCGTCTGATTCCTTGTAGAAAAGCGAGGAACCATTTCTTGTTGGAGAGTAGGTTGCGCACCTGGTGTCGCCATGATCCTGGTGTTCTGCAAGGGCTGGGGCAACGGAAAGTTCGACGCAAGCAGACGCTTCATCTCGCTCTGCTCGCCAGATCCCAGTAGAGGGGCATCAGGGTGCCGAAGCTCTGCGGTGACGAGCACTACAGGCGCATTTGGGTATCTCTCACGCTCCACCGTCGCATGATACCAAGACGGCTACCCAAGATGCAACCAGAAGAGCAACTGAGCATAGAAGTCGCGTAACCGCCCATCTTCAGAAGCGGGCCAGCCGAGCTGGAACCATACCGGCATCGCGTCGTCGTTCTTGCAGCGACGGTGGCGCAGGGTGACCACGCCAAGTGTCCGAAGCGTGACTGATCCGTATCTGCAGGCATCGGCACGGCCGCAGGGCAGGGCGGCGGCCAGGGAGCAGCTTGAACGCGCCCGACAGCGGGTTAAGGATATTCTTAAGCATGGTGAGGGTCTCGTCGCTCGGCGGGGGAGGCTCGTGCGGACCGGGAGATCCTGATGACGGCGGAAGTCGAGGCGTTGCTCGATTAGCTGTACGAGTCCGACCGGGACAGTCACGGGCGGGTGAACCAGGCGATCCTGGTCCTAGAGCGCAGCGGCCTGGCCGAGGGCTAGCCGCTGGTGGACTGTATCACCGCCTCGCGGGTCGCGAACATGAAGGAGCTGAGGCCCCTTCGTCCGGACGGACCGAGATCGGATCCTGCTGGTGTTCGGGCCCCGTGGCGGTCTGCGGTCCTGATGGTCGTCGGCGACAAATCTTGGCAGTGGGACACGTGGTACCGCACCGAGGTCCCCCGCGCCGACCATCTGTACGACGACTACGTTGCCGAGCGCAGGAAGGAGATGGGCACATGACTGTGTCCCGCTGGAGTGACTCCGGGCGCCTGGACTGCGCCGTGGAGACCGCGGGCGGCCCGCAGGCCTTCGACGCCGCCGTCGCCGCCATGCTCTACAACGCACGCTGTGGCGACTGGCCGAGATGCGTATGCGCCGGGGCCTCACCTAGTACGGCAGCCGCCAATTACGGTCTGAGCTGGCTGGATGGCCGGGGTGGGTTGCGGGGGTTTGCTGTGACGTGAGTGCAGCCGCCCGTGATCATGTTGTTTGTGAGGACAAATGAACAGAGGGCGGCTGCTGCTGCCAGGATAGGGGCGCGGGCGGCGGTGCGGGAACGTTCGGCCGTGATGGGTGCGCTGAGGTCGTGCTTCGCGCGGACGCAGACCTGGCTGCAGGCGGGGAAGTACGTGAATGCACTGGCCAGCGAGCTGCCGTCACGGAATGGCTGGTCGATCGGCGAGCATGGCGGGGACCGGTCACCGGATTGCGCGCAGCGGCTGCTGAACCGGGCATCCTGGGATGAGACGGCGGCGATGAGCCAGGTCCGGAAGCATGCCGCGGCGGGCCTGGACGGGGCGGTGCGGCGCTGCCGCCGCAAGCGCATGACCGTGGGGGCCCTGGATGAGACGGGTCAGGAGAAGCAGGGCACGTGCACCGCCGGGGTGAAGCGTCAGTACATGGGCTGCGCGGGCCGGGTCGCGAACGGCATCAACACGGTGCACCTGTCTTATGTCCGGGAGAAGACGGGCCACGCGCTGATCGGGGCCCGGCAGTGGATCCCGGAAGAGCACATCGCGGATCCGGTGACGTCCCTGGTCACCGGGCTTCCGCTGGACCTTGAGTTCCGCACCAAGGGCCAGCTGGCTATCGACGTCCTGGCGGACGCGTACGCGGACGGGCTGGGGTTCGATGTCATCTGCGGCGACGAGGTCTACGGCAGCTGCACTGAGCTGCGCCAGTTCCTCGAGCAGCGCGGGCAGGCCTACGTGCTGCGGGTCGCGTCTACGTTCATGATCACCCTCGCCGCCGGCACCAGGATGACCTGCGCGGATACGGTGAAGACGCTGCTGAGGGCCAGGGACCGCCGCTGGGAGGTCCGCTCCGCCGGCCAGGGATCCAAGGGTGAGCGGTGGTATGCCTGGGCCTGGATCGCCACCGCATCCCCCCGCCACTCGCTCCTGGTCCGCCGCCACCTGAAAACCGGCGAGCTGGCCTTTCACTACTGTTTCGTGCCCGAAGGCCAGCTGGCGTCTAAGACCCGGCTGATCAGGGCCGCGGGACTGAGATGGCCCGTGGAAGAAGGCTTCGAGTTCGGGAAGGACTACTTCGGCCTGGACCAGTGCCAGGCACGGCTCTACACCGCGATCCGCCGTCACCTCGTCCTCGTCATGGCCGCCCTCGCCATCTGCGCCGTTACCGCCGCCCAGCTCAGGACCCGCACGGACACCCAGGCACCGCCGCCCGCCAGGCCAGATGAGCCGCCGCCGCTGGAGCCCGGCCTCATCCCGCTCACCGTCCACGAGGTGAAACGACTGCTCTCCGCCGCCCTCAGCCACCCAGAGCCACCGGGCCACGCCGCCCGCTGGCTCCAGTGGAGGCGCCGCCACCAGGCACGATCCCGCTGGTTCCACCAGCGCGCACGCCTGGCACGCAACTAACAGCTGGTCAGATAGCGATTGGCGGCTGCCGTACTAGGAGCAGGTCGCCGCCCGAATGAGCGTCTCCACAGCTCTCGCAGGTTGATGACATCGGCGGCGTCCGCCTCATATGGCTGTTCGGTCGCACCAGATAGCCAAGGAGCGCCGCTTGGCCGCGCTGCTGCTGGAGGACCTAACCGGGCCAGCTCGGCCCAGCTAGCCAAGCGGGTTTGGAGAATCTGGCTCGCCCGCTCCTTGGTCTCCGTGAGAGCCAAGTCAATGAAACAGTCGCACTTGGCCAGAGGGCGTCCCTCAATGAGGCATAGCGTGATACCTGCCATCTGTATGGCGCGCGCCGCTGCGGTCAGTTTGGCGTCCACCGGGACTATAGGGATGCGCTTGACCAACTCTCTCGTGAAATCCAGAGCTGCGCCTCGGACACCGGCGACGTTAGCCGCCTGACCGGCCAGCTCGGCGGCGATCTGGCGAACCTGATCCTTGGCCTTGAGGATTGTGCGAGCCATCTGTGCCAGCTTCTTGCAGTTGCGCCTGCGCCGGGAACGAATCATACGCTGCCAGGCGTCCCCGGTACGGTCCGTCAGCTGGTCGGCCACCTCTTGCTCCCACGAGCCGTCAGCTACCACGTCGGCGCAGAAGTCAGCTACGGCCTGGACGCGTTCACGCTCTTGGGAACGCAGACGTGGCCGCCGGACAGGGCGGACTCGCGGTGATTTCGGTGGTGCCTCCCACGATGAGGACGCGGGGGCAGTTGGGAACGCAGACTTCCATGGTGAGCCGCTCGCCGCTATGCCAGGCCGCTCGGGTGAGCTGGCACGTGGCGTGGCCGATCGCCGGGGCGCGTGCCGTTGCGTGCCAGGTCCACCGTGGAACCTGCAGGCCATGCCTGGCTGCCTGACAGGCTGCTGGCAAGGCCGACCATCGGACTCCCTAGGTCTGCCGCACTTCGCCATACGGAAAGTGTCCGCTCGGATACTTTTCAATGCAATGGCTGCGCCTGAGGCGAATGGACCTACTTATCCGCTCAGCTCGCGCCCGGTCAGCTCATCGGACGGCTCAATTTAGGTCCGGTCCAGATCCCTTGCCTTGATGATCTGGTGGGCGAGGGTCTTGCTGATCCCGAGTCGCTTGGCAATCTGTCCGTACGACAGGCCCTCAGATTCGTAGATGCGGATTGCCTCTTCGTGCAGGACGCCTGAAGCTTCGTCCGAGATGGCCCGAAGGCCCTTCGAAAGACGGCTGGCTGCGTCGGCCCGGGCCTGTGAACTCATCATGCCAGTGACGCTCGCGAGGGCCGCGCCCCCAGCTTCAATCGCCGCATTTACCCGGCGCTCCACGTCGTCCATTCCACTAGCGTACAGCCCCTGCTCGTTCAGGGGCTTGACGGTCGCGTTCACCCCCTGTACGATTTGGTAATGGGCGTCCGCCAGCGAACTCCAGCGGACTTGGAAATGAGCAGACGGACTGTCCCGCAACTACATAGTGGCTCGCCGGTGACGGAGCGACCTGCTGCGTGCTGGGTTGACGAGTGACGAGGTCCCCAGGCAAAGGGAGTTGTTCACCGGCACTGATTGAGCTTGCAGCGCTTGCGCTGCCTGTCCGCCGCATCCCGGAGAGATCCGGTCGCGGCAGCTCAGTGAGGCTGTCAGCGGGGAATCCACCTCAGGTGCGGCGGGCGGGGAAGGCAAGCACTCGATCTTCTTCACGATGGGGACTGCATGCGTGATAACAGGAGGCCAGCGCTACTGGCCAGCACCACGATTCCGAGCCTGCTGATGCTGTACCCAGGGACACGCCCGGTGGTGGCGTGCCCGGACTGCGGGACGTGGCGGGTGCCGCGGCGGGGCATGCTCCCCGCTCACCGGGCCGCTGACGAACACTCCCGCTGCCCGGGTAGCGGGCAGCGGGTCACGATCGACCTGACGCCCGTCCAGTGGATGGAGAGCCTGCGGGTCGCAGCACGGGAAGCGGCCGGGCGCAGGGGTACGACGGTCCGCCGCTGCGGGAATCCGCCGGTCCCGCAACCGGCGTTCCGGCTGGCCGCTGCCCGCTAGCTAGCCGCTGCCCCGGCCGGGTTCTGCACGGCCGGGGCTTTCTGTTTATCGCCGAGCTGCCGCGTGTGGCTGGTGGAGGTGATTAGCGGCCGGGGTCTGTCGCCAGTGCTGACCGTATCGAGTGCTGACGCGCCGCTTCCGGTGCTCGGGCCAAAGACCGGCCCTGCGCTCCGGGTCGGCTTGTCATCGGATTCCGCTGGTGCGGGCCATAGTCGGCTGGGGTGTGCTGGCTGGGGTCGGCGCGGATCCGCAATGTCCGCAACACCGCAGGGATCTGTGCCCGGCCCGCAAGCCCTGTTATCACCGGCCCGCAGTGGCACAGGTCAGCCCGCTACGACGCTGCAGTCGCGTGCGGCGCGGCAGGGGCCACCTCAGCCACCTACAGCCTGGTTTTGCTTTTCTCCGAGGCCAAGCCGACCCGGAGCGCAGGGCCGCCTAGCGGCCTGAGCACCGGAAGCGGCGCGGCAGCCCTCGTTACAGCGGCCTGCCGACAACGCGTGCGGCCGCGCGTACGGCCATTGGCGCTCCGGTTGCGGCGTGGCACTTTCCGCATGATCTCAGCCCGGTGCCGTGTATGGCGACCCGGGCTCCCTTCATGTCCCTCTCAGCAGCTTGGAGGTACACCATGTCCGTCCCCGATCCTGTACCCGCGTTCACGCCGCCGGTGCCGGTGCCGGTGCGCAGTCTCGCATTGCTGTGCGACCTTGCTCGTCTGGCCTGCTGCTGGCACTGCTTCGCTGGACCCCAGCAGCCCTGTAACTGCGTGGGCGGAGTCCACCTGTCTCGGTTCGCCCGTGCCGCGCGCTGCGGCCTGATCCGCGGCCCTGAAATCGCCCTGGTCCTGGCTCTAGCCGGGGACGTGTTCACCTCCGGCACTGTCATCGGCGGTGATGATCCGCAGGTCGTGCCTTACGTCAGCGGACCGAGCGGGCCGCCTGGGGACCAGCAGGTGTGCGCGCACCGCGAGGAGGCCGCACGATGAGCACCGATACCGCGTTCTGGATCGACTACGAGTACGACCACCAGATGGCCAGCGATGGCCGGTCGAGGTTTGCTGCTTACGTCCGGCGGGCTGCGGCCACGCCGGAGTGGACCGAATGCTGGAATGGCACTTGGGATGACGACGCTGTCCGCGCCGTGCACTTCGCTTCTGAGACGTGGCGCGTGGCGACGACCCCGGTGATGTCGCCCGGCTACGTCCGCCGTCACTCCCGTATCCGGTCGGCACGAGTAGAGGTCAATCCCTGGGACGCCTCGCTGACCGCCAACGTAGGGATCATCATCCCCCAGCCCCGCCAACTGGCCGCAGCACGAGACAGCGGCTACGGCTCCATGTGGTGGGACTGGCCGCAAGAGACCTTCAGTGGCGAGCGGGTCTACCTGGAGCCCGGTGACGAGGAACTGTCCCGCTACCGATACATGCTGGCCACCACCAAGCTCGCCTTCCGCCTCCCCGCGGATGGGCTACCACCAGCACCGGACGGACCTGGCGCCTGGATCGAGGACGCCGCCCAGCGCGCCGTAACCGTCCTGTGCACCGAGCTGGAGCACGTCGTGGGCCCCGTCCTTGCGGTTCTGGAGAACAGCTGATGGCCCGGTCAGTCACGACCGTGATCACCTCGATGGGGTCACGTGACCAACAACGTCGCGCGACCGGTCCAACCAGCAGACGGTGGTGACCGCACTCGATCCGAAATCCCAACGCCGAATCACAGCGGCCCCGGCGCGCCCACTGCCGAGTAAGGCGCCGGGGCCGCTGCCGTTACCTCACAAGGAGGCAGAGCCCATCATGACAGCCCTGGCAAATCCCGACGTCCCGCTCCTGCTGACCGTCGAAGAGGCGTCCGTCCGCATGAACATCGGACGGACACTGATGTACAGCCTTGTCCGATCCGGCGCTGTCCGATCCGTGAAGGTGGGCGGTCGTCTTCGCCGCGTGCCCACTGAAGCCCTCACCGAGTACATCGCGGCTCAGTTCGTGGGCGATGTCCGGTCCAACGCCGCCGCGGCCTGAGGAGGTGCCGAGTTGACCAGACAGAAGAGCGCGCACGGCCGGTCGAGCATCTACCTCGGCGGGGACGGCAAATGGCACGGCCGCGTCACGATGGGAGTCCGTGATGACGGTAAGCCAGATCGTCGGCACTGCGAAGGGAAAACCCAGTCGGAGGTTACTGCGAAAGTCCGCGCCTTCGAGAAGGAGCGTGACCAGGGCCGCATACGTAAGCCTGGCCAACGCTGGAAAGTCGGCACCTGGCTCGAGCACTGGGTAAAGAACATCGCGGCGCCGCCAACGGTCAGCGAGAACACCCAGGCTGGTTACGAGGTCGACGTCCGCAAGCACCTAGTCCCCGGCGTCGGCGCGCACTGGCTGGACAAGCTAGATGCCGAGCACCTGGAGAAGCTCTACACCAAGCTGCTAGAGAGAGGCTTGTCCGCAGGCACCGTCAACCACATTCACCGGACAATCCGTGCCTCGCTCAACGAGGCGGTCCGGCGCGGCCACATGGGCACCAATCCAGCGCTGATCGCCAAGCCGCCGCCGTCCGCTGAGGAGGAGGAAGTCGAACCGTACGAGGTTGAGGAGATCCGCAAGCTCCTTGAAGTGGCGGCCACGCGTCGGAACAGCGCGCGGTGGGCGGCCGCGCTGGCGCTGGGACTCC
>Ga0209530_1000924_pt1 | contig 15630 bp, 7 predicted proteins | sample BlaSpr_A8_Ref_O1_FD_187987 | JGI IMG/M metagenome (GOLD analysis project Ga0209530, IMG submission 187987) | Forest soil microbial communities from Thunder Bay, Ontario, Canada - Black Spruce, Ontario site 2_A8_Ref_O1 (SPAdes) (version 2) | ecosystem: Environmental > Terrestrial > Soil > Boreal...
GAAATACGTCCTGGAGCAAGTCGTCGGCTTCTGAATCGTCCCGGAGAATCTTGTACCCGACCGCACGCACCAGGCGCGCGTAGCGGCGAAAGAGACCGGCCAAGGCTTCCTTATCCCCGGCAACGACGCGTGCCATCAGGACTTCATCTGCGCTTTCAGCGCTCGCCGCCGGCCTCTCAATCGAGGAGGGCGCGGCACGGGTCTGGCTTCCCTCGCTTTGGCCATCGATCCCGGGCAGTCGAATTGTAAAAGAGGAGTTCACGGGATCCTAGCCGGGGATTCATGGACGAGAAGCCAGACCTCTTCCCTGCCACTCGCATATCGGTTCGTGAGCCGACACAGTTACGATGATGTGCGTGCAACAACCTGTCAGGAAGCATCCAGCAGCTACAACTCCTCGTGACGGAGGTCCGCGGGTAGCTGTGATTCAAAGGCCAACAATTGTCTGGCATGCCAGACACCGCGAAAAAATAGTACGCCGAAGATGAGAGCATGTCCAGCGGCAATCATGCTCTTCTAGTGCAATTAGGGAAACGGATCCGAGCGCGGCGAAGAAAGAAGGGCTGGACCCAGACCGATATGGCGGTCGGTCTTGATATGAATAGGGGCCACATATCGGACATAGAGCTAGGTAAGCGTGAAGTTGGGATAATTACACTGCAGGTGATCGCGCGAGGATTGAACACCACGATGGAAACTCTTTTAAGAGACTTGTAATCGTCTCTTGGCTTACGGCATGTATCTCCTCAGGGAGCGTCGGAGTGAAACAACCTACTCCCCAAGTCTCATGCCACTCTCGCTGGCCGGTTTTGAGTCTCCTGACATTCGCGAGCTTCAACACGGCGGACAAACCTTTGCGGGGCCGGCGTTATCGACTCAGGTGTTAGCACGCCGAGTACGGCAGACCCCGCGTTCATCCAGATTTTGTCCTTTCCCGACAGACGCTCGGCGGTAAAACCGTGGCGAATTCCGCCCGGGCCACGGACAAGCCAGCGGCGGATGAAGACTGCGACCCCGGTCAACGATACGCCCAGAAGCATCGGGTCCCAGGTATGTCGCTGCCAGCCGAGATAGAACTTATTGGAGACAACAGTCAGGATGGCGGCGATCGCGTACGCCGCGATGACGAGGCGGTCCTTCTGGCGAATGCCGCGCGCAAGGACGAAAGCTGGAGATTGATGGTCAGGTAGATGCCGAGCCAGAGGAACGCTTCGGCGAGCGAATAAGCTTCCTTGAGGTAGTCGTAGCGGTGGCGGGAGTGTAGCGCCACTATAGCCACCAGGCCCAGTTGCATAGAAAACGGCGACGATCAGATGCTGCGCCGAGCGGGACAAGTTCAAGCACTTGATCCCCTCGTGGCCCCGCGTGTCTAAGCAACGCAACTGGAGGGGGAATCTGTTCTGAGGCCTCGGAGCTCTTTCACCAGATACGAACCCGGTCTGGGGGAGCAAGATAAAGTATTTGTTCCGGTCGGACGTCGAATGCTGCGTACCAGGCATCGACGTTGCGAACGGTATCGGCGCGATATTGCGCGGGAGCATGGAAGTCCGTCACCACTTGATGGCGTAGTGCTGCGATGCGCTGCCGGGAGGCCCAGTTCTGGGCGAAGGCGATGAAAAATTGCTGCTCGCCGGTCAAGCCATCCTGCACAGGTGCCTCTTTATCTGCCAAGGAAGCGCGGTAGGCGTCGTAAGCAGCGGAGATTCCGGCGAGATCGGCAATGTTTTCGGAGACGGTTTGGTTGCCATTCACCGACAGATCGGAGAACGGCTTATATGCGTCGTACTGTGCCGCAAGTCTCGCTGTTGCAGCATTGAAGTGAGCCAGGTCGGCGCTAGTCCACCAATTGCGCAGCCGGCCCTCCGAGTCGAACGCACTCCCCTCTTTGTCGAACATATGGCTGATCTCATGCCCGATGACGGTGCCGATAGCGCCATAATTCGCAGCGGTTGGCGCCTCCGCATCAAAGAATGGCGGTTGCAGGATCGCAGCGGGGAAACTTAATGCGTCTTGAATCGGCAAGTCCGCAGCATTTACCATCTGAGGCGTCATGGACCATTCTTTGCGATCGACGGGCAATCCCAGCCGCGCTACATCATGCTGGTAACGAAATAAGCTGCCGCGCCACACGTTGCCAAAGATATCGTCGGCCTTGACCTCGTACGCGGAATAGTTGAGCCACGCCTCTGGATAACCAACGCCAACATAGAGTCTTGCAAGCTTGGCCTGACCTTCGGCTTTTGTCGCTGGATCCATCCAAGAGAGCGCCGCAATTCGCCGCGAGAAAGCAGCGATAATATTCGCCACCATCTCTTCCACCTTGGCTTTGGCCTCCGGAGAGAAGTAACGTTGGGCGTAGATCTGACCCACAGCATCGCCAAGTTCGGTGTTAACCATAGCCACGGCCCGCTGCCAGCGCGAACGCTGCTCGGGTACGCCGAGAAGTGTCTTGTTGAAGAAGTCGAATTGAGCATCGCCGAATCGCCTGGGCAGCACGTCGGCATATCTCTCAAGCAAATGAAATGCAAGAAAATCTTTCCATGTATCGAGCGGAGTAGAGGCGACGAGCGCGGACTCTCCCGCTAGGGCTGACGGCTGCCAAACTATGAAGCTGGCCTGCCCGCTAAGGCCGGCACCGCGAAAGTATTCCACCCAGTCCAGTCCGGGCGCTTTAGCGCCAAAGTCGTCCTGATTCCATGTGTTATTTGCTTTATAAACGTCTTCACTTTCCGCCAGGCTCAGGTGCTTTTCTGCGATCGCACGCTCGAGTTCAAAAATGCGATGTCCGCGAGCCTCAATGTCGGTGAATCCAGCCAGCTTGAGCATGGTGGAAACATGCACCAGATATTTTTCGCGGAGATTTCGCATACTGTTGCTGCTCGAGACGTAATATTCGCGATCGGGAAGTTGAAGGCCGCCTTGCAAAAGGTAAGGCGCATAGTGGTCCGGATCGTTGAAACCTGGTGTCACCCATAGCCCAAAGAGATTGCTGGTATGCCACTCCGTATTATTCAAAGCGTCCACATCCGTTCGCAGGTCTTGTCCGAGAGCGCGGGCCAATTCTCGTTTATCGCGGATGGCAGCAATGGCTCTAAGATGCGGAAGCAAGGGGGAGAGACCCTTCGTTTCAATGGCCGCTTCATTCATAAATGACTCGTAGAGAGCGGCGATTTTACGTTCGTTAGAAGTGCCAGGCACCTTGGCCCCGACCGTTTCTCGAATCAGGGTAGCGGTGCGCTGGTTGGTCAGATCTTCCAATATGCTGAATACACTGACAGAAGCGCGATCTGACGGAATGACCGTGCGCTCGATCCAATTCCTATTCGCGTAACCGTAAAAGTCATCTCCCGGCTTGACCGACCCATCCATATTCGCGACGGCAATTCCGTGAGCCTTTGATTGACCGGATGCAGCTTGTGGCGCAGCAAGCACGGTCGGCAAAATTAAGAACGAGCAAACAAAGACACACCTGAAAACAGCATGCCCCAGGTTTTGCGTGAGTCTCATGCTTCACTCCTTCTCCAGGTCGCCCTTCTCCGTTGGTTTTTTCGCAAGTCTCCCAGATTGCCGCTGAGGGTCGCGTTTAACTGCAATGCGAAGTGGAAACTAATTTTCGCTTTTGCCTCCTAGCGTCACCCCTGGTGACATGATGAGGCTGGATCGAGGCGGCGATGAGTGTGCTTGGATACGGCGATCCGCTAAATTCAGTCGCCCTTGGCTTTCGTTGCCAGATACTGATTAAACCATGCGACCGTGCGCCGAAGTGCATCGATCTGGTCCTCGCGTTTGCGCCACCCGTGGCCTTCTTGTGGGTAATAGTGAACCTCGACTGTGTTGCCTTGTGCGCGCAACGTGCTCACGATCTGCTCGGCTTCTTCTTTGGGAACGCGAATGTCGTTCTCTCCTTGCAGGAGTAGTAAAGGCACCTTCTCGCCGCTAATGAATCGCATCACCGAGCTGTTGTCATACACACTTGAATCGCGCTCAGGATCGCCAAGAAGGCCCTTGACGTATTCCTGCAAGAACGGATCGGCATGTGCCAGCATGGTTCGCCAGTTTGCAACTCCGTATTGCGCGACCCCGGTGGCCCAGAAATTTGGTGTTTTGCTGACGGCCATCATCGTCATGAATCCACCATACGAACCGCCTGTGATCCCGATACGCTTGCCATCCACGTAACCGGTCTGCTTCAGGAAGGTGGCGGCATAGACCTCATCCTGCAGATCCCCGCCCCCGAGGTCCTGGTGATTGGCTCTTTGGAAAGGCATACCGTATCCGGTTGAGCCGCGTACGTTAGGAGCGATACAAATGTATCCGCGCGAGGCGAGTGCTGCCACGGTAGGGTTCCAGCCGTCGAAAGTCTGCCACGTTGGCCCACCATGCGCGATCACAACGGCTGGAGCCGATTCATCTCGTTTCAGATTGAACGGTATCCACATAATCGCGCTCACCACCGTGCCATCAAAACTCCTGTAGTGCACAATCTGGGACGGAGGCACGTTATTAGGAGCAAGCGATGCGATCCCGGAATAGGTCAACTGCGTTCCCCCATTTGAAGCCAAATCGTATAGCCATAGATCGGCTGGCTGGCGCGAGCTTTCATGCAGCACCAGCAATTTCTTGCTGTCTGGCGAAAAAGCGTGCGGAGTGGCATTCAAAGAATTCAGGCCTTCGAGATTCCGCAACTTAATTGCATGCAAGGTTTTCGCATCAACTAAATAGAGCTCCTTTCTCCCATCCTCGTTCACGCTGTAGGTGAAAACCCGCCCGTCAGCGGACCAATCTCCAGGGGTCGCATCCCAGTCGCCTTTCGTGATCCAACGGGTTTGGTGCGTGCTCAGAATGAATAAGCCGACCCGCGAATGTTCTACTCCATCATTCGAACTAATCAGCAACTGGTCGTCGTTCGAGGAGAGTTCAGAAGCCCCGTAGAGAGCCTCGCCCTGGTGTGGAGTAAGGATTTCGGCTCTGCCACTAGAGACCTCGATCCGGTAGACGTCTGAATCTGCAAAAGTGTTTTCCATCCGCAGTGCGAAAACATACCTACCATCATGGCTCCAGCAAACCCGGTTCCAGTAGTGGCTGGGCGATTTTTCTGCGGTCAGCGCGCGGACAGCGCGTGTTCGCCAGTCCATTACCATGACATCGGTCATCGGCGATTTGGAGGACTTGGCATCGAATACGATCGAGTTGCCATCGGGTGAAAATAGCGCCGCTGTCTCGCGAGTCTCGGGAGTATCTGTCAGATTGACGGCAGCCCCACCGCCAGAGGGAATCGCATAAAGGTCGTAGAGCTCGTTACCGCCTTTATCTTGCTGGTAGACGACCCACTTGCCATCGGGCGAGTAGGTCGGATCAAGCTGTGCGTCGTCGGATTGTGACAACTGGATCGGCCAACCATCGGAAGAACTTACCTTCCAAAGGTTCATGCGACCCGAGAAGTTCGTCACCAGCACAATTTCTTTTCCATCCGGCGACCACGCGGACCCACCGATCGATCGGGTGTAGTAAAGGTCATCGATTGGAATCGCGGATGCGCTCGCATTGCTCAGTGATTGCACGCTTTTCGGATCACTGGGCTGGAGATGAGTTTCGATCTGTGCCGCAGCCGCAACAACGGAAACGATGGTCACGGTCGCCAGGGCTTTTAAAAGGTCCATCGTCGCAAACTCATTTCTGGAAGCCCATTGGCAACACCTCTATCTGCAGATAGAGGACGTGTCGCTCAAGGGTGGGCTGCATTATGACCATGTCCTCGATGGTCCGATCATGAATACCCTCTGGCATTCAATGTTAAAGCCTTGGCGAATTCATCCTTCGGATCTAAAAGGCAAACTTCAATACCAGCTGGATAACTCTCGGATTAGAAGCCATGTAGGTAATTGTTCCCGGGCCACCGCCGGGAGCGAAATTTGTGCTGGGATCGCCGAATACTGGATGATTGAAAAGATTGAAGATATCCGCTTTGAATGTAAACTGAGCGCCCTCCTTTGGCCACTTCATCGGGATGATCTTCGCCAGCGAAGTGTCGAACACAAACTGATCGGGACCGTGGATATTGCCAATAGGAGCATTCCCAAAAGCTGTCGCGACTCCATCCGCCCCGATCACTGGTGCATTCGGGAAGCAGCTTATATTGAAATATGCATTGATACGATCTCCGATCGGCCCTGGCTCATTCACCGGGCAGCCAGGCGTATAGTCGGGACGGTCGGTAATCGTTCCATAAGCATTATTGGGAGCCGAATTCTGGGCGAACAATGAATGTCCCGATTGAGCCGTAGTTACACCGGAGAGCACCCAGTTTCCCAGAACTCTGCCTGGCAAGGACGATAAATTTCCCGGATACGGGATAGCGTACGTGTAACTTAAGACGAACCGCTGTGGGCGAACGAATGGTTCAGGGCCATACTGGGTTCTCAGATTGTTCTGGTCGCCATAGACGAGGCCTCCAAAACCGCCGCCCGTCACTGCTCCCGGAACATCGGTTAAATCTCGAGCCCAGGTATATGCCGCAAGGAACTGGAGCCCGTGACTAAAACGCTTGCTCACGCTGGCCTGGAGCGAGTTATACCAAGACTCGCCATTGGATTCGATCAAGATCAGACCGCCGGTACTCCAGCCCTCATATGGAACGCGTAATGGAATGTTCGCCAGCGTGTTCGCTGTCTGGCCGCGGATGGGATTGGTGGGACTAGCTAATTGGGCCTCGTCGACCTGGTTCGACTCCCATAGTCTCGTGGAGCGTGCTCCGCCATAGGCAATATCGACGACTAAATCCTTTCGTACCTCAGTCTGCACGTCGAGGCTGTAGTGCTGCGAAACGGGAGGCCGAATATTCTGGTCGACGCCATTGAACGACTGGGCCGTAGTAGGGCTGTAGGCGGCGGCTGGCCATGAAGGAAAAGTGGGGAGCGGCTGCCACAGGGGATTCTGGAGATTCGCCGGAGCATTGGTGCTGCCGACGGCATATACAACGGATGCAAATGGCGGAGACGCTATATTTTGAATCAGGCCGTTCGCGCCCAGGCGGCTGCGGTAGATGCCATAGCCGCCACGAAACACCACATTATTTAAACCAGGAAGCTGCCAGGCAAAACCCACGCGTGGCTCAACTGCATTCTGTCCTAGACCTTTGATCCCAAGGTTATTATTGAGTTCCGTCACGCCTTGCGGTGGTGTTCCTGGATAGTTCGATGGAACAACATAGCCCTGCAAAGTTCCATTCGCCGGGGGATCCGGGTTGAGCATCGACAGGTCGACCCCGGTATTGAGTCCATGGGCCTCGGTGAAGTCCCCCAGATGTTCTATGCGAAGGCCGGCATTCAACGTGAGCCGCGGCGTGACCTTAAAATCGTCCTGGACATATCCGGCAGCGTCATAATAACGGTAATATCGCGCGAGATTTCCAGGGACCATCTCATCCAGATATTCGTTGCTGTAGGGCAGACCCGCTGCGGCCGTGCCATTGTCGTTTGCATCCAACCCGAGCAAGAAGTCCGCAAATGTCAGGAAATAGATTCCGCCAAGGTCTTGCAGGTAGGAAGAATTGGTCTCGCTGCGCGTGTAATCGCCACCGAAGCGAACATTATGGCGGCCATGTGTCCAGGCCAATGAATCCCGCGCCAGAAAGGTATTTTGGACTTCGATGGTGTTTTCCGCGTTTCCCCCGAGGCCCATGCCTGCGATTGCGATGCCGGGGATGTTGTTGACGAAAGCAGGAACAGTTGCGCCGATGTCCGAGTAAGAGAATTGCTCTCCTTGATTGAGCGTGTCAAAGCTTCTGTTGAAACCGATTTCCGCCTCGTTCAATATTGAGGGGCTGAACGCGTATGTGTGCGTGACGGAAGCGTTCTTAAAATTCACGACGTTGGCGAAAAGAAAACCCGGCACAGCGCTGCCTGCAGGCCTGGCTGCAGGAAGAGTTTGTGTCGCGTCGGTGTTTGCCATGAAATAACGAAACTGAAACTGGCTTTTTTCATTCTGAATGTAGTCCCCGTTAGCCATGTACTGATTTTCGCTATAGGGGCACGGAATGCTGAAGGTTGCGGTTCCCTGCGTGTCAGAATACGGGCCAGGACCGATGGTCTGGGGAGTGGGGATAAGATATCCGCCACCGGGTACCTTCCTCTGCAGCAATGCCAGCGCAACCGGATTAATGTTGGAGCCGTCGGCGGCGACCGCTGGCCCCACGTCTCCCAGCAGAGTCTGAATGTACCCATACTGCCCGCCGAAAACCGCACCCAAGCCGGCCGGAGAGCGATCATTGGTCAGCGGCGGCACCAACGTGGCCGTGGAGCAACCGCCGGAGAGGCCGTTTCGCTGGCGCGTGCCCTGGTAGGAGCCGAAATACAGCAGCTTACCTTTGAGAATGTGGCCCCCGATTGTGCCTCCGAACTGGTTCTGCTTTAGAACCGCTCTGGGTTCGTCCGCGTTATTCAGAAGCCAAGTATTCGCGTTCATGTCGTCATTGCGAAAATATTCAAAAAGTGAACCGTGCAGATCGTTCGTGCCCGTCTTTGTAATGATGTCGACACTCGCGCCGCCATCCCTCCCGTTGGACGCATCATAGGGAGTGGTCACTACTTTGAACTCCTCCAGCGTGTCCGGATTTGGAATCGGAATGCCTCCCGAGAATTCTCCAGCGCTGAAATTGTCATTCACCGGAATGCCGTTCATCTGGAAATTGTTATCTTGAGTTGCTGCGCCGTTAGCGGAAGTTCCTCCACTCCCGGTGGCCAGACTGCTTGCGCCGCTCCCCAGATCGCCAGCATCGGTGAGTTCCGTCGACACACCAGGATTCAAGCCGATAATCTGCAGATAATTTCGCGCCGCCAAAGGAAGGCTGCTAATCATCCGGCTGTCGGTCACCGTACCCAATTCCGCCGACTCCGTTTGGACTTGAGCACCAGAATCGTATACGGTGACAGTTTCGGTGATCGTACCAACAGCCAGTCCCACATTTAATGTAACCGCTTCGGTTACAACGACAGTAATGTTCGCATCGGCCCAACCCTTAAAACCCGCCGCATTTATCTCCACTCGATAATTTCCGGGAGGTAAAAGTGGCACGGAAAATTCGCCATTCGCCCTGGACGTGGTCAAACGTTTCTCTCCGGTCGCAAGGTTCATGACGGCAACTTGTGCCTTAGGAACAGCAGCTCCCGACGGATCCCGTACGATGCCAGCGACGGCTCCGGTCGAAGCATCCTGCGAAAACGCTGGCAAAACCATCGCACCGAGGATCACAATCGCTAAGACTCGGCTCCGCATCGACATTACAGCCTCCCATTTAAATGGAGCGAGTGAAGTTTGCTAGCAAAGGAAGTCACGCAACGTTCGTTGCGATCCATTGAAAAATGCATGTGCGAGCTTAATCCTAGCCAGAAATGCTTGTCAATATAATATTTAGTGTCGCGATACCGTGCCGACACACGGTATTGTACGCAACATATGTTGCGTTCTAAACAGAAAGCGGGAGTCGGCGGCGGCACCCGATTCGCGGACGATCGCCGATCGCTTTTAGTAATTCCAAGACGACGGATTTTCCCCGTCCGGGGCATTGCCCTTTACATAGGTTCCCATTCGCCTGACCATTTCCGCCCAGGGAAAAGCGTGCCAGCCGTGTCCTTTTATGGGGCGACCGTAGGTGAATTCCGCTTCGTAGTGAGGATTGGCCGTCGTTTTCAGGAAAGCCTCATAATCGTAGACAGCCAAATTGAGATAGAAATTGTCCATGTCTCCACAGAAGAAGTGGAGCTTGCCGATGATCTGGGGTCCCAACATGCTCCAGTTGCGCTTACTGTATTCGAGCAGGTCGTAGCCGTGATCGCGCATGTAGGCAGCGGCATCGTGATTGATCTCGCCGGTAAACTTATCCCACAGCGGAACGGGATAGCCATCCGCTCCGAGCGGGCCGTAGATTGCCTCCCAGGCTTCGAGCTGATATCCCGAACGCCCGTGGCTGCCCAGGACTGCTTCGAAAAGACTTAGCTCGCGAACTGTGATCGTGACCTGGCCTTCGCTGCTCCTGCGCATGGGCCGCACGCCGGTCGTAAAAGGACCGGTCGGCACGGAAAACGCATTGCTGTCTTCATAGATATTCACCATCTGGTAATGGCGGAATGAGATCGGGTCAGGTTGCAAAACCCAGACCCCGCCAAAGAAGTCGGGATGCTGAAGTTGCAGCGCGAGCGTCTGCCAGCCGCCGGTCGATGCGCCTTCCCCCAAGCGAGCATAGGGCTTGGCGATCATTCGGAAATGGGCTTCGAGATACGGAATCACCTCTTCCACCATTGCATCCCCGTACGGCCCCTGGTTGACAGAGTTTACGGAATAGGAATCGGGAAAAAATGGCGTTTGCTGCTCAAACGATACTGCGATCACGCGAGGAAAATGCTCCGAGGTCCAGGACTGGTAAAACTGGTAGCCACTCTCCACGCCGCGCACATCCATTTCCTGGGGGGTCGGGGGTGGCTCGGGGTTGGGATTGAAAGTAAACGGAACATTGTGCCCCATGGTGTACACGGTTGGGTAATGAACATCAGGGTGTTCCTCGTACCCCTTCGGCAGCAGCAGGGTGGCATTGATATAAACAGGATGTCCCCAAAAAGCGGAAACCTTCTCACTCCGAATGCGGACATGTTTCACCCAGGCAGTGTCCTCGGGATTCTTGGCGGCGGCGATGACGTGACTGATTTCGATCTTGAAGTCCCCACCCGAACCAAGATGAACCTTCACCACATCGCTATAAAGGTTTCCGGCCGCCATGTTAAACGGCTCCTGTTTGCCGTCATTCATATGCACCCAAAGGGTGTGACCATCGGATCGGTGCACCTGCGTATAGACGTCAATCACCACCTGTGCGTAGTAATCGCCGGGCAGAAGATCGTTTAGTTTGACGGGAAAGCCAGGGGCCGTGGCGTCAATAGTGGCGATTTGGCTGGGCTGAAGACGATCAATGTCCACACCGAAAATGGCAGGACCGTTCGGCGATACAGTGAGTCGGGGCTCCCGGTCATTCTTGGTCGCGAGCACCAGGATTAATCGACCCGTGATAGGCCCAGGGTTCACAGTAGAGGAGTACGAAACCTGGAAGGTTTCTCCCGCGCGATTTTCCGCCGCTGCCCAGGCGCTAATGGAGAGGCAACATGCCAGCGCGAGCAGGACGCAGCCAAGAACTACCTTTTGAGCGCTGGATTGAAGAGTATCGGATATTAGCAGTTGGCGCGACGCAGAATTACTTCTCATAAAACGCTTTGCTCCATGCGTTCAGAATCGCAGCGATTGTTGCATATATGATTTGATATCGCAACAAATTGCCTGCAGCGGTCGGTTTTTATTATGTGAATCGGCTAACAACTTTCTCGAAACGAATGTTGCGACCATTGGATTACAGCATTCGCGTTGACATTTTCAACCGTTGAATTATATTCTTCTGGCTCTGCCCATAGTGCATACAGCGTGCATACAACATTCGTTGCATGCGGCACACATGATATGTGGCCACCAAAGAATCGTCGAGTCGTTGCCCCTTAGATTCCGGAAAGGTAAAGGCTGCACTATGCAACGCGCCCTGACAATCCTCTTGCTTTGTGTTGTGGTTCTGGCCGCAGAGAATGAGGCGCCGACGCACCTGACTCAGGCGCAGGCCACCAAAGACACACGAACATTCCTCTCATTGCTCGAATCGACTCATCCCGACCCCTATTCCAATATGGGCGGGAAAATCAATTTCAAGAGAACTGCACAAAAATTAGTCCAAGATATCCCTACCGATGGTCTTTCTGTTTCTGAACTCACCGAGCGCTTGGGAGCATTTCTGGCGCCCTTAAAAGACGGACACACGCGAGTGCGCGGCAGTCGCTCGCGCTGGCAAGATCCGGCGCCTCGACTGGCGGTGGAGTTCGGCGTTGCGTCGGATGGCTTGCTCATCGAGTCTTCCGATCTAGCGGAACTAAAGGGAGCTCGCGGATACAAGCTGATAGCTGTCGAACGCCACACGATTGCCGAGTTGCTCAAACAAATTTCTGGGCAACTTGCATCCGAGAATGAATATGGCAGTTATGTCGGATTAACGATCGCACTCCGTAGCTACAAGCTGCTGCAAAATCTAATTCCAGACCTGGATCGTGCTCGTGGCGTCATCTACACGCTGCAGGCTACCGATGGCACTAAAGTAGAGCGCCACATCAACTGGGAGGGCGAACATTCGGAAGACCCTGAAAATTGGTCTGACAAGGCTCCTGCCTGGGCCGGAATGGAACACTCCGATCAGCCGTTTTATTATCGCTTTCTTGCCGATGGACACACCGCCTACTTCCGCGTGGCAAATATGAACCCGCGCGAAGTGTACGACGTGATGAAGGGATACAAGGTAGGAGACCCCAAGGACTCGCTACAGCAGTATTACAAGGCGCATCATAAAGAGATGCCTGCGGATCTCGACTCCGCCATTCGCGGCGTGCCTTCATTGCTCGAACCTGGAACGCAAATGCTGGAGGAGATGAAGCGGAGAAATACCCCAAACCTGATCATCGATCTGCGCGACGATGGAGGTGGCTCGACTCCGGTCATTGTTCCTTTCTTCTACAGAATGTATGGAGACGCTTACTTCGGCCGCCCCAGTGACGCCGAATTTGTCCAAGTAAAGTCCCAACTTTATCTAGAAAAGTACCACTCCAGTGTGGAAGAAGAGCGCAAGAAAAATGTGGGGTTTGAACTTGGAGATTACGAATTCACCAGCGGTGATGAACCGGGAACCGCCGAAGAAAAACGGAATAAGAAATTTGCGGAATGGAACGAGCGAGGAATTCCTTGGGCACATCCACTGGAAGAGTCCCGTGGAAAGCCCCTGTACCGGCCCGCGAAAGTGATTGTCTTATGTAGTCCAGGGACATTTAGCGCGGCGTTTCAGGCGATGTTCGCGCTTCATCAGATGGGGGCGATTGTAGTCGGAGTCCCTTCGGCGCAGTCTCCGAACGCGTTTATGGAGGGAACGCCCTTTGTTCTGCCAGAGTCGGGGATTCAGGGTCTGATCTCGAACGGCACGCAAATGTATCTGCCGAAAGATCCCCGCGCCAATGTGTTTCACCTGGATTTTGAAACAACATATTCCATCGTTGCGAAATATGGCGCTGGACCCGATGCTGATTTGCGCTATGCCCTCGACCTGCTGGCCGAGGGGAAAATCTAGATCATCACCGCCTGTGAGCGAGGGAAATTGGAATGCAGCGCCGGATCTGCTACCTGTTCTGCCTGGTCGTTATCGCCGTTGCGAATCTTAGTTTTGCCTCACAGCTATCTCGACCTCGTTTCGAGATCCGATTTCCGCCGTCCCTACGTGCGGAGCCGATTACGGGACGGGTGTTCGTAATGATCAGCCGTGACAATGGCAGTGAGCCCAGGTTTCAGGCCGGCGCGCACTACATGGGGTGTCCTTTTTTCGGGGTGGATGTCGATCAACTTCAGCCGGCATCGGCAGCAGTCATCGACAGTAGTAGCCTGGGTTATCCGCTACGCAGCCTGCGCGACCTTCCGGTTGGCGATTACTACGTTCAGGCGTTCGTGAATGTCTACACTCAATTCCATCGCGCTGACGGCCATACGATCTGGGCTCACATGGATCAATGGGAAGGGCAGAGCATGTTCTCCTCACCGGGAAATGTTTTTAGCGACGTGCAAAAGATTCACCTAGATTCCAGCTACGTCGTGAAATTGCAAGTCACGAAGATCATTCCCCCAGTGGCCGTGCCAGTAGACACTTCGTGGGTGAAGCACATTAAGATCCAATCTGAGTTACTGACCAAATTTTGGGGGCGATCAATTTACCTCGGTGCGGTAATACTGCTGCCGCGCGACTACGATCAGCATACCGACGTTTCCTATCCTGTCGACTACGAGCAGGACCATTTCACACTTTCGCCGCCCTATCACTTTCGCGAGGACCCTCCCAAGGCGCCGCCTGGCACAACCCTTGCTATGCGCCAGGCGGAAGGGTATCAGCTTTTCAAAGACTGGTCGTCAAACAACTTCCCTCGCATGGTCATGGTCAATTTTCTCCATCCCACTCCATACTTCGACGATTCGTACGCCGTCAACTCCGCAAACAACGGTCCGTATGGCGACGCGATTATGACTGAACTGATTCCCTACATCGAAACCCACTTCCGCATCATTCGCCAGCCTTATGCGCGCGTCCTCTCTGGCGGGTCTACGGGAGGATGGGAGTCTCTGGCTTTGCATGTGCAGCACCCTGAGTTCTTCGGTGGAGCTTGGATCTATTACCCGGACCCCATTGACTTTCGCCGTTGGGGTCTGGCGAACATTTACGAGGACGAAAATATTTTCTATGCTCCCGGGGCCACGGCTACGGCTCTCGGCACCACCGATTGGCAAAAAGTGCAACGGCCGTGGGTGCGTCTTCCCGACGGGCAAATGTTGGTGGACTTTCAACAAGAAGCCCAACTGGAGCAAGTCTTGGGTTCGAAAGGCCGCTCCGGAGAACAAAACGACATCTGGCAAGCCGTTTACGGGCCCGTTGGCGCCGATGGATATCCGAAACCTCTCTGGAACACCAGTACTGGTGTCATTGATCGCGACGTCGCCGACTACATGCGTGACCATGGATATGACTTGCGCTTTTATATGGAAAAGAATTGGAATACCCTTGGCCCCAAGCTAGTCGGAAAACTGCACTTCTATGTCGGCGACATGGACCATTACTACCTCAACCTCGCCGTCTACCTCACAGAAGATTTTTTGAAAAACACCCAGCGTCCTTATTACGCGGGCACGTTCGATTACGGTCGCCCGCTGCAAGGGCACGGCAAAAGACCCACCAGTGCCGGGGCAATGGTCCGGCAGATGGCCGACGAGATTACCAAGAATGCTCCGACCGGTGAACTCACTTCATCGTGGAAGTATTAACTTGTCGAGCAAAATGCTTTTCTTGAAAATGGGAGGAATCAATGAAGTTTCTGGGCAGTCAGCGCTTTCTGGCAATCTATTCCGGCGTTCTCACTCTCACTTTCACAATTACTATTTTCTCGGGGTTTGCAGCCGAAAGAAAGAAGAGTAGTTTCGAGGAAATTGACGTCCAGCGAATCAACCTTATTGAACCCGACGGTACATTGCGGATGATCATCTCGGACAAGGCATTGTGGCCCGGCATTTTCCTTAAGGGAAAAGAACATCCGCACCCTAGCCGCAAAACGGCGGGCATGCTTTTTTTGAACGAAGAAGGGACCGAGAACGGAGGGCTGATTTTCGGAGGAGAAAAAGACAAGGATGGCAAGATTAGTGGACATGGCCACTTAAGCTTCGATGCCTACGAGCAGGATCAGATCTTTTCGATTGACGCCGGACAGGAAGATGGCAAGCAGAGTTCGGCCCTGACCATGGTCGACCGCCCAGATTACCCTATCGGCGAGTTGATTGATGTGATTGATCGCGTCAAGGATCTTCCAAAAGAGAAGCAGCAAGCGGCGATCGGTGAATTTCTGAGCTCGCATCCAGCCCCGCATTCACGTCTTTATCTTGGACGAGCGGACGACAAATCGGTATCGCTGAAGCTCAAGGATGCGGACGGCCACGATCGCATGGTGCTCGAAGTCGCCGCCAATGGCTCTC
>Ga0209530_1000925_pt1 | contig 15598 bp, 10 predicted proteins | sample BlaSpr_A8_Ref_O1_FD_187987 | JGI IMG/M metagenome (GOLD analysis project Ga0209530, IMG submission 187987) | Forest soil microbial communities from Thunder Bay, Ontario, Canada - Black Spruce, Ontario site 2_A8_Ref_O1 (SPAdes) (version 2) | ecosystem: Environmental > Terrestrial > Soil > Boreal...
GCGGGATTGAGTGACGTCGGGTAGTTCGGAACGCTATAAGGAACGCCGATGTTCAGACCGTTCTGCAGGATGTAATCCAGGTGCCAGGTGCCGCTCACCAAGCTCCATTTCTGGACGCCGGCCGTGGCGAGGGTCGCGGCATCCGCGACGTTGCCGTTCACGGCTGGGGTTACCAGCGTCCCATCGCCTTCATCGCAAACGTACAGCGTCTCAGCATTCGCGAACCAGATCCCGAAGGGAAACGCGATCGGGGCCGGGTTGCCGTTCTGATCCACGCCGCTCGCGAGCGACGTGGGGAATCCCGGTAGAATGGTGATCGGCAGCGCCGCGAGTTCCGTGGTAGTTCCGGAGGGAAGCACGCCCGCGTTGCCGACCTGATAGACGGTATTGATGCCGTTGCTGCCGCTACCTTTGCTGACGTACATCGTGTTGTTGAAGATCGTTAGTCCGCGGAAGTTATTGTCCTTCCCAGCCTTGTCCGCCGTCGCATAACCGACCTGCGTAACCTCGAAGTCTCCGATCTTGTTAATGTCTGGCGGAACCGGTGGCGTTTGACCCGGAACCAAAAGCTCGGCGCCAGTGGACGTGATCAGGTTCACTCCTACCTGCGTCTTGGTGAGCTGGCTCTTCGAAAGACCTCCGTTGTTGTTGTTTCCGACCATGTAATAGGTCGAGTCTGCCTTGATCGCCGCGCGGCCGTTGTTCCCGCTGTAAGCATTTCCATCGGTAATTTGCAGCCGGCCACCCGCGTCCACTTCCGCCACTGCTCGGTAGTACTGCGAAACCACCGGATTGCTCGGATCCACCACGCCCGGAGTGCCGGAATTCGACACATCCAGCTGGTTCGGCGCGGTAACGAATCCCGTGCCGCCGCGATAGCCGACAAAGGTGATCGACCGTCCGTCCAGCGAGAGGTTTAGCGCCAATTCCGATTTCGAGCTGAAGCTGGTCACGATCTGGTCGCTGGGGATATTCAGTGTTCCAATCCGCGCGCCGTCGGTCGTGATGTTGTCCAGGAAAATTGGCGACGTAACGCCGAAACTGGCATCCGGCGTATCGTTTTCAAATACGCCCGGAAACGATCCGTTCGCCGTTGCCGCTGCGCATGTGACGGCCACGGTCGTCGTGCCTCCTGCAAGCAGAGGCAGCGTAACGTTGCCCGCTACGCAGCCCGGCGGCAAAGTCTCTCCGAGCGTCACGGTCGAGGCGTCTCCCAGATACACGCTGCGGCTGAGCACCAGAGTCCCAGGCAAGAATTCGAAGCGATCGGAATGATCACGATCGTCCGTCTTGGCGTGCGCCTTGCTAACGAATGCGCCGGCTGCCAGTGCGGCCGTTGTAAATGCAATAAGCGTTGTTGAAATTAAGAATTTCTTCACGTTTTTCGCCCTCCCGAGCGGATGCAAGTTCATACACCAGGTAAAATGCGCCCAAAGCCCCGCGCCTCGGGAACCGGTGCGGGGCTTTGGAGTTTTTTGCGATCACGGCTGGCCGCTGTTCGGATGGTTCGGACCGCCGTTACCAGCCCGCATACCGACTCTCGCTACCAGCCCCTGCTGCCAACTCCCGTTGCCGACCGCCGCTACCGGTTATCGCCAAAGCCCAGCGGCACACTGGGTAGAACCGGGGTGTGCTCCTTCTGAACAGCTTGCAGTTGGTTCGGATCGAGGCCGAGAGCTTGCAGAATCGTTGGAGCGATTTGCAGCGTCTGGACCGGGGTGGTGACGGTTTTGGGATCGAAGCTGGGATTCGACAGCAGCAACATGACGTTAACGTCGTCATGCGCGAACCCGCCGTGTTCGGCGAGCTTCTTGGTGCTGCCGGAGTAGGTGGTGCCGACATTCGGGGTGACGAGGATGTCTGGCGTGCGTGGGTCACCAGACGGCGGCAGTCCGGGCGTGTTGAAAATTTGCGTGATTCCCTGGCCCCAGAAAATCTGACCGATACCCGCGATGTTGGCCGTCACCGGTGATTGTGTTTCGAGCAAGTTCACAGCGCTAGCCGTGGTGCAAGTGCTGTTGAGCCAGACCAGAGAGACGTCGTCTTCGGTGGGCCCAATGCCAGTGGGGTTGGACGGCGATTCAGATAGAGGTATGCAACCGGCGCCATCCAGAATCGTGGCTGGCGAGGTCGTCACCGGACCGCTCGCGGTGATACGGGTGTAGCGGGAGGAATCGACCGGGCTCTGGCCGTGCTTGGCCGAAATCACAACCAAAGTTGAGTCGAGAAGGCCGCGGGACTTGAGAGCCTCTACCATCTTGCCAATCGAAGCATCGGCGAATTGGATTTCGCTCAGCAAGGAGGCGGTTGGAGTGCCCTGGGCATCTACATAGCCGCCGGTCTCGGCAACCGATTTTTCAATGAGTTTCTGGCCGACGCTGACCACCTGGAAATTCATCCCTAACAGTTCAGGGGTGGGCGCAGAATGTGAGCCGTTGTGCGTCTTGCCACTGATTTCGTTCAGAACGGCATTGACCTTGAGCGTGTCGTAACACTGGATGTTCTGGAAGCTGTCGGTCCAGGCGTTCGACGCAGCGACCGCGGTCTGATCGGGCAGCGGATTGCAACCCGGCACACCTGGCAGATTCACGGGGATGGAATTGATGTCGGGCGAGTAGTAATCATCCACGTTGGTGCCGTTGCCGGGACCGCTGACAGCGGAGTATGACGGATGTTTGTCGGACCATGCGGTGTAGCCACCCGCGGCGTGAATTACTCCGAAAATTGTGTTCGTCCGCACGAAGTTCCAGGGGTAAACCGGTGCGCAACCGCGCGCAGGGTCCCGTACGAGTCTGCTGGCATCGATCGAAGCGATTCCACCGTCGCCCGTAGATGCGCCGCCGTTGAGCTTCGTCTGGTCGATATCAATGCCTTCGTCATATTCGGTGGTGGTGCCGGGGAATACGCCGGGTGTGCAGGGCCCGCCGGCGAGTCCATTGCCGGTCGTCACCTTTGGGGGAGCGAGGCTACGGTCGTAGGCAACGTCGTAGAACGCTCCCACTGTGCGCGGAGACCCGCCGGTCATGAGCGCCATCAACCCGGGAAACGAATCCGAGGGTTTTGATGTAGCGGTGTCGAGATAATTGACGCCGGTCTCAGCAAGTTCGGCGAGATTCGGGCAATACGATTTGCCGCCGTTTACCTCGCTGATTCCCTTCGAACAATTAATAAAGTCGAGCGCGTGCATACCATCAATGCTGATCAGTAGAACGTGACGAATGTGCTGATTGCGGTAATCGTCTTGAGCGTGCGCTACAGGAACCAGGAATGTCGCCGCGAGCATTGCGCTCGCAACAGAGAGTACCCACTTCTTACTTTTGCCTATCATGCGAAAGCCTCCTCGGTCGGATTGGTGTCCTTCATTAATTGTCCTGCCGCAAAAACATCGTCAAACCTTTGGTGGAAATTTCATCGAGTGGGTGCAGGGCGATTGACAGTGCGAAGATTCGGGCGCGCACTCGAGCGATGGCTTTTCTGAATTCGCGCGATCGCTAGGCGGAAGCGAGCGGGTTGCGACGAGCGCGAAGGGCTTATGCGACTACCAGGCTGAGGCCGCAACTGTAGCGGACGGATCGACGCCGGGTGGTGAACGTTATATGAACGTGCGGCAAAAAATAGCTGAAAAAAATTCAGATAACTTACGTTCCAACGGGAGGTCCGCACTGCCGGCTGGAAGTTGCGGAGTTTTTACGGAGTAGTAACGTCTACGTATTGTTCGGTGCCTCAAACTCCAGCGCCCTTATTTCGCAATGGAGGACTTATGAAGGCAAATCGGTTAGTACTCACGGGAGTAGCTGCCGCGATGATGCTGGCGTCGTGGGCGCGCGGAACCGCGGCGGACACCAGCAAAGTGGGAACGAAGCATGTGAAGCACGTGCTGCTAATCAGCATTGACGGCATGCACGCGGTGGATTTGTATAACTGCACGCGCGGGATTGCGGGCGCGAATGGCGGGGATCCGTACTGCCCGAATTTGGCAACGCTGGGTGAGACAGGGATCAACTACGTGGCCACAACGTCGTCCAAACCTTCGGACTCGTTTCCCGGACTCGCGGCGCTGGTTACAGGCGGCTCGCCAAAGACGACCGGCCTTTATTATGACGTCGCTTACGACCGCTCGCTCGATGGGCCGGCGCTCGCGACCGGCACGGGCCTGGCCGCGGCGTCGTGCACGCCGTTTGGGGTACCGAACGGCACAACGACCGACAACGACCAAGGAATCGAGTTCGACGACACCAAGCTGAATGGCGGCGCACCGGGAGCCGGATTGACAGAGGGCGGTATCGCGTCGATTGACCCCAGGAAGCTGTCACGGGATCCGGCTGCGGGTTGCGCGCCGGTGTATCCGTGGAACTTCGTCCGCACCAACACGATTTTTAACGTCGTGCATGAGGCGGGCGGATATACGGCGTGGATCGACAAACACGCGTCGTATTCGTTTACGGCAGGGCCGGGCGGCAAGGGCTTGAATGACTATTATTCTCCAGAGGTGGATTCGAACGTGGTGGCGCTGCCTGGCGTCACAACCTCGGAAGGCGCTTCGTGCGCGACGATCCGCGACACGGCCAGCGAGTCAGGGTGGAACAGCAGCTTTAAAAACATTCAGTGCTACGACGCGCTTAGACTGAATGGATTGTTGAACCAAATTGCGGGCAAGACGCACCAGGGCGGCCCGGCGGAGATACCATCTGTCTTCGGTATGAACTTCCAGGCAGTGTACACGGGAGAATCTGTGAATGAGCCGGGCGTCGGCGTCGGCGGTTACCAGAACGCAGCGGGCTTGCCCAGCGCGGAGTTGCTGAAGGAGATCGAGTTCGTGGACGCCTCGATCGGCGACATCGTCAACGCACTTAAGAACAAGGGCATCTATGATGAGACGCTGATCATTATCACGGCGAAGCACGGGGCGTCGCCGATTGACCCCACGCTATATGTGGCGAACGGTGCCAATACGCCGGCAACTCTACTAGGGGCTGCGATTCCTTCCTCGGAGTCACCGCTGACTCCAGGGGGCATTGGCGCAACCGAAGATGATGTGTCGGTGCTCTGGCTGAAAAAGGGCGCAAGCGTCACGGCGGCTGTGGAACTGCTGGAAAAGAATGCGGCGGCGATTGGGCTCGGGCAGCTTTACTACGGACCGTCGCTGGCGCTGAACTACAACGTGGGCGGACTGGATCCAGGTGAGGATCCTCGGACGCCGGACATTATCGTGACGCCGAATGTGGGCGTGACCTACTCGGGGAGCACGACGATGATCGCGGATCATGGCGGATTTGCGCATGACGATACCAATGTCCTGCTGCTGGTAGCGCATCCCGGCTTTACGGCACAGACGGTTTCGGCTCCCACAGCAACTGCGCAGGTGGCGCCGACGATCATCGCAGCGTTGGGACTAAATCCGGCGGCGCTGGACGCGGTTAGAGCGGAAGGCACGGCGGTGTTGCCCGAGGTTGAAGCACAGCTCGTAAAGTGAATGCAGCAACTCGACGAGGTCGCATCGTCCAGTTTTAAGCGATGTCATCTCGCGTGTGACGTGGGGCTGCGGTTGTTCCCGTTTCGTTCTCATGTGTTCAGCTAAATCCGCTTGTGACATACGCCGTCGCGGTGCGCTTTTTGCACTTCCAAGATCACGCCATGCCCCGCTAGCTGACAGAGTTGTTGCGCCTGATGGCGTTCATGCTCCTCGGGCTCAGCGTCGTCTTGCTGCAACGTCTGAAGGCACCCTGCGCCGGATTAGGCGTACTGAAAAAGCAGCATAAATCCGAAGTCCATGTGAGTCTGGTTGTGGCAATGAAAGAGAGTCGCACCTGGATTATTCGCTGTGAAATCTACCTCGGAGGATGTGTTCGCCGGAACCACCAGCACGTCCTTGCTCAGTCCCGAAACCGCAGTTCCGTCCAACTTAGTGACCTCAAAACTATGCCGATGCAGATGAAGCGGGTGATCGTCCGTGCTGTGATTGATCAGCTGCAGGCGATATCTTTGTCCTTGCCGGAGCATGATCGTGTCCGTGTGGGGGTAGGACTTTCCATTGATCGTCCACGAATCGAAGGCGCCTTGTCCGTGAAACTTTGACTCGAACCGCAAGGGAATGATCTCATCCGGTTCGCGGGCGGCCGCTCGGGCGGCAGCGAAGAGCCGATAGTCCCAGACCGTTTCTGCCGGCTCGATCCATTTCGGTCTGCCCTGCTGGTCAGCATACTCAACGACAATTCCCATGCCTGCCTTGCGCAATTGGTCGCGCGTTTCACCGAGTACCCACACTCCCGGCTGATTCATTGTTACGACAGCGTCAATGCGCTCGGCAGGTCCCAAACGAATTGCGTGCACGCGGTTTGGCGTGGGCACGGGATTGCCATCCATAGCGACCACGGTCATTTCGTGTCCCGCGAGCGCCAGCCAATGAACCAGGCTGGCGCTTGCATTCAGAATATGCAGGAGCACCCGTTGGCCGTCTCGCACCCTGAGAGGATCGCCAAAGCCGAGCATCCGTCCGTCTACGGTTCCAAATTCGTACGCAGCTTCCATCGCAGAGTCGCCGCTGCCTGCCATGTACGCGTTCCAATCATGTAATGTAAGGAATATTTCCTGGTCGTACGCACCGGCGTCGCCTTTAGGCTCGATATAGAAGCAGCCGAACTGTCCGCTGTAGGTAGAGCGCTTCAGGTCACGCCCGGCAAAAGCGTGCGTGTGATACCAACGGAATCCCGCGGGCTGCGGTGTGAAGCTATAGCGGAATTGCGCATCAGGCGCGATCATCGTCCCGCCTTCCTCCGCCGATCCATCCATCGCCGACGGAATCCAGAGCCCGTGCCAGTGCACGATCTCGGGAATCTCAGTTCGATTGAACACGTCGATGGCGATTGGCTTACCTTCCGGCCAGCGAATCAGCGGGCCCGGAACGTGCCCATTGTAGGCCACGGTGTGAACCACCTTGCCGGGTGCAATCTCGAGGTTCAGGGGTGCGATCTCCAGCTTCACGTCGGCTTCGCTGACGGCCCATTCGGGCGCGACGGAAGCCAAGGTTGCCCCGGCGAATGCCGCGCCCGCCTGCACAATGAATGTGCGCCGCTTCATCAAGTTCCTCGCTGCCTATGGAGCGCTGTCAGAGCTGCCTGGACGGTGATGGGACCAATCAAAATAGCGCCCTATGATGCATTTAACGATCAGATGATCGGTTCCCGCGGTCGCGCCCCAACCCGCACCAAAATTGATCTCCCACTTGGGCGAAATGAACAAGTTCACCACCGGGAAGACCTGTTGCTGCTGGTGATGCAGAGAGACAAAATCCCCCCACTGGCCGTAGTAGGAGTAATACTCAACGCCAATGTTGAAATGTTTTGACGGCGCATACGTTACGGTTGCCGCCGGGCCGAAGGTCACGCCTTTGGGGGCGACATTCTTATAGTAAGCTTGCTTCTCCTGGGGCGTCGAACCTGCGGGCGCGGGAACGACATGTACGTTCCAAACCATTGTGGTGTTGACCGACCAGTACCAACGCCCAACGGTCTGGTCCACAATCGGCATGATTTGCCATGACCATGTGGGATTAGAGTATGCTGGCCTCGCATAGCCGAACTCGCTCGACAGGCTCACTCCCACGGGCCAGCGCCAACGAGGAGGGATCCTCACTCGCGGGCGTATATGATCTCCGACCCACTGTACACCGTGGCCGCTCTGCTCCGCGGTGAAGATGTAAAAGCCCACCTCGGACCATTCATTGATCCCCTCAGTTAACTCGATCGTTTCGTGCTCCTGGTGCTGGGTTGGCAGCATGCCGAACTGGACTGTAGTGCTTCCCTCCACCGTGAAATTGCTGTGCAGTTCGATCAGCAGCGCCTTGGGGGCCATCGTCTCCGAGGGATAAACCTGAATTTCATAGTTATCCTGCGCGCCCGCGATGGTCGGGTACAACAGAGCACCGCACATAACAGAAAGGAACAGGAAGCGAAGCACCATGCCGGCGGCTCCGGAAACTGGAAACTCCTCTTTCAGACTGCGGGCGCTGCAATCAGACCAACGGCTGTCAACAGAACCGCTTGGATACGCAAACTGTTCTGGGGTCTTAATTCGCCACTTCCAATTTGGACTTCTTACTCATGAGCATCGTACGGTTCTGTTGCCCGCTATACAACGAATTTGCCAGCAGCGCGCGCGTCAGTGAGGTTCTCGTGCTTCCGACGGCCAAGCGCTGGCGGCACCCACCACAGTGTTGCCAGGAGACCGACGTCAACTTGAATTTCTTCATGTGACTTCTGCGTACCCTGGGGCATGAGATCCATTTGGAGCCGGGGGAGCAGTACACGATTTATCCGGATACCCGCATTGGTTTCAGGCGGGGCCGCGCGGGGCAATTGTGTCGGAGTTTTCTACGCGGCGCACGCATGAGGCGGATGTGTTTCAGGATCCGCAGGATGGCGGGGATTGCGAGTTGAGAGTCGAGAGTTGAAAGTTAAGAGTTAAGAGTCAAAAGTTAAAACCCGCCTCCCGAAGATTTGCCACGGTCCATTCGTGCGGCTTCAATGGTTGCGCGAACGTCAGACAAAGCAGATTCCTCTCCCGCGTCCGCGGGATCGGAATGACAGCGTTTGGGATGTTTCGATGAAGTGTGTAACGGTAAAACCATCGGAAAGTATCTGTTTCATTAAAACTACAAGGCTTATCGGATAAATCAGGAATTTGTATTGGACCTGGACCCTGGGGGTATCTACAGTGAAGCTCCCGCGGCAGCTTGGGCCGGCGTCACGACGGAATCACGACAGATATTTGTATTTGGTGCAGGCGGTTCCGAGAGTTCGGGGCTCGAGGCTGGAGCACGGAAGGACTGATGACCGCAGCGGCCGTCCCATCACCGTACGGAAGTTCCCCCGCGTTTGTGAAATACCAATTCGACACGGCTTATGACGAAATGTTCGGCTCGCCGGGTGTGCCGCGCGAATATTACCAGGCGCTGCACAGGACGCTGGTGGGACTGCCTCCGGAGGAATTGCGCAAGAGCCAGCAAGCGGCGGACCTGACATTTCTGCACGAAGGAATTACTTTCACGGTGTACGGAAGCAAGGAAGGGACGGAACGGATTTTTCCGAACGATTTGATTCCCCGCATTATTCCTGCCGTCGAGTGGGCCAAAATCGAAAAGGGATTGACACAGAGGGTGACCGCGCTGAATTTATTTTTGCGCGACATTTATCACGAAGGGCGGATTTTGAGCGAAGGGATTGTGCCGCGCGAGTTGATTTACAGCTGCAAACACTTTCGGCGCGAGATGCGCGGGCTGAATGTGCCGCGGGATGTTTACGTGAGCATTTGCGGGACGGACCTGGTGCGGCTGCCGGACGGAAATTTTGTGGTGCTGGAAGATAATTTGCGGGTGCCAAGCGGCGTTTCGTACATGCTGGCGAACCGCAAGGCATTGAAGCGCGTGTTTCCGAAAATGTTTCGTGATTACGGGGTTTCGCCGATTGACCATTATCCGCAGGCTTTGCTTTCGACTTTGCGGACGCTGGCGCCGGAGAATTGCGCTTATTCACAACACCCGGTGACTGTGTTGCTCACTCCCGGCGTTTCCAATTCTGCTTATTTTGAGCATACGTTTTTGGCGCAGCAGATGGGGATCGAATTGGTGGAGGGGCGCGACCTATTGGTGCATGACAATGTGGTGTACATGCGCACGACGGCGGGGCCGCGTCGGGTGGATGTGATTTACCGGCGCGTGGATGACGATTTTCTGGATCCGCTGTGTTTCCGCCGCGAATCGTTTTTGGGCGTGCCGGGATTATTTAATGCGTACCGCGCGGGGAACGTGAGTTTGGCGAACGCGATTGGGACGGGATTGGCGGATGACAAGGCGGTGTACGCGTACGTCCCGGAGATTATCCGATTTTATATGAGCGAGGAGCCGATTCTGCCGAATGTGCCGACGTATATGTTGACGGACGCGGCGCAGCGGCAGCACGTGCTGGAAAATCTGGAAGCGATGGTGGTGAAGGCCGTCGGGGAATCGGGCGGCTACGGGATGTTGATGGGGCCGCAGAGCACGAAACAGCAGCGCGAGGAGTTTCGCGCGCGGATTATTGCCGATCCGCGGAACTATATTGCGCAGCCGACTTTGGAGCTATCCTGCGCGCCGTGCTTGATCGATGGCGAGGTGGAATCGCGGCACATTGATTTGCGGCCGTACATTTTGATGGGCGAGAAGGTAACGCTGGTACCGGGCGGGCTGACTCGTGTGGCGCTGCGCAAGGGATCGCTGGTGGTGAATTCGTCTCAAGGAGGGGGAAGCAAGGATACATGGGTGTTGCGCGCTGCTAATTCGGACGATCGGACGGCGCAGATCGCCGACGATGTGTGGAAGGGACGCGCGGGAGGGCCGCTGGCGTAAACGATGAGGGCTCCGCGAAATTATTTTGGGCGCAGCATGCAGCGGGATGCGGGGATGCTGTCGCGCGTGGCGGATAGTTTGTACTGGATGAGCCGTTATTTGGAGCGCGCGGAGCAGACGGCGCGTTTGCTGGATGTGGAGATGCAGTTGTGGCTGGACCAATCGCCGGAAGCGGGATTGGGGCGCTGGAGATTTTTGCTGGAGGCGCTGCGCATGCCGGCGGCGCAGGGTCCGGTGGATCCGACGCGGCTGATTAATATGCTGGTGTTCAGCCGGACGAACGCTTCGTCGATCGTTTCGTCTATTGCGACCGCGCGGGAGAATTTGCGGCATGTGCGCGAGCAGTGCAGCTCGGAAATGTGGGAGCAGCTGAATCGGTTGTACCTGGAAGTGATCGAGACTTGGCCGGAAGAGGCGTGGATGCTGAAGTCGCACGCATTTTTTCAGACGGTGCAGGAGGGCGCGCATCTGTTTCAGGGAATTACTGATGGCACGATGAGCCACGGCGAGGGCTGGCAATTCATTCAGCTGGGACGATATGTGGAGCGCACGGACGCACTGGCGGCTTTGCTGGAGACGCATTTCAAACGCGTGGCTAATCCGGCGGACCAGGCGGTGGAGAGCGCGGAATACCTTGGGTGGGTCGGGTTGCTGCGGGCATGCGTGGCGTTTGAGGCTTATTGCAAGGCTTACACGGCGGAGATACGTCCTTTGCGGGTGGCGGAATTTTTGCTGTTGAATCCGGATTTTCCGCATTCGGTGAGATTTTCGGTGGATCGCGTGAATGCGGCGCTGCACATTATCGGGGAGCTGACGGAGCGGCGGGAAAAATTGCCGACGCGCATTGCGGGCCGGATGCGGGCGCAATTGAGCTACAGCCAGATTGAGGAAGTGATGACGGACGGCGGGCACGCTTATTTGGAGAATGTGCGCGGCGAGTGCGCGCAGATTCATGCGGCGATCCATCAGATTTATTTTGATTATTCGATCGAGTCGGAATTGGCGTCCTAGAACGCGGCTAAAAAATGGCTTATTCGGTGCGGCACATTACGAGTTTTCGTTACGAACCCGCGGTGCGGGAGAGCGTGATGGAAGTGCGCATGCAGCCGCGGACGGATTTTCGTCAGCGCTGTTTGAGTTTTACGCTGGATGTGCAGCCGCGGGCGACCCTGATGGTGTACCGCGATTTTTATGGGAATGCGGTGCATCATTTTGATATTCCGCAGAAGCACGCGCTGATCGAGGTGACGGCGCAGGCGATTGTGGATGTGCTGCCGGCGCAGGATTTCGCGGCGGATGATGCGGGTGATTGGGGTGATCTGGACGCGCGCGTGGCGCAAACGGATTATTGGGAGATGTTGTTGCCCAGCCAGTACGCAGCTCCCACGGACCTGCTGCAGAAGCTTGCGGTTGAGCTGGAATTGCAGCGGCGAGGGAAGCCGCTGGCGCTGCTGCAGGAATTGAATACGCGGCTTTACGAAATGTTCGACTACGTGCCAAACACGACCAACGTGGATTCGCCGATAGACGATGCGCTGGCGGCGCGTCGTGGCGTTTGCCAGGATTTCGCGCACATTATGATTACGTTGGTGCGCGGGCTGAAAATTCCTTGCAGGTATGTGAGCGGATATCTTTATCACGAGGATAAGGCGCATGACCGGTCGGCGGCGGGCGCTACGCATGCGTGGGTGGAAGCATATTTGGGGGATTTTGGTTGGGTGGCATTCGATCCGACGAACAATTTGCAGGGTTGCGAGCGGCATATACGCGTGGCGGTGGGGCGGGATTATGCGGACGTGCCGCCGACGCGGGGAGTTTACAAGGGCGACGCGTCGAGCGAATTGAGCGTGATGGTGGCGGTTTCGCCGATGAATGCGCCGGAACCGGAGGAATTGCCGCCTACGACGGTGATTCGGTCGAAGCCGTTGAGCGCGGAGACTATGGCGGAGTTTGCGCAGCAGCAACAGCAGCAGTAGTCGTCACGAGCTCAATTTCAAAAACAAAGTCAAAGACGCCCGCCTAAAAGGCAGGCGGCCGCTACAGAATTCAAATACAAAATCCAAGTCAAAGGCACCCGGCCTTCGCAAAATCAAGCAGCGAACGGAGCCGGTAGTGGTTGCATCACATCGGTGCCGGCCGCGCTTTTTTATTTCCGGCGAGCCTCCAACTTCCCGGCTGCTTCCGTGAGCTTCGCCGACACAGTCCGGAGAAATGACGCCGTGCGGCGTTCCGTTTCCGGCGCTACCTCTTCCTCGATGTACTGGAACAGCCGAGTCACTTCTTCATCCAGACGTCGTCCGATTTGCTCAAATTTGTCCATGGTTGGACTCTCCCGACAAACCCACTTGATCTACGTATTGTAGGATGATCAGAAATCAGAGCGTGATAAGAAACGCAATCCCCTCTCGCGCAGTCTCTGTATGTGGCGCGGCAGTTTCATCGTTCGCGAGCGGCCCTCTTGCACTGCTGAAACGCCGTCCAAATCGACACGACATACTTTTCAGCGAGTCCTTTGAAGTTCATTCTCGATTTTCGCCGTTCTCTGCGAAGCAGTTGCATCTGCGCCCCAGTGAGATTCTTTAATGGAGGCCGACCCAAGCGCGTGTCGTTCTCCCGAGGAATTCGAGTGGCAAACGGTATCGCGAACACGTCTGCGAGGTCAGCGAGTGCAATGCTAGTGTCTCTCGGGCCATAACGAACATGGGCGACAAATTTTTCTGGGGAAGGGGGCGATGTCGCCGCCTTCCCCAGATCTCCGCCATCCTCGGGAGGCGGGAAGAAACTCAATCAACGGCGCGTTGAAGGTCCCCCCATTTTAGGTCCGGCTAGGGAGTGAAAATTCCGGGTCTTGCAGATCCAGCAAAAGCGGGGCTACTTTCAGAGGTGAGCCGAAGGCATTGTCACGGACGTGTTGTCAGCGACTCTGAAACTATGGGGAAACGGACTCTTGGGAAATCGTTGCCGTAACTACAAGTCCTCCCGATGAAATTGTCTTGCTACACGCGCTCGTCCCAAAAACTGGGGAACAACTTCGGGAACAAAACCTGCCAAACACCAACGAAAACCGGATAACACGACATAGGTAAAGGCAAGACGCGACAACCACATAGCGTTTTTAAGTTTGCTTTGCAAGCAGGTACTTCCGAAGCAGCTGCATTCTCCGCTGTGCCTTTCAATTTCCCCCAATACTCGTAATTCCTTGAACTTCAAAACGCCCTGTAACGGCAATGTCTTCCAGCTGCAACTTCCCAGAAGCGGAGTTCTGGAAAATTGAGCGTGCTGCGGCGTTTTTTAGGCGCTCGCAACGGGTAGTTTCCGGATGCGCCGTCACGCAGGCAAAATTGGTCCAGGAAGCTGATGTTCCCCTGCGGTAGTATGATCGACGGCACCACGAGCGCGATAATCTTGGCCTGAATGCTTTCCTCCGGGAACCTATGAAACAGCACGTGCTTAATCCGGGGGACCCTGATTGCCGTACTCAAGTGGTACGTGGCTGTACATTTCATGCGTCCAAGAGATAACCTGAACTTGCGCCTCTGCCAATTCTTCATTTTGCTCGTAGTCGTCGCGTTCTTGCCGTTCAGAATCTGTTGCGCACAGCAGGCGGATAAAGAGAACGTTCCGCTACCTGACTCTCCGAAACCGACCATCCCCGAGACGAAGAATTTCTTTGCCCGCTGGGTGGAATTTTACCGCCTGGACTGGTCGGGGAAGACTGCTTCTTCGCCAGCCCCAGCGCGACGGGGGCTTCCCTCGCCGCTGGATTCGCCGCCGTTCCCCAATGCCGATTGGTCGTATGGCGGGTCGCCGGTTATTGGCGAGCCAGATACAAACAGCTACCCGCTGATGACCGCGCTCGACCAGGCCGGGAGCCGGACCAAGGTGTATGGATGGGTCGATCCGACGCTCAACTTCAGCGACTCCGCACATCTAAACGCGCCGGAGGCGAACGATGTCTACTCGAATCGTTTTGAGATGAACCAACTTGTGCTCTACGTCGAGCGGTTGCCGGACTCTGTGCAACGCGATCATTTCGACTGGGGCTATCATCTTACGGCCCTCTACGGCACGGACTATCGTTTTACGATTGCGAAGGGATACTTGAGCGGCCAGCTCCTCAACGATCATCATGAATATGGCTTTGATCCGACTCTTGAATTTGTCGACTTCTACTTTCCGCAGGTTGCGCAGGGTATGAATGTGAGGCTAGGGCGCTTCATCTCCGTGCCGGGGATTGAGGCCCAATTGGCGCCGAACAACTACATCTTCAGCCACTCGCTACTTTATGCGATTGACCCATTTACCGACACCGGTCTGATTGCGACGGTCAAGCTGACCAACCAGTGGCTGCTGCAACTCGGGATTACTGGCGGCCATGATGTTGCCTTGTGGACGTCCGATGCCAAGCCTTCTGGTACGTTCTGCCTGAGCTATACCACGGCGTCGGTGAATGACAATGTTTATATCTGCGCCAACGGGATCAATGATGGGAAATATGCTTACAACAATCTGCAGCAGTATGACGCCACCTGGTATCACAAGTTCTCGAAGACGGTGCATATGGCAACGGAAACCTGGTACATGTACGAGCGCGACGTGCCTGCCCTGAAAGGCACGATTCATCCGGAAACGGGAGCCAACGGCGCGCACTGCCTGGCGGGCGAACAGCGTTGCACTGCTCCCGAATATGCCATCGTCAATTTCCTGCAGAAGGAACTTTCACTGCATAACTTCCTGTCGTTTCGCACTGACTTTCTCAACGACAAGAAAGGCCAGCGTACGGGCTTCGCCTCCAGATATTCAGAAAACGCGCTCGCGTGGTCTCATTGGATCGGCACTACGGTGCAGATACGTCCCGAACTGCGTTTCGAGCGTGCCTGGGATCAGAAGGCTTACGACTCCGGTCGACGGCACAATCAGCTGACCGCGGCGAGCGATTTGATTTTCCACTTTTGACCCGGCAGGTTCTCATCGCCGGAGTGGCGCCATTCCAAAGCGCCGCCGTGGGGGTGTCTTTGGTGAACCACGACACTGTTCATCCCGGAAGGCTTGTCTCGGTTGACTCCACTTGCGCCGACGCGATTCTGGATGGATCGTCGGCAACCCGGAGGCTATCCAGAAACGTTAGCGCTTTATCGGACGCGCGTTTTCGCGAACAAGCGGAGTTGGGCGAGGTACTCTGCGCGCGTTCGATACAGCCGTTTGAATGGAGCCGCC
>Ga0209530_1000926_pt1 | contig 15597 bp, 13 predicted proteins | sample BlaSpr_A8_Ref_O1_FD_187987 | JGI IMG/M metagenome (GOLD analysis project Ga0209530, IMG submission 187987) | Forest soil microbial communities from Thunder Bay, Ontario, Canada - Black Spruce, Ontario site 2_A8_Ref_O1 (SPAdes) (version 2) | ecosystem: Environmental > Terrestrial > Soil > Boreal...
GGACACGCCCGGGGAAACGGATTCGAGCCGCGCGTCGGTGTACGCGAGATTGAGCCCCAGCGTCAGGCGCTCGACGGGCACGAACTGCGTCTCGAACTCGACGCCTTTGCTGGTGGCGCGGCCGCCGTTCGAGATCACGTCGAAATCGTTGTCGACGAAGCTCATCTGCACATCTTTCCAGAGCATGTAATACACGGCGAGGTTGGTGCTCAGCCGGTTGTCCCACCAGTTGCCCTTGAAACCCACTTCGTAGTTGGTGAGCGAGTCCGGCTTGAACGAGGTATAGCCGGGCTCCGGGGTCAACTCGGGGCCGCCCGGCCGATACGAGGTGGCGACGCGCGCGTAGGTGTTCAGGCCAGGTGCGGGACGCCAGCTCAAGGTCGCGAGGTAAGTCCAGTCGGTGTCGGAGCTCGAGCCGCTGACGATGGCCCCGGAGCTGGCAAATCCGTAGTTATAGGCCGTCACCGCCTGCTCGTTGTGGCTGTAACGGCCGCCCACCGTGAGATCGATGGCATCGGTGAAGTAGTAGGTCAGGTCCGCGAAGGCCGCGGTCTCTTTATAGCTCGCGGGACTGCTCACGCCGAGAATGTCGGACGAGGGCCCGGGGATGGGCTGCAGGCTCGGCGGGATGGTGTTGTAGAACTGCACCGGATAATTGACTTGCTCGCGGGTGAAGAACAGGCCGCCCAGCCATTCGAAGCCGCCCGTGCGCGTCGAGGTGAATCGCAGCTCGTCGCTCAACTTCGCGAGCGTCGGTCCGAAGAACAACGGCTGACCCGCGTCGGCGGGAACGGTGGTCGGGGCATAGGCGTTCAAGAACCCGTAGTACTGCGAGTAGTCCTCGACCTCCTTGTCCCGGTAGGTGCCGTAGCTCGCGGAGTTGGTGATCGTTCCGAACGAGCCCGCCGTGTAGTTGATGGTGGCGTTATAAAGCGTGTAGGTGGTGTGGAACGAAGGCTCGTACTGGGACGAGTACGTATAAGGACCGGTGAGCGGCACCAGGGTATTCAGATTGACGTACTCGTAATTCCAGCCATTGACCTGGAGATCCTGCGTGAATGCCGTCAGGCGGATATCGAGGGCGTCGGTCGGCTGCCATCGAATCGAGATCTTGCCGCCTTCCTTGCGGCTCACGCCTCGATCATGATCGTCGAGCTCGACGTTGGTCATGTAGCCCGGGATGTCGCGGTCGAACACCGACGCGCGCACGGCCAGAGTGCCCGGGATGAGCGCGAGGTTGGCGACGCCGACCAGGCTGTAGCCGCTGGCGCCGCCGTCGATGGTGGTGCCCTCGAGCTCGATCTGGCCGCCGTCGCTGTTGAGGTCCGGACTCTTGGTAACGACCTTGATGAGGCCGCCCAGCGTGCTCGCGCCGTAGAGAGTCGCTTGCGGACCTTTCAGTACCTCGAGGTGATCGATGTCGGACAGATCCGGATCGAGCGTCAACAGCGCACCCACGCTCAACGGGCTGGTGGCGCTGAACGGGATGTCATCGATGTAGTATCCGACGGTGTTCGAGGTCTGGTAGTAGCCGGTATTGAGCCCGCGCAGGATGATGGCGCCGTGGCCCTCCGAGCCGCCGCTGAAATCCGCCATGCTGGGCACCAGCGTCATGTAGTCGGAAAAATCCGTGACGCCCTGAGTACTGAGATCCTCCGCGCTCAGCGCGGTGATCGAAGCCGGTACGTTCTCCAGCTTCTCCTCGCGCTTGGAGGCGGTCACCACGATCTCCTCGAGCCCGCCGGCCGTGGCGGGAGCAGCGCCCGGCGCCTGCTGCTGAGCCTGTCCGCTGCGTGGCGCAAGCGCAACTAGGGTCCAGGCAATGAGGGCTGTCTTGGTTACTGTGCGTCGGTCGAGGGTCATCCCGGTTATTTCCATTTGTGAGTGAGCGAAGGCCCGCTGAGGCGGTGAATGATAGTGTTTTACCCGAGGACGGGCGGGGGCTCACGGTCGATCTTAGTCGATCGGTCCCAAATTGTAGGCGATGCGTCGAAACTCACCGAGCGCGTTGCATAGCTACGACATCGAATCGCGTGCCGAGCGCCGCTAGCGCATCGAAAAATGATGCAGAAACCACGCCACGTAGCGTGCGGTCGCGTCGATCACCTGCGGGAAGCTTCGAATGCCATGGCCCGACGTGGGATAGGTCGCGAGCACCGACGTGCGGCCTTGCTCGAGGAGCGAGCGGTGGAACTCGAGCGCCTGGGTGGGCGGGGTATTTTGATCGAGCGCTCCGGTGAGCTGCAGCACCGGCGTGCGCACGCGATCTGCGTACATGGCGGGACTGCGGCGGAAGAACAAACCGTCGGCCGCGGCGGGCGCACCGTCCAGGAACAAGCTGTCGAAGTAGGGAATTTGCGAGGTGCGATGCTGGCTGAACCAATCGGTCACCGGCGAGATGGGCACGGCCGCGGCGAAGCGAGTGTCCTGCGTCACGAGCCACGCCGACATGAAGCCACCGTAGCTGATCCCGGTGACGCCGAGGCGCGCCGGGTCCGCGATCCCGCGCTCGACCAGCGAATCGATCCCGCGCAAGTAATCGTAGGTGTCCTCGCCGCCCATGTCTCCCTTCACGCGCCGGGCGAACTCGGCGCCGCGGCCGCTGCTGCCGCGCGGATTCGGATAGAGCGAGGCAATGCCATGATTCGCGAGCACGCGCGCTCCCCGGAGCCTTCCCTGCCAACGATTGCGGCACGCCCACACGGGGCCGCCGTGAATGTCCATGACCAGCGGCCAGGGTCCGCGGCCCTCCGGCCGGATGAGTACCCCTTGGATCTCGAGCCCATCGCGTCCGCGCCATGCACAGGACTCGACCGCGACCCCGGCGGCCGAGGTGGCCGAGGTGGCCGAGGTGGCGGCGGTGGCGGCGCTCGGTATCGCAGCCAGGGACTTGAGCACGCGATAGCCGTCCGCGTCGACCTCGGCGATCTCGGGCGCCGTCGTGAACGACTCGCCGACGATGACCGCCCCGCCCGCCGGCAGCGGAGCGAGTTGCGGATACCAGCCCGCGCAGGTGCGCTCGCGATCGCTCCACAGCTCGCGCACCGCACCGCTCCGGGGATCGACCTCGCCGACCACGGTCTCGAGCCCCCGGATCCCGGCGTACAGCAAGGCCTCGTCCCGCCGCCAGGCCGCGTGCGTGACATCGGCGCCGAGCGTGTCGATGCGCCGCACCGTGCCGGGGCCATTGCCCGTGCCGGCGCCGGTTTCAATGAGCACCAGTGCGCCCGCGACGATCATTCGATCGCTGCACACCGCCTCGATCACGGCCAGCCGATCGCCACGCGGAGCGGCCGCGGGAACACCGAGCTGATCGGGGCTTCGAAGGAGCTCCGCCACCACTCCCGTGTCCAGCTCGATGCGCACCAGCCGCGCCTGATACCAGGAACCCTCGCTGTGCGAGTCTGACACCACACAGGCGATGGCCGCACGGCCGAGCCAGCAGCTCTCCCACACGTTGAGCCGCTCGGGCCCCACGCGGGTCGCGCGTCCCGAGGCCACATCGACGATCCAGGCATGACGCCAGAGATTGTCCGCGTCGCCGGTGTCCATTGTCGGGACCCAGCCCGGAACGTCCTCCTCCGAGCGCAGGGTCGTGGCGCCGCCCTGACAGCCAGCGAGGTCTGCGCCGCGTCCAGCGACGCCGAGCAAGAGACGCGTGCCCTCGGGCGACCATTCCATGGACTCGATCACGCCGTCGAGCGCAGGCAGCGCCCGCGCCGCTGCTCCGCCGTGCTGGACGAACACCTGGAAATCGCCGCGCGAGACGGCATCGGAGAGGTACGCGAGCGACTCACCATCCGGCGACCAGCGCGGCAGGCGATCGCTCGTGCCCGAGGGCTGCCGGACCTCGATGCCGCGGGATGCTCGATCGAGCGAGACCACGCGCGTCACGGGCGGCTCGGTCGTTCCTGTGTATAGCGTGCCGGTGAAGCTGATGAGCCGCCCGTCCGGCGAGACGGAAAGCTCGCCCGCATCGGTCACGGCATCGGTACCCGGCGCATACAAGGACTCATAGAAGCGCTCGATCTCTTGATAGATCGGCGCGCTGCGAATATCTCGGTGATTCAACACGACAGTGTCCTTTGTAGAGGCGGAGCCGGACGGCCGCGATGTTAGCGCGTCGCGTCGCGGCCGGCGTTCCCGCCACGCGCTTTTTTCTCCTTCCTCCTTCATTTGGCGACGGAATGCCTCACTTCGGCGCCGGGATCTTGCCTACACTGCCTGCCATGCTCCGCGAAACGGTTGATCTGCAGGCGCTCATCGCCCGCCAACGCCCCGGCTGGTCACTCGAACAGCCGTTCTATACGTCGCCCGACATCTTCGAGACCGAGCGGCGGGGCTGGCTCGCCGAGCAGTGGTTCGTGCTCGGGCACGGCAGCGAAATCCCCGAGCCGGGAAGCTATATGGTGCGCGAGCTGCTCGGCGAGTCCGTCATCGCCGTGCGCGACGACAGCGGCCGTGTGCAGGCGTACTACAACGTCTGCAGGCATCGCGGCTCGCGGCTCTACGAGGGGGACGGACGCGCGTCGCATCTGGCCTGCCCTTACCACGCGTGGGGATATCGGCTCGACGGATCGCTGCGCTCCGCGGCGAGTCTGCCCGCCGGCACGGACAAGTCGCAGCTCGGATTGCGGCCGATTCGCGTACAGGAGATCGAAGGCCTGCTGGTGGCGAGCCTCTCGGGCAACCCCGAGGTCGCGCAGACGCTCCATCGTGAATTCGCCGACGGCCTGCGCTATCACGGCATCGATCGGGCGCGCATCGCCGCGCGGCGCAGCTACCCCACACGGGGCAACTGGAAGCTCGTGATCGAGAACTTCATCGAGTGCTATCACTGTCTACCGGCACATCCCGAGTACTGCCGCGTGATGAAGCATGTCGATGTCGTGGCGCGCGAGCCGAACCCCGCGGGGCAGGCGTGGCAACAGACGGTGAACGGGTGGCTGGAGCGCGATGCGAACCGCGAGTGTCCCGTCGCGGCCATCCCGAGGCTCACGTTCGAGGTCCACGGCACCAACCGGGCGCCGATCGGCGGCGGGCGCCAGACGCAATCCGAGGACGGCCGGCCGGTCGCCCCGCTGATGGGTCTGCAGCCGCGCTTCGACGGCGGCGTCAGCAGCTTTCGCTGCGAGCCGTTCATTTTCTTGGGGGCCCTCAACGATCATGCCGTGATGTTTCAGTTCAGCCCCGTGTCGGCGGAGTACACCGACGTGACGCTCACCTGGCTCGTCAACGGCTCGGCGAGCGATACGGAGGTCGATGTCGCGCGCATGATCTGGCTCTGGGATGTGACCACGATTCAGGACAAGCGCTTGATCGAGCGCAACGCCGCGGGCATTCGCTCGCGCTCCTACGAGCCGGGCCCCTATTCGGAGCTCGAGAGCATGCCGGCGCGGCTGGTGGGGCGTTATCTCAGCGAGCTCGCCGTGGCCGGCGCGTGACCGCTAGGCCAGGCCCGCTAGTGCGCCGGTGAGCCCACCGGTGAGCGCGCCAATGCGCGTCGGGCGATAAAGAAAAGCGTGCAGGCGACGACACCCCCCACCATGCCCACCAGGCTGATTGCCCGATCGACCGCCGCGGGCGAACGGTAAACATACTCCGTCGTCGCAGCGATGAGCGGTGGTCCCCCGCCGAGACCCACGAGCGTGTTCGTGAACGTGAGCATCGCGAAAGCCGTCCCCCGAAACTGGGTGGGGATCACGTCCTGGATCACTGCGACCGCGCTCACCTCTCCCACGGTTGCCGTGAAGATCCAGAATCCGAGACCAAAAAGCACTCCATTCGCATGCCCTTGCGCGATCGCCGCGGCGGCCGTGATCGCGAGCGCGGCGCCGGCCATGGAGACCACGAGCCGGGCGCGGTCACCGCCGCGCCGCGCAGCGAGATCCGCGATCCAGCCGCCGAGCAACGATCCCGCGATCCCGGCGGCCGCCGTGATGATTCCGAAGGCGACGCCGACGCGGTCCGGGGTCCAGCTGAAAACCCGCTTGAGTGCGGTCGGCACCCAGGAGACCAGGCCATAGTCTCCGATCGAGAGCAGCGCCAGTCCGCCGTACAGCGGTACCAGGCGCCGCCAGTCCGAGAGGAAGTGGCGCCGGGTGGCCGCGAAATCCGTCCCCTCGATCTGGCCGCGAGGCGGTTCCTTGATGGTGAGGATCAGCAGAGGGGCGATCAGCCCCACGGTCCCGGTGGTTGCCAGGACGGCGCGCCAGGGTGCAAGGCTGCCGATTCCGGGCCACGCGGCCAAGCTTCCGCCCTGAGCAAGCGACAGGAGAATGCCTCCGATGGTGATGCCAAACGGACCGCCGACCACCGAGCCCAACAGGAATACGCCCAAAGCCAGTCCGCGGCGCTCCGGCGGGAAGGAGTCCCCGAGCAAGGATAGAGCGGTGGGAATGAGCGCGGCCTCCCCCACCCCGAGCAGCAGGCGGCCGGCGAGGAACACGCCTGCGGAGGGGGCGAGGCCGCAGACCACGGTGGCCGCGCACCAGAGCATCGCGCCGGCCAGGAGCAGTCGTCGGCGGCTGTACCGGTCGGCGAGACGCCCGAAGGGAAGCGCCGTGAATACATAGACCAGGGTAAAGGCCGGTCCCTGCAGAAGCCCCACCTGCGCGTCGCTCAGCCCGAGATCCGCGCTCAACGGGTCGACCAGCATGCTGAGGATCAGTCGATCGGAATACGAGACGATCGCAGTGATAAAGAGTACGCCGAGGAGCCACCAACGCGTCCCGGCCGACGGCAGCGCATGCAGGCGATCCGCACTCACGGACGGGACGGATGAGCTCATGAGGACAACCCGCGGAGGCGCACGGCGGGGCGCGCGCAAGCGACCATACTGCCGGAGGCGCGCCCGGATCTGCTAGGGCCACAGACGCAAGTGTTAGGAATTCGGTCACTCCGCCCGGCATCACGGTTCTTGCGGGCCGCCGCAACGGTTAGGATACTCAACCCGCCTCCGGAGATACTATGGGCCAGATCGCGCTCGATAACCCCCCGATTCCACCGGCCGTTCGGTCCATGTTCGCCGATGCGCTCGTCTGGGACAATCACACCTGCACCACCATCCGCCCTGGGCATGCCCACTCGCTGGCCGATCTCGAGCGGCATCGGCGTGCCGGCGTCGATGTCGTGGGACTCAACATCGGTTTCGACGCGGTCCCGGCCAGCGATGCCATCGTGCTGCTCGCGGACTTTCGCCGCTGGCTGCGCGGCCATCCCGACGACTATGCCCTGGTGGGGAGCGTCGCGGACATCGAGGCTGCCAAGCGCGCCGGCAAGCTCGGTGTGTTCTTCAACATCGAGGGCGGCAACGCGCTGCACGGGCACGCGAGCATGGTGTCCCTGTACTACGAGCTCGGCGTGCGCTGGATGCTCTTCGCCTACAACCGCACCAATGCCCTGGCGGGCGGCTGTCAGGACGTGGACAACGGGCTCACCGACCTCGGCCGCGAAGTACTGCGGGAAATGGAGCGGGTGGGAATGATGGTCTGTTGCTCGCACATCGGTGAGAAGAGCGCGCTCGAGATTCTGGAGCTCGCGACCAAGCCCGTGATTTATTCGCATTCCAATCCGCTCGGAAAATGGCAGCACGCGCGCAATATCTCGGATCGAGCCATGCGCGCCTGCGCCCGCACCGGCGGTGTGGTCGGCCTGAACGGCATCGGCGTCTTTCTGGGAGAAAACGATGCGCGCGTCGAGACGCTGGTCGAGCACGTCGACTATGCCTTGAACCTGATCGGGCCCGATCACGTCGCGATCGGGCTCGACTACGCCTTCGACGACGAGGAGGTGCGAGCCTTCCTCAAGGCCCATCCCGAGGTGTACCCGCCGGAGAAATACCCGAACGGCATCGACATGGTGCCTCCCGAGTCCTTCCCGCGACTCGCGGAGCTGCTGCTCGCCCGTGGGTGGAGCGGCGCGGAGGTACGCCAGGTGATGGGTGCGAATCTGTTGCGCGTGGCGACCCAGGTCTGGAAGTAAGTCCGCGATCCTCGCATGAGGAAAACGGGAGTTCCCAGCGACCCGCCCCGCGGACCGGGCTCCGGTTCGGACGGGCTCATCCGGGGCCGGGTGGGCCCGGGCGCCACGCTCGCCGACGCCTTTGCCGTCCTCGAGCAAGATTCGAGCAATCTGCCGGTGATGCGGCATCCGGTCCGGAATCTGCGCGGCGCCCGCATCGATCTCGACCCCACGGACGGATCCGGCTATTACGAGCTCACCCGGATCGGTCCGGACGTATTCGTGATCGTCGGTAATTTCGCCTACAAGAACCCGCGGTTCGAGCTCGTCCCCGGGGATGGGCGCATCCAGTTCTATTTCAAGCTGAGCGGCGATCTCACCCTGGGCGTGAGCCGCACCGAGCCGCTCAGGCTCAACCGGCCCAGCTTGCTGGTCTACAAGCAACCGACGGGAGTCGACCTGCAGGAATGGACGGCGCCCAGCGCTCTCGAGCGCTGCGTGGCCATCACCTTCTCCCCCGAGTACTTGAGCGAGAACTTCCTCACCTCACGCAGCGGCGCGCTGCCGGAACTGGTGCTCGCCGGCAGCCATGCCGAGCAATTCAAGTACATGCGCCGTCCCCTCACCGCCCCCATGTTCGAGCTCGCCTCGAAGCTGGTCGACAATCCCTACGATGGGCCCTTGCGCCTCGTGTACACCGAAGCCGTGACTCTCGAGCTGCTCTGCGCGGCGGTCCATGGTTTTTCTGCGCTCGCAAGCGCCCCCAACGAAGAATATAGCGACCGCGACTTGCGCTGCCTGCACGCCGCCCGGGACCTGCTGATGCGGCAACTCTCCCCCGCCCCCACCATCCGTCAGGTCTCGCGAGCCGCCGGCATGAACGAGACCGCGTTGAAGCATGGGTTCAAGTCGGTGTTCGGCGAGACGCTGTTCGAATTTTCCGTACGTTGTCGGATGCAGCATGCCTTGACGCTATTGCGCGAGCGCCGCCTGCCCGTGGCGCGGATCGCCGAGAGCGTCGGGTACTCTCATCAGACGTCCTTTGCGACGGCGTTTCGGCGCCACTTCGGATTGAGACCGCGGGACGTGCGGCCGGCGAAGCCGCGGTAGCATGGATCACCCGATCGAGAAATCGCCAGGGGTTATCTCAGCTGGGCCCTCCCACCGGTCAACACCGTTGTGCGTCGCGCCGGGACGCTCGCCTCGAAGGCCACCGTGGAGCCGTCACGCCACACCGCGATCTCGAGCTTTTCGCCTGGGTAAACCGGAGCACTGAAGCGTGCCTCGTGGCTGGCGATACGATCCGGTTGCCATGCAACGACCGACTCCAGTACGGCCCGGCAGGTCATGCCGAAGGTGCACAGCCCATGGAGAATCGGCCGGTCGAACCCTGCGTGCCGGGCGGCGGCCGGATCTGCATGCAATGGATTGAGATCGCCGGTCAATCGGTACAGGAGCGCGGCGTCTGGGCGGACCGCGTAAGAGAGTCGATGATCGGGATCGCGAGCCGGCATGACCTGCGGGATGGCGGCAGGCTCTCCGCCGCTGCCGCACCCGCCGCAATCGCGCGCGAAGCAACTGGTGGTCAGCGTCGCGATGGGTTCTCGATCCGACGCTTGCAGCACCTCATGGCGCGTCACGATCAGGGCGCCGCGGCCGCGCCCCTTGTCGTGAACGGCGACGACGCGACCGGTTACCGCAACCGCCATCGGCCCTCGCAACGGGCGATGCAACTCGATCCTCTGCCCGGCGTGCAGCGCATGCTCCGGCGCGGCGCCGAGGCTTTCGAACGTCGGACTCACGATCCACGCAAGCACCGTCGGGAAGGTCGGCACGACTCGCAAGTGCTTCTCGTACACGTACGAGAAGGCTGCGGAGTCCGGCGGATCGGTGCCGATGCCGAGCGCCAAGGCGTAAAGCATGTAATCGCGCTCGGTCCACACAAAAGTCTGAACCTCGGCGGCGCGTGCGAGCATGTCGGCGGCGTGGAATCGCAAGCGGGGCCTCTGCGTGTCGAAGCGGCGGGAAGTCGCCGGCGCAGTGTAACGATTTTTTCGTCGTCCTAAAAAGAGTCCGCCCCGGTTGACACGGGGAACGGTCAATCGTTATAGTTCACTATATGGTGAACTATACGGATCGGCAACTCGACCGCACTTTTGCGGCACTGGTGGATGGGACTCGGAGGGCGATCTTGGCGCGCCTCGAGCGCGAAGACGGCGCGTCGGTGAGCGAGCTCGCGAAGCCCTTCGCGATCAAGTTGCCCGCAGTGATGAAACACCTGGACGTTCTCTGCGATGCGGGTCTCATCACGCGGACCAAGGCCGGACGTACGGTTACGGTGCGGCTCAGACCTGAACCGATGAGGGAGGCGATGGATTGGCTGCGGCGCTACGAGCGCTTTTGGTCCAAGAGCCTCGATCGTCTCGCCGTTTTTGCCGAGAGCAAGGAATCTGAAGCGAGGAAGAAACGACGATGACCAGTGTTACCTTGATGCGCCGCATTCGGGCGCGGCCCTCGATCGTCTTCGAGGCCTTGACCAAACCCGATGGGATTGCTGAATGGTGGGGACCGGACGCCGGCCCGGTGCTTCTGGCCGAGACGGATGTGCGCATCGGAGGCCGATTCCGTGTGCGCTTTCGCATGGTCGATGGTACCGAACATGAAAGCAGCGGCGAGTATCTCGAGATCGCCGAGCCGAAACGCCTGGTCATGAGCTGGCAATGGACCAGCGGCGGCGAGTCCGATGAAGGTGCGGAAGTGTCCCGCATCGAGATCGACCTCAAACCCATCGATACCGGCACCGAGATCACGCTCACTCATGCGCGCCTCCGCACCGAGGTATCGCGGGCGAGCCACGAGCGAGGTTGGGCCGGCGCGCTCGATAAGCTCGTGCGGCACTTCGCTGCGGAACATGCCGGTTAGACTCGACAATCTCCATCGGGGAGCATGCGGATGATCACGATCTCGGCGTTCAAATGGGTTCCGGAGTTTGCCCGCGGCCAAGTGCGCGACTTGCGCGCCCGCTGGGCGTTGGAGGAAGCGGGGCTGCCCTACGAGACCCGCCTGCTCGGGCAAGGAGATCAGGACAAGCCGGAATACCGTGCCATGCAACCCTTCGGGCAGGTGCCGATCCTCGAAGAGGAGGGGCTGGTGCTCTTCGAGTCCGGAGCCATCGTGCTGCACATCGGCGAGCGGAGCGAGGCGCTCCTGCCGAAGGAAGCTGGTGCCCGCGGACGCGCGACGCAGTGGCTGATAGCGGCGCTCAATTCGATCGAGCCTTACGTGATGAACGTGGCGATGATCGACCTCTTTTACGCGCAGGAAGAGTGGGCGAAGCAGCGACGCCCCGGTGCCGTCGAGTTCGTGCAGAGGCGCCTGTCGGCGCTATCCAAGTCGCTGGGTGACAAGCCCTTTCTCGATGGCGATCGGTTTACGGCCGGCGATCTGATGATGACGACGGTGCTACGGATCCTCGAGGACACCGACATCATCTCGAGTGACCGGCGTCTGACGGCGTACATCGAGCGCTGCACGGCTCGACCCGCGTTCAAGCGCGCGCTCGATGCGCAGATCGGGGATTTCACATGGACGATGCCCTTGCCCACCGACCTCATCCCCGCCAAACCTGCGGCAGCTTCGCGCTGATCCAGGCGGTCAGCGACTTGTTCACGACGACCGGATTTTCCTGCGCCATCCAGTGCCCGGTCCTCACGATGATCTCGGTCAGGTCCGTGCAGCTCGCGCGCATGGGGCCCGCCAGCGGACCGCTCACCGTCTGACAGGTGTAATCGTATTCGCCGTGCAGGAACAGGACCGGCATGTCGAGCCGACCGTCGTTGAGCGATTTGCCCCCGTAAGCGGCATTGGCCTGGTTGTTCATGTACCAGGAACCGGGACCGGTGAACCCGTTCCGGGTCAATGCCTCGGTGTAGGTGCCGAGGTCGCTCTCGCTCAATACATCCGGATCACGAGGCACATCCGGCGCCGACGAGGCGCCGCCAAACCATCCGCCGTTGGCGCTGACCGAGGCGGTGAACGCGGGCTTGCCCTTGCCGTCCGGATCGCCCTTTCGGAACAGGAGTTTCACCGTCGCCTCAATATTGGCCTCGAAATCTGCGCGGGCCTTGTCGAAGTGCTCCTGATAGAAGAGGAAGTAGTCCCACTGCCCAGCCGGATATTTGTCCGCCGGATAGATCGAGCGATCGATAAAAGCGGCCGGGCTTGCGCCGTTCGGGATGTAAGGCACGCAGAGACTCGCGACTCCTTCGCACCGATCCGGATGGTGCGAGGCGATCGCCCATACCACCGGGCTTCCCCAGTCGTGACCGACCCAGATCGCCCTCTTTCGACCGAGTCCGTCCAACAGCTCGATCATGTCGGCCGTGATTTGCTCCAACGAGTAATCGCTCTGCTCAGGATGGACGGTCGAGCGGCCGTAGCCGCGCATGTCGGGTGCAATGGCGCGGAAACCTAGCGCGGCGAACACCGGCAGCTGGTGACGCCAGCTGTGCGACAGTTCCGGCCAGCCGTGCACGAAAATGACCAGCGGCGCTTCGCTGGCTCCGCAGGCGAGATAGAACGTAGTGTGGCGTGGCGTCTCGAGTACGTGTTCGGTGAGCGGAAAGCCGTTGCCGGTCCAGCTTCCGTTGAGGCGCTGAATATTGGCAGGGAGCAGAGGGTCACCCATAAAAACCTCACTATCCGGGGAAGGGCATCCGGGAGGGGATGAAGAGCTGAGCGGGGGCATGGCGATCGAGGTCATGATAACCGACAATACGCGCTGTGCCTGGCTGCGGGGAGGTCCCCCGGGTGATGGAAACCAGGCCGCGAACCATGGCGCTGAGCTCTACCATCTATGCCTTTTCGGTGCGCCTCACGGATGCGGATCGGGGTGTATACGAGACGTTGTCGCTGCGGGTGGCGCAGCATCCATCCGAAACTGCGGAGCACCTCATCACCCGGCTGTTCGCCTACTGTCTGGAGTACGTCGAGGGAATTGCGTTCTCGAAAGGTCTTTCCGATCCGGACGAGGCCGCCATCGCCGTACGCGATCTGACCGGCACGCTTGAATCTTGGATCGACATTGGCTTGCCGGAGGCGACGCGACTGCACAAGGCCAGCAAGGCGGCGCGGCGGGTGGTGGTCTACGCGCACCGGGACGTGACGCCGTGGTTGTCTCGACTGCAAGGTGAGCGTATTCATCGAGCGGAAAGTGTCGAGATCTACGTCATGGAGCGCAAGCTGATCGCGGAATTGGTCGCGCGGCTCGAGCGGCGCATGGAATTCGACCTGTCCGTGTCGGAACGCACTCTGTACGTAACGGTGGGTGGGGAGACGTTTTCCGGCACGGTCGAGGCGCGACGGATTACCGGATGAAGGCATTCTTGTGCAAGTCTCGACTTGATCAGCCAAGACACCGTCCTGTGCCGGACTCACTCTGAGCCGGCAGGGTGATCCTACGGGACATTGAATTTGAGCCATTTAAAAGATGGAGGAGTTCCAAATGCTCGAAATTACTGACGAGGGGTCGAGTGATCCTTCATTATTTGTCGCGCCGCGCAACGGAAGTAAGCCCTATCGGTCATCGAAGAATCTCGCGGAGCTATTGTCGCATTCCATTGGCCTTCGTAACCTATACAAGTGTGCACGGTGGCAAACCTCCAGCATGCAATCTGACCGACTGCATCTCATGTTCGATGCGCATTACAAGGATCAGATCCGTCTCGTTGATCTGCTGATCAATGAGGCAAATGCCTCGGGTGCCACCGCTCATGTCTTTGGGGGCGATTGTCTTGGCGGTTCGCAATTTGCCTATGCGCTATACGGCCGGATGTCACCCGTCGACTTACTTCGAGTTCTGCTCGAAAGACATGGTGCACTGCAGGACGCGCTAGGCGATGAGGGTAGTCCTCGCGATGGAGTCGAGAAACAGATGTTTCTCACCAACGGGCGGCAATTGCAGTTGGTCAACGAAGAGGTCGCGATCAGCGAGCGTCTGCGAAAAAGCACCGCCCAGTCGGGAGTTGCATGCGCGAGCATCGACGGCCCAAGCAACGACAGAACCGATACCATTGTTCAGTAGATGACGCATGCAAGGACGTTTCCGCGGAAACGTGCGCCGGCGCAAGTATTGAACGAAATCGGAGGCCACCGTATGAGAGGGATTGCTTGCCTGTTGGGTGCAGTTGTAGCGCTGAGCGGCGTCATCGTGTACATGGCCCACGCATCGGAGCGTGACGATGGCGGGGCTGCTCCGATCTTCGGAGTCAAACTTCCTCCCGGATACCGCGACTGGAAGTTGATCTCCGTGGCGCACGAGGCAGGCAACCTCAACGATTTGCGCGCTGTTTTGGGCAACGATGTGGCGATCAAGGCTTATCGGGAAGATAAGATGCCATTCCCGGACGGCACAATTATTGTCCGGCTGGCCTGGAGTTACCTCCCGTCTGAGGAAAACAACAAAGTCTTTGGACGTGATCAATCTTTCGTGGCCGGGTCCCCCACGAACGTTCAGGTGATGGTCAAGGACTCGGCAAAATACGCCGCGACGGGTGGCTGGGGATTCGCACAATTCAAGGACGGTAAACCCGCCGACGAGGCGTTGCTCAAAACCTGTTTTCCTTGCCATCTACCTATCAAGGCTCGGGACTTTGTCTTCACCCATTATTCGCCCTGAGGGGAGTTCTCGCGCCATGCCGCTCGGCATCAGCTCGCGCCCCAGGCGCGAACTGAACAGCAGAATCAGTAGTCCACCCGCAGCCAAGATCGCCGCGTGGATGAGCCAGAACTGGGCGGAGGAGAGTCGCTCATAGAGACCACCGAGACGGCCACTGATGGCGCTTCCGGCGAAGATCGACAGATAATAGATGCCGATCATCATGGCGTTGACCGACGCGGGTGCTGTCCGCGAAAACACCGCGACCGCGACCGGTGCAAAATAGAGATAACCAACCGCGGAAAAGATGTGATAGAAAACCGCCCAAACCAGGGGCACCTTGCCGGTCGCGTCGGCGACCAGTTCGCCGCCCGCCAACCATGCAATGGCGAGGCTGAACAGCAAGCAACCGATCGCGAGTTTGGTCACGTCATTCGGCTCACGCGATCGTTCCGCCTGCCAACGCCAGAATTTCAGCATGGGCGCCAGCAGCACGACGACGCCGAGAGCGTCGACGGACTGCAACCACGGGACCGGCATTTTCCAGCTGCCGATCGCAAGGTCCACGTGATCCTTGGCCCATAGGTTATAGGTGTTCCAGATTTGTGTTTGCGCGATCCAGAAAAGCGTCAAGAGAGGCAGCATGAGCAACAAAAACATGACGACTCGCAGTTCCTGCGGGTTGAGCTTTCGACGCGTCACGCTCGCCCCTCGCACGGCATCCGGCGGGAGGTCCCGGCCGCCCGACAGGTAGATGACGAGACCCGCGAGCATACCGAAGCCTGCGAATCCGAAGCCGTAATGCCATCCGTACGTCTGTGCGAGTACGCCGGTGATCAAGGGGGCGACCAAGGCACCCAGGTTGAGGGCTCCATAATAGATTTGGAAGGCCGTTTCGCGGCGCCGATCATCACCCGGATAAAGGTCGCCCACCTGAGACGCCAGATTGCCGCGTAACAGTCCCGCACCCACGATGAGCA